>Ga0247734_1001291_pt1 | contig 19250 bp, 21 predicted proteins | sample UWRJL103311B2_FD_180933 | JGI IMG/M metagenome (GOLD analysis project Ga0247734, IMG submission 180933) | Plant litter microbial communities from Arlington Agricultural Research Station in Wisconsin, United States - UWRJ-L103-311B-2 | ecosystem: Environmental > Terrestrial > Plant litter >... | reverse complement strand
ACGGAATTGGTGATGTCCTCGCGGCGGCCAAGCGCCCGGTGTTCTACACCGGCGGCGGCGTCATCAATTCGGGGCCCCGCGCCACGGCGCTGCTGCGCGAGCTGCAGGCCAAGAGCGGCGCGCCCGTCACGTCGACGCTGATGGGCCTGGGCGCCTTCGCGGCCGATCATCCCGACTGGCTCGGCATGCTGGGCATGCACGGGACTTACGAGGCGAACCTGGCGATGAACGAGGCGGACCTGATCGTCTGCGTCGGCGCCCGCTTCGACGACCGCGTGACCGGCCGGCTCGACGCCTTCGCGCCGAACTCGGAAAAGATCCACATCGACATCGACCGCGCCTCGATCAACAAGACGGTCCAGGTCGACCTGCCGATCATCGGCGACTGCGCGGTCGTGCTCGACCAGATCCTGACCGAGTGGGGCAGCCGCAAGGGCCAGGACCTGACCGGGTGGAAGGCCCGCATCGACCTGTGGCGCGAGAAGAAGAGCTTGTCGTACCCGGCCAACGCCGAGGCGATCATGCCGCAGCTGGCGATCGAGCGGCTGTATGAGCTGACCAAGGACAAGGACCCGGTGATCTCCACCGAAGTCGGCCAGCACCAGATGTGGGCAGCGCAGCACTTCCCGTTCTTCAGCCCCAACAAGTGGCTGACCTCGGGGGGGCTTGGCACCATGGGCTACGGTCTGCCCGCCGCGATCGGCGCGCAGTGCGGCAGCCCGGACAGCCTCGTCATCGACATCGCCGGCGACGCCTCGATCCAGATGAACATCCAGGAACTGGGCACCGCCACGCAGTACCGCCTGCCGGTCAAGGTCTTCATCCTCAACAACGAGTGGATGGGCATGGTCCGCCAGTGGCAGGAACTGACCTACGAGAGCCGCTATTCGAACTCCTATTCGGACAGCCTGCCCGATTTCGTGAAGCTCGCCGAAGCTTATGGCTGGAAGGGCATCCGCATCCGCAACGAAAGCGAACTCGACGCCGGTATCCAGGAGATGATCGACTATCCCGGCCCGGTGATCGTCGACTGCCTGGTGCACAAGGAATCGAATTGCTTCCCGATGATCCCCTCGGGCGCGGCGCATACCGAGATGATGCTCTATGGCGACGATGTTGCCGGGACGATGGACGACGACGCCAAGGCGTTGGTCTGAGGACGCGACAGATACCATGATGCACATTCAGCACGAAGCCGAAGAGCGGCACGTCCTCACCGTCACCGTCGACAACGAGGCGGGCATCCTCGCCAAGATCGCCGGCCTGTTCACCGCGCGCGGCTACAACATCGACAGCCTGACCGTGGCCGACATCACCGACAACCACGCGGTGAGCCGGATCACGATCGTCACGCACGGCCCGCCCAGCCAGATCGACCAGATTCACGCCCAGCTCGAACGGCTGGTGCCGGTCCACAAGGTGGTCGACCTCACCGAACTGGGCCCGCACGTGGCGCGCGAACTGGCACTGGTGAAAGTCGCGGGCGTGGGCGAAAAGCGCGTCGAGGCGCTGCGCATCGCCGACGTGTTCCGCGCCAAGCCGGTCGACACCACGACCGAGAGCTTCATCTTCGAGCTGACCGGCGCGCCCGACAAGATCGACACCTTCGTGAGCCTGATGCGCGACCTCGGCCTCGTCGAGGTTGGCCGCACCGGCATCGTCGCGATGGCGCGCGGGGCAGAGGAAGCCTGAGATTTTAGTTTGCGTCTCCCGCACGGGCGGCGCGTGATCGATGACGGTCCCGGATCACGTCCGGGACGACGAATGAGGAAAGTACGATGAAGGTCTATTACGACGCCGATTGCGACATCAACCTGATCACCGACAAGAAGGTCGCGATCCTGGGTTACGGCAGCCAGGGCCACGCCCATGCCCAGAACCTGCGCGATTCGGGCGTCAAGGACGTCGCCATCGCGCTGCGCGAGGGTTCGGCCACCGCCAAGAAGGCCGAAGCCGCCGGCTTCAAGGTCCTGTCGAACAAGGAAGCCGCCGCCTGGGCCGACGTGCTCATGATCCTCGCGCCTGACGAGCACCAGGCCGCGATCTACGCCGCCGACCTGCACGACAACCTCAAGCCCGGCGCGGCGCTCGCCTTCGCCCACGGCCTGAATGTCCACTTCGGCCTGATCGAGCCGCGCGCCGACATCGACGTCATCATGATCGCCCCCAAGGGCCCCGGCCACACCGTCCGCTCGGAATACCAGCGCGGCGGCGGCGTGCCCTGCCTCATCGCGATCCACCAGAACGTGACCGGCAACGCGCACGACGTGGGCCTGGCTTACGCTTCGGCCGTCGGCGGTGGTCGTTCGGGCATCATCGAGACCAACTTCCGCGAGGAATGCGAGACCGACCTGTTCGGCGAGCAGGCCGTGCTGTGCGGCGGCGCCACCGCGCTCGTCCAGGCCGGTTTCGAAACGCTGGTGGAAGCCGGCTACGCCCCCGAGATGGCTTACTTCGAGTGCCTCCACGAGCTGAAGCTGATCGTCGACCTGATGTATGAAGGCGGCATCGCCAACATGCGCTACTCGATCTCGAACACCGCCGAATACGGCGACATCAAGACCGGCCCGCGCATCATCACCGACGAGACCAAGAAGGAAATGAAGCGCGTTCTGGAAGACATCCAGTCGGGCCGTTTCGTCAAGGACTTCGTGCTCGACAACCGCGCCGGCCAGCCCGAGCTGAAGGCCTCGCGCATCGCCGCCAAGCGTCACCCGATCGAGGAAACCGGCGCCAAGCTGCGCGCCATGATGCCCTGGATCGGCGCCAACGCCCTGGTCGACAAGACCAAGAACTGATCCTTACGCAGGGGTGTGGGTGCCGACGGCATCCCCCCCTCGTTCTGAACCTAACTCGTCATTGCGAGCGAAGCGAAGCAACCCAGGGCAGCGTAGTGCTGCCCTGGGTTGCTTCGCTTCGCTCGCAATGACGAAGTGGCGCGGTGACGCATTCTTTTTGCAAGCCTTCCCCCACTCATTCGTCATCCGCCCCGCGCCATTAGTAAGTTATCAAAGTTTCAACCTTAATCAGTCCCTTCATTGGTATTGAAACGCCCATCGGGCGACGCGTGAGGTTGACGGGTTCATGACGGCATTCGGTCGGCGTAACGGGGTTGGGGGCATGGGCCAGGGCGCGCGCCCTGCGTTCGGTGTGGCGAAACCGCTCAAGGGCGGCGTCGACAAGCCGCCTGCGGCGGTGCCCGGCGACCAGTTCCCGCCGCTTCCCGGCGAGGCCCCTGCCGCCCCGCTCTCACGCAACGACGACGCCATGTCGCGCCTGGCCGAGCGCGCCAACCACGTCCACGACCAGGGCGAGCAGAACGGCTTCGAAGCCTCGATCCACAAGATCAAGGAACAGGTCCTCCCCCGCCTGCTCGAGCGCGTCGACCCCGAGGCCGCCGCCACGCTCACCAAGGACGAGCTGTCGGAAGAATTCCGCCCCATCATCATGGAGGTCCTCGCCGAGTTGAAGATCACCTTCAACCGCCGCGAACAGTTCGCGCTGGAAAAGGTGCTGATCGACGAGCTGCTCGGCTTCGGCCCGCTTGAAGAGCTGCTGAACGACCCTGACATCTCGGACATCATGGTCAACGGCCCGAACCAGACCTACATCGAAAAGAAGGGCAAGCTCCAGCTCGCGCCGACCAAGTTCCGCGACGAGCAGCACTTGTTCCAGATCGCCCAGCGCATCGTCAACCAGGTCGGCCGCCGCGTCGACCAGACCACGCCGCTGGCCGACGCCCGCCTCAAGGACGGCAGCCGCGTCAACGTCATCGTGCCGCCGCTCAGCTTGCGCGGCACCGCGATCTCGATCCGTAAGTTTTCCGAAAAGCCGATCACCATCGACATGCTCAAGGACTTCGGGTCCATGGACGAGAAGATGGCGACCGCGCTCAAGATCGCCGGGGCCTGCCGCATGAACGTGGTGATCTCGGGCGGTACGGGCTCGGGCAAGACGACGATGCTCAACGCGCTGTCGAAGATGATCGATCCGGGCGAACGCGTGCTGACGATCGAGGACGCGGCCGAACTGCGCCTGCAGCAGCCGCACTGGCTGCCGCTCGAAACCCGTCCGCCCAACCTCGAAGGTCAGGGCGCGATCACCATCGGCGATCTCGTCAAGAACGCCCTGCGTATGCGTCCTGACCGCATCATCCTGGGCGAAATCCGTGGCGCCGAGTGCTTCGACCTGCTGGCCGCCATGAACACCGGCCACGACGGCTCGATGTGCACGCTCCACGCCAACTCCCCGCGCGAGTGCCTGGGGCGTATGGAAAACATGATCCTGATGGGCGACATCAAGATCCCCAAGGAAGCGATCAGCCGCCAGATCGCGGAATCGGTCGACCTCATCGTCCAGGTCAAGCGCCTGCGCGACGGTTCGCGCCGCACCACCAACATCACCGAAGTGATCGGCATGGAAGGCGACGTCATCGTCACCCAGGAACTGTTCAAGTTCGAGTACCTGGACGAGACCGACGACGGCAAGATCATCGGCGAGTTCCGCCCCTCGGGCCTGCGGCCGTACACGCTGGAAAAGGCCCGCCAGTTCGGGTTCGATCAGGCGTACCTGGAAGCCTGTCTCTGAGATCGCGTCGCACGGCGGCATTGCCCGCCGTGCGGGCCGGTCCTATCGGTCGACGATGAGCTATCTTTTCCTCGGCGTGGCGATCCTTGCCGAAGTCATCGCCACGTCGTTTCTCAAGCAGTCGGACGGCTTCACCCGGCCGCTGCCGACTCTGGCGATGGCGGTGGGTTATGGCGTGGCATTCTATTGCCTCTCGCTTGCACTGCGGGACATCCCCACGGGCATCGCTTATGCGATATGGTCCGGCGTCGGCATCGTCCTGATCGCCGGTATCGCCTGGATCGCGCAGGGCCAGAGGCTGGACGCTCCCGCTCTGGCCGGCATCGGCCTGATCATGGCCGGGGTCGTCGTGATGAACGTCTTCTCCAAGACCGCCGGCCACTGAACGCAAGACGCCGCCCCTCGCTACATGCGAGGAGCGGCGTCTGCTTGATCGCTTCGGCTTACTTCTGCTTCTCGAACGCCGCGGTGATCGCGATCTGCGTGTCGTCGCTGACCAGCGGTGCATACTTCGTGACGCCGAACTGCGTGCGCTTGATCGTGCCCGTCGCATTGAAGCCCAGCGTGTAGGTCTTGTTCATCGGGTTGACCGCGCCGGCCTTGAACTTGGCCTTGAGCGTGACCGCCTTGGTGACGCCGTGCAGCGTCAGGTTGCCGGTGACGTCGGCGGTGTTCACGCCGGTCTTGACGACCTTGGTCGAAACGAAGCGCATCGTCGGGTACTTGGCGGCGTCGAACCATTCCGCGCCGACCAGTTCGCCGTCGAGCGTGGTGTTGGTGGTCGACACGCTCGCGACGGGAACCGAAACGTCGAGCTTGGCGGCGGCAACGTTCTTCGGATCGAGCGACAGCGTGCCGGTGGCGCCAGGGAAGGTGCCGAAGAACTCGCTGATGCCGAAGTGATCGACGGTGAAGCGCACCAGCGTGTGCGACTGGTCGAGGGCATAGTTGCCGGCCTGGACGGCGGCGGGGCTGGTGTCGGCCTGCTGGGCGACGATCGGCGCGGAAACAGCCACGGTGGCGACAGCGGCCACGGCAACGGCCGAGGCAAGGATACGGTTCATCAGGCAATTCTCCGGGATGGTAGCGGACTTGGAATGACACTACCTCCCACCGCCGGCCCTTCCTGCCCAGCCGGATAAATTCGACGCGCTTGTTCAGGTTTTTCGAACGAGCAGACGGCGCGCTACTTGCCTAACCACGTCCGCGCTGAAAGCCCCAGCAGCAAAACCGCCGCCAGCAGTGCCCAGAAGAAAATCGCCGTCCACGGCATGAAGCCGACCCGGTCGATGTCCTTTCGGTTGTGACGGCGGCGATCCGCGATCCACGAGACCAGCGCCACGAGCGCCGCAACGCTGCCCACCATCGTCATCACGGTAAGAGAATCGTCCATGCCCCGCCTTGCCCTCCCCCGTGGCGGAGTTAAAGCCCCTGCGGTGACATCCGCCCCCAAGACCACGACCCGACCCGGCCGCAAGCCCGACCGCCCGCTCCTGGCCATCGGCCTGCGTCTGGCGGCCATGGTCACGCTGTCGACGATGTTCATGCTGGTCAAGCTGGCGGGAGAAGCCGGCGTCTCGCTGCTCGAACTGGTGTTTTGGCGCCAGGCGATGAGCGTGCCGATCATCCTCGTCGTGTTGCTCGCTTCGGGCCGCATCGTCGTTCTGCGCACGCAACGCATGGGCAGCCACGCCATGCGCGCGACTCTGGGCACCCTGGGGCTGTGCTGCAACCTTGGCGCGGCCACGCTGCTGCCACTGGCGGAGGGCACCGTGCTGGGCTTCACCGCGCCGCTGTTCGCCGTCCTCGTCACCGCGCTGGTCCTGCGTGAGACGGTGGGGCGCTGGCGGTGGACCGCGGTGGTGCTCGGCTTCATGGGCGTACTCGTCATCACTCAGCCCGGAATGCACGCCGGCACCGCTCCGGTGCCGACGCTGGGGCTTGTCGCCGGGCTCGGTGCAGGGTTCGTCGTCGCGATCGTCAGTTTCCAGATCCGCGACCTGTCGCGCACCGAAGCGCCGATCGCCTGCGTGTTCTGGTTCGCGCTCTACGGCTCGCTGTTCGCAGCGATGGTGCTGCCGTTCTACGCCAGGGCCCATGGCCCGCGCGAATGGCTGCTGCTCGGCGCGATCGGCCTGGCGGGGACGCTGGCGCAGTTCCTCATCACCTCGGCGCTACGCTTCGGGCAAGTGGCGACGGTGGTGGTAATGGACTACACCGCGCTGATCTGGGCGACGCTCTACGGCTGGGCCTTGTGGGGCCACCTGCCCTCGGCGGCGACGTGGCTGGGCGCCCCGCTGATCGTCGCGGCTGGCCTTATCATCACCTCGCGCGAGCATTTCCTGTCGAAACGCATCTCGCCCACCTCGGCAATCGACGAAGGCGCGATCGAGGAGATCGCTACCGAGGGAACCTGATCTGCGCCCGCGTGTTCTGACGGGTGCGCGAACCGGTAAACCCGGACGCACCCGAAAAAAGGAACTACATCATGGTCAAGAAGCTCGTCCTCGCCCTCGTCGCCGGTGGCATCGTTTTCTCCGCTTCGGCCTGCAACACCGTCAAGGGTGCCGGCCGTGACGTGACGTCGGTCGGCAAGGCCGGCGAAGACGCCATCAAGTAAGCGGCTGATGGATCGCAGGCGGGCCGCCTGCCACCGACCGCGGCCCGCCTGTCGACCCATTCTCCTGCTTCCCCCGTGCCGGCTCCTGCGATAGAGCCTGAAGACCACTAGGGAAGCTCACATCAATGACGAAGAAACTGCTGGCCGCGCTTACCGCATGCAGCGTGATCCTGACGATTTCCGCGTGCAACACCGTAAAGGGTGCCGGGCGCGACATCGAATCCGTCGGCCAGGCCGGCTCCGACGCGATCCACAAGAAGTAAATCGCCGGGCGGTCTCGCGATCAGCCGTCCAGGACGTCAGGCATCGAAGACGTGGGCGGCCACCATCGCCCGCGCCCGCTGCCACAGCACGAGGCGGCTGAGCACGATCAGCCCGAGCGCAAAACCCAACATCCCATCCGTCATCAGCAGCGCACCGACAGTGTGACCGCTTCCAGGCGCCATGCCGGCCGGCAGGATCAGCCGCCGCGCCGCGAACACGGCCAATATCAGCACCAGCGCCAGGGGCGACTGCCGCACCATCACGCGAGCATCGTCGCCGGTGCCCTCGATGTGCAGGCGCATCAGGCGCGAGCGCTGGACGCCGATCGCTCCGCCGATCACCAGCCCGGCGAGCAGCGCCAGCCACCCGCGCGGGCTCGGCGGCATCCCGTAAAGCGCGAGCGACACCGCCGCCGTCACCAGCAGCGGCATGATCCACAGCAGCGGCAGCCGCAGCGGCCGTGCCTTGTCGACGTTCCGGAAGCGCCAGGCCATCACCGCCACGAAGATCAGCAGCGGCAGATATGCCGTCCAGCCCGCGCTTCCGTTACCGTTCATACCTTCAGCTCCCGCCGATCTCGCTCATCGAAGGCGTCCCCGGAACACCCGGATCGCCCTGCCATACCAGCACAGGCTTGCGCGCGGCGAGGGTTTCGTCAAGCCGCCTGCGCGGGGCGAAGTGCGGGGCGGAGTGCAGGCTCTCGTCGCCGTCCTTGGCGCGCTGCGCCAGCGAGCGCAGCGAACCGATGAAGCGGTCGAGCCCGGCCTTGCTCTCGGTCTCGGTGGGCTCGACCAGCATTGCGCCCTTCACCACCAGCGGGAAGTAGACCGTCATCGGGTGGAAACCCTCGTCGATCAGCCCCTTGGCGATGTCGAGCGTCGAGAAGCCCTCGGCCAGCCCGGCATCGCTGAACAGCGCTTCGTGCATGCACGGGCCACTGTCGGCGAAGGGCGCCGGTAGCAGGTCCTCGCACGAACGCAGCACGTAATTGGCGTTGAGCACCGCGTCCTCGGCAACCTGGCGCAGGCCGTCCGCACCGTGGCTGAGGATGTAGGTCAGCGCGCGGGTGAACATGCCCATCTGGCCGTGGAACGCGACCATGCGGCCGAACGCCTGGTCATGCCCCTCGCCCGCGTTCTCTTCCTCGACGAGGTGGATCGAGCCATCCTCGCCGCGGGTCACGAACGGCAGCGGCGCGAACGGGGCGAGCGCCTCGGACAGCACCACCGGCCCTGCGCCCGGACCGCCGCCGCCGTGCGGCGTCGAGAAGGTCTTGTGCAAGTTGATGTGCATGGCATCGACGCCGAGGTCGCCGGGGCGCACCTTGCCGACGATGGCGTTGAAGTTCGCGCCGTCGCAATAGACGTAGCCGCCCGCCGCGTGGACCGCGTCGGCGATCTCGCGCATGTCGGGCTCGAAAAGGCCGCACGTGTTGGGGTTGGTGATCATCACCCCCGCGACGTTCGGGCCCAGCTTCGCCTTGAGCGCCGCCACGTCGACCCGGCCCGCCGGGGTGGCGGGGATGGATTCGACCTTGAAGCCCGCGAAGGCGGCAGTGGCGGGGTTGGTGCCGTGGGCGCTCTCGGGCACCAGCACCACGTCGCGCACTTCGCCCCGCGCGTCGAGCGCGGCGCGGATGCATAGCAGCCCGCACAGTTCGCCATGCGCGCCGGCCTTGGGGCTCATCGCCACCGAGGCCATGCCGGTCAGCGTGACCAGCCAATGCGCCAGTTGCTCGATCACCTCGAACGCACCCTGGACCGTGGTCTGCGGCTGCATCGGATGCACGTCGGCGAAGCCCGGCAGCCGCGCCATCTTCTCGTTGAGGCGCGGGTTGTGCTTCATCGTGCACGAACCCAGCGGGAATGGCCCGAGGTCGATCGCGTAGTTCTGGCGAGACAGGCGGGTATAGTGGCGCACCGTCTCCGGCTCGGTCAGGCCCGGCAGCGCCGGCGCGGCCTTGCGCAGGAACTTGTCCAGACCCGCGACGGGTTCCCGGTCCGCCGCATCGATGTCGACCCCGCACTTGTCGGAAGAGCCCAGTTCGAAGCTCAGAGCCTCTTCGAGCATAAGCCCGTAATCACCTGAGGACGTTACGTTTTTCGTTTCGCCGGCTTCGCCCATGGACGGGCGCCAGCCTGATGCGTTGGGAGCGGTCATGCCGGCACTCCTGCAAGGACGTTTTCAAGTTCGACGGCGAACGCTTCGATGTCCTCGTCGGTCGTGGTCTCGGTCGCGGCGACCAGCAGGCCGTTGCGCAAGCCCTCGCCCTCGGGGAACAGGCGGCCGAGCGAGACGCCGCCGAGCACCTTGCGATCGGCGAGTTCGCGCACGACCTCGCGCGCATCGCGCGGCAGGATCAGCGTCGCCTCGTTGAAGAAAGCGCCGTTCAGCAGCGAAACGCCCGGAATGCGGGTCAGACGATCGAACGTCGCTTGCGCGCGGGCGTGATTGACTGCGGCCAGACGCGCCAGTCCCTCGCCGCCCAGCAACGTCAGGTGAATACTGAAGGCCAGCGCGCAAAGCCCTGAATTCGTGCAGATATTGCTCGTCGCCTTCTCACGCCGGATGTGCTGCTCGCGGGTCGAGAGCGTCAGCACGAAGCCACGCTTGCCCTCGGCATCCACGGTCTGTCCGCAAAGCCGGCCCGGCATCTGCCGCACGAACTTCTCGCGGCAGCCGAACAGGCCGAGGTACGGCCCGCCGAACTGGAGGCCGACGCCGATCGACTGCCCCTCGCCCACGACGATGTCCGCGCCCAGTGCGCCCGGTGCCTCGATGAGGCCCAGTGCGACGGGTTCGGTGACGACGACGACCAGCAACGCACCCTTCTCGTGCGCCGCCGCGGCGATCGCCGCAAGGTCGGGAATGCGGCCGAACACGTCGGGATACTGGACGACCACGCACGAGGTCTTGTCGTCGATCCCGTCGATCAGCGCCGCGTCGTCCGGCTCCGCCGTCATCTTCGCCGGCAGGCTGACGATCTCGTCCCTGGTGAACTTGGCCATCGTGCGGACGACTTCGCCGTAGTGCGGATGGAGCCCGCCCGACAGCAGGCTGCGGCCCTTGCGGGTGACGCGCGCGGCCATCAGGATCGCTTCCCAGCACGCGGTCGAACCGTCGTACATCGAGGCATTGGCGATGTCGGTGCCGAACAGGCGCGCGACCTGGGTCTGGAACTCGAACAGCACCTGCAGCGTGCCTTGCGCGATCTCGGGCTGGTACGGCGTGTAGGCGGTCAGGAACTCGCCGCGCTGGATCAGGTGGTCGACCGAGGCCGGCACATGATGGCGATACGCACCCGCGCCGATGAAGAAGGGCGCGGAACCCGCGCTCACGTTCTTCGCGGCGAGCGCGGTCATGTGGCGTTCGACGGCCATTTCGCTGGCATGGGCGGGCAGGCCTTCGATCGGGCCGGCGAGCCGGGCGGCGACGGGCACGTCGACGAACAGGTCGTCGACGCTGGCGGCACCGATCGTCTCCAGCATGGAGGCGCGGTCGGCCGGGGTCAGGGGAAGGTAGCGCATGAGGGGCGTGTCTCTCGTTAGGGTCCTCCCCCGCCGGGGGAGGTGGCAGACGCGAAGCGGCTGACGGAGGGGGCGTTCCCCTCCACCGTCCTGCGGACGGTCCCCTCCCCCAGCGGGGGAGGATCGCAAGGTCAGAGGCTGTCGACGTAGCTCTTGTAAGCAGCCTCATCCATCAGCGCGCCCAATTCGGCGGCGTCGGACAAGGTCACGCGGAACAGCCAGCCGCCGGTTTCGGCGTCGGTGTTCACCAGTTCGGGCGCATCGGCCAGCGCAGCGTTCACTTCGGCGACGGTGCCCGAAACCGGGGTGTAGACGTCCGAGGCGGCCTTTACGGAGTCGACCACGGCGATGGCATCACCCTTGCCGACGCTGGCGCCTTCTGCGGGCAGGTCGACGAAGGTGATGTCGCCAAGCTGGCCCTGCGCATAGTCAGTGATGCCGACGGTGCCGAGGTCGCCTTCGACTTCGATCCACTCATGATCTTCGGAAAAATAGCGGGTCATGGCAAAGCTCCTCAGCGGTGATAGCGGTGGGGGACGAAGGGCATCGGCGCGACGCGCGCCGCAAGGCGCTTGCCCCGCATTTCGATGGTAAGCGGCGTGCCTTCGGCGATCAGCGCCGCGTCGACGTAAGCCATGGCGATCGGCTGTTGCAGCGATGGTGAGAAACCACCTGAGGTCACTACGCCAACCTCTTGATCGTCCGAGAAAACCTTCGCGCCTTCGCGCGCCGCCATGCGGCCTTCGACGACCAGCCCGATCCGGCGACGCGGCGTGCCTTGCGCGAAATCGCCGAGCACGCGCTCGGCGCCGGGGAAGCCGCCTTCGGTGCGGCGGCGCTTGTTGATCGCGAACTTGAGGTCGGCGTCGACGGCGCTGGTCTCGGGTGACAAGTCGTGGCCGTAAAGCGGCAGGCCGGCCTCGAGCCGCAGGGAATCGCGCGCGCCAAGGCCGATCGGCTTCACCTCGGGCTCGCCGCAGAGCAGCGCCGCCACGGTTTCGGCGGCTTCGGCGGGGATCGAGATTTCGAAACCATCCTCGCCGGTATACCCCGAGCGGCTGATCCAGGCGTCGACGCCGCCCAGCGTGAACCGGCCGCCCTTCATGAAGGTCAATACCGAGAGCGGGTACTCGCCGGTCGCGTGGCGTTCGAGCACCGCGAAAGCCTTGGGGCCCTGCAGCGCCAGCAGCGCGCGGTCGTCGAGGTGATTGAGCGTCACGGCATCGGGCAGCGCTTCGCGCAAGGTGCCGATGTCGTCCCACTTGGTGGCGCCGTTGACGACGAGGTAGAAGCCGCCCGGCCAGCGCGCGACCATCAGGTCGTCGAGGATGCCGCCCTCCTCGTCGAGCAGCAGCGAATAACGCACCGCGCCCAGCTTCAGCGTCGACAGGTCGATAGGCAGCGCGGCTTCGAGGGCGGGCTCGACGTCCTCTCCCTCCACTTCGCTCGACACGAGCAACTGGCCCATGTGGCTGACGTCGAACAGGCCGGCGTTCTCGCGCGTCCACAAGTGCTCGGCCATGATGCCCTCATACTGGACGGGCATCATGTAGCCGGCGAATTCGACCATGCGGCCGCCCTGCTCGCGATGCCAGGCATCGAGCGGCAGAGTCAGCGGGGCCAGGTCCTCGGCGCCGTCTTCGTCATCGGTAACAGGATATTCGCTCAAGGCACGACTCCGCAACGCAGTGGTTCACCATCCAGGTGCCCCCTCTGTCACGGAAACCTGAGAGCTTCCCCGGTGTCATCCGCTATGGGATGGACCGGGTTACACCGTCGGCGGCCACGCGCAGATGCACGGAGCACTTTCCAGAGGCTCGCTGTCGACGCTGCGCGGTCCTTTTGCCTGAGAGATTCCGGGGCGGTTGCTCCTTCGGCGCCGTGTGCCGACGAATCGGCCAACGGTCTCTCCCGCGCGTGTCAGCGAGTGCGGCCAGCTTTGGTGGAGCGCCCGGCGCAAGTCAACGCTCGGCGTGTGCACGTGCGAAGGGATATGAACGGTTACGTCGGGATAGAGATGGCTAGATCGTCGTACGGGACGACGAGACGATCGCATCGTGTTCGTGGACGAACCGACCTTCGCCCGTCTCACGCGCCCAGCCGAGGATCGCGCGCGCCACGTCCCGCGCGCGGATCGAGCGGAATCGGCGCAGGCGGCCGTGCAGCGCGAGGTGATCGACGAGCGGCGCGGCGATCTGCCACACCCGCTCCGCCCCGCGCTTTTCCGCACGGCGGCCACGCAGCAGACTGGGCCGCAGGATGTCGAGCCGGCGGAACCCCAGCCGCGCCACTGCATCCTCGGTCTGGCCCTTCACGCTGAGGTAGAAGTTGCGGCTCTGCGCCGCCGCCTCGACCGAGGAGACCAGGATCATGCGCTCGACGCCCGCCGCCAAGGCCGCCTCGGCAGTGAAGCGGACGAGATCGTGGTCGATCGCGCGGAACTGTTCCTGGCTGCCGGCCGCCTTGATCGTGGTGCCCAGCGCGCAGACGAGCACGTCGGCGCGAGCCGCCTTGATGAGCGCGGGCCAGTCGATCGGCTCGCCCACCAGCATTTCCATGCGCGCGCCGGGGGGAAACGCAAGCTCGCGCCGGCCGACGCCGATCACGCGCACGTCTTCGCGCCCGACCGCCTGTGCGATCAGAGCGGAACCGACCAGCCCGCTCGCACCGACCAGGCAGATGCGAACCGTCTCCTGCTCTCTCCCCATTCGTTTCACAGCCCCCTGCTCCACGATCAGCGCCTAGACATTGCTCAAGCCCTCGGGCGTGCGGCCGTAGATTTCCGCGTGGCGAGCGATGGCGAAACGATCGGTCATGCCGGCGATGTAGTCGGCGATGTGACGGCTGCGGTCGGGCTCGAAGCGAGGCATCGTGTCGATCCAGCGCTCGTCCATCAGCACCGTCTCCTGCGAATAGGCGGAGTACAGTTCGGCCAGCACCGCGCGGGCCTTGCGCGCGGTTTCGAGCTGCTCGGGGTGGTAATAGAGCTTGTCGTACATGAAGCGCTTGAAGGTGCGCTCCGCCTCGGCCATTTCCGGCGAGAACGTGACGAGCGTGCGCCCGGCGCCGCGCACGTCTTCGATGCTGGTGATGCCGACGAGGTTCTTGCGCGTCTGGTCGACCAGGTCGTTGACCATCACCCCGATCTGGCTGCGGATCAGCTCCGCCAGCTGGCGATCGAGATCGACGCCGGGATAGCGCTTTTCCACCTGCTTCCAGTGCTCGGCCACGAACGGCTGTTCGAGCAGTTCGTCGAGATCGAGAAACCCTGCGCGCAGGCCGTCGTCGATGTCGTGGTTGTCGTAGGCGATGTCGTCGGACAGCGCGGCGACCTGCGCTTCCAGCGAGGCATGGGTGCCGAGGTCGAGGCTATAGGCCGCATCGAGCCCCGCCAGTGCCCAGCCGGGCTCGGCCACAGGGCCGTTGTGTTTGGCCAGCCCCTCCAGCGTTTCCCACGTGAGGTTCAGCCCGTCGTGCTCGCAATAAGGGCTGTCGAGCCGCATCAGCGTGCGCAAGGTGTGCGCGTTGTGATCGAAACCGCCGGCTTTGTGGAGCGCGGCGTTCAGCGCGTCCTCGCCGGCATGGCCGAACGGGGGGTGGCCGATGTCGTGCGCCAGCGCCAGCGCCTCGGTGAGGTCTTCGTCGAGACCCAGGATCCGGGCGATCACGCGGGCGATCTGCGCCACTTCCAGGCTGTGCGTCAGCCGTACGCGGTAGTGGTCGCCATCGGGAGCGACGAAGACCTGCGTCTTGTAGCGCAACCGGCGGAAGGCGATCGAGTGGATGATCCGGTCGCGGTCGCGCTGGTAGGGGCTGCGGGCCCCGCGCGCCAAGCCGTTGTCGACCGGGAATTCCCGGCCGCGCGAACGGGCCGGATCGGATGCGTACGATGCTAGGGTCAAGCGCGAACTCCGCGAGGGCGACGAATGGCCGTAGACGCAGCCTCTAGCGGGACAACCCGCTGCTGCACAAGAGCACCGACTTGCCGACGACCTTGACGATATGCGGATCGTCCATGCGATCGAACGCCCGCACCAGTCCACCGACGTCGTGCTTTTCCTCCTGCAATCGCGCCAGCTCGTTGATCTGGGCGAGCGAGAGGCGCTGGACGAGGCGATGGCCCATGCATGCAGCGGCAGTGTCGCTCATGCCCGCGTGCGCGAAGGCCGTCCGCAAGCGGTACTCGGCGTACCAGTTCGTGCCGAACCACGCGGCGACGACGAGAACGAGGACGAGCACGAGAATCGTGATGAAGCGCAGCATGACCGCCCCATGCTCCCAAGCGGATCAGTCCGCCAGCGCCTTGTTGATGTCCTCGACCATCTTCTTGGCGTCGGCGAGCAGCATCATCGTTTGGTCCATGTAGAACACGTCGTTGTCGACGCCGGCGTAGCCCTGCCCGCCCATCGACCGCTTGATGAAGAAGATCGTCTTGGCCTTGTCGACGTCGAACACCGGTATGCCGTAGATGGGGGAGGACTTGTCGGTCTTGGCGGCCGGGTTGACCACGTCGTTGGCGCCGATCACGAAGGCGACGTCGGCCTGCGCGAACTCGCCGTTGATGTCCTCCAGTTCGAAGACCTCATCGTAAGGCACGTTGGCTTCGGCCAGCAGGACGTTCATGTGCCCCGGCATGCGACCCGCCACGGGGTGGATCGCGTACTTCACGCCCACGCCGTGCGCCTTGAGCCGGTCCGCCATCTCGCGCAGCACGTGCTGGGCCTGCGCTACCGCCATGCCGTAGCCGGGGATGATGATGACGGTCTCGGCCTCCTTCATCAGGAACGCCGCGTCCTCGGCCGAGCCGCGCTTCCACGGGCGCTGGACCTTGGCCTCGCCGCCGACCGCGCTTGCCTCGGCGCCGAAGCCGCCGGCGATCACCGAAACGAAGCTGCGGTTCATCGCCTTGCACATGATGTACGACAGGATCGCGCCCGAAGAGCCCACCAGAGCGCCGGTGACGATCATCGCGGTGTTGTGCAACGTGAATCCCATCGCCGCCGCCGCCCAGCCCGAGTAGCTGTTCAGCATCGAGACGACGACCGGCATGTCCGCCCCGCCGATCGGAATGATGAGCAGGAAACCCAAAACGAAGGCCAGCGCCGTCACCAAGGCGATGTCGATCGGCGACTGCGAATCGAAGAAGCCGTAGAGGAAGAACGCCAGTGCGAGCAGCAGCAAGGCGTTGATGATGTGCCGCCCCGGCAGCAGGATCGCCGCGCCGCTCATGCTGCCGTTGAGCTTGAGGAACGCGATCACCGAGCCCGAGAACGTGATCGCGCCGATCGCGATACCCAGCGCCATCTCGATCCGGCTGACAGACGCGATCGCGCCGCCCGGATCGAGGATGCCGAACGCAGCGGGGTTGAGGAACGCGGCGACGCCCACCAGCACCGCCGCCAGCCCGACCAGCGAGTGGAACGCAGCCACCAGTTGCGGCATCGCCGTCATCTGGATGCGCCGCGCGGTGGTGATGCCGATAACCGCGCCGATGGCGATGGCGCCAAGGATTTCAGGCAGGCTGGCGATCTGGTGCGTGACCAGCGTTGTCGCCACGGCGATGGCCATGCCGATCATGCCATAACGGTTGCCCGCCCGGCTTGTGGCGGGCGAGGACAGTCCGCGAAGCGCGAGGATGAAGCACACCCCCGCGACCAGATAAGCGACCGCGACCCAAGGGTTCACCGCATGCTCCATCACTTGCGGTCCTTCTTCTTGTACATCGCCAGCATGCGCGCGGTCACGGCGAAGCCGCCGAAGATGTTGATGCTCGCCAGCACCACCGCGCCCAGGCCCAGCCACTTCGCCACCGGGCTGCCCGCCGCCGCGCTCGCTACCAGCGCGCCGACCACGATCACTGAGGAGATCGCGTTCGTCACCGCCATCAGCGGCGTATGCAGCGCGGGCGTGACCGACCACACGACGTAATAGCCCACGAAGCAGGCCATCACGAAGATCGAGAGGATTGAGACGAAGTCCATTTTAGTTTTCCTCCCCAGGCCAGCGATGACCGGGTTTCCCGTCTATCAATCCAGCAACCTTGCGCTGACCACCTGCCCGCCGCGCGTCAGGCGCACGGCATCGCCGATCTCCTCGTCGAGCACCGGGCCGCCGTGTTCCTTGTCCCAGAATGCCGAGACGAAGTTGAACAGGTTGCGCGCATAAAGCGCTGAGGCGTCCGCCGGCAGGTGCGCGGGCGTGTTCGAATAGCCGATGATCTTCACCCCGTGCCGCTCGACCACCTGGTCCGCCACGCTGCCTTCGACGTTGCCGCCTTGCGCCACGGCCAGGTCGAAGATCACGCTGCCCGGCTTCATCGTGGCGATCTGCGCGTCGGTGACGAGGCGCGGCGCGGCACGGCCGGGGATGAGCGCGGTGGTGATGACGATGTCCTGCTTGGCGATGTGCGCCGAGACCAGTTCGGCTTGCGCCCGCTGGTATTCCTCGCTCATTTCGCCGGCATAGCCGCCCGAGCCTTCACCTTCGATCCCGGCGACGCTTTCGACGAAGATCGGCTTGGCGCCGAGCGACTGGATCTGCTCCTTCGTGGCAGAGCGCACGTCGGTAGCGGAGACTTGCGCGCCCAGCCGCCGCGCGGTGGCGATCGCCTGAAGGCCGGCGACGCCCACGCCCATGACGAAGCACTTGGCCGCGGTCACGGTCCCTGCGGCGGTCATCATCATCGGGAACGCGCGGCCATAGGCATCGGCGGCAGCCAGGACCGCCTTGTAGCCCGACAGGTTCGACTGGCTCGACAGCACGTCCATCGACTGCGCGCGGGTGATGCGCGGCATGAACTCCATCGCCAGCGCCTCCAACCCGGCATTCGCATAGGCATCGATCCGCTGGCGCTGCACGAAGGGATCGAGCATGGCGACTACCCACGCACCGGACGCAACGCCGACCAGCAAGGCGGCATCGGGGCCCTGCACGCCGAACACGAGGGTCGCCCCGGCCACCACGGCATCCGCCGCACCGACCTGGGCCCCGGCGGCGCTGTACTCGTCGTCGGAAATGCTGGCGGCTATCCCCGCCCCGCTCTCTACCGAGACCTGGGCGCCCAATGCTACGAGCTTGCGCACCGTCTCCGGCGTTGCGGCTACGCGGGTTTCACGCTCTGCGCGTTCCTTGAGGATCGCGACGCGCTGCTGCCTGGTCAATCGACCGGCCGGTCAGGAGGCGATCAGACTGACGACGCCCGCCACCACGATCACGCAGAACACCGTGCCCCACGTCGCCGCCTTGATGAAGCCGTTGTACGTCGCGGTGGCCGCCTTGATGTCGTTGCCCGAAGCCATGATCGCTTACCCCCAATATTGTCTGCTTTCGGCCAGCCTAGCGACCCTCGCGCGCTTGCTCAAGGGCCGACTCGCACCGAATCGCGATGCATCCTCGCAACGCAAACACAGTAAATGCGGGGCCAACACCGCGTCCGGTCGCACCTAAGTTCAGGCTTAATCGGGTATTTACCCGTTTGCCCTAAGGCTGGGCGCTCATTTCGAAGAGGCGTAAAAAAGCGACCACAATGGCGGACCTTGATCAGCGCCTTCTCATGCTCATCGACGACGAGCCCGCGCAGAGCCGGCTCATCTCGGCGCTCGCCGCGCGCGAGGGTTGGCGCACGCTTATCGTGCGCGATGCCGAGACCGCGATCGCGACTCTGGGCACGCGGCAGGGCATGCAACTGACCGCGATCGTGCTCGACCAGTGGGTGCCGGGCGACGACGCCTGCGCTCTGATCGCCGAACTCAAGGCCCGCCGCCCGGCCCTGCCGATCCTGATGCTCACCGCCAGCACTTCGCCACTGCTCGCGGTCGAGGCGATGCGGGCAGGCGCGACCGACTATCTCGTCAAGCCCGTCGCCCCCGACCGGCTGATGCACGCGCTGCGCTCGGCCACCCACCGCGAGGCCCCGCGTGACGAACTCGCCCCGCTGACCGAGAAGATGCCGTCGAACCCCGATTTCGAATCGATGATCGGGGCCTCGCCAAACTTCCGCAAGGCGCTCGCGGTAGCCGCCAAGGCCGCGCGCGGGCACTCGCCGGTGCTGATCGAGGGCGAGAGCGGGTCGGGCAAGGAAATGCTGATCCGTGCGATGCACGCCGCCAGCCCGCGCTCGCGCATGCCGCTGCGCATCGTCAACATCGGCGGCATTCCCGCCAACTCGATCGAATCGGTGCTGTTCGGCCACGAGAAAGGCGCGTTTCCCGGCGCTTTCGACCGCCAGATCGGCGCGCTGCAGCACTGCGACG
>Ga0247734_1001290_pt1 | contig 19253 bp, 5 predicted proteins | sample UWRJL103311B2_FD_180933 | JGI IMG/M metagenome (GOLD analysis project Ga0247734, IMG submission 180933) | Plant litter microbial communities from Arlington Agricultural Research Station in Wisconsin, United States - UWRJ-L103-311B-2 | ecosystem: Environmental > Terrestrial > Plant litter >... | reverse complement strand
TTATAATTTTAAAAGTGTCTTTTATTTTATAATTTTTACTACTTATATATGTTACTAGCGAACAATGTATACACAGGGGTTCAATAGTAGAATTTAATAAGTTTGATAAGGAGAAAGAAAGGTCTTAGTTGAAGGCCGTGAAGAAGTTAATAGACTCTGCCAAGATACGCTAACGCTGGCCCAAGCCAGCGCTTTTACTAACTAGGGCTTGCCCCTTATAATATAATAAAGATTAAAACTCTTTATAAGTTCTTTATTAATTATAGTATAATACTAATAACTTTTATTAATAAAAGTAAATATTCTAAAGGTTTTTTAAAGGATTATATTTATATATATAAAGTTTCTATTTATAACTTCTTTAAATTTCTTCTATTCTTTTACTAATATATTATTTATTCTTATTTCTTAATTTCAAGTAAGAGTTAGTCTTTTTCTAATTCTAATATAATAGAGTTTATTAATTTAGTATTATTTTTTAGTAAAAGTCTTATCTTAATTATATTAATAATTATAAGGTATATAATTAAGGCGTAAATATAGTTACAAATATAATATTTAGCTGCTTTATAATAGAAATAGAATCTTTTATCTTAATATCTCTCTTTTTTTATAATATTAATCTATTTAGCTTTTTACTTATTACTTAAAACTTTATATTTCTTTTTATTTTATCTATATCTTTTTTTTTAATTATATTAGAGCTATTATTATATTACTATTATTATTTAGCCTTAATATTATAGCTAAATTATAAGTATAGATAGTAACTAATATATTACTTTTAAATTCTTTGTTCTTTTTTTTCTATTTCTTATTAATAATTTTAAATTAATCTATTTTTTTAAAAATTTATTATAATTTATTCTACTTTCTTAAAAAATTAATAATAATCTATTATTTTTAATATAGCTATTATATATATTTAAGTAGAATTTAAGAAGATATTTTATAAATATCTAATTTTTATATTATTATTCTAGTTTTTTTTATTTATACTTAGTAGGAGTTTATTAAATTTTAGCTAATATTTATATCAAAGTTAATCTAGAGAATACTTTAAATTAATTAGCTATTTTAAAGTTTTAGCTCTTTTATTATTATTTATAAAAATCTTCTTAAGTTATATAAAAAAAGCTTTAAGATTCTTACTTTATTTAGAATTCCCTCTTTCCTAGAAGTATCTTATCTAGGCTTATTTATATATTATAAGTATATTATAAATAGTATTTTAATAGTAATTAATAAAGAGTACTAGTTTTATTATAAAATAAATATAATATAAGCTTTTAAGTTTTAAGAGGTAATTTTAAAAGATATCTACTTTATTATTTTAGGCTACTAGTTTTTAACTTCTAGGGGCTAATACTTTTTAATTAGAGCCCTAGCAAGATATTACTATAAGTAATTAAATTAGGGTTCTTAATAATATATTTATAAACTTATTCTAAGTTCTAGTTTTAGAATTTTATTAATTCTCTCTATTTTCTACTTATTTTATAGCAATATAAGTATTTGTAAGCTCTATTTCTAGAGCTTATTAATATATATATATTTCTTAAATAATATATATTAGCTTTATATTTAATATTTTTTACTATAAGCTCTTATTTGCTAATATATTTATTCTAATTTCTAAAGTAAAATCTATAAAGTTTATTTTATTTTATTAAATTTAATATTACTAATAAACAATATATATATAAAGATTTAATAGTAGAATTTAATAAGTTTAATAAAGAGAAGGAAAAATCTTAGTTAAAGGCTATAAAGAAGTTAATAGACTCTGCTAAAATACGTTAGCGCTAGCTTAGGCCAGCGCCTTTACTAACCAGGGCTTGCTTCTTATATTTTATAAGAATATTACTAAATATCTACTTTAAAGTTAATTATAAGATTTATATTTTAAAGTTATAAATATTTTAATATTATCAAAGTAGTAGAATTCTAAAAGTTATATATTATAAATATATATTAAAATATCTTTAACTTCTTATAAAAGTTAATAATAATAATTTTAAGATTATAATTATTATAAATAAGAATATTAGTTTTATTAATAATAATTAAAGTTATATTATTAAAGTTAAGTTTTTATTTATATTTAGTAATTAATAATTAGTATATATAGTTGCTTTTTATTTTATTATTAATAAAAGCTTACTCTTTTTTTAATTCTTTTTTAGTAGTAAGTATTCTAATTATAATAAATAGTTATATTTATATTTTATTACTTAAATCTTTAAATATATTTAAGATTAAAGTTAGATATTATTATTTTTTATTTAATTAGATTTCTTATAATTAATAGAAATATAACTTTTCTTTTTATAGTTATAATAAATAATATTAGAGTAATAATTTATTATATAATTAAATAATTAGTAATTAAAATATTTAAGTTTATTTAAGCTTATATTTAACTTAGTTCTAATAAGAGTTTAATTTACTTTACTTATAATTTCTTTTTATTTAAATTTTACTTATTTATAAAAAATTATAAAATTATAAAATATTTCTTAAATTTCTTACTTCTATTATTTTTTCTTTTTTAAACTCTCTCTTATATTGTCGGATCACTTCGAATACGGGGCACCACTACGTGATATGGTCACGTAAGTGCTAGTTGTATTCAGTGGGATCGATGTGTATTATTGTAAGTTCTACGTAAGGTGGTGTTGATATGGTTTCCAAGGCGGTGAACCGCTTTGGGTGATTCTGCCACTCGAGTCGGGTCATGTGCACCCGCCTCAAGGTCAGAATATACCAACATTAAAGCCTCTCTAGAAGTGGCTCAAAAACGTCAAAAATGTAATAAAAATCAGATCTCCAGAATCAACCTCTACTTCCTAATCCAGCCTAGCGCCAGATTACTAATCCTCCTAATTCCCCAATTCTCCAATTTTCCAATTCTCCCTTGTAAACATAACCCTTTAGGCTTCCTAACTTATAAAGGCTTTGTTAATTCTCTTAACTTATTTAACAATCTGTAGATTAATTATATTTGTATTAATAAGTTGTTTAAGGGCTATAGAAGCTTTACTCTTAATAAAGGCATTAGCAGGGTTAATTTCTCTACTAATCCATTTCACTTCTGCAATCTTACAACGCTCATACAATTAACAAAGGCTCAATACGTCAATTATCAAACATTTCTCCTGCGTTGTATCTAGCTTGACTAGATAATTATATAATAACTTTGAATTAATGCAAAGTATAACTAGTAAATTGAGCTGTAGAATCTTGTTAATAATGGTCTTAATTAAAGCTTCAATATTATATTCATAAGCTAAAGTGTAGAATTCTAAAGCTAATACACTTCTTGTAATTCTCTTACACTTGATTAATAATCAATAAATAATATTAGCTTAATTCTTCTCATTGGCTAATATAAGTATATATTCAATCTAAGATAAAAGATCCTTATTATTTGCGAATAACAAATTTATAAATATTAGCAGCTTTAAAATATCGCAATTTAGCTTGATAAACTTCAAGTCTTTTGTCAGATTCTCTACTTGCTATTATAATCGCTTATTAAAAGCCTTAATATTATTCTTATTAAAATTAATTATCTAAGTAGCAAATGATAAATCGAAAGAAGCCTCTAGCTGCGATACTAATGTAATATAAGCACCTCTCATATATTGAGCAATGTACTGCTCCTTTATATTAAGGCCTTTATAAACTATACCTCTAAAGCTTATAGTTATAATAGGCTCCTTTAATATAAGGGTCAAATTCTTATATTAACGCTTTTAACTAAGAGTAATTGCATTACCTTCAAGTTAAATAAAACCTCTATTAAACTTGATTAATTAATTAACAATTAACTGATTGCGATCCTTAATTAAAAACTAAGCCTTTTTAAGATTAGTTTGCTCTAAACTCGCAAATCCAGAATCTCTGAAAAATAAGGTATTATCAATTTAAAGTCCGACTATATCTAGGGGCTCGTTTTTATATAACAAGTAAGAGTTATATATTAATTAACTTATATCAAATTCCTAAAAGTAATAAGAATGATAAATCTTAAACTAGTAATTTCCTGCTTTAGGAATTTTATACAAGAGCTTTATAACCTTCAAAATTGTATCCTTTAATATACCTAATTAACTTATAAGCTTTTTTAGAGCTATAATAAAGAAATCGCGATTCAACTTTATTAAAGATTATATATAAGTTTAAGAAATATCGCGCAAGTATAATTGAGCATCCTCGCTTTAATATATAGCTATAATATAGAGAATTAAATATTGGCTAACTTATTAAATTATAAGTGATTGCATTAATATAACATTCTTCTTAAAGTTATTATAAACTTATATAATAAAGTGAGACTTCTTAAAAGCTTTTTTAATCCCCTTATTCTTAATTTTATTAACAAATCTTAATTTAAAGATTCGAATATTGCCTAATATTATATTAGCATTAATAATTTCAAATATTCTCTTCTTGATCAATCCAACTACTTCCTTTTAGTATAACTTCTTAAATGAGCTAATATTACTCTATAGATAAATTATAAAGTTAGATAGTTGCTTTGACTTATTCTTATTATCGGGAGGTCTGCCTTAATACTTAGAAGCCTTTACAAGAATCTAAAAAGATAGGTATTCATTTTCTTCTTTTTCTTAAGCCTCTTTTTCTAACTTTTCTTCCTCCCTATTATTAGTGGCTTCTTTTATATCGCCTATATAATATAACTTAACAAATGTGAAGCAGAAGATAATAGGACTATAAAGTAAGTTAATTATGTAAGATTCTCCTTTAATTATAATTAAAGTATAAAGTTCTGATTAATAATCGCTCTTGCCTATATTGCTTTTTCTCTAAATAAATATAGAAGAATTAATAGGCAAATTATGAATTATATTAATAAAAGATTTATTATAAGAGTTAAAAGTGTTGGAAATTTGACATTCAGCTTTTAGCTTCTTAATCTCCTTTATAGCCTTACGAAGGGCAATTAAACGTTGTATAACAGTCGGTAATAGAGTATCTAAATCTACTATTCAAGAATAAGCTCTAAATATAAGCAGGATAAATATAAGGCTATTAAGTTCTACAGAATTGTTAAATGCTTTGAAGGCTATTTACAAAGCTATATCGCGATTAATATTACGAATCTCAGCTGTAATAATCTTATAAGCATATTATAAAAAACTATAATAACGCTTAACTAGTCTAATAGAATTGTAAGCTTTGATTAATATAATCTTAATCTTAATATCTAATATATCTGCATTTTGCTTAAACTTCTTACTAATAAAGTTCTTGCTTATATCTATTATAATAAAGTTAGAAGGGCTTAAGTAAGTATCAATCTAGCATACATATAATATATTCCAGATATATTTTACACTAATATTCTGTAACTATCTATTAGCTTGAAATTAAGTTGCCTAATTAATAATATGAAATAAAGGGCTTCTATTAATATATATAATATTAATAATAATATAATAATTAAAATCAATATTATCCTAGAGTATGAATCAAAATCTCTTTAGTAATTTATCGTGCTTCTAGCAATATGTACAATATTAAGTGAGGTATTTAAGAGTGGCTTTATTAATATTATAGCCAGATTTAGTTAATATCTTCTTAAGCTTCTCTATTAATAAATGTCCGAATCGTCGATATAATTATTATAATTCTATATTAGTTAAATAGCAAGAATTGTAATTAAAAGAATCTATAAGAAATATATATAAAGATAAATTCCAAAATAGAAAAGGGTGACTGAATCGTTGTATAACTAATATATTACTACTTAATATAATAAGCTTATTTTTAAGATTATTAAAATAAACTTCTAATTTATCTATATCTTTAAAACTAAGCAAGAAAGGAATATTAATATTAATAATGTAAAATTGTACTTAGCCTATAAATATATAAATTGTAGTTAAGCTAATAAAAGCTATAGATCTAATATTAAACTATACTATAACCATTTTCTTAGTAAATTTATTAATATAAGCTTTAGCATTAATATATTATAGAGTCTAAAATTAACTATATTTAGCTATAAAGTATTTTGTAGCTTCTATATCAATTAAAATATTATAGAATTAAGCTAAGGTATATCTTAATAATATATTCGAATTGTAAGCTCCTTTAGCAATTGGAGCATATAACTCATTGAAAAGTGGGTCCTTTGAAGTAGTAGAATTGCAATTCATAATACCTTTTACAATTATACTATATAACTTATCAAAAAGTGAATCCTTTAAAGTTATAAAATTAGTATTTGTAATTCAATAAATTATAGCTCTATTAGCTAGTTCTTCAATTACTAATAAAGCTCCTTCTTCTATAATATAGCTCAAGAAGCTTTAAGTGTAATTAGAATTTATATTATTAGAAGCTAAATTAGACTTGTAATTATTATTAATAGTGAAAGTTTAGAAGGCTTTGTTAAAGTCCTTATTAGAATCTTTATTGTTACTTTTGTAACTAGTAATATATTAATGAATTGTCTCACTAAAATGCTTGTTATAATAAGAGCTTCTTATATTATATCAACTTTAATTCCTAGTCTCAAATCGCTCTCTAAAGTGTTTCTACTCTTCTTCTCACTCTCTAGAAGAATGGTTATATAATTAACAATCTTTCTTCTTATAAACGAAACAATATTCTTAACATTATTAATTATATCTATTATTGTTAAATCCATAAGTACTCGCTTTATATCTTCTAAGTTCGCGATAATAATAGTACTAACAATTTATAAAGAAGGTTTAAAACTTATCTCGATTTATAATAAAGCTCTATGTTAGCTTATAAGCCTGCTTCTTCTTGTATAATATAATTAATAATTAGAACTTATTAATAAAACTACTAATATCTATAGAAGGATTACAAGTTGCAAATCGGCAGGCAGATATTTCCTAATAAACTATTATCAACTTGTTATAGAAGAACTTGTTGCCTCAAAGGTTCTCGCTAAGGCTATACTAAGTCTTATGCAACTTAATAATAAGAAGTTGAAGGCATTTAATAATTGTCTTCCCTATATTCTCAGCGATTACTATTGCAAGTATAATTAAATTCCACTTATCAAGGTTTCTATAATAAAATCCTTTACCTTCAAAGAAGTTCCTAAAGTATTTATAGGCCTCCTTTAATATACGTTTAATAAAGTTCGCATTATAGTATTGATTAAAAGCTAGGTCCTTTAATAATGCTAGAAAGGCCTTTTGAAACTACTCTTGAGGTAAATTAACTCAATTACAAATATTTCGAAATATTAGCAGTTTATGATCTAGGCACTCTTCTTCTCTAGTATTTCTATACTTTAACTTGTTTATAATTATCTTCGTTATTTTTACTATCTTCTTACTATAACTTTGTAGAGCTTGTATAGGGGCTTATATCACTATACAAGCTGCTCCTGGATATACAAACAGGTTTATAAATTATTCTTATTATATAAACGGATCCGAAACCTACTTTTAGGATTAACGATTAGTCCTTTCTTGAATAAGCGATTAAATACGAAGAGTTGTAAGAAATGTGATCAAAGCTGCCTATTGCGAAGGTATATACGTAGATTGCTTAGAAACAGTATAATCTTTAATTATATTTGTATTAATATACTTTTTAAATATATTAATATTTAATTTGAAAGCTTAATACTTTGTAAGTTGATATTATACTTTCTCCTTTAATATTATCAAAAGTATATTACTAAGATAGAAGTTCAAAATCTAAATTAACTTATCTACTTCTTTATCGCCCCAATAGTGATAGAAATCCTAATTAAGAATCTCTATTAATATATCCTTATATATTTTGCCTTTATTAATTAGAGGTATATATATATCTAAATATTAAAGATATTTAATGAACTTCTACTTATTCTAAAGAGTAATATTAGGAAAGATACTTTTATATTTGCCAAAGTTTTATTAAAACAACTCTTGCAAATTCTGGCTTTAGTTTTTCTCTCTAATATACTTTCTTAGATAATCCTTAATATATAAATTAATATTTCTAACAAATATATCCCTTAGTATTATATCTCTATTAGGATTATTATTATTATTATTTTGTGGAAATAGTAATAAGAGTATTATATTGAGACTTGGATATTATACTTGTTATAAAGTTATTATAATAGGTTATATAGAGTTTGAGGATAATTCTAAGACGGTTTCTTTATTAAGGACACTTTCAAGAACAATTTCTTTATTAAGGGCAGTTTTATAAGTAATCTCTTTATTAAGAGCGGTTTCTTTATTAAGAATAGTTTTATTGTTAACTCTAGTAATAGCTTCGCTATTAATACCAAAATCTTTATTTCCCTTTAGCTTGTTTTTGGAGGTAATTTATATAGCGGTTTATAAGGCGGTTTTAATAAAGTTAGTGATAAGTTTTAGAGGCAGTTTATATAGCTATACGCTTTATACACATATACTCCTCCTATATCAAAATATATAAGGGCTAGACTCTATAGAATAGAATACTAACGATCATCTAAAGAATAAAGAGAAAGTCTAAAGTAAGAGCCAGTTTATATATTAATTCTAACTATCAGTTAGCGTATTTTTGTATAAGTGTTTTTGGTGTTTCGTAGAATATATACTTTATAACGATTTTGAAAGGTTTGAAGGATGATTGTAATTATTTTTAATAGAGAAGCTGCGAGCAAGGCGCTTTCTCTATTATACGATAGGGTCCAAGAGCTGTAAGTAATAATAAAGTTTGAAGGCTATAGAGTAATAATGGGGTTCAAGGGTCTTGGAGGAATTAGAGGGGTTGTTTTTGGAGGTTTTTATATGAGCTTTTTCGTAAGTCCTGATCTAAATTGCAAAACTGATTAGTGTCAGATCACTTCGAATATGGGGCACCACTACGTAATATGGTCACATAAGTGCTAGTTATATTCAGTGGGATCAATGTATATTATTGTAAGTTCTACGTAAGGTGGTGTTAATATGGTTTCCAAGGCGGTGAACCGCTTTGGGTGATTCTGCCACTCGAGTCGGGTCACGTGCACCCGCCTCGAGGTCAGAATATACCAACATATATTTTTTCTTATTTTAATTTAACTTTAAAAAGCTTTCTTTAAAACTTTACTTATAATTTATATTAGAAATATAATTCTCTTTTAAGTTATAGATATATTAATTATAATATTAATTTAAGCTTTAAAATTCTTATTAAACTTTTTAAATAAAATATAAGCTTTTATTTAATTATTATAAATCTTTAATTTTTACTTAAAAATATTAAGATAAAATATAAAATCTTTTATTAACTAACTTAAATATTATTAGTTATATCTAGCCTTTAATTTAAAATATTAGTAATATTATTAAGTAAAATTATCTTAAATTTCTCTTATATAATATTTCTTATATCTTAATTTTTTTTAAATTTAGATTACTTCTTTTCTAGCCTTATATTAAAAGAAGATATATAAAAGTTTATTTTATTAATATTTATAAATAAATAGTAGCTTTTATTTTTATAGAATTCTTATTTTACTTATATAAGAAAAAATTAAGCTTTTATTATATTTTTCTTTTTATTTATAAAAAGATAATAAGATTTCTAAAATACTTGCTAAGATACTAGAGTCTCTTTAAAAGTAATTTAGCTTTATTTTATTAATTTATTTATTTTATTAGCTAATAGCTATTTTTTAGAATACTAAAATATAATAGTATTTTTAGCTAGAAACTTTTTAAGCTTTTTATTTAATTCCTTATTTTAAGTATATATTTTTTTTAACCTTTATTTATATAATAATCTACCTTTTATCTCTAACTCTAACATATAGATATCAGGATTTAGCTATTTATAAATAGATAATTTTATATAAATAAGAAAATAGATTAATAGATAAACTCTAGAATATTATATTACTAAAAGATAATAGGATAATAGGATTATTTAAGATATTTTTCTTTTATCTTTTTATAATTAGCAGTTTTACTTTTGCTAAAAAGATTCTTAGATAGGTTAAAAATAAAGCTTTATTATATAATATTACAAAATACTAATTTAGACTTAAAAAGAAAAAATAATATATATAAATTATAACTAATATTTATCTATATAAAGATTTAGCTAAAATAGAAGGTATAATTATAATAAGCCCTTTAATATAAGACAAAGGCGGCTAAAAAAAAGAACCTGGGAATTATTTGATAAAAGATAGAATATTAATATAAGGAGAGTATTATTATTATAGATTTGGAAAACAGCGATTACCAAAATGCTACTTTAGCAACCTTTAATATATAGTTGAGCATTAGTTAGCGGCGTTATAGACTAATGAATAAAACTCCTAACCCTAAGCCATATGTCGTTGATAATTCTGAATCGTAGGACGTGCGGGACATGCGGGTCATTTGATCATTGCTATCCTTTTCTGCTGGCCAGCGAGATCCTGCTGGGGTAACGACAAAAAAACCACGGAAGTATTCCAACGCTACGCAAGGTATACTTTATATCCAATTGCTGCGTAGGTCTCATTTACCATCTCTATGATCCTCGTAACTTCAATGTCTCCGACTTAGCGCCACCCCTCTACTCGACCACTCGACCGCTTAAGATGACGACGAGAGTGATAGATTTTGTTAAGATATTCCCCTTGGAGGTTCTTATCAACCTTTTGGAGTACTCGGATCCTCTTGATATCATACGCTGGACTAGGGTCTCAAAATCATGGCAAACCATCTGTAGTCACCCACGTATCAATACGGCTCTCATGAAAAATCACTTCCAAGTTCACTACAAAATTTTCAAGAACCATCCACCCCACGACGCTCGATTGAGATGGCTAGCTCTTCAGAATCGAAATATATAGCAGGGACGTTATCAGTCCGTAGGGTTTTACCAATACGATGGTAAATATCCAAATAATGAACCTGCCCATGGTAGGACATATCATAGTAGAAAGGTTGCATGGGAGTACCGTAATAGTGTGTTTGTAACTACTTTGATTACAGGCATTACTAAGAAATACTCTATCGAAGACCACTTAAATGTCCGCTACTTTTGGCTTAACGGTTGCTTACTTGTTATCCAGCCATTCGAGTACGTATCTTGTTTTCCCTGCACCTTTCGGTGGTGACTACTAACAAAGAGAAGGTCTGAATATCTTTATACGTGTCTCCTTGACACTGGTACTATAATTGGAACCCAAATTCCTTCTGATGTTCAGCATGTAACTCTACACGGCAACCGAGTCGGTATCGTTGCAAAGTACCACGCTCTGACCTGGATAATAGGTCACGGTACTCAATTTATAAATGCTACAAATGTCCTAAAAGCTATTCTTTTCCACCCGACGTCGCAAGATACTGTAGTAGTGGTATCTAGCCAAAGAATTGAACCAGAAGACTTAGGTCACGTCTTTATTCTGAGATTAATTGCAGAGGAATACAATACGGGTAAACTAAACAAAACTGCCTTTATTGACATTCCTCTTCTATGCGACAGAAAAGAAGATAATCTTCAACTTGACATTCGATCAATTGACAACAATGGTGTATACTCTGTTGGGTGGATCTTCGAGGGAATAGCTGATCTGAGAAAAATCCCCCCGCATGCCTGCGACCAGGAGCTCAATCAGGAATTTCACCATCTTATATCTTATGATATATATCATAAGAAGTTCCTTATACAGTGCTTCTTCAATCCGGAACCTGAGAGGGCTGAGTTCCTCCTAGAGTCCTATTTCTGGGCAGGCCGCATGTTTTCCCCAACGCTTCGACCTACAAATCCTCCTTTTCATCATCTCTTTCAGCCAGTTACGGCCTATGACCAGATATTAGAGAATCCTCCTGCCATTCGAAATATATGTGCAAGTAACAGTTCTCTGAAAGACCAGGATGTGGAGCTAAAAGGTCAAGAGCATGGCTTGGTTTGGTTGTTTACATATGAACTAAATATTTCACAAGAAAAACCAGGCTTGTTTATTCGTGGCGATAACAGGTTTCAGGTCATACTAGCAGAAACAGGCTATGTAGTATTATGCTTTGAGGAGAATGTTATTTTACCGTCAGTTCAGCTGTCTATGAAGAACTTAGCTTTTTTGTCTTAGAATAATATAATGTTAGCTATTTTTGCGCAAAATGTCAATGATACTCAAGGAGCTGTGATCACGATTTTACAATGCCTCATTTGAGCAGGTCAATAGCTCCTCTCTCGTATATTGCTCCCTATGACCAGGTATCTAGCACCAGAAAGATTAGTTAGTCTTCAAATATGAGAATTATAAGCAATCGATACCAACCGGATGCTAACAACCGCGAGCCGGAACCAACCAGTATCAACCGAGCGACCGATCAAAGCATGATCAAGCGCGGAATTAAGGCGACCCGTATATTCCTATGATTTTTGATGATGTATTACTCGTGATAAGGGAGCAACATCGTGATGGTAGTGAGAACCACTTTACTAGGAGCACTAGTCAAAAAATAAAGAAAACAAATTTTTGCTAAAATTTAATACAGAGCATCCTAAGAAATAATAGCAAACCTATAGAACTCTGTTCTCACGCAAGTCGGCCTTAGATTTCATAGAAATGCCGTTACGCGAAAAGATATACAATAGATAGTTAACTGGAAGAGATATGAAGAAAAGCATCCAGATGATACTATTCTCGAGGAAGTTCTAGGAGTAAGTTACAGATATTATACTGTTTCAAATACTTATATTAAATAGATAATCGATCGATGGCTAGGGTCAGAAGAAACTGAGGACGATTTGAGCTGGTTTCAGGCTTCTTTAAAAGAAAGAGTTGCTGTTCCAAAACTTGTATCAAAGCAGCAAGGCCAAGCTATTAGAAAAAAGTTTACGGTTAATATTATTAATAAAGTTATAGAGGATATCGAGATGGAAAGGCTTAGGGCAGAAACTTGGGAGGAAATTCAATATGATAAGCTTATTAGAAAAAAGATTAGCTGGCCTACTAATGCAAGAGAAGCTCCTCAAAGGGTAAAGTATAAGATGTAACTCTAATAATATAATACTAATATGAAACAGATGATCGATAAATGGAAGAGAGGGGAAGAGAGTACAATTGAAGCAGCGTAGTTATTCTAGGTTATAAAAACTCAGGCTTTAGTTAAGCAGCACTTGAAGATTAGTAATCGAAGCCCCTATATTGTCTATACAGAGGATCAATAGAGTTATAGCAAAGCTATTAATACTATCTTTAGAAGGTATTAGAAAACAAGTAGCGATTTCAAAATAGTATATAACTAGATAGTTCCCTAGGACCCTCTAAGAAATAAAGATATTTTCCTTAATTCTATATAACAAGCTTGGCGTCTTCTTTAAAGCAAAAAATAGAAATTCTTATGCCATGTCCGAATCTCCTATTTGGAATCTGCGTATCTCGCCTATTCTCATGGTCTCACGCTTTCATGATTACAAGTAGTGCATCAGTATTACGGCGGAATTAATAGAACTTCAATATGTTGCCTATGACAAAAAAATCTTTAAATGTGTCACATTACTAGAGGCCTTGGCCGGTTGCTGTGCTGAGTCAGCACCTAGGACCATATATTCAACAGTGATAGCAAAATCACAATACAGCCTTTTTACAATCTTTGATTTCCACCATACCTTCGGTACTTTATTGATTGACGACCGTACCAAAATGGCGTATATTAAAATGCTTACACTCATTCATCCTCTTAAATTATAGCTAGATACAGTAAAAGAGCCCTAAGGTAAATTCGGGGCAACAGAATAAAAGGTTTACCATGCATGTGTTATTCGTGCCAATTAAGGGCCACATTTAAATGCAGAGACTCGATTATCGAGCCCGAGTGGATCAAAGTCCCTAATTCATATTTAGCAATAAACCAAAAATAGAGCACTCCGAAGTACATACTCAACTCCAGCTGAGCTCAAAGCAATTGATGGTCCCACACATTTATAATCTCTATTAAATATTATCAGCTTGGGATGAAAAATAAAGATATAATCAACAATTACGTACCTGTAAAGCTGACAGTTACCACCTGTATCTGCCCTCGCAGAGCTTGCCCAATCATTGTTTTCTTGTATCATGTTGTCTATAAAAGCTATCAGGGAGGAAATTTTCTCTGTACTGTATATCCAAATAAAACTTACGACAAATACCCCATGCTGCTTGCATGTCTGCCCGACGTCCTTGGTATTTGGGGTGCTCATAAAGATGGATGTAGTATTTATCTATCTGCTGCCTTTTATCAATGTTGGAAGACACTGCTGACGATGCTCGTGGAATTCCAGCTGCAGCCGTGAGGCTTGAAAGATAACATAACGCTGCGGTAAACGAGGAGAATTTCATCTTGAAATAAAAATGTTAAAACAAGTAGTAGAAGAACAGGTAGCGAGGAAGAGATCAAAACTTGGGCAAGGTGATATGGATAAATAGTGTCTCTTCGGGTAGGAGTCTTTTTATCACACTAGATATATAGACCTGTTCGCATGAAGATTAGAAGATTGAGTTACAGGGGAGCATGGTGTTCCATGTCACGCAGTCTCGCAGTTAATGAAGGATTGTTGAGCTGATGACAAATAGCCGACTACGAAGAACCAACTTAAACAAAACCAACCCCGGCTTATTTCAGCTATTAGAATATCACTCTGTTAAAAATGCAGCCGTGAGATAACATGTTTTGTTCTATAGTTCGATTTAAGATCACCTGTTTAGACCCTTATGCGGCTCGTTTTTTTTAATTGGCTATAATGTTCTCTCATTCACCAGGGTGGTTCGTATTCATCCCAAATCTTTATCGATTTCAGGGTGGGGTTTCTTAACAAGGAAATTCACGACATATCCCAAGAATCCTGATAATCCCATACCCACGGAGAAGTGAGAGTTCCGCCACTGTTTACGTACTTCTGCCACGCTCAGATGCCAGGGGGAATCTTTTATTAGGAGTTTGCATTCTAACAAGTTTCCTTAAAGAGTTAAATATTACTTTGTCGGAGAAAACTCGCTTGACGAATCGGGGTTTCTAAACACGGACAACAGCGTATCATTGGATAGCTAACGAAGCGAGCGACTGGTACGTGGTAACTTTAATGTCAGCTGCAAGACCCGAAGTTTTCTAATATGCTTGTGAAATGCGCTGTAATATTGAGCATGTATCCAGCTGAAGCTAAAAGGGACCGTGCAGTAGTTTTGCGGTTCATGGAACGCCCTCCTCTCCGTGCCCTTGAGGTTTACAGGGACTAGAAAATCTTGGCTGTCAGCAATTCAGCAATCCATTTATGCTACGGTGAGTAGATTGTGTTTAATAAGTGATTTTATATAGAGTTATGCTTTTTATGAATAAATAGTAGTCGGTTCCTACATCTCGCAACTCAAACTTCAGAATTTCGAGACTTTCTTCTCATTTCCTATAGTTATCGGCTCTGTAACTATCAAAATGAAGTTCTTACAACCTGTTATCTTTGCCCTGGTACCCTTCTTTAGATTATCAGAATCTAAAGTATTAGAAAATTACCCTATTTTCAATAATGGGAATGCGTATTGGATCAACCAATTGAAAACAATAAATGTTGCCAATCATGTAATAGTCAAAAGGCCATGGGGAACTGCACCAGAACATTGCGTCCGCACAGCCAACAATAACAACTTCTGTTCACCCTACAATCTTGAGATCTTCGACATTTACTATGCAGACGTAAGCAGTACTCCAAAAACAGCGTCATATACCGTATAATACTAATACGAGTAGCTAGTGCAATGCCCCTTGGGTTGTTTGTCGTTGCAACAACGTTCCAGCTGACTATAACATCGATCTCATTGCTAATCATATGGGGTTCGTTAAAATATCACGCACGTCGTTTTGGACCGATAGCTAATGCCTTTACAGGAGACTTCCAGTAAGAATGCGATCATGGGTACGCCACTTCTCGTTTTACCCAGGAAATAGCCGTGGGATAGCGGCATACTCAACTGCCAACGACATCAATGTTTTCGGCTCATGGGTAGATTCAACCATCCTTTTCCACGAGGCAAGTCACAATTTAGACTATTGGGTAGCCGGTAATGGCGCTGGTTCATATTCAAGTAAAAGCACCCTATCAACCCCCCCTCGATGAGTATATCTCTGAATTTTGACGCGTGTTATTCAACAGGTTCGGCGGAATGGCAAGGCCTTGCTGCAAAAGACACATGTACACCTACAGACTACTCGAAATCCAGTAAGTTTTTCTGGATAGCTGTTAAACAGATTCACAAAGGCTTACTTATTTTTAGGCTGGGCAGAGGTACAGAACTTACAAATTAAAAAGATGACAATGATACTAATTTCACAATAGCATTTTGCGGAGGTCAGTGTCGACGCAATATATGAAGAGAACTTTGGAGGGATCCCAGTTGGCACCGAGTGTATGGCGAATACTTTGACAAAGGCTCGATCTATTCTTCGCAGTGCTATCAAAATCGTCCCTGGCGAGATGTGCATAGATCGACTGACGCCTTCGTATGTTTATTCCCCAAAGAAGAGCGAAATATCTCTCATGTGCTAATATTATACAGGACCGACATCTGTATGGGACCAGAGGCCAGAGCTCAAGGGGTATGCAATTCTGTTCTCGATACTACACAAGCAAATAGCGTCGCTGATTTAGCCACGGTAAGTTTTATTTCAGGCTTCGAAACAAGGAACCAGAAATTCAAACCCACATAATAACCAACAAAAATGCTAATATGCGTATCCCTATAATAGGAGGAGGAAACGCCACATGACCGTCTAGTCGAAGAGCAACAAGAATTCGATGCTAAGATCTCTAAACGTTACGTATACCACGAGTAAGAACTTCTAAGTAGGGGATGATTAGAATGATGTACTCAGAGTGTTGTAAGATTTTCAGAGTAGATAAAACGATAAATGTCACGAGAGGCGAGCAACATTTTATAACTAATATATTTTTTCTAAATAATAGCATTGCCTTAATAGCATCTATCGTAAAAGAAAAGAATATTAGAATTTATTTGTCTTATTAATTAGTTGTAATTTAAAGTTTTCTCTCTTTCTCTTTATTAAGTATTCTAAAATAGTACAAAGCTTGTTATTAACCGTCTTTAAAGTTATTAAATATGCTAAGGCTTCTTTAATAAAAAATCTAAGCCAGGTTGTATATATATAATGATCTTAAATAATATATTTGCTATTTTATTACTTTTTAAAGATATTTTAAAGCTGTAAAAGTTTATATTAGCTCAAATAACTACTTTTTAAAGATAAATAAGGTATTATATAAGCATATTCAGATCAATTAGCTACTTATATTAAAGAATTAGAAGGTTTTAATAGCAGGGTAATATAGTAGTTAAAGATATCAGTTCTTATATAATTAGTTAAATGTAAGGTTTTAAAGATAAAGTAATATAATATTTAAAAAGTATTAATTCTTATATAATTAGTTAAGTCTTATATAAATTAATCTTTATTTTTCTTAAAGCTTTATTTCTTCTTACTTTATTTTAAAGCTAGTTAAATCTTTATTAAATATATTACTTTATTTTAACGTTATAATTTATAAAAAAGTATTACTTATATAAATAGTCTTTAATAAAATAAACTTATTTAACGTCTTATATAAAACTTTAATATTAGCCTTTTTCTTAAAATATTATCTCTATTAAGTTATTTTAACATAATTGGAAAATATAATAGTAGCTATAATTAATAAAAAAAATTAATTAGAAGAATTTTTAATAAAGAAGTAAAATTAATATTATAATTTTTATCATATTCTTAATTAAGAAGCTTTCTTGCTTATTATTAAAATATTATATATATATATTATATGACTTAGATAATAGGATACTATAACGTTATACTTTTCTTAGAATTTATTTCTATTAGTAGATTTGTGTTACAACCTGGCTCTAAGCGCTAAGGGCTTCCCGAAGCTTTGAGGTTCTAGGAGCACGTAGCTTCGAAAAGAAGTATGTCAGGAAGAAAACCACTTCTAGAAGAAGGTTTCTAAGAAGAGAAACGGTTCTAGGATAAGTGTTCTAGAAGCCTAAGGCTAGAACTTACGAAATAATATATAAAGTAATTAATAAACTCTCTTTAAATTTCTAAATAATTTAAAATCAAATATTAATTATATTTAGACTATAAGCTTTTTAACTTATATTTTAGATAATACAAGATTTGAATTAGATTCTAAATCTAAAAGAGGAATATTAATAAAAGTTTAAATTCTCTAATAATTATTTTATTTATATACCTAAAGATAATAAGATATATAATACCTAAGATATTTAAATTATTAAAAATTAACAATATTTAGAAAATATATTTAAAGATTATTTGAAATTTATAACTAATATTAAAAATATTATCTTAGCTAAAGACATTTATCTAAGGCCGAATCCTGGCCAGGCATGCTTATTACCCTTTAAATAATTAAATTACTTAACTTAAGGGACGAAATAGCACATAATCCAAAGCGTAAGCCTAAGCTAGAGCTTAAATCTACGCCTAGTATATCACGTAATCCAAGCTTTAATATTAACGAGCTAAATGAAGAATATTATATTTAAACTTTATAATTTAGCTATGTTTAAAATATTATTGAGTTAATTAATTTAGTTAACTTAAATCTTAAATTACTTAACTTAAAGACTAATTTACCTAAATTAACTTAGAATATTCTAAATTTAGAGAACTTAAATATACAATAATATTCTTTTAACTCTAAGCTTAAAATTAAAATTTTAAACTTATTTTTATATATGCTAGCCGCTAATTTATATATTAATTCTTTAAATAAAAAACATTTAAATATATTAACTCTTAATAAAGTATTTAAAGAACCTAACTTTTATAAGAAAGCTAATAATTTAATTTATAAAAGATATTAGTACTTAGCTATAAAAACTAACTTTAACACGTTAATATTTAATAATATATAAATACTAATATCTAAGTTTAAAGTATTAATATTATATAATCTACAAGTATATAACTCGGCTAATAGAATATTATATATTATATAATTATTCTTGAAAGATAAGGATTATATTGTTGATATTATACGACCTACAGGCATATAATACACCTAATAGGGTACTATACGTCAGGTTGCTATTCTCGGAAGATAAGGATTACGCAGTACGTGCGTAAGTGTTTCGTAAGGATCAAGGCGTAGGCCTTGGCAAGGATCATACGGGGCTGTACGCAAAGCCTCTGTAAGGATCGCATACGAGGGATTCAGGCTATGCTAGTATGACTCGTACAGCCCTCGGTTAGTCGGGGTTCCCGAAA
>Ga0247734_1001289_pt1 | contig 19257 bp, 17 predicted proteins | sample UWRJL103311B2_FD_180933 | JGI IMG/M metagenome (GOLD analysis project Ga0247734, IMG submission 180933) | Plant litter microbial communities from Arlington Agricultural Research Station in Wisconsin, United States - UWRJ-L103-311B-2 | ecosystem: Environmental > Terrestrial > Plant litter >... | reverse complement strand
CATATACCATATACCATACACTATATATATATGTATCAATACAAAGCCTGCGAGGCAAATCTTCGAGCAGCGAAATCCGACGGGGGTGGGTTTCTTCGACTTAACTACTAACCATAATCTATACTGCACGACATCCACCTTTTAGCCGCCGTGTTTCCTTTCGTTTAGATGCAATTTACCAGCAGGTATTGTATTATTCATCATCGCTTCGATGACTTCCAACAAAGAGACGGCTCTCCTCTGGATTTTTGGCCCTCTAAGTGGAGCTGGATGCTCCTTGTCGTTCGCTCATTTGTATGGTATAGAATGGGCTGGCGTATTGAGCCACTTGCAAGTATGAATCTGCAGTAGCCCAGCCTTGATGGTATACTATCGAACACCAGCTTCATTAAACGAGCCATCTTGGTGCGATAAGCTTCAGACTGGAGAAGACTTGGGTGGAATATTACTCCATGCCGTTTCCTCGAAGTTTGGAAGCGAGCGATAGGTATGCAAGCCAATATCTGGAATGGTGTGAGACATTTTTGGGTGATTGGGAAAAAGAGAATCCCATACGTTCGTTTCGAGCAACGCGGTGAGCTAAATAACAAGAACAAAAAAGCTATCCGGTGGCTGTTATGCAGATGCTGGTATACTTTTAGAACCCATCTCGCATGGTAAGGCTGCTGTGGATAAACTATAAACTGCAGTCCAATCCTCTGGTAACACTGAGATATTTATCCAGATTGGTCTTTTGGGAGGATTGCGGCTCTGCAAGTGGTCCCCAAGGGGGGATGCTCTAATAAACAATAAGCTTATCTGTATGCAGCAACAGTAGAGCAATGCTCTATGTTATGGAAAAGAGATGGTCGCGGGAACTTCGGATCTGGATATGTGAGATTTGTAGATTCAGATCCATTCCCACCCATTCCAATCCAAGACGATAACGAATCACGTACGGCAAACCCCTTCCCCCATCTTGACCTTGTTGTGCATTCCATTTGTTCATGTTTCCGAGCTTCATTTCTCGTTACTGTCAAACCAAGCAAGCAGAGAAGCCAAGCCACGCCAAGCAAACATAATAATTCGTGTGGCGGGGTAGGTTTATAGTGGGTTGGGTGGTCCGTGAAACCACTTTAACTTTTGGACGCGTTGACAAGTCGCGCACGCGTGTTTCTCGCGACTTCCTCAATTCCAATCTTTCTCTCCCATCTCCATCTTCATCAACCCACTACCTTCCTCCTCAATCATCTCCAGGATATCTCCGTCTCCCAACACAGCAAGAACAACTCAACAATGTCGTCTGCTATATTAGGAAAGCGAACGAGAAGCTCCACCGACTCAGGTACGTTCGAGCTATTAATCACCTCCTTTTCCATCTGCTAATAATGCAACAGCTTCAAAATCAATTCTTCCACACGCCAAACGTCAAGCTCGCGCAGAGATATTTAGTGATGAAAATGAGAACCCTTTCATATCGAAATGCTTTCGAGAAGGATCGCAAGATGCTGGGTCAATGGACGTTACCGAAGGGATCACTTCGACACGTTCAACGCGCTCGACTCCAGCCAAACATGGTGCTATAGAGAGACGAATCCCATCAGTTTCTGGAACACTGAAACACGTCGAGTTAGTAAAGAACAACAAGGAAAACTCAACACCGGTGCAAAACCCCACCCCCAAAACTCCACGACATAGGGATGCGCTTTCTAAGCAGGTTCCCATTACTCCACGGCACCGTGTTATGGTTGCTGGAAAGAGTTTGACGCCTCGTACACCACGAACTCCAGTGACCACCGGAGGCGCAATCACCACGGTTTATAGCCAGGCACGAGCACTATTTACACGCAGCAATGAACCTGGCAGGTTGGTCGGTAGGGAAGCTGAGCGGGAAGAATTGAGTAGCTTCATCCAAACTCGTGTGGAAAAGACTTCTGGTGGATGCACATACGTTAGTGGACCACCAGGAACTGGCAAAAGCGCCATGGTACATGAGGTCACCTCAGAGTTCGACGCTTCCCCAACACTGAAGAAGGCTTACATCAATTGCATGAGCATTAAATCATCTAAGGATCTTTTTGCCAACTTGCTGGATGCCTTCTGCGGAGATGTGGAAATATTGGAAGGGGAGGAAGTGAAAACTTTGCAGAACAAGTTCATCACCAAGAAGAAAGGCGATACTGTCTATCTGATTACTTTGGATGAAATCGATCACATTTTGACTTTGGATTTGGAAATTCTGTATAAGTTGTTTGAGTGGTCACTGCAAAAGTGCTCTCGACTCATCTTACTCGGTATTGCCAACGCATTGGATCTGACAGACCGGTTTCTTCCTCGACTGAAGTCGCGAAACCTGAAACCGGAACTGCTCCCATTCCTGCCATACGATGCGAATCAGATCAAGACCGTGATCACTTCGCGTCTGAAGACTCTAATCCCAGCTGGGAGTGCTACTCCAGATTATATTCCATTTCTCCACCCCATGGCTGTGGAGATATGTTCTCGCAAAGTAGCGAATCAGAGTGGAGATTTACGTCGTGCTTTCGATATCTGCCGACGGGCAATAGATCTTATCGAAGCAGAAACCAAACAGAAACACGAACAAGCGCTTAATGAGCAGATGCTTCTGAGCACTCCATCAAAACAACCACTTCAGGAGAACTCCAATCTGGCATCTCCACCAACCGCCAGCCCCACGAAGGGAAGGATTCTGACGCTAGCACAATCTCTTGCAACCCTCACAGTCGAGACAGCTCCCCGGGCCACTGTTGGGCATGTCAATAAGATCACCTTGGCAACATTCAGCAACGGTGCGAACCAAAGACTTAAGACTTTGAATCTACAACAGAAAGCTGCTCTGTGTGCATTGGTAGCTCTAGAGAAGCGCAAGCGTGAGATCGCATCAAATGTCGGTTCCACGCCCTCGAAGACTAGAAGCGCAGCACCAACCATTAAAGCTCTGTACGATGTCTACTGTATGCTCTGCACACGCGACTCCGTTCTCCACCCTCTTACAAGCACAGAGTTTAGAGATGTAGTTGGGAGTTTGGAAACATTATCATTAGTCGGAGCTGTGGATGGAAAGAACGGGTCATTCGTTGGCATGAGCACACAAGCTCGGCGAAATAAGAAATTCGGCGGTGGTGTAGGCGTAGGTGATGAGAAGAGGGTTAGTTCCTGCGTTGGGGAGAAGGAAGTTGCACAAGCTGTTGAAGGTCTCGGAGCGGGTATTTTGAAGAGTATTCTGAGTGGGGAAGGACTTGAATAAGTGCATTTCTTTGGTTGTCCTGTATTATTTTAAGGCATAGCGAGCGAAGCATAGCGATGGTTGGGAATGTTTTTTGTATTTGTATAGATGCAGCGTAAATGCTTTGTACAGCGAGGTGTTTGGGTACAACAGCCTTCTTCCGCAATGGATAGATAATATGAATTGAACATGATGAACCTTACTTTTCTTTGACTTCTTCTTCTTGTTCTATATTGCTGCTAGGGTAAGTTCGATCGCGTTTAAAATAGTCATTCAGAACGAATAATATGTTCAATCAATTCCTCATGTGTAGAAACGAATGTCTTTGTACTAGGTAGGTATATTACCTCTATTCGGCAGCTTTTCCGTCCGGTGCAAAATTGCACGTCCCGTACAATGAACACAACATCTAAAACCCTCAAATCAAATAAGGTCAGAGTCGTTGTAGAAAGCATAGCAGAATAATGACATGACTAGAAATGTTTTCGGTGATTTTTTAGTTTCTGGAACATATATATGTATATATATACATGTATGATCTATACCCTATATATCATGGAATGTAGAGCACGACTAATCGTATAAGAATGTAAATTAAAAACGCCTAGCTTTCTCTCTATGGGAAAATGCTCGCTATCACCCAATTTATCCCCCACGCCATGATGAGACTTTTTACATTAAATTAAAAGAAAGAAAAGGGCGGCCACTAATATCCATCGGTTTTTCACCAAACGGTCGGCCCCGCACTTGCTTCTTCCACCACCCGTCTTTCTTCTTCAACACACGCATATATATACCCAGTTTACAACGCCATAACCACGCCCATAAACCCAGCGGCCAGCCCAGCGCCGATCTTGGCGACCGTGGTCGGCGCCGCGCCGCCGGTGCTCTTTGCCGTCGTGGGCGAGGGCATGCTTGCGCTCCCGGGGCTCCCAGCACTCCCAGTACCAGTTGCACTGGCGCTGAAGCCGTGTTTCGAGAAGATGCTCGCCTCGACGGTGTAGACGCTCAAGAAGAAGTTCTGCGCCGCCGTGGGGAGGACGCCGAGCGCCGATGTGCCTGGGACGATGCCGGCCTGGATGTCGTTCTGTATGGAGCTTTGAATCTGGACCTGTTGGGCAGTACTGTTAGTTTCTTTTCTGTCTCTCCTTTTTTGGCTGGGTGGATGTAGAGGGTGTAGAGGAGGAGGATAGGAGGTGGTTTGAAGCAGGGATAGAAGAGAGGTCTATCTGGGAACTGATATATGAGGTATTATGACTTGTGGGGCGGGATTTCCTGCTTCCAGAGCCCTGTATCCTCGAAAAATGGATTTGCGTATGTATAGGGAATGAACATACAAATTGAGATAGAAGTGCTTCGTCTGTAGCAAAGGCGAGGGCTGCTGTGTTGGTGGCTAGCGCTTCCTCGTAAGACAAGATCTCCGAGACCGCGGCTTCAGTTTGGCTAGGGAGAGGATTAGTTTTTATTATTACTTTGTAGATTTGGGATTTGACACGTACGCAGGCGATTGTGGTTCGGGTGCTGGGGATGCGAGAGATAAGGAGAGGCAGCCTGCGAGGGCAACGATGGAGGTTTGGAAACGCATGTTGATTTTTGAAGTCGGGAGATATTGAAGGAAGACTGTAGTTGTGTATGTGAATATGATGGAGTGAGCTGATACTGCTATTGATACCGATAAAGGAACTGAGAAGACGAGCAACAGCGAGAGGAAGGATCCAGTCTTCCACTGATTGTCCTTTGCTTTAAATACTGGTCGATTAATTTCTTTCCCCGTGACTGTCTAGCCTGTGTCATCATACAGTACTTCATTTTGAGAACCCCCTGTTGTAAACAAAGTTATAATGGATTTGATTGGCCGCCTCGCTACATGCGGGTGCAGCGCCACAATGCTTGTCTTTTAAAGACCAACTACAGCCGTACTCCGTAGTATCCCTACGAACCGAACCCCTGCCAAGTATATGAGACAGAAGTTTACCAGTGAGCCAGTACCACTGTATACTAACCAATTTCCGATTACCTAAATAGGTAATAGACTGTTTGTTCCTCAGGAAAGAAGGCAAACCTGAATAATAAGCAACGTACCAAACAGAGCTTCAACTTTGTAGTTTCCAAGGGAAGAAAGTCTAAGAGGGGGTAGCAAAAAAGCCAAGAAGCAGTTCTCGATTATGCTTCGTATTCTGCAAGTAGTTTAGGTAGCCGCTCCGCCTCATCAAGCGTTAGATGTTGTGCGAGCAGGGTGGCAGTATGTATTGGATGGTGTCTTGCCGTGCCCTACAGCCGGGCTGAACAATGAAAAGTTTACGATGTAATAATCTGGTCCATAATCAAGCTGATAACCGCTCAAGAGGGCTAAAATTGGCTGACATCTAAAATTGCCAAAAACGTGCTTTAGGCGTCTAAAACAAGAGCCATAATTTTGGCTCGGGGTAATCGATACAATTCCTTATGCTAATTTCTTATATACTCATCAATCAGAGCGTTCAAGTGAAGACTACCACCAAGTGATACCTAAATATCACATATTATTACCTATTTACGGTTTCAAGATGTTCGTCATGTGCGGAGAGGGCTGACGTCAGATTTTGGAAGTCAGAATTCAGGTTTCATTAGACCTGTTTTGTTTGAGAGTAGCAAGGTCGTTGCTCGTTGGGCAGGAGACTGGACTACGGTTTAGCTCCCGCCAAATATCCTGACCTCCTTGGAACATCTAGCAATTTTTCATGCCTCGAGATCGACGAGCTGAATATAAGGCCAGCCACTACCCAAAGCTTGGATATATCATACCGCTGAAATGCTATGGAGATTTGACAAGAAATACTGATAAGCATTCCTCGGAAAATGGTGTATTTGAATACCCATTTAGAATTCTCGAGGCTTAGCAACAATCCTCTACGTGGTTCTATCAGACTTTCTTTCCAGCTCTCAAGAGGTCTGATACCTTTGGAGGTAATACCTAGGTAGGAGAGTCAGCACATCACGAGATAGAAACTTACACGCCTTGAAGACAAGAAAGCTTACTAGTGCACTTCTATCATTTCGTTTATAGAAATCTACAATGACCATTGCAGTCTTTTCAGGGAGATCTTCATGTATGAAATGGCCTGCTTCTGGGAAAACTTGTAATGCATACTTCCCTGCATCATCCTGTTAGCTACGACTTCAAGTCTTTCAAACAACATACCCTGCATTTGTCCAATAATAAGCTCCTTATCCAACCTGTCCGTTCCAGCAAGGAGTAGCAATTTCCCTCCTCTAGCTTGCAGGAACTTTTTGCTAAGTCCTACAAACCATCCTTCCCAGTACGGTTGCGTGGCAGCTAGATCTGTCTTCCATGTCCAACATCTTGAGCCTCTCGCTTCTTCGTCAAAGTTAAGCAGAGCTGGCACGCTCGTCCGAGCAGATATGGAGTTTCTGATGGTCCTTGAACGGATGTGCCAATCTATGCCAGATTCCAGGGATGGAAACCCCACAGGGCGTGTCGAGAGATATGTCTGCATGCTTTGCAGGGCATCGATCGCAGAGCCCTCAACCACATCAAGAACTGCATATCCTAGAACGGCATTCCCCAGCTTTCCACTCTTTGCAACATCCGTTACGACTGCACCTCCCAAGGAGTGACCGATAAGAACCAGCAAAGGTAACTCTTTCCAACCCATTTCTATTTTTGTTCGTTCTAATACCAAGATCATATCTGCGCTCAATGTCTCCAAACTCAAATCAAGTATTTCGGGATTCGGATCCATGGTGGTGGAACCATGTCCTCTGGCATCTAAGGAAAGAATGCCAGCAGAGGGTAGTAATTTTCGGATCTGAGCAGTCAAAGCTGCAAACGATAGGCCCGAAGAACCCGCTCCATGGTGTGTGACGAACAATGGCGCTGCACCCACAGGAGACGTGAGATACGCGTGGTATGTTATCGATAGCGAATCTATCTTTGAATCTAAGAAAAGCTCGCGCTCGAAGTATCTAGTCCAAGGTATCTGGTCTAAGGTTCTTTTATTCGGCGATCTGGTACAAGGTCAGGTCTAGTTTTTGAAGGAGATAGAGGATGAACTGACCCAAGGGGACGGGCGAATAAATTCTGATTTGAGGAAGGTATTATGGTTCCGGTTGAGGATGCGGATGAGGCAGATGATGCTGAAGAGGAGTCGTCATCAACTGGAAGGTCTGCGATGCCATCTACCTCCAGTTCGTCTGCTTCGTTAAAAATAGGGGGGTCAATGGGGTAGCTCGCAAGCTTCGCTTTAGCAAAAGCCCTTTGTAAATCACTCATAGCTGTTGAACTGCAATAGTGGAGGTTGATGTCTTAGATGGCAGCTGAATTGAAACCCAAACTCAATGGAGTTTATTGGTTTGGAAGTCCATAAATTGTAAAACCCATTTTGTCAACTCACTTGTTGCCAACAGCCTTGTTGTTTGAAACATCGTTTATTAGCCTTATCGATAAGCCGAGGCTAGACTTGGCAAGCGTCATGCAAACCTCATACTTCAATGACGAATCATCTGAGCAAACTTGAACACTTCATATGAATTGCGTGCCCCAATTACTCAATATCAGTGGTAAAAGTGTAGCATTTAAGACTTGTATAAGTATGTTGGGTAACACATGACCCAAATCATGAGCATAAAGAATACTTCCAGTGCTTAATGAGAGATAAATATACTCATCAGAAATGGCATTTGCTCAAGGAGCAACAAGTTATCTTTGACTTCAACAATTGGAAAAATGTTTGAGGAGAAAAAAAGAGTAGATTCCTGGGTTCTTGTTTTCTGCAATAATATCTAGCGTTAATTCAGTTTGATTACCTCATTCCCACGGTGGTAGGATGCTCTATATATAAAATGTTCCGAACATATCAGAAGTCATATTATGTCAGCACATAGAGACAGGCGGTACTGCAATATATGGTTCTTGCTGCTTCACATGCTGGTAAAGTTTGAAAGTTTGACTTGACTCTCTTTCTATCTTCACGACTAAACATGAAGCCTCAATAACAGCAAAAGATGCTTGCCTCTAAGAAATAAGTAAATTGGTGATTTACAACCATACCTGAATTTCCTTTGGAAGAAGGCAGCTCTTCGCTTTTAGAGACTATTTTTAAGACAGAACAGGGTAAACTCACCAGCTAAAGAAGGAGCTATTCACTCCGACCTCAAATAACCCGCAGCAACAATAATATCTTTGATCTTGCAGGCAACCAAGCTCAACATATATCTTCTCTTCACAACACCTACCTCACTGACTAGTCTTCTAATCTATTCAAGATGACCAAATTCAAAAAGTCCAAATCCAAAAAACCGACACCATCAACCAAAAACAGTGAGTACTTTCCTTCCCATGCCCTTCCCATATTTTGAACCCTCCTCCCTAAAACACCCCATAGTAACAACCCTTCCCCACGAACTACAGCTCCAGATCTTCAGCCACCTCGACGTATACTCCAGCGCCTGTCTCGGACTCACCAGAAAACACTTCTACGCGCTGCATTTCAAGCGCCACGGGAAAGTTTCATTCTCGGGTCGCGAGCCGAAGAATGAGTTTATGCTGAAGAACTTGGTTCAATCCTGGATGGGAAAGGAATGGGTGTATAGCTATGCGGATCGCAAGTTTGTGACGAGGAAGTCGTGGATGGAGCGGTTGGACAGGAGCTTAGGAACCGGGTTTTGGGGCAGGTGCTGAGGCTCGAGGTGCAAGGTGCAAGATGCGAGGTTTGAGGCTGAAAATATATCCCAGCGGCGTCTTCGGTCACCAAAGCTCGTCGTTTGGCTATCTGTGTTTGTATGTTATACTAGAAAGGCCGTCTTGATGAAGCCAAGTTAGGCCAAGGGTTACCTTGGGTTTGATGCTCTAACAATCAATAATATTCTACTCACGCCCTCTCTCGTTAAGGGGGGCTCACGATCGTATCTTCATCAAAGTCCCATCCATGAAAACAACTCACATCAGCTTCTCATGTTATTAGGAAGTGAATTCAGCGTCTTCGTAATTCTCCATTAACACAATCAGCTCTCAACGCAAGCAAACGGCGATGAAGTTTCTTCTTTGAATTTTAAGGAATAAATCTCATGGAACCTTGTGTTGAAGGGAAAAAATTATGTCATGAAGAAGCTTCTGGTTGGATATCCTTAAAGGGAAAATGCTCAAAATTATGCGGTGATAACATGTTCAAAACTCAACGCCGACACAGTGCCTCCACTCGGAAACGCACCAGGGCTCATTCGTATATGTGCCTCATGAGCGCCACTAGGCTGCACTTGTGCTCCTCACTAGCTTGATCTATACGAAAACCTGTTTACCAGGATACGTGAGTCGCGGGAATGTTTCGGGATGGCATTCAATTGATCGACAATCTTGATACGAGACGGAGCTCTATTTAGGTGCGATATCTTTTTTATGGGCATTTTTGAGGTGGACATTGTATTTCTGGCTTTTTGCCATCGATGACGATGCAGCGATTGGGATTAACGAGTCTCTATACATGGCCTAAGGAATCATGCACTGGCCATTCGCCCGAAGAGCAAAGTCTTAAGCAATATCTCAGGTAGCTCGTCGGGGTTCTTAGTTTCGTGTTAAATATGTAATACGACGCAACTTTCGCAAATCACCAGTATCTAGAAGTAATTTGGTATACTTTCGTATATCGCATACTTTAAGAAGATGTTGTCTTTCAAACTTGGGCGTTGATTATATTCACCTTAACCTTATACACAATGTTGTCCAAATTCGGAATGTGATAATAGTGGCTAAAAGTCAGAGCACAATACACCACGCGCCTGTGGACTGGATATCGATGTAAAAACCAAAGGAACTCGAGGACAAACTTCAGGTTAGAAGCTGCTGGTTCGCTCATACGCTGGTTCAAACGTTGGCACTTGCCGATCATTTCCTTCTGCTCGTTTGATTCTCTCCCTGGCAGCCTCATTTACTCTTTTCCACATTGCGATCCTCTTTTCATGGCCGCTGTCAAAGACGTCCCTCCATTCCTTTTCCCACTTGGGTAGAAATCTACCTTTCCCATCTTGGGGCTCACCTGCCAGCTTTCTTATATCTTCGAAATATTCTTCGAAATCTGGATAGAGCGCTGTGAAAGCAACTCCGTCGCCCTTATAGACGATTCTGTCTGTTTCCCATTTTTCCTGCTCACTAACAGGTGGGAGGGTGACCTTACCTGCTAAGTACCGAGCGATAAGAACAGCTTGCCATTCAAATACTCTGAATGTGAAGCCTGCAGCTACAGCGCCTACGAAGCAGAGAGTTGGGTCGTCTCGCCAAAAAACATGCTGATACAAATTGGGCAGCCTGTTGTTGCGAATCGTAGCCGCAAGATCGGGGAGAAAGGGCAATGTCCACGAATACCCGGTGCCGAATATTATATGGTCGACTTTTTCCAACTTAGTGCCATCTTCGAAATATACTGTTCTCTCATCCGTCTGATGGTCTGAAGTTATTCGCGTTATTGGCGGTCGACGATGAATATTAGGATGTTGAAATGCCCAGTCGAAAAAATATGGATGATAACGACCTCGCACTACGGAGTGCATTGGTGGTTCAACGATATCCGCCATCACGAAGGAGATATCAGTTCCTGAAATACTGGCACCTACCACCACGACTCTTTTCCCACGGTACTTTTCGGGGTCTCTCCACGCTTTGCTATGCTCAACTGAACCGGGGAAGTTTTTTGCTAGGTCTGCGAGTCCTGGGGTCGATGGAATATATGGTACACTGTAGTGACCCGAAGCCACGACGATAAAATCAAACGTTTCGGTCCACCATGTGTCCACATTGTTGTCGGGCTTTCTCAGTGTTACTATCCATTTCCCGCTGCTCTTGTCCTTTTGAACTAGCTCTACAGTCGTGTCATATGAGACGAGCTTTTCGTATTGTTTGCGCTTCAGCAAGTCTTGTATATACTTCTCAACCACGGTCCAATGTCGAAAGGGGGATTGTTCACCATGCCGTTGGATATTAAGTGCAGACCTTTCTTCCGGAAATGGTTCGCGGGTAAAGCTCATGGCAAATGCATCGATATTTGTTTCTAGCGTAGGATACATCGAAGTGTCTGAAAATCGATATTGCGTGTTATGCGGTGTTACCGCCGGCAAATTACCTGGTATGGGCAATGTTGGATCAGGGGTCCGCAACCCGATTTTCTCGAGGTCAGGTAATTGTTGTACATGTTCTCTTGGATCCGCAATCCTTGGGACGGCGTGAGTTTGTGTCACTCGAGATGCTGGAAGGAACTGACCAACACCCACCTGCCCTTTCCCTGCGCTCAAATACCCTGATAGTGTCGAACGCAAGCTCCTGTGCAAGCGCATCTACCGAAATTGCACCAGCCGGACCAGCCCCAATAACCGCGACTGATTTGGTAGGCATTGTTTGCTGATGTTGGTGGGCTTGTAAGGCTCGGGATAGCTATAAAAGTCTGACAGTTGTGGCAGCCGGCGAACAGTGAAGCTGAGTGCAGCCGTAGCCGTTAATAGTCCAATAGTATTGTTTAGTGGTTACAGAGTTTGCAAATGGCAGTAGTGGCAGAGCGTAGAAATGTAACTACTATCGCAGAGGGCCTCAGAATTGGAAGCTCAATAGAACACAGCTCACTCATCCGTCCATGACGCTGTCAAACAGTAGTGGGGCAGAATTGCACCATACTTGCAGACTGGTTGATTGTACAGTACAGTACTAGTCTAGCATATTGCAAGTAGCATATATCATGCAAGATGGGCGGGCGATATCATTACATACTACAGTCATATTGTACAAGAGGGGTAACAGAAGATGATAATGCCTACTGTATTACTGGGTGGAACAGAGTTTACTGTAGCAGTCCCGACTACTACTGGTACTACAGGAATGCGTTGTACTTTTTAAGATTTCCAGGAACGAGCGCCACACGTAATCACACCAGGGGGTGGCCATAGCATCAAGCGAGCGTCGGGCTAGACACACGGCAGCTGTGACCGCACACCCCATCGCTACGCCAATCAAGCGAGAGTAAGGGGCTGATTAATAAGCGAGGGATATGCTAGGACCTAAAAGCGCAAAAGCTAAATCCGGCACAGATGAAATTGCATCGACGCCATGGCTCCTCTATAGTCAGTAGTCCGTCCCCATCCCTCTCCTCTATCGCCGCCACCAGCATCCGAACATCTGCAGTCGCCCACCACCGGATCCCAAACTCAAAACACTGCCTTATTCCGTTCTTTAAAGTGACTGCGACTACCCACACTACTGGTCTGGTGGTTGCGAATCATCGTCGCTCCAGCTCGAAATGCGGCAACAGTATAGTAGTATATTGGACATGTTGGCCAATCTCCCCAGAGACAATTCATCGTGGTTACCGATCATCCGTCTGTTCTCTCGAGTTGGTTTATGATATGATATATACCTACCTGGGCACTGTACCGTACCTACAGAACACTCCTGCCGGCAGGAAAAGAAGTCATGACTTTTCTGATAGCGGCACAAAATCGCCCTTCTAAGTTCAGCTATTCCTGCTATCTATCGGATCCCCATCATCGTGCAGCTCAACCTCCTGGGGAACTGGGAGGACGCGAGGCCCATCTAAAATAATACCTCAATACAGCCTCACGTCTCCTGGCTGTGAGGCTATAATAGGCCCAGGTGATGCCCGTGTCAAAATAAGGTTTGCAATGATCCGCGTTTCTCAAACAAAAATAGTCTTGTTGGTGAAAACAGGCTGGGAAGGGTGAGAACTGAGGAGAGGAGAGCGAAAAGGTGAGCAACAGGAAGGAAATGTCCGAGATGTTGGCGGGTAGTTGGATTGCCATGAGCTTTCAGCTCCAGGGATGTCTTGCCTCTGGATCCCATTGTTGTGCCATTATCTCAGTTACTACTATACTGACTGGCGGTTGGGTCAATATGGTTCCTGACTAGCAACATCCATCTAACCGTTCGTTAGTCTACGTGGCTCCGATTAGCATGCTATTTGCATCTTCTTTTACTGTGTGTATCCCTGGGGTAGTTCGTATCATTTTAGCTCGCAAATCTTAAAAAACTTCAATGACAAAGGCTGAAGCAGTTTTACGGAGGTCGGCGTGGGGAGCCCCATTCTTTCTTGGTTCGTGTTCTCAACACGAATACTGAGAAGTGAAGTCTCATAGCTACAGACAGTACTTAGCGAATAGTGCAGCCCCGTACCCGTAGTCGGAAACCCATATAAAATAAGAACGAAGAAGCTAATCACAACAACCAAAAAGAGATCTGCAGCCAAAGAGGGAACACTCACTCATCACTCCGACATATCGCACCAGTATGATCCCCGTTGCATATTCAGGGGGGCTGAGATGGCAATACGGGATTACAGTACAGCGGAAGTAATATGGGCCTGGCGGGGGGGCCTGTTTGTGGTGATAAACGACGATTATGCACCCAAGCAGCGTTAGACCAGTAGGCTGACTACGTGCCATTTCCACTATTCTCGCCCTGTATCGTATTTGCTCTGTCGCTGGTCGGTCGGTCTATCTTTGCTTTGATAGTGGCACGCTACCCAGCCGACACTGCTTTTTTTACTACTTCTATCCCCTACTCCCTTGGAACTTCTTGTCAACACCACCTCCACCATCACCCATCCATCTATCTCTCTCTCCCACACATTCGTTTTTTTCATAATTATTCAAGTAATTTGAAACACTTTCGTTTTATTCTTCCCATCGTCTTTAATCCAGTCACTCGTTGCCCATCAACACCACCCTCGTTCAAGATGCTCTTCCAATCCAGTCTCGTGCTTCTCGCTATCACCAGCGTCCAAGCTACGGCCGTTCTCGTTCAACGCGCTCCGGAACTCGAGAGCCGTGCTGTTTCTCAAGGATGGTCTCTTCAATCTAGCAGTGCTCCTTCTTCCTTACATTCATGTGGAAACGGTGCCTACTGCCCAATCTCGCTTCACTGCAATTCTATGGTCAACAACCACCAGGTCGCCGCTTGCTGCACATCTGGTACGTAATCTGCTCCCTGATTAAAATACATTCCAAGACGAGCGACTAACAGATCAATTAGCAAACGATTGCCGTGGTGAAGTTTCCGCTGCACCAATCTGTGCTGATCCATCCTGGAACCTTTGGGTTGGATATGACGGAAACGGATTCTGCTGTGAGGAAGGCTTAGTCGGAGTTTACGATATCTCTAAGAGCGTGGCCGGCGTCTGTGTTGCATCTGGCAACAAAGGAAGTCTCCGTGACGCTGTCCTCACCTCCACAGGTACCGGCGCTGCTGCTACCTCTGCACCGGAATCTGGCTCTGGTCCCTCAACCACCGTCCCTGCCGGAACTACCTCTGGTACGTCTGGCTCCTCCTCCACGGCGGTCTCGACAAGCGCAAGCCCAAGCTCTACGAGCCCAGCCTCTTCCTCTTCCACTGTTGCCCCCTCGTCGACCAGTGGTTCGACCAGTGGTGCGACCAGTGGTTCTACCGGTGCTTCTGCTGCTAACGCAACCTCGTCAGCTGCACCCGCTGGAACTGGCGCTGCCGATACTCCCGGTACCGGTGTAAAGACCACTGCCGGATTCTCGCTCATGGCCGTCGCTTTCGTTGTCGTCGCCATGCTATAAGCTGCCTCTGAATGATCGTTGGACATGTTTTTCTTGGATATACACAATGGACAATTGGACTCTCGGACGCTAGAGGGTGGACATATACCCGTTCTTAAAAAACACAAATACCTACCTTTCGCAAAACTTAGATTTGGATTTACTGGATGTTGGATGACATACTATGGCTGCTTAGGGAAGGAGCCGGCCTGTAACGAATAGAGAGGTATATCTGTTTAGGAATACAATTAATCTGAGAAGCACCACACTTGCTGCTCCGAAACCATTGCCTTCTGTGTCAACCCCGTTCTTTTCTTTATAAAAAACAACCTTTACATGAGATTACATTTTAATATCAATAATCATTCTTTTCGCAAAACTGTGCCTTGTGGTAATTGCTATGTCAAAAACCATCCTCAAGCCAAAAAGTTAACCGACCGAAAACCACAAACAAATCCATATACCATACCATTCCAACTGCTCTGAGATAAACATCTCTGATAAACCTTCACCACCTGAACCCCCACGCGCAAAACCAGACAAGCAAATCTCTCCAAATTGTATTTCCTCCTGCTGCACAACAACAGCCCACCTCCTATCCTATCCACAATCCCACTTCTAAAAGAAATTCAGACACACACACACCCCTGCCAACCTGAAACAACCCCCTTCCCTCCCCAAAGTGCCAAAATTGCCAAACCACTATATACGAAGTACCCCTCCCACAAAAGAATCATAAGAAAAACGGCGATATTACATTACCCCATCAAAGCTTCCCTAAACCGACCAACCAAACCAAACCAAACCAAACCCCCTTGTGTCCGTTTCCGTTTCCAAATTTTGCGAAGGAAAAATAATAAATTTGACGTGAAAAAACAACCCCTTTACCCTACGTATATATATATATGTACACCCCCGGCACATGATTTATCTAATTTGTTATTTGGTCCTGGTAATGTAGTATGTAGACTCGATGGAGTTGTGTAGGGTTTTAGGGTAGGTGCTAAACTTTTGGACATATGAGTGCTATAGAGGGCGGCTCATATCTGTATTGTACGGATGTATGATGTATTGTATGGTATGGTATGGTATCTTCACCGTGCCATCTCCATTCTGCTTTTGGAGGCTGGAGTTTAAGGGGAGATTGATGGTTTTTATAAGAAAAAAATGGTATGCGAGTTTTTGGGATATGGTATATACCATGGGAGAAATACTAGCTAAGTAGGTCGCTGTTTTTATTTTATTTTTATAAAAGTTTCTTTCTTTGGGGGAAAGAAGATACTTAAGCAGGAGAGAAGTACATCAGAGACGTGATTTAGTTGCACGACTAGAACGATGCCTGCCTAGGGAATAGAATAAGCTCCAACTATATTGACACGGGTGAAATTTAAACGGTAATGATTTTCATTTTAACTCGATTACATAGAAATTAAACACAGAACCATGTGGTACAGTACATTACAGTACAGTATAATTATAAAGCGCATTTCTAACCATGTAAATACAATTATGTACAAAATTCTCATGGTCTATATGCTTCATTTCCCGTCACCAGTCTTCACCTGCTCAATCTTCTGCGTTTCCTTCACAGCACTTGCTGGAGCTGGAATGATCTTCCCATCAGGACCTCGAGCCTTTCTCTTCCAACCCGTTTTGAATAACGGACCGAGATTGAAGCGTGGGAATGCGTGGGCTTCAGTGTTGATGACAACTTTATCTAGAGGCAGAAGATCGTTCGGAGAGAAGAGGAGGTAGAAATACTTTAGTGTCTCAGCCTAGGGTGTGTTGATTAGCTAGTAATCCTGCGACAAAGGATAGATCAAACTTACCAGCCAGAAACTCTCCATGTTATCCTTCATATCAGGAGGGATCTTGTTGGCATTCGTCAAACTAGTGTAACCACCACCATCGACAGCAGTGTAATTCATAAAAGACTTGAACATCTCCCACCCCCATTCTCTATACTTGACATCACCTGTTATTCTCCACATATAGAACAAACTTTCCACGGTCTCCGGTCGTTGCAGGTTATGTACATCATTGGGTTTGACGGTGAAGTCCTTCCTCCACTCCGCGTCTGCGCCTCCATCGAACGTTTCTGGGGCTTTGTGTGGTGCAGTTGATGCCAGCGGTGGTTCATCAACTTCGAAGTAAGTGATCTCGGCTGCAAGGCCAGTAGCCATAACTTTATACATCCCCCAGCAAGTTTGCATTAATTCACGAGCTAGCTGCATTTCATCGTCCTTCTTCTTCGTCCACGTAGGTAATTTCTTTGCTTCTTTTTCTGTGATACCGCCTGTAGCACCGAGTGCGATTGTTCCGGCCATAAAACAGACGAGGTGATCCATCTTAGGAGACAGTGACTGATCCAAGCCATTCGGTCGTTCTCCAATGATTGTAAATTTAGAAGGTGATGTGTACGTAATTAGATGCTTGCGAACACCGGCGAGTGCTTCGTCCCAAAGCTCTTCGTATATCGGTTCCTCTTTTGATGTTTGTAAATATTGCTTAATAAGATACTCGTAATAAGAGTCCCCTCTACTTCCGAGACGTATATTGTTACCTCTAAAATTTCCGGTGCTGGCGTAAATGTAAATCGGAAGCAGACCATCCTGCATTCCGTTATCATCGATGACTTTAATAACATTCTCGGCCTTTTCCCAATAGAAAGCTTCGCCTGTAAGCTTGGATAGATATTTTAATTCTAATTGAAGAGTCGCTGCTTCAGCGGTTGATGATGCTCCACCATCATCGTGAGAGGGCACCCCCACGCTGGTTTTCAGGTTGACACTCGCAAATGGCACTCCAGAAGGTGACTCAAATGCTCCCATCAACCGATCAGCTAAATCTTTTGCTTTTTCCAAATAGAGATCTTCGCCAGCAGCTCCTTCGTCGTCATCTGTCAAAGGCGCCATGTTTGGAAACTCTGTAGATAGGTAATGGGCTGAAAGTAGCCCCCCCAACATTCGTATCGTTGTTTCAAATGTATTGACTTCTTGATCCTGATCATAATTGAGTGATGTAGTCATCCATTCCCTTGCATGAGATAATCTACTCGTCAAATTCATCAACATCATAGTATCCAGCGCATCAACTATGATCCAGCCCATTCCTTTCGGTGTCATTTGGTGTCCTCTTTTCGAAACAGGATGGAATTCATCCTTTCCTATAAATTCATCAGTCAAAATATTGATTTCATAGATAGAGGCTTCACAAACCCCAAGCATATCTGCTATATGCATCCCAACTCAAGGTGAATGCATCTACCACCCGCTCTCTTCTCCCACTCCAGTCCGCAACTAACGCTGGATCATCTCCATTTTGTATCCATCCCCAAGCGCTTTTTGCCTTTTTGTCTGCATGCGAACCACTTCCAAAGAACCCCAGGAAGTATAATACGAAAACCAAGAGTATGGTTCCAGCTCCTAGCACCCGTTTTCGTCTGTAAAGCGGCTGGTGCCTTCGTGACGACGCATATGAGTATGGTTTATCTTTGTACATTGGAAGGTCTCTGTTCTTTTCAAAAAAGTTCCCCACTCCACCTAACACACCGCTATTGGGATTTGGGGATCGAGCGGTCATGCCAGAGGATCCCCACACTCTGTTTTCGATTTCTCGTTGCGGACTAGTAAAGGATGGCACATTCTGAGGTATGGAGAATGTAGACATGTCTTCGAGGGTCTGTTTTCCAGACTCCAGGGCTTGCGAGCCAGCTTCTATGGCTTGAACGCTTGCTTCTCTGACTCTCTGGGTTGCGTTCGCAACAGCCTGGCGACTATGCCGGGTGAGGATCTGAAAGGCAGGAGACCTATGGAGATTAAATGGATCACGGACATTCATTGAATGCTTTAAAGCACAGCATTAGGTATGGTTCTTGAAGGAGAGAGAGGACAGAGAGCATGCGGTGTCGTCTCAATTTAAAGATATGTACTATTTTGGTTTCCAAGATGCCAACGTTGCCGAACCGAAAGGCTCAGCCTTGTGCACACTACTCGAGCTCCACTCATTTCTTGTCAGATTTGATTATGTAGACATTTAACGTTCAAAAATGCACGTGGTATATACTTGAGACCTTCTTATTCATTGCAATAATTCAAAAGCAACGTATTTGTCTTGATATGAAATAATTTGTAGACGGCAAATTGCTGTTGAAGCTATCATTGGTCTTAAAATCAAAAGGTAGCCACGAGACCAGCTAAATAGGGTAATTTTGGAATGCAACGGCTTGGTTATGATTCTAAGAGGTTGACCTCAAACAGAAAGCCTCTCTTGGCAACATGCACCCAAGCAACTTTTTGGTTATCTAGGTAGGATTTCCCCAAACCCGTCTTGAATAGGCTAGAGCAACTAATGGAAGGATATTTGTAGCTTCAACATAAATAATATGTCTCACCGAGATGAGTACCAACAGTGGCCATTCTTAAATGATGAGGAATTCGAGCTTGCATGTGCTTTGTTCGATCAGAAATATGTCCAAG
>Ga0247734_1001287_pt1 | contig 19267 bp, 11 predicted proteins | sample UWRJL103311B2_FD_180933 | JGI IMG/M metagenome (GOLD analysis project Ga0247734, IMG submission 180933) | Plant litter microbial communities from Arlington Agricultural Research Station in Wisconsin, United States - UWRJ-L103-311B-2 | ecosystem: Environmental > Terrestrial > Plant litter >... | reverse complement strand
GGCGTCACAGAGAGCTTCGTCGAGGCCGTGACTCCTTTTATCGGAAATCCGAGAGTATTCGGCTTCTTTCTGACAGATGAGCCGGATCCGACAGGCCAGTGGAATACGCTGGTCCACGCCGAAGATCTGATGGCCGAGTCGGACTGGATCCACGAAAACCTTCCAGGCGCGCAAACGTTCATCACGATGATGAATATGGGATCTACCGAAGATCCAAGCTTCGCGGATACCTACAATTGGGACAACACCCATATTGATCTGTTTGGCCTGGATCCATATCCCGTGCGCACGAACGGCACGCTCGATTTTGAAGTGATCGACAGGCATGTTGATGCGGCCCTGGACTCCGGCATATCGCTTGATCAGATCGTGCCGGTCTATCAGACATTCGGCGGTGGAAACTGGGCGACGGACACCGGCGGACGGTACGAAATGCCCGATGCCTCTCAGCTTGAAGAAATGTTCGCGCGCTGGGACGCGTTGGTGCCGAACGCGGCGTTCGATTATGCGTATTCCTGGGGCGAGCAGAATGGCGATGTGTCGCTGGAAAGCTCGCAGGCGCTGCAAGAGGCATTTCTGCAGCACAACGGAAGTGAGCCGGCGAGACCTGTGCCAGAGGCTCCCGCTCCAGAAGCTCCGCCGGTGCAAGAGCCCGACGTGGTACCACCAGACAGCAATGCGGGCGGCGAGGATTCGGGTAACTCACCGCCGACCCAGGGACCGAGTGCCGAGAACTCCAACCCCAATCCGTGGGATCATCACGGAAATGGGGCATGGCATGACCATGGGCGAGGTAGCTTCGATTTTTCGCAGTTCTTCGATCGAGGCCGGTTCGATTGGGCAGAGGTGTCCTCGCGGTTCCAGGAAAGCAAGTTCGCTGCGAACAGCCACTATGTTTCTCAGGAAACAGCTGGCGGCGAGGTAGATCCGTCATTGGCCGACGTCAACTCTGCTGATGGTCAGCAGTTCGAGTGGGCCGGTTACGGCGGATGGAAAATGGGTGACCACCAGGACCACGGCCACTCGTGGCACTGGTAAGCCGATAATAGCTACGCCAAATCGTATTGTCAGAATGGGCCGCCGCGGCAGAGATGTCGCGGCGGCTAGTGGCACGGTACGCAATTCGGAACGCAACGCGTCGTTCGTCCATCTGTGCTCGCGAAATCCAACTGCTTTAGTGCCCGCCGGGGCGCTTGGGAAATCACATGCATTCGACCGAAAAACCGTCCGCCCTGTCAGGGGCCATTCGCGAGATCCGTCCCGCGCTGGTCGCTGCTGGTGGGCTTTCCATTCTGATTAATTTGCTGCTGTTTGTGTCGCCTATTTACACCATGCAGATCTATGATCGCGTTCTCACCAGCCGCAACGGCATGACACTGGTCCTACTGTCCTTGATCGCGCTGATGCTATTCATCAGTTATGCAGCTCTTGAGCATTTCAGGAGCCGGGTTCTCGTCCAGACCGGTATCCGCTTTGACGCGGTGTTATCTGGACCGACGTTTGAGACGGCGCTTGCCCAGTCACTTCAAACGGGGAACTCTCGTCACGTTCAGTTAATGCGTGATGTCGACACACTACGTGACATTCTGTCCGGCGGAGTGATCACTTCGATCATGGACGCACCATTTTTCCCAATTTTTCTCGTGATCTGTTTTCTGCTTCATCCGCTCATCGGTTTCGTCGCGTTGCTCGGCGCGATCGTTATTTTCGGGATTGCGTATCTCAACGAGCGGCTGACCAGAGCGCCGCTGATCGCGGCGTCTTACGGTAATCTGATCGCTTTGGATCGGCTGACCGCTTCGTTCCGCAACGCCGAAGCGATCCGCGGACTGGGGATGGGCGCTGCCGTGCGGACCGCTTGGTATTCCACGCATGGCGATGCTGTATGCGACAGCGCCAAGGCAGCGGAGCGTGGTGGTTCGTTGCTGGCGATCTCAAAATTCGTGCGAATGACCGTGCAGGTCGTTATTATGGGTGTCGGCGCCTATTTGGCAATTCGTCAGGAGATTTCCGGCGGCGTTCTGTTCGCCGCTTCCTTGATCGTCGGGCGGGCATTGGCGCCGGTTGAGACGGCGGTCTCGCAATGGCGTGCGTTGGTTTCAGCGCGGACCTCCTATTCGCGCCTCAAGAAAGCACTCAAAACGCAACCGGTGCCGGCACGGGCGATGCAATTGCCTGCTCTGTCCGGCGAAGTGTCGGTGGAAGCGCTGACGGTCATCGTTCCCGGTTCGCAGCTGCCCGCGGTGGCGGATGTCACTTTCCGCATGTCCCCCGGCGAGATCATAGCCGTCATTGGTCAATCGGGCTCCGGGAAGTCGTCGCTGGCGCGGGCGCTGGTTGGCGCCTGGCCAGCTGCGAAGGGATGTGTGCGTCTCGACGGAAACGATATCCGGCATTTCGAGTCAAGTAGCCTTGGTCAGCATTTGGGCTACCTGCCACAAGACGTCGAGTTGTTCGCTGGCACTGTCCGCGACAACATTGCCCGGTTTTGCGAAGGTGCGACCGACGAGCAGGTCGTCGAGGCGGCGAGACTTGCAGCATCGCACGCCATGATTCAGCGGCTTCCGCAAGGATACGACACGCTCATCGGAGAAAACGGGGCCGGGCTGTCCGGCGGACAGCGTCAAAGGATAGGGTTGGCGCGCGCCGTTTTCGGCAACCCGCCGTTTATCGTTTTGGACGAACCCAATGCCAACCTTGACGGCGACGGTGATCGCGCGCTGGCCGACGCCATGCAGAGCCTTCGCAAGCGGGGTGTGACAGTCATGATCATCAACCACCGGCCGAACCTTCTTTCCCTCGTTGATAAGATCATTTTTATGCATGAAGGGCGCATCAACCGAGCCGGCACGCGGGAAGAACTGCTTCCATTGCTGATCGGCGGCAGCATCGCGCCAGTCGGTGATGGCGGACGGCGGGCGAAACCGCGTCCGGATGCAACAGGTCCCTACCTTCCGCAAATTCCCAGCTCTGTGCACTCCAGCTACGCAAAGGCCGGGTCATGACCGACATCAGGCCCGGCGAGGTCGAAATCGCACTTCAGGACCAGTTGGCCTCCTTCGCGCGCCGCTCCGGCTATAGCAGGGACAAGGAGGGTGAAAGCGCTCGCCCACTTCGCGTCAGCAGATCGGGATCAAAGCCTGTCGAGCGAAATGCCGTATCTCCGGGAAAGTCTTTAGCGTTGCTTTCACGGGTTTACCGGTGGGTTTCGCTTGCGATTCTCACAGAGATGAAAACCCGCGCGGACCCTGCGAACGTAGAGCCTGGCGATTGGCGGACGCCTGCCCGGCGGGGGGCGGGGGTTGCACTGCTCACTTTTGGTGTATTCGGTGGCTGGGCCTGCCTGGCGTCGATTGATGGGGCGGTGGTCGCCGCAGGATCGATTGTGGTCGAAACGGATCGCAAGACTGTCCAGCACCTGGAAGGCGGCATCGTCAAGGACCTGATGGTTACCGGGGCAGCCCATGTCGAGCAGGGCCAGATTCTGCTGCGCCTCGACTCGAACCAGGAACGGGCAAAGGAAGAAATGTCGCGATCCGCGGTGTACTCCGCGATCTCTGAAGAGGCGCGTCTGCAGGCCGAGGCTGAAGGAAAAGACAAGATCTCATTCCCACACGAGCTTCTCGAGAAAATTTCCGATCCCTCCGCTCAGCGCTCGATCGTCGATCAACAGCGACGGTTCGACGAAAGACGCACGGCGCGACGGATCGAGATCTCGATTCTTGAAGAAAAGATTGCGCAGTCGCAACGGCAGATCGAAGGCAACATCGCGCAGAGCAAGGGTGCAAGTGCGCAGATCGATAGCATGACGCAGGAATACAACAAGCTGAAGCCGCTTGCCGATCAGGGAATCGTTCCCTTTGCGCGCATTGCCACTCTCGAACGCTCCAAGGCCGAGGCGGAAGGGAAGATGGGAGCCTATGATGCCGACGTCGAGCGGCTGAAGCGAAATATCGATGAAGCACGATTACAGATCGAGCAAGTCGGGCAGAAGGTATTGGAGGAAGCCACCGCCAAGCTCGCGGACACGCGCGCCCAACTCGGCGATGCACGCGAGAAGTGGCGTGTCGCGACAGAGATATTCGGTCGAACCGAAGTACGTGCGCCGCGCACGGGGAGAATCGTGAATCTGAAAGTCCACACTATCGGCGCTGTGATTCGTCCGGGTGATGTATTGATGGAAATCGTGCCGGACAATGACGTTCTGGTTGTCTCAGCGCGCGTGTCATCGCTGGATATCAACCACGTCCAGGTGGGCTTGCCTACTGAAGTAAGGCTACCCTCGTTCAAGGCACGCTCGACGCCGATCGCGGTGGGGGAGGTTCTGTCTGTTGCGGCCGACGCGGTTCGCGACGAGATCACTCACCAGCCCTATTACGAGGTGAAGGTCTCGGTCGAGGTGACGCAATTTCCTGAAAAGGTTCGGGAGAAGCTGAAGCCGGGAATGATGGCGGATGTTCTGATCGCGACCGGCGAACGCACGGTCCTTGCGTATCTGACGCAGCCCATGACGGATGCGATTCGCCGTGGCATGAGAGAGCACTGATTGATCGAACTGGCAGGAAACGCATTATCTGACTGGTATTCTGCTTCGATCACGTTGTCAGAGGCGCTGCGTTGATCACGCTCTCTTCTGACAAAAAACGTCCAAAGATGCGACCCGAAGTCGCAGCGAGATGACTGCTGGCTTTATCCCTTTAATTAAAGCGAGCCGGGCGTTTTTGGCGGCGGTGAGGCGTGCGGCATCATTCGAATGCAGGATGTTGCGTGTCTGGTGTGAGGTCATAACGGTCGCGTGTCCTGCACAGGTGATCCATGATTCCCACACCCTCACAATCGCAAGAAATGGATGAAACCACCTCGGCTTGGAAATGGGCGGAAATCGCTGACGCCACATCCGACAGGATTCTCCATCCTGCCAATGACGACATCAAGTTGTCCCGGTATGCGATTGCACAACCCGAGAAAACGGAAGCGGCCCCTCTGCTCTTCCTGCTACCCGGTTCGATTGGATACAGTCCGAGCATGGCAACATTTGCTGCAGCGATGGGCGGGGTCGCTCGGGTGATTCCGATAAAATACCCTGACCTTCGCAGCATCCTCGGAGGCAAGGATACGGTTGCTGCGATGGCCGTCGCCGCAGTCGAGCAGATTAACCGTTCGCAATCCGTCGGCGAAGTCCGGCTTCTCGGCCATTCGCTTGGCGGTGCCGTTGCCTTTGAGGTAGCGGCACGGCTGCTTCAGTCGGGGCGCTCGGTCAAGTTCCTGGGCATCCTCGACACGTCGATCGCTATCGAGCACCGCAACTATCGTGAGACTTTCGTGCGCGTCTTGCGATCCACGCGGACCAACCGCGTTCTGGCCTATCGAATGGGCTGCCGGGCGCTGGCAAAGGCAGTGGTCTCCATCGGCGCCGAAGCCCGACTTGCCGCATTGCTCAAGAGGTACGGTCGACAGAAGAAATTTTACAGTATGTCCCTCCGGATAAAAATGGAGCTTCTCGAGACGCTACGATCCCGGGCATTCTTTGCGTGGCTGGCGGCGCCCAAACCGGCTTTGCCGATTGCGGGAACCGTATTTCGTTGCGATCGCGGGGGGGCTCCGCCGGCGCTGGGCTGGGATCAGGCCTTTTCAAGCATTGAAGTGGTTCGGATTGCAGGCGGACACGTCGATCTGATTGGTGAGCCGCATATGCGCACCAATCTCGCCTTGATCGAAGCAGCGTTGATGCAGACCAACACCGAAACCAAATTCTGCTGATTGGAGGCGTCCGTGGGGGCTGCTGTAGCGATCGCGCCTGAGCGTCAGTTCGGCAATGACGTCTTGACGTTGGATGCCGCCGCAGAATCAGAGCGAATCATTGCGGCACTGCGCCGACAGGTCGTGGCCGATCTCGGACGTCGTGGTGCCGTGCTTGGTCTGTCCGGCGGCATCGACAGTTCTGTGGTCGCTGCCTTGTGCGTGAGGGCGTTCGGTAGGGAGAAGGTGCTCGGCATCTTCATGCCTGAGCGGCACTCGTCTGACGATTCCCTGAGACTAGGTCGTCGATGCGCGGAGCAGATTGGAATCGCCACGGTCCTCGAGGATATTTCTCCGGCGCTCGATGGGCTTGGATCCTATCAGCGGCAGATCGAAGCGATCCAGACAGTTGTCCCCGAATATGATGAGCGCTGGAAGTGCAAGCTCGTGTTGCCGCCCGTCAGCGCAAGCCATGGCCTGAACATCACCCGTCTCACTGTACAGGGGCCTGAAGGTACCCGCACTGTACGTCTTCCTTCCGATGCGTACCTCCAGATCGTTGCTGCCACCAACTACAAGCAGCGTATCCGCAAGATGACGGAATACTACCATGCGGATCGCTTGCGATATGCGGTCGTCGGCACACCCAATCGCCTGGAGCACGATCAGGGATTCTTCGTCAAACAGGGAGACGGCGTCGCGGACGTGATGCCGATCGCGCATCTGTACAAGACCCAGGTCTACCAACTGGCGGAATACCTGCAGGTCGATGAGGAGATCCGGCGACGTCCCCCGACGACGGACACATTCTCGCTGCCGCAAAGCCAGGAGGAATTCTACTTCAGCCTTCCGTACCGCCTGATGGACCTGTGCCTATACGCTGTAAACCATGGCGTGGCACCTGACGTCGTGGCAGGCGTCATCGGGATGCAGACGGACCAGGTGGTGATGGTCTTTCGAGATATCCGGGCCAAACGGCGTTCCTCGCGCTATCTGCACGCGCGGCCGGCGCATCTCTCCGAAGTAAATGGAGAGTAGGGCGTATGTGCGGTCTGGCAGGAATTGTATCGCTGAGCGCTGATGCGGAGCCTCCATCGCGCGAGTCTCTAACGCGGATGCTCGGCGCGCTGGCGCATCGAGGCCCCGATCAGCGGGGCTTGTATCGCGACAACCGCGCCGGACTGGCTCACGCCCGCTTGTCAATCATCGATATTTCTGGCGGAAAGCAGCCTCTCGCCGATCCTGGCGGCAAGATCTGGGTAGTCTTCAACGGCGAGATTTTCAATTTTGTGGAGCTGCGTGAGCAACTCGTTAGGCTTGGCTACCGGTTTCGGACCCGAAGTGATACTGAGGTTGTACTCAACTCCTATCTAGCCTGGGGCACCGCAGCCTTCGCGCGCATGAATGGCCAATGGGCTGTTGCGATCTGGGATGTCGCCTCGCAACGCCTCGTTCTATCCCGCGATCAGACCGGAATCTGCCCGTTATACTTCATGGAGCACGAACGGCGGTTATACTTCGCCAGTGAGGTCAAGGCGATCTTCGCCGCGGATGCCACGGTCCCGCGTGCTATCGATACGGATGGTCTCGATGAATCGTTCACGTTCTGGACCGTTGTGCCACCCCAAAGCATATTCCAGGGAATCAAGGAGCTTATTCCTGGTCATTCCCGGAGTTATGATCGAACCGGCGTTCACGAAGAAGCGTTTTGGAGGCCGCATTATCCTTGGGCAAAGGACGGTCGGTTTAAAGGGTCTCTTGACGACGCCGTGGCACGGGTCCGTGACGCGCTGCAATCGGCGACATCACTTCGAATGGTCCGCTCCGATGTCCGAGTAGGAAGCTATCTTTCCGGCGGACTGGATAGTTCGCTTGTCGCTGCAATGGCGGGCCGCGATTCCGGCAGCAACTTTAAGACATTCTCCCTGCGATTTTCGGACGCTGAATACGACGAGACCAAGTACCAGCACCTGATGGCGAAACATATTGGGTCCGATCACCATGAGATCGTGGTCTCGCGCGACCAGATCGCGAACGTCTTTCCGGATGTGATCTACCACGCTGAGCGTCCCCTGCTGCGGACGGCGCCCGCGCCGTTGTATCTGCTGTCGAGTCTTGTTCTTGCCCACGGCATAAAGGTCGTTTTGACGGGCGAAGGCGCCGACGAGATGTTTGCCGGCTATGACCTGTTCCGTGAAGCAAAAGTGCGGCGTTTCTGGGGGCGGCAGCCAGATTCGATGACGCGTCCGAGAATGCTGGAACGTCTGTACCCGTACCTGAGCCGATCGCCGGTCCAGCAGCAGGCAATGGCCCGCCAATTCTTCGGACGGAATCGGGCGGATTACGCGACGCCGGGCTTTGCGCATGATCTACGTTGGCGGACCACGAGCGCTATCAAACGCCTTTTCTCAGACGATGTTAAGGCCAGCCAGCAAGGCCGTGATGTGATGTCCCGGTATATCGGACGCTTACCGCCCGAGTTCGCGCAATGGACATCCTTGGCACAGGACCAGCACATCGAGATCGAGACGCTGCTTTCGGGGTATCTGCTGTCTTCTCAAGGTGACCGGATGCTGATGGCCCATTCTGTTGAAGGCCGATTTCCGTTTCTTGACCCTGATGTCATGACGCTGGCGAACTCCCTCCCTCCCGAGTACAAGTTGCGGGTGCTTGACGAGAAGCATGTTCTCAAGCGCGTTGCGCGGCAGATGCTTCCAAAAGAAATTGTTTCCCGCAGCAAGCAACCGTTCCGCGCGCCGAACGCATTAAGCTTTTTCGGGCCGAAGTCACCTGGATACATATCCGAGGTTTTTTCTGAAGGGGCCATCCGTTGTTCAAATCTGTTCGACCCCGCGGCGACGTTGCGACTGTTCGATAAATGTCGGGCGCAGGCGGCTACGGACAAGGAAGTGTCGAATACGGACAACATGGCCCTCATCGGTATTCTTTCAACCCAGCTATTACATCATCAATTCATTGCAACTCGACCCAACGGAATCCGTGTAAAGGACCTCGCTGTTGATGTCGATCACGAAAGCAGGGTTGAGGCGGCCCTTTCCTGATGCATGAACCTATCCCTTTATTACACGATTATCTCATCCGTTCGGCGCGAGAACTTCCTGATAAAGTCGCGTTGGTATGTGGTGAGCGGCGCGTGACTTACGCGGAGCTCGACGCGCATTCCAACGCCATTGCGAATCACCTCCAGGCAACGGGGGTGGTGCGCGGAGACAGGGTCGTCATATTCGGCGACAATACAGTCGAGACAGTCGTTGGGTTCTGGGCGGCTCTCAAGGCGAATGCGATTGTATGTTTGGTCAATCCACTGACGAAGCGTGGCAAGCTCGAATACCTACTGAACGATTGTAGTCCGGCTGCAATGATAACGGACGGTCACCTCCGTCATATTTTCGATGAGCCAGCCCGGGCCTGCCGATCGCTAAGTAGCATCATCATTTCCGGTGAGATCGGAGATGCTGATCTGGCGGAGTTGCACGTCGCCGTGCGGTGGAAGAGGGCAATCATTGCAGGTCGCGATCGAGCGCCGGCCCGAAAGTGCATCGACATCGACCTGGCGACGATTGTCTACACATCAGGATCGACAGGTGATCCGAAGGGCGTGATGCTGACGCACCGGAACATGCTGACCGCCTGCACCTCGATATCCTCATATCTTTCTATAGAAAAGAATGACGTGATCCTGAACGTTTTGCCACTGGCGTTTGACTATGGCCTGTACCAGATGATCATGGCATTCGGCGCCGGTGCACGACTGGTGCTCGAACGATCTTTCGCGTTCCCGGCTCAGATTCTTATACTGATCGCGAAGGAGGGCGTAACAGGCCTTCCGGGGGTGCCGACGTTGTTCGCCATGCTATCGGGCCTGAAGTCGATCGGGCAGTACGACCTTTCGAGCCTTCGCTACGTCACCAACACGGGGGCGGCGCTGCCTGTAAAGCATATCCGGATGCTGCGAGAACTCGTTCCCGCCGCCTCCATCTACTCCATGTACGGCCTGACAGAATGCAAGCGATGCACATATCTGCCGCCCGAGGACATCGATCGGAAGCCGCTCAGCGTGGGCATTGCGATTCCGAATACCGAGATCTGGCTAATTGACGAGGAAGACAACCGCGTCGATCCTGGCGGGATCGGACAACTCGTGGTGCGCGGTGCAACTGTGATGCAAGGCTACTGGGGCAAGCCGGAAGCAACGGCCGAACGGCTCCGGCCAGGTCCACTACCCGGTGAGAACGTTCTGTATACCGGGGATTACTGCAGGATCGACGATGAGGGGTATTTGTACTTCGTTGGGCGCAGCGATGAGATCATCAAGTCCAGAGGCGAAAAAGTAGCTCCGCGAGAAGTGGAGAATGCATTGATGAGCATTTCCGGAGTCCGCGAGGCGGCCGTGATCGGCGTTCCTGACGAACTTCTGGGAGAGGCGATCAAGGCCTTTGTCGTGCCGGAGCAGGGCGCGAATCTTGATGAGAAAGCGGTGCAGAAGGAGTGCCAGAAGCGCCTGGAAAGCTTCATGGTGCCGAAAAGCATTGCGATCGTGCCGAGCCTGCCAAGAACCGATACGCAGAAACTGAACAAGAGAGCGTTGCAACTGCCCCACTGAACGGCCTGACTCGTCCTTATATTGGAGCAAACCGCCAATGTTGACCCTTACTGAACCGCTCAGCGCCCATCGTGAACAAGTCCGGGATTTCCTGATGTCGAATTTTTATGTCCCGGAAACCACCGTGCTCAATGCCAACGACTCGCTGCTCGAGCAGGGCGTCATCGATTCCACGGGGGTCCTTGAAGTGATCGGCTTCATCGAGGAAACGTTCGGGATCACCGTCGAGGACAGCGAATTGGTTCCGGAAAATCTCGATTCGATTGAAGGAATTGTGCGGTATGTCGCAAGAAAGAAGAGCAGGATGCTGGTCGACGACTGACATGATTGCTTCGGTAGTCTAGGAATGAGGTCAGTCCGGACCTATGCTTTGAGGATTGCCGCGACAACGCGACCTTCGCCGGCATCATTCTTGATTGTCCGGATGTGTTCATAACGCTTGCTGCGTTTGAAAAGGGTACTGACCTGGTCGTGCTGCCCCAGGCCGACCTCGAACATCAGTAAACCGCCAGGCCGGAGATAGCCGGCCGCCGCGTTGATGACGCGCATGTGGAGGTTCAGCCCGTAGGGGCCAGCGGCAAAAGCCTCCCGAGGCTCCAATTCCAAAAGCGTTGACAGGTCGCCCTTAAGTCGCGATTCCGAAATGTAGGGCGGGTTGCAGACGATCAGGTCGATTGTGCCGTGGAGCTGCAATTCACCAAAGGCATCGAATAGGTCGCCTTGTTGGACTGAAACCCGATTCGAAAGTCCGTGGTGCTCGACATTGAGACGGGCAATATCCACACTGCCATCGGTGAGGTCGCTTGCCCAGATCGTTGCACCCGCCACTTCCATCGCGATGGCGCAGGCAAGGTTGCCTGCGCCACAGCACATGTCGATGACCCGCACGGGCTCCTGCATCTGTCTGATGGCGGCTACGGCCGCTGCGCCAAGCAATTCGGTCTCGGGACGAGGCACCAGTGCGCCGGGCGCTACCAGTAATTCCAGCCCCATAAAGAAAGTGCGTCCTTGGCGGTAGGCTACGGCAACGTCAATGATCTCGCTCATGAAAGACCCTCGTGGAAGATGTGATGACGGCCCGGTGCTACTTGTCCATTTCGACAATCGTCAGGAGGCGGCAATCGATCGCTCGATGACCGGCCGGTTGAGCGATAGATGCGGCTCTATCACAAGGTCAAGGTGACCGCCGGCGATCGGAACGACATCCAGGTGCGTGAACAGCGAATTCCAGCCAAGATCGGGCGACACGCCGCGGCGATTGCACAAGAATAATGTTCCGGCGATTGGCAAGCGGTTCTTGGGTTTGGTACGCCAGCGGTTGAATTCCTGCATCCGCAGCACCTCTTCGATTTCCAGCCGGAGCATGAAGCGGGTGCTTGCCAGCCGGGTCCAAATCGTCGCATCGATCATCCGACAGAATTTTGTTTCCCACCCAAAATGAACCACGCCTTTAGCTACGCTGCGGCACAGCGTTCGATGCAGCGTCATTCGGTGCGACCGTATCCGCTGCATCGTCCGCGACATGGTTTCCCGCCGCTGATGGGTGCGAGGTCCGATATTGGTGTCCAGAATCCCGAGAAATTTGATGCGCCGGCCGGCGGCAAGCAGGCGGTCTGCGACTTCAAAAGCTACGCCGCCGCCTAGGGAATAGCCGATCAGGCGGATGTCGCCGGTTGGCTGGGCAGCGACGATCTGTTCCACGGCATGGCTGGCCATATCGTCAATCGTGCCCCGGCCAGCCAACGTAGACGTGAGATCAGGATAGCGGATCGGAACGACCTGGGCAGTCGCGCCCAATTGGGCGCCAAAGACAGCCATGCTCGGACCGTATCCCATTGAGCCCGGGAGTATCACGAGATGAGGCAGCGGTGCAGAACTCCGCCGCTGCTCATCCCGTTTACCTCGGTTGGCGATGACAAAGGCCATGTCTGCGGCGGTCATGTCAACGGTGAACGCTTGCATAGGAAGTTCATTGCCGACGACCTTTTCCAAGTCCATCACGCAACGCAATAGCTTGAGGGAGTCGCCGCCGGCTTCGTCCCAGCGGCCGACGGCGTCCGTCGTGTTGAGGATGCTCGTCCAAACCGCATTGACAATGCTGCGCGCTTCCTCCGCTTCGGCAGCATCTGGCTGTTGACGCCCAGTCGGTCCTCTTCGACTGTGAAGATCGAGCGCCTTAAGGGCTGCAATATCGACCTTGCCGCCCGAAAGACGGGGAATTTCCGCAATCTCATGCAAGCGGGTGGGATGAAGCGCTGTGGGAAGTTTCTGCCGTATGACGTTTCGTACGTCCGTCGTGAACTCGGCTTCTGCTTTTCCAGCGCAGCAGGCGAAGACGACAATCTCGTTGGCGTCGGTGACAATGGCAACAGCATCCTGAACGCGGGGAATCCTGCGGACCACGGCCTCAAGTTCAGCAGGCTCGACACGTCGCCCATTTATCTTGAGCTGGCGCCCTTTGCGCCCGACGACCGTCATCAGCCCGCCATCGTCGACCGAGACCAGATCCCCTGTCGAAAAAATGCGATCGCGCGGGTTTTCGGGATCGGCGGGCATTGGGAACACCCGGCCATGCTCCCAGTATCCAAGCAAAACATAGGGGCTCCGAATAACAAGTTCTCCGACTTCGCCGGATCGGACAGGCAACCCGTTTTCGTCGATGACGGCGAACCAGATTCCCGGCAGGAGGTAGCCCACGGGAGCGGAGGTCTCGTCCTCAAGCGAGTGTGAATCCTCAAGGTCGGTGCGCAGGAACCATTGCGTACCGGTGGTCTCGGTAGAGGAGTAGCTGACCTGGAGGAAGCAGTGAGGCTTCACCACACTCCGGATCAGGGCGATGTCTGTCCACAGCACCTTTTCGCCACCAATGCGCACGATTCGAAGTGAGTCGAAGTCACCTGCTTCATTCGCGGCAACGACAGCGCGAAGCAGCGCTGGAACAATATAGGTAATAGTTACCCGCTGCGACCGCATCTGGCGCAGCAGCCCGCGCAGGCCGAGCGCCTCGACATCGACGACATGCAATCTGGCGCCGGTCATTAGTGCGGAAAGCATCTCCCGGCAGCCAGCAATCGTCGTCGGGCCGCTCAGGGGCATGAAAACGTCTGACGAGTTGATGTGGCACGCATCGACGTATTGCTGCACGCGCTGCAGGAGGCTGCGCTGACTGTTCACAACGCCCTTTGGCTGTCCCGTGCTGCCGGACGTGTATAACACCACAGCGGGCTCATCTACGGAGACGGGCGCCAATGAAGGGATTGTCGCAAGCGGTTCGCTGGCGCGCTCAACGTCGAGCCATTGCAGACCTTCTTCGTCGGTCCAGCCGATCGGTCCGCTTGTATCCTGACCAAGAAGCAGTGAGACCCGCGAAGTTGCGGCGATGGTTCGCAAACGCTCGATCGGGTCTCGCGGATTTAGCGGCACCAGTGGCCTGCCCGCACTCATGCAGGCGAGCATGGCAACAGCGCTCCAGATGGAGCTTCGCAGCAAGGATCCGACAGCGTGTCCTTCAGGCACGCTTGACGAGATCCGGTTAGCTAATGATTGCGCTCGCGCAATGAGCTCCGAATAAGTGAGGTCGCAAGTGGCGTCACTGAGCGCTACCCGCTGACCACAGCTTTCGTTCAGCGTCCGGAGATGCTCGATTGCCGGCACATCGGCAAACAGCGGCCCCAACCTATGGAACGGCCTATCGACTGGGCCGCCTTTATCAAGAGCGACATCGGACGGCGTCTGCCACGCTATTTCGTCCGGAATGCTCATGGTCGTGGTGAGAGCTTCTTGGCCCCCAACGCGATTGAGGCGTTCCGGCAAAATCTCGCCGATCGATCTATCAACTTGCATGATCGTACTGAGCTCCGTGCATTTCAAAGCGTCGCTTGAAACCGAGTACCGGGTCCTGGATGCTGTCGTTCGTAGGATCCGAGATTGTGACTCCGACCATCTTCAGACGATCCGATTGCGCCAAGCTGGGAGAAGTTGCACCATCGCGTAAAGAAGACCTGGCCGAATGTTGATGCGTTTGTAGAGATAAAATCCCATTGCCAGATTCCAGGCTACATTGGTTGCGGCTGTCGCGACCGCGGCGCCGACCGCGCCGAACAGTAGGATGCCGGCGGTGCATGCGGCGATGTTCACGACGGCCCCGACCACGAGCATTCCAGCAGCCGCCCATTCGTGGCCGGTCATGGTCAGTAGATTAAGCTGTGGGCCGGTCGCGGCCGCGAGCACCTGGCCAAAGATCAAGATCGCGGCAATTGGCGCCGTTGCCGCAAAATCCTGGCCAAAGAGATGGAGCATCGGCTCCATCATGACCAGAAGCGGAATGGCTAGCGCGATCGTGCCGGCGAGGGAAAGCAGCGTGGCCCGGCCGAATAGATTATGGAGCGCTACGTGATCCTGATTGGCATGAAGTTTTGAGACGGTGGGCGAGAAAAACGTGCCGACCGCCATCCGCGGCAGAGCAAGAAGCAGGGCAAAATTTAGTCCCAGCGCAAAAATTCCGGCGCCGCGGGTGTCGCCGATCCACCCGAGCAGAATTAGACCAGCGCGGCTCATCAGGACCTCGACCCCAATCATGAGCATGACGGGCAGGGCGAGGTGCCACCACTCACCAGGAGCATACTTCGGCACGGCGGTCCTCAACTGCGCCGGCCATAACCGCCGCAGGCTAAGTCCGACAATCCCTGCCGTGACTGCCGAACTGATCATCAAGGCAATGAGGACCGTCGTCGCATTGACGGGGCTGCTCAGTGTGCCAGCGAGCAACACCAGCACCATCACAAGGCCGTCCCGGACCAGGCGTTCGGGCGCGATTGCCGAGATTACGCCACCGAGCGCGCGCACGGCGGCCGAGCCGAGTACGTAGAGAACGGCCAGCGGCACCGTCGCAAGGCCGATCGCCATTTCCTCTGGAAAATCATGGGCAAGCAACAGCTCGGCGGCGCCCCCGCCGATGGCGATGATAGTCGCCACCAGCAGCGATCGCCGGAAAGCGAAGCGCATGATTCCCCGTGCGAGTGACCATTGCCCGGTTGCGCAATAGGCTGCGAGGAAACGCAGCAGGGCGATATTGAATCCGAGCGCGGCCATGTACGAGAACAGCGTCGTCCAGGCCATCACATACGAATAGATGCCGTAGTTCGGCGCACCGATCTTGCGGGCAATAACCAGTTGCGCGAGGAAGGTGAGCCCGGCACCGCCGACGTAGATCGCGAACGACCACAGGCTGGCACTTAACAGGCGGCGAGCAAGTTCCGGCTCGGATCTGGCGCGCGAGAATCCATCCGATTCGACTGCACTATCCGCGCTATTGCTGTCGCGCGGATCGGAAGTTTGCGGACGGGCGGGCAGGTCTCGATTAGTGAACTCAGACCGAAGTCTGGTGGCGACACCGCGAATGGTCGCCTTGCTTGCGCGAGGTTGCCCAAAAGTTTCGATCGTCATCTAATCCTCAACTGCTGCAGGAGGCTGGCCATTCACGCAAGTCCGGACGTGCATGCTTGCGGGCTCAGGTGGGTCGTTCCGATGGCTGGTTGGAGTACTCAGGAGTCCGCTTACCCGCGTTCTGCCGCGACACTCGATCTGCGCGGCGGCCAAACCAGCTCGGTCGAGACCGATCGGCGCGCATGAGCACGGATGAAAACCGCGTGAAATGCGTGGTATTCAGATTATCGGCACGTGCGAATTGCATCAGGGCGGCCTGCGCGAGTTCGCGTTGGGTCGACGCGCTGCGAACGACGAACAGTACATGGTCTGCGCATCCCGCTAGAAGCGCTGCCTCGGGGGCGTCGTCCAGGGACGGGCCGTCGATGACGACGAGGTCGTAGGTTTCTGCCGTTTGGCGGAGATGTGGCGAGAATGAAGGGGCCGCTAGCAGGCGGAGCCGGTTGTGATCAGACAGGCCGGCCGGCAGATAATCGATGCCAAGGTCCTGGATTGGCTTGATCATTTCGGAAGCGGAACGGCCGAGCGTCAGCGACCTGAAGAGGCTGCCGCTCTCGTCGTCGCGGCGGATCGGTGCCTGACCGGCGTCCAGCAACAAGGTTCGCAATCCAAGTCGAGCCGCATGCAGGGAGACGCTCCATGCGAGCGTTGTCTTTCCTTCGCCCGCCACGCTTGAGCTTATCAATAAGATTCTCGGCGATGGCGGAGCGCCGGCGCTTGAAGTGAGAAGCGAGACAAGTACTGAACGAATGGCTTTGGCATAGTCGCTGGCGGGCTGCCGCAGCATGAACCTGGGGTGCTTGCTCTGCTCGGACGTAAGCGATGGCACAACTCCGAGACACGGTACGTGCAAAGCTTCTGTAGCGTCGGTTTCGGTATGCAAGGTTCGGTCGAAGCGGTTCAAGACAACCGCAACAAAGCAACCCAGCAAGGCAAACACGATAACGGACGGCGGAATGACGAGAAGAGGGTGCAATGAACTGGGTCGTTCCGGCGGCGAGGCTGTCGCGAGAAGGCTGACATTGGGATCGACGATCAGGCTCTGGACCGTCAGCTCCTGTTGCCTTCGCAGCAGCATTTCAAGCTGCTGGGCGAGTGTCGTGGCGCGTGATTCCATCAATTCTCGCGAAGACGGGGCTTGATCGCGCGAACCTGTCAATTGTTCCTGCGTCGTCACCAGATCCGCCTGGACTTTCGACGTCAATGTCGAAAGGGAGTTCAGTGCAGTTTCGACATCGACCTGGAGTTGCCGCATGATCTCGCGGACGTAGGATTCCGCCACCGCATTGGCGATCGCTGCGGCCTGCTGAGGATCGCGATGAACTGCCGTGACGGATATGATCCGAGATCGTCTTTCCTGAGCGACCCGCAGGCTTCGCTTGAGGGCAGCCAACGCCGCGCCTTCGACTGAGGTCGACTTCTTGAACATGCCGAACCAGCCGCCGCTCAACTCCCGCAATTGATCGGACCACGTGCCGATCTCGGCTGGGCGGTCGTTCGCGGCGTCGGTTGACGTGCTGATCGCCGGAAGAACCCGGCGCAGAAATGCGTCGGACAGCAACACTGTCACGTGTGTATCGATGATAGCCTCTTCGGCAGTCGCGGATAGTGTCGGGGACGCGCCGCCTCGTGCATCGGCAGCGCCGGACTGGCGAATATCGATGGCAAGTTGCGCCGACGCGAGATAGGTCCGTGGCATGTAGAGGCTCACGGCGGCGACGAGCAACGTGCCAACGGTCGTGATAAGGACAACGAGCCGCTTATATTTGCGAACGCTGCCGAGGACCTGGTTCAGCGCGCGCATGCCATCCTGAGATGCCGAATTGCGATCCGGTTCCGGCTCCGCCAGATCCCGCGCGAGAGCGGTCAGCGGCCGAATTCGCTTTCCTACCAACGCTTCCATTGTTGAATTCCCTTTATTGTATTGGCTCAAGTCGATCCGCCGTTCGGGACGCTCTGGGCTCGACCATCGTATCGAGCCAGGATTGCAACATCAGAACGGCCCATAGCGGGCGTGCGTGATCGCGCCGGCCGTTCAGATGGTCGCGCCAGATGCCTTGCACGACGTTGGCATTCAGCAGGCCCTGACGACGTAAGCGCGCGTCGGAGAGGAGGTCGGACGCCCAGGAGCGCAGCGGTCCGCGCAACCATGCGCCAATGGGCACATCGAAGCCCTGCTTGGGGCGATCGATAAGCTGACGTGGTACGTAGCGGTCGAGAACCTGTCGCAGGATCCACTTTCCCTGGCGGTGACGAACCTTCGCGCTGTTGGGTAACTTCCAGGCAAATTCCACGATGTGATGATCGAGAATCGGAGATCGCGCTTCGAGGCTCGCTGCCATGCTGGCGCGGTCCAGCTTGGTCAGAATGTCCCCCGGCAGATAGCCGGTCATGTCGCGCAAGATAAACTCCGAGAGCAGATCCCTCATCGCCGGCAGGTTTCTTGCGCAGTCGTCCGCCCGTTCCGGCGTTAGTTGCAGTTCTGAAAGCCGCATTGTCTGTCGATACATCTGCTCTGCGCTGCTGCCGTTCATCATCTGCGCCAGACGGTTGATCCGGTCGCCCTGGATCATGCGGCGCGCATAGTCGGGCAGTGGAAGGAGGGACGCCCTGTCCGCCCGTAGCCCTCGCGCAAGTAATCTGATGCCTGCCGCTGCCGTTCGCCGAATGGCCGCGTTCGAATTGAGAAGCGGAGCAAGGCGGCTGGTCAGCACGTGCCTTGAATAGCCACCGAAGCATTCATCGCCGCCGTCACCGGAGAGTGCGACCGTGACGTCCCGACGAGCAAGGCGCGACAGCAGCAGTGTCGGAATTTGCGACTCGTCGGCAAACGGCTCGTCCCAGATGCTGGGTAATTCCGGAATCACGGCTCTGGCTTCAGCCGGTGTGAGACGAAGTTCGGTATGGTCGGTGCCGAGATAGCGCGCGATCGCCGCGGCACTTCCGGATTCGTCATAGGTGGATTCAGCGAACCCGATCGTGAAGGTGCGCACCGGCTGCGCCGATTGCGATTGCATCATCGCCACGACCGTCGAGCTGTCGATGCCACCAGATAGAAACAATCCGATCGGGACATCGGCGACCATCCGCTCTCGCACCGCGCGGCGAAGCAGGCCGTCAAGATGCGACACCAATTCGTCATCGCCTGCGCCGGTGAGCGCTTCGCGGCCGTTTTTTGCGACGTCCGTTAACGACCACCACCGATGCGACTTGCGGCGCAGCGCGGCTGGATCAGGATTTTGGCTAAGATCATTCGCGGTCAGGGACAGGATGCTGGCCGGTGGCACCTTAAACACATTCCGCCATATGCATTGTTCGTCCGACAGCCAGCCTTGTACGAGAAATTCGGCAACGCCGTTGGAATTGACTTCGGGAAAAAAGTCCGGATACGCTGCTATTGCCTTGAGTTCCGATGCAAACACGGCCGCTGTTCGCGTTACTGCTAGATAAAGCGGCTTC
>Ga0247734_1001286_pt1 | contig 19294 bp, 20 predicted proteins | sample UWRJL103311B2_FD_180933 | JGI IMG/M metagenome (GOLD analysis project Ga0247734, IMG submission 180933) | Plant litter microbial communities from Arlington Agricultural Research Station in Wisconsin, United States - UWRJ-L103-311B-2 | ecosystem: Environmental > Terrestrial > Plant litter >... | reverse complement strand
TGCAAATGCAAATGCAAATGCAGATGCAAGGGCACAGTTGACGTTGCCGTTTGCCGTTTGCCGTTTGCCCAGTTGTCCTACTCAGCGGGATGTTTCATGCCACTTGGTCAACGAGGTGCAATTAGAGTTTCGTCGCACATGGCAATGGCATGCTTTGTTTTTTGTTTGGTTTGGTTTGGTTTGTTCGGGTACCACAGTAAGTTGTAACTGTACAACAGTACTTTTTGTTGATGTTTTGGTCTAATAATCTGACTTGGGCTCAAGGACTGTAATCCCTGCCCAACACGTGCCATGGCGGGGCACACCAAAACAGAGAAATTATTCTTCCCACCCCACCAAGAATCCATTATCAGATATATCTATTCTCCCCTGCCTGACTGCTGTAAAGTACAATACCGTATAGTTGGAGGCTGGAAAAATACATTTTCATTTTCAAAATTCAGATTCGGAATAAATCCGAGCTTTACTTTCTAGCACTACTTATCCTTTAAAATACTATTACTTCTCCACCGCGAGGCGTGACCGAAATGACAGACATTATCCCAGTGGTCCAGGGCCAGTATGCTGGTTCTTCCTCCAGTTCTGAGGGTTCGATCACGGATCTGAAGGGTGATGAGGGCTGGGAGGATGCCGAAGATGATCTTGTCGAAGAGCACTTCATATCTTTGTTGGACGATGAGGTTTTCCCCAATATCAAGTCGATGTTGGAGCACTGCAAAACCAAGCACAACTTTGATTTCTTAGACCTCAGACAGAGAGTCACGTATGCTCAACCCCCTCTCTATTTTAAACCCGCGAGAACTGACTCTTTTCTTAGATCGGACTTCTACGATAACATCAAGCTGGTCAACTTCATCCGTTCTCAAGTCCATAGTGCGTAAATTCTCAGTTACCTTCTCTTTGACTCCCGGCTTCTTCATTGGATTTTGGCCAATTGTATAAGCAGTGGTTGGGGTTTCACCGTGTGCACTCCATTGATTTCGCCGTACAATCATTCTAACATAATTCTACATCTAGGCGGTCTACCAGTCTCTTCTAGTATCTCCAAATCTGAATTCGAGGACGACAAATTCCTAAAGCCAGTCTTAGAAGACGATGCTCTTCTAATTAGCTTGGACGACCTTCCAGAATTGTCTTCTACTGAGGCTCCAGTGAAAGATTCACAACCTTCTACTAATCTCGTGACCCGGGTTTCTGAGTTGGAAGAGGAGTTGCGGCGGATCCAGTCTCAGTTTGACAACTACCGAAGCACGGTGGAAGAGACCTTGGACGAACGATGGAATGACAAATCCAAAGGTGAGTTTTGCAGTCTTGCCCACCTACGCTTTATCTGTGCTCTCCAACCTTTTGCACATTTCGAAGCCAGTAAAACTGACCATTATTCAAATAGGAACTGCAGACGTAGTTAAAGAAGAAGAAAAAAGAGATGACGATAGCCATTACTTCAGCTCCTACTCTTACAACGGTTAGTTGCCTTCCTCGATCTTTGGATGGTGTTCTAATTCTGTCCAGATATTCATGAGGTTATGTTGAAAGATACCATCCGGACGGATGCCTACAGGGATTTCATCTATAACCACAAATCTCTTTTCGCTGGTAAAGTTGTTTTAGATGTCGGCTGTGGCACCGGTATTCTAAGTATGTTCTGCGCCAAAGCTGGTGCCGCACGTGTTATTGCGGTCGATAACTCTGCGATCATCGATAAGGCTCGCGAAAATATATTCAACAATGGCTTCGCTGACAAGATCACCTGTCTGCGTGGCAAAGTGGAGGAGGTAGTACTCCCAGTTGACAAAGTCGACATTATTGTGAGTGAGTGGATGGGGTACTGCTTATTGTACGAGGCCATGCTTGATAGTGTTATATGGGCTCGAGACAAGTATCTGAAGCCGGATGGTCTCATGGTCCCTAGTCACATGAACATGTGGGTTGCTCCTGTAGCAGACCCCGATTATATCGCAGACCATATCGCTTTCTGGAGGGATGTGTATGGCTTCGATATGAAGGCTATGCAAGCTGGGATTCATGATGATGCTCAGGTACTAAACATGCCTGCCAGCACGATTTGCGGCGACCCATTTCCTTTCTTGCAGCTGAGCTTGCATACAACAACAGTTAAGGACCTTGTCTTTAAGCGGAAATGGGAGACCAAGCTCACCAAAGACATCGATGCTCTCGATGGTTTCATCATCTGGTTTGATTCTTTCTTCATGCCGTCTCGGGGGGATAAGGTGCCAGAAGATGCAAAGGCAGAAGCATGGGAAAAGTCTGGAAAACCAGGGGTTGCGTTCACAACGGGTCCTATGGCTAAGGAAACCCACTGGAAACAAGGAGTTATGCTTATTGACAATACCAAGGAAAAGCCGACTGGCTTGAAAGAGGGAGTTGAGTTAAAGGGCGAGCTTGAGTACGCGGTCCCAGAAGATAACTCTCGTGCACTCAACGTTAGTTTGGCATGGAAGGCAGATGCTGAGAAGGAACATGCTCAGTCTTGGAAGATGAGATAAAGTGCTGAAATCAAATATCAAAATCAAAATAGAAGCACTAAAATGATTCTCGTACAATTGATTATACTGTCTGCTATACCTCTCTTTCAATTCGTTTTTTTCTTTCTTTTTCTTTCGAAAACCATTGCAACAACATTTTCTACTTCTTAACCCCTTGCGCAGCCAGAAAAGCATTCTTCTCACCCATTTCATTTTGTTTCTTAACAAAACTAGTAACATGCTCCGGAACCTAGATTTCACATTAGCACAACTCTCATGCGCATCCCCAAGCGCCAATCTCACCCTAGCAACTCGATTATCGGGGCTCGGAACCGGCGTCCCAAGCATCGTCCACGTAGGCACCACGCCCGTCCAAACTTTGGCCCTCAGCTCTTCATTCTTCAGATCCGCCCGATCATCACCCGTCGACCCAGCTCTGATCTTCGCCGACGCATCCACCACACTCACCTTCAAGATTTGCGTGCTCGTCATTTCGGTTTTGGTGGGAGGCAGGCGCGTGTTGGCCCAGCGGTCTTCGACCACGTTGTTGGTGATGTGTTGCATCGCCCAGAGTTTCTCGTCCATGTCGGTAACCGGTATTGCGTAGCCGTGCAGGATGGCGGAGCGGTAGTTGTAGCTATGGTGGTTTGGCGTGAGGGCGAGCACGAGGCCGTCGACGTGGGTAGCTGCCATGGTTAGAGGGAAACCCTCGAGGCCGGAGCTGGGATTAGTCCCGAGCTTCATGAGACGCGAGGAGACGTAGCCGTGAATATAGAGATCTAGAGGCTCCGAGAGGGCAGCATCTGGGGAGGAGAAAGAGCCCATGAACCCGAGCATGGGGAGCATGGCTGGGAATGGATCGTCGTCATCAGTGGTGGGGAACGAGACATGGAGAACTGGCGCGCTATTGACTATTGAGTGAATAGTCTCGAAGTCGTATTTACCTTACCCCTTTTTGTTAGCGAGTGCAAACAAAGAGGAAGGGGGTTTTACTTACCACGTGGTTTGCCATAGCGATTTACCGTATTGCGTGTTAGCTTTGGATATGAGTTTTCTTCAGCCATACTGTAGTGCTCAAAGTCCCTTCTGATTGTTCCCTTTGTCGAAGATCAGAGTTAATCTCTCCTATATGTTTCTTCTTATATATCCGATATCAACTTGATAGTGACTCACCTAGAGATATCTGAGAGTAACAATGGGTAATACTACAGGCTGCGTGACTTGAGCTACTCCCACTTATGGAAGGTCCACACGAACAAGAAGCTTAAGAAGCGTAAGTGAAGTAGCCGCGACGAAGTGCACCCAATCGTAGTAAAGCAATTGTTCATCTACTTGTCACAAGCGGAGTAAAACATCACTTCGCTACTCCGTACGGCAATGGTTTGCGAACACGGGCTACTATATGCCCAGATCTTCATGCACGAAAACAGTCAGAATTTAAACGATGTGCTTCTTGTAGAGGACAGGGCGTGGTGAATAGTAAATTGAGATGCTAGAAACGAATGTGCTTGTTAAAAATGCCAGTCACAAGATCCTCCATACCACTGAACAGGAGAAGACGAAAAATAGAATATACTCATTTCCAGGAAGCTTAGCTTACCTAATATTTTCGATACTACGATTGCGTGGCCTCGGGAATCAAGAGTCCTTTGATCCGGGTTTCGGATGGATTTCAGTTATAAAGATTTCCAAGTTTGGACAAGGTATAGATAGACCATATAAACCGAAAGAATACACTCAAGTTGTGACTATGATCAGGTGACCCACCCAGTGTGTATGGAACTCTCTATGCCTAGCTTTGGATTAAGGCATTATGCATTTGATGACTCTAGATTAAATGGGATCGGTGGCTGACAATAAAGTAATTAAATTCGATTCAGTTTTCGATGATCATTGAAATGACTCTCTTTCCATAGGTTACCTAGTGAAGTCTTTCGTTCAAATTTTCACTCTTTTCCTGGCCAGGATATATCCTACGATTTGGCGAGACTGCTGTTAGAGGAGCTACCCAACATTTCAGACTATAACGTTCTTTTCATAAAATAAAATAAAAACGCCTCTGTTTACTAAGTTACGTCTGATCTGTACAGAGTAAGATTACATACAATACAGTAAATCGTTTCTTCTAGGGCAGGGAGGGGTAGAGGAACCCAAGCGAAATAATTGGCCTTGGCACGTCCCCTGACTTTAACCAAAGTCAAGCTTTCCATTGCCTCAATCCCAGCTTTGCATCGCGACATAACGCTCGCTGAAGAATGTCGTCGGCCCACACATTAGTACTCTCATTCCCCTACAAAACCGATGAGGCGGAGCGGTTGCTAGCTTTAATAGGACTAGAAAGGACCGGAGACATGTTGTGTCAGACGCCCCCGCTGAGACCATCTGAGTTTCAAAGCTGTGCCAAGCTCCTCGAAATGGCCTGGGAATGGCATCGTGCTATACCCTATGCGGTTATCCGTGATTTTCCATCTTGTCTTTCCATCTCTTGTCAGATGTCGCAGTCCTCGCTTCTCTTTCATTCACGTTGGTCGTACTCTACGACGATACTGTCGCATTTCAATACTTTCAGCAGATGATCTGTGATCAGTCTTGCCTTCCCTTCTTTCTGTACCTTTGATAGGACCCTTCGTTTTTGCTCTTACCTTACTTTACAGCTACGTGGATTCGTCAAGGCTTCGCTGGGCGATCATTCAAATCTATCTTTTACTACTCAGAGCTCTTCATTATATTCTTGGCATTCAGCACGACATATACGTAATAATTCATAATGCGCTTCTCACTTATGTTATGGCGGTCTCTTATGATACCGACAAGTTTTGCTCTTACAGTTGACCCTACTTCAAAAAGTATGTTGTCTGCAGCTTGCTAGTGTGTCATTAATTGACATGAGTACTCAGGTTCTATAAAGTCTGCTGCGAGTACTGTCGCCTTTGACTTGATGTCATATTATACCGGAAACCTTACTGTTAGTCAATAAGACTCCCCTCGGTTAACCTTACTGATAATCGTAGGGAGGAACTCCTGGCATACTGCCAGAACCTCATTTTTGGTGGCAGGGAGGTGGTATGCTCATGACTCTGATAGAATACTGGTCGAAGACTGGAGACACCACATATAATGGTTAGTGCATCTCCTGATCACGTTATGGGTAGGAGATCGTAAGCCATGCTAACGTCCTACTAGATGTTGTTGAACAAGCACTGTCTTTCCAAGTCGGTGAATTTGACGACTACATGCCGGAAAACCAGACTAAAAACGAAGGAAACGATGACCAGGGTTTCTGGGCGATGGCCGCAATGCTAGCCGCTGAGGCAAACTTCCAGAACCCACCTGCCGATCAACCACAATGGCTTGCACTGGCTCAAGCTGTGTTCAATGAGTGGGCATTTAGATGGGATACCAAAGCATGCAATGGTGGACTAAAATGGCAGATCTTCCCGTTTAACAACGGATTCACATACAAGAACAGCATTGCCAACGGGTGTTTTTTCAACCTGGGAGCAAGACTCGCACGCTATACCGGAAATGAAACGTATGCACTCTGGGCCAATAAGATTTGGGACTGGGAGATGTCTGTTGGATTCATTGATTCCGCATACAATATTTACGATGGAGCCGGCGAGAACCAAAACTGTACTGCCATCGACAAATTGCAATGGAGTTACAACGCAGGAATCTATCTCCATGGCGCTGCAAACATGTATAACCATGTAAGCCCTCCAATCCTGCCTCGAACTTCCCCTAAAAATTCTGTTTACTTATTGACAAAACTTAGACCAAAGGCGACCCAATCTGGGAAGAGCGTACAGAAGGCATTCTAAATAGCTCCTCGATCTTCTATGATAAAAACAAAGTCATTTCTGAACAAGCCTGCGAAAACATTGGAACATGCAACACCGATCAATTGTCTTTCAAAGCTTACTTCTCTGCCTGGCTGGCTCAAACCAGCACTCTCGCTCCTTTCACCCTTCCAGTTATAGCGCCTATACTAGCTGCAAGCGCGAAAGCAGCTGGCTCCATCTGCACTGGCGGTGCTTCTGGTACCCAGTGCGGGTTTAAGTGGACTTCTGGGGCGAATGACGGAAAATTTGGTATCGGGCAGCAGATGAGTGCTCTAGGTGCTATTCAAAGTGCTATGGTTGCGGTTCCAGGAGAGATCATTGCAGTTCCGGTAACGAATACTACGGGAGGAACGAGCGTGGGTAATGCGGCTGGGGGAGTAGTGAATGGACAAAATCCGACAGAGAAGGCTCTTATGGTCACGAATACGAACCCAGTGCAGACAAGGGATCGAGTAGCTGCTGGATTCTTGACTGTTGCTGTGCTGGGAAGCGTCATTGGTGGTGGTGTGTTTATGGTATTGGAAAGCTAGTGACTGAAGTAGAGAAGAGGAAGGTCTGGATTTTGGATGCATTGCGATGGCGATTGGAGTTTGGTTTAAGATGGGGTTAATACGATTTTATGCTGGGACATATAGAGCCCTTATTTTATATTCGCTGGTGAGTAAATTACATTTTGAGGAGCAAGACTCTTAGACAAGCTTCAGATTAGAAACTATCAGTGTTCACTCTGTGTCTGCTGACTTTTATTTTTTTTATTTTTTTCAGGGATGACTGAAAGGAATTTCAATATTCTAAGCATAAAGCCACACGCTTCTTAATAAGTTAGGAATCAAAGATTTCTCCAGAAGCTAAAATATAAGTCCAAGCCTACAAATTTACATAACTACAATGTGAAATTTTTATCAAAGTTCTTGCCCTCAACTCCGGTGTGAAGCACAATAACTTTGCTTCATTGCCGTACACCAATTCCCCTGTTCTATATTAGAAAGCAACACCACCGAACAAGCAATTCTCACACCTACAAAAGAAAACACATACCGTTCTTTCAACAACACAACATCCATCCTTGCCCAAAATTATCAATCTTTGAACGGGCCTTTCAAAAAAGAATTGTGCTATCTTCGATACTCACATTTTATGCCATGTCAACACTCCCACATCACCCATATTAAATGCAGTAACCCAAAAGGTAAGTTCTGCTGATTCGAGCGCCCATCGCAAAGAAGCAGACACCAAACCAGTGAAATTTCATTGGAATAAAGTGAGACAATTCTTTGGCCTTGCTCCGATGCTAGGCGCCACGCCAACATGGTCAACTCTGCGTATTGTCACAAGTGTCGATAGTCTAGAGATGTAGTTGCTTCGTGGAGAGCCTAAACTGTATGTAATATGGAATAGTTTAAAAGTACTAACTGTTAGGGGTAGAAATAATGGAGAAGTTTTAGTCTCCACCTGCAACTAAGTATTTAGATATATAGTAACTTCAAATTTTGACAATTCAAGTTGATCCTTTGCAATTTAGGAATCCGAAAGGTTTAATATACTCAGAGTAGATGTGTGAGAACTCGGTGGGGATCCAGGTGTCTCGAATGTTCAAAAGTAGTATGAGAATACCCATAAAAGACCCATAAAAGACCCAAGCAGAGATACACAGATATTCCTAGGGTGAGATGAACAGTTCTTGCTGCTTCTAGAACTTGACATGATTTACTATAATTTTCTACCTAATCACTATCAACAAAGTCTTTTTTCCATTTTACTCCACTGCCAAACCAGCAAACCACCAGACATAAGCAGATATTCACTGACCTCTACACAGCCATTTTCCTCCTTCAACTTCTCTTCCGCACCCTTGATGATCCTCCCATGTCTTTTTATCTTGGGGTTTTTCTTCAAGTGAAATCTCAAAATGTGCCATATGAACCACTCTTTCTTCAACTGAACTTCCCACATTTTGACACGAAAAAGAAAATCAATAGCAAAACAGCCGAGACAGATTTTAAAGATCCCAAATTACAAAGACAGGACTAATGTGTTCTTGGGGGGTATGGTCTAATGCTAGTGATATGGAAGCCGGTCTTCAGCTGAGTTCTGGACCCAAGACAATCGCCAAAGTTTGGGGGGTCTATCATGCTTGAGCAAAGTAGAAGACGAAAAAGTCTGGCGATGCTCAGCATTACTTGCTAGCAACGGAAGGAACTATCATGTCAGTTGTAGCGGGAAATAGGAAACAGGAAATAGGACGTAGGGATAGAAATTTAATTTTATACTAAAAGACTAGATAGACATGACAAAAACGCCCCCCAAAATGGCGATCTAATTTTCCTTCTGCTCAATACCAGTTCCCTTCGCTCAAAGACAACTCAGGTATGGCCTACCCAGGCTCCCTTATTCCATCCCCTATCTCTTTTCTCCGTTACGCAGTTCCTATGCTATGCAACCCTATCCATAACCAATAATCACCCATCCCCTTAAATCAAATATCATGGTGTATATCCGACCCCGTGTGGTAGAAGCAGAAGCAAGCTCCAACCCGTGCTCCTTCGACATAGATAACACGCTTCTGAAGGGAAGGAAAGGAGTCGACAACATAATGGCATCTCTTTCGAATCCACAGTAGGGCTTTCGTAGAGGAAGAGGATACCTGGATATGAAACGTTGAGAATGGGTGTCATGAGGGTGATACCTATAGGTAGCAGTGATTGCCTAGGCATGCAGGAATGGATTGAGCTGTTAAATTAACATCACTCCAATCGCCGTCACTAACATTCATTCGATCTCTTTTTAATTGCTCTCATTATTATTCTCCCTCCTTATGGCTCCCTTCCTTCTCACAATCAACTAAACTGTATACAAGAAAGAGCGTGCCTTTTTGATGCACACAACCAATTCCATCTGGATATCTTTAAAGGAGTGGATGGTCGACGCCATTAGATACATAGTATAATCCCAAATCATAAGTGTTAAACCCGCAATGCCCATCCAAAAAATGCTTCGCAAAACCGTTACCAATTTCAATTTACACGCCAAAAGTTTCACCCGTTTTATTCCCCTCACAAGGCCATCATGGCTACCACTGCTATGATACCTGCGAACATACTGCCTTTCAGGACCTTCTCTTGGCTTGCTCCAAGACGCTCTGCACTGTTGGTGTTGGTGTTGGTAGTGGAATCAGAAGGGACTCCCTGACTCCATCCGTTGGTGCCGGCACTAGGGCTAGGGTCGCTACCACTCCCTGAGTTGGCTGAAGCATCTGTACCCGAATTGTCACCGGGACTAGGCGAACCTGTCGAACTATCGGAGCCACCGTCATCGTGGGCATTGGCTCCAACACCAGCACCAGAGAGACCTGGAATCGACTCAACACTTGTAGATGGCTTAGAAGAGCTGTCTGTCGAGGCGCCCGCGTTCATATCTGTTCCTGTACCAAGGAACGACTTCAAGACGGTTGCGCCATTTCCATCCACTACGGTGTTGTTCGTACCAGCAAGGTTGTTATAAGTATATGACTTTCCATTGTTGGTACCTGGTGCGCTTTTCGCGTTGAAGCAGGAGATCTCCACCGACTTGAAAGCTGCATAGTAGTATCCGTTATTCTTGATGTCTTCGGAGTTCCAGTTCACAAGTCCTCCTGCCCAGTCAATCGTACCCTTTCCGTTAGTTGGCAGTCCGCCAGGCCATAGTGAAAGTTGAACACGAGCCGGTGTTTGAGGGTAATCCCATCGATTTGAGGTGGCATTCCAGGTGTTTTTCTTTTCCATAACGCGTCCAGTTTGGCCGTCAATCTTCCAGGTAATCGTTTCAGGAGTCCAATCGATCTCATAAGTATGGTAGTTGTCAAAAGTATTCGAAAGCGTGATGTTTTTAGAATTATTATCTTTAAACAGTTAGTTACCCAAGCCTAAAAACCGAGTGATAGACTTACAGTTCGGTACTCCATGCCAGTAGAAGTTGGTTTGCGCAGTCTCCAAATCGGCTCCGACAAATTCGTAATCAATTTCATCCTTGACGTCGGAAAGTAAGATAAAAGCTGTCACGACACCTTGGCCTCTGCTGGTTTTAAATGTAGCCTTGACATTTCCATACCACATGTATGTGGAACTAGCCAATAAAGTTCCCACACTTCCATCTGGCATCGTCAACAGCACATTGTTTTCGTATGCAACTGCCTCGCCATCCATCACCCAGTCGGTCTTTGAAGAATCCCCGAGGTACTTGGTTTTGGAGGTAATTCTGTCCATGCTGTTGAAAGTTGTTTTGGTATCTTTGCAAACTGGTTCTGGGACGCAGGATTTGAGGGAAAATGACCCCAAAGGATCACATCCTCCCAAGCAATATGCACCAACTCCACATTGTCCGTATTCTAAAAGAAGAGTCACGTCAGTAACCACCAAGGGCGTTGTTGGTAATTAGGACTTACGAGAGCAGCATGGTGCACTTTCTGGGCAGTGTTTGCTTTCAGAACATGCCACCGCATCTGCAGCAAAGACTGTAGAAGCTGTGGCTAGCGCCGCAACCAGTATGGAAGAGCGGACCATTATGTATGGGTTGTGGTGTGATGAATATGAACGGCAGGAAGGGAACTTCGATGCTGTGTATTCCGCACGACGGAGGTGTCGATGATCTATGGAGTCAGGATTCAGAACCACGGTTTGAGGTTGTGGTTGAAGTGGAAGGGCGATGAACGAGTGCCGGGCCCTTGTTGGGTTATCCCTTGATATATGATGTTATGCTATGCAGAATCTAGCGGTTGATCAGGGGATGACGACGGATGGATGTCGATGTATACCACGTCGGAGAAAATAAAGCGATTGAGGCGTGTGAAAATAGCGAATGTGACGACTGGGTCCAACGAGAGAGGTACCTTGGTCGTAATTTGTATGAATTAATAGAGACTGGATGAGATTATGGAGTTCGTTGGAAGAATGATGGAAGTGAAGGAAAAGATGGAGTGGAAAGGGTAGTGGTGGCACTTGGCACTCGGACTTGGACTTGGGAGACTTGGTCAAAGCAGTGGGGCCTGGTCAGGGGTCTCCGCCACTCAGAGCACCGGAAATCATCCATTTTCTGGGGTTGGCTCCAAAAAAAACCTTAGTCCGTTGCCACCCTTCCCGTATTCCATACTAGCGCGGAATGTGAAGAAGATATACGAAAATAATGGGCCAACTTTGCACGGTTCAACCAGTAACATCTCGAGATTCCATAAGCAGATGGATACTCAGGGCGGAGGGATTGGAAATGTATCGACGCTAACCTGGGAATAGATTCAAGATGGTGATCATTAGTTGGTATTTTCGTACCTTTCCGCCGTTTTATACTTTCGTACCTCGTCCAGTACTCTTACTACTGTATCCATAACTTTCGTACGACGTGGTGTCTGTATTCTGTAGTAGTCATGGCAGGGCATTATCCTTAACCTCATGGTGAAGTACCACGTCCCAGCTATTGGGTGGGCATTAGATATCTTACACGAACACGGAGCACGGAACACGAAACACGAAACACATACAAAAGTAGTTGTCTGGTTGGTATACGTACATACAGAACAAGAAGAGCAATTCTGTAATCCAATGAGAAAGATCCCGCACCAAGGTACCAAGGTTTCTGCTGTACCTGCCACACTACAGTAGACGAAAGAAACTCTACCTCTGCAACACCGGTGTTAGCTGGGCTGGGCGCGTCAAAACTTTATTTCATACCTTCTGAGCTTCCTTTGATGACATAAGATCGTGAGTCTTGGCTTGACAGTTCAACCTCGACGTTATTGTCATGTTTAAATTCAGATTTCATAGGGAGATAGGTGTGGCACGGAAGTTGCACGAAACTACTGCAATCGATTGGAGAGCATTTGATTCTTTTCCGGAGTGCTGTCACTGGTCCGGTTAGAAATATCTTGTGTCCTCTAACTCTTTCTGATTCCCTTGACTAAAGGTTAACTAGCAGGTATAACAGGTTAGTGGGGATCACAAACCCAAAAACACCAACTTGGCTGGTGATTATGCCAGAACTCGGTACCTGTGGTACATATAAGCTTCAGGTGTTATGTAGTTATTGATATCTCTGGTCCATATTTCCATAAGCAAGCTGATTTGCTGTATTTCACTACTGGTCTATTGGAAGTCTAGAAGCTCAAAAGCCTGATAACTTGGGAGTCAGCTGTTCCAGGAGAAAGGGGAATAGGCACAGGTGAAAGATTTTTACAGTATGCGGGTACTGCTGCCGTGCTAGATTCGGCACTTCTAAAAGTTAAACCATAGTAAATAGGTTGACAGTTATCATGTCTACTATCGTTGAGCTCTAGTCAACTTGCCCTGGCCAGAAGCCTGTCAACGGAGCCACGAAAATCCGACTCCAAGATTTGTTATGCTCTTACCCGGTTTTCAAGGCCTATCTTGGGCTCTAGAGAACTCCGGAAGTCCTGTATGATCCCTTTGCATTAAATCTCGAGTCACCTGTTGAGTTTAACATGTCAAGTCGCTTCATCACTTCACAACTATAGCATATCGCCTTCTCTTGAAGTCACCATTCGAAATCGATGCATCCTGTAAAATCATCGATTGGTATGTTCAGTATCCACGCGAATTTTCCTTGGCCTCCTCCGGCTTGTAGGTGCAAACGTCTTCCATCTCATACAGCTGCTTCACCCTTCATCTTGCCATCCTTGAAATTCTTTGCATTAGGAGAATACACCATCAAAGCGCCGTGGAAACCGCAAGTTTTAACGTAAAAGGAATGCGCCGAAAGAAAGAAACCCGAAATAAAAGCCGCCTGCGCCATGCGCCAAAGACGATGCTTAGAATGGGAGCTTATTATATTATGGAGTGCGCAGAGCCATATGTCGAATATTTGAAAAGAAGCGCCATGGATGGTGTTTTGTGAATTACTCTTAGGAAGCCTTGATAGAATGTATCATAACTTCAATTTAGCAAAGAGTTCTGTCTTTGCGCCGTTCCTTATATGCGACCAGCAAAGTTCTCTTTGGCGTACTGCTCACATGCCTAAGACAGACATCAGAAACGCCTCTTCCTCAATAACTACTTCTGCTTACCTTAGCAGGCTTGCCAACTTTTTGGCCGATCACCTTCCACTTGTTCGCCTCGTAGTCCTTAATTGCATTGAGAAGAGCCTGGCTCTGTTTAATTATTAGAAACAAAATTGAAACAATGGCGCTAGTGAACGCAAGCATACCTCATCTTCTGCGAATTCCGCGTAGTGCATGTCCTCCAAGCGTTAGTAAATCAAACATCTCTAGGCGCTTGAAGCAAAAATACCTTATACCAGTGTTTCTTCACGCTGCCTTCAGTCCTGGCAGGAAATGACTACAACATGTCTTAGTTTCTTGCTCTGGATTCTAAGTATCCTATAGACAAGTCTCACCTTTGCTATCTCTGCCCAGCTGTTCCCGGCATCTCTCATGGTCTTCAGTCGCTGCTCCTCCGCAGGAGTCCATGGGGTATTTGTTCGACTCTTCTTTGCGGGCGGTCCCATTGAAGACGAGCCAGATGCATTGATATCTTGGCCACCCATCATACCTGGAACACCACCTGATGGCCCTGACATTGTGAATGCGTCTGCTCCACCTGTACCAAAGGCAGTTCTCTTGTTTCGTACGGTCGGGGAGAAAAAAGGTTCTGCTTTAGCAGAGGGGTCGAGTGTGGTAGAGTGTGCGCGTAGAGGTGAAATTCCCGAGTTCGGAAGAATCGGTGGCCTATCCACACGTTTAGACATTTTCGGCAATGGGAGACACGAGAATGCAATGATTATTTCTTGAAAAAAGTGAAAATGGAAAGGCAGGAGTTAGGATTGCATTTGTTGCGCATAGAGGAAGCGCTCGCGTGTCGATTGGTCGAGTAGGTGTAGGCGTGTTGAGGCTGGGGTTGTAGGGTAGGTACAAGTTACTTACGGTCTCACAGTAGATTTACTTGTGGAAAGAGCAGCTGTGGTCAACAAGGCTGACATGCCTTTCCCGCATGTCTTGTTGGCCGGATGAGTATATTTGGCGAAAGGACACCAAGAGTGGCAACAACAGCAATAGAAGAAGGAACGTCTGAAGACACGAAGTTCAAAAGTACCCTCTTGAAGTGACAGATCCGTGACTCGCTCTTTCCTTTATGCAGTGAGATCAAGAGAACCGTGGGGAAGGCTGAGGAAGGACTTCTGATGCAGTGATCTGGTGACTTTCAAATAGGTATTTTCCGAGGGCGAGGCTCTAGGCATAAGTAGAGTATAGGTACGGTGCCGGTACATTAAGTATGCAATGCAGATGGCTGCTTATGAAATATCTCAGTGTGGTGATTGAGGAAGAACTGGCCAGGGCCTAGGCTCAGCAAGACTTCAATGCCCGGATTGCATGCGATCATATACGGGTTACAAGAAGTGACCTTCACATCGGTCGAGCACTCGTGCCCTCCTTCGAAGGATCCATGAATAGGGACTCGCTGGCGCCCAAGCAGGGTGGGAAGAGGTCCTAGATATCGGCTGTCAGCAAGCTCAGTCAGCTTTGAGAAGTACCACTATGTACCATATCCGATCCGACCCTGAACAGCCGCCCGATTGCTCAACCAAACCGACGACTCTGGTTTAATGCCAGGTTAAGCTGCACGGGCTGCCGAAAGAAGCGGAATTCAAGCTGGGCGTTGGGAACAACATGTAAGCCCTAGTCACCAGCAATCACAATTGTTGGCTTGCGGTCCCAAACGATCGCCATGCACAACCATCCCTCCCCCCCAGCTTGCTGTGTGTAAGTACTGTACAGTATGGCTTTGTACGACCGTAGATTGACCAGGGGGAATGGCGAACGGTATCGCTGCTGGAGGACGGCACAAGGAGCTGGCTGGAGCATCTCACGCCCTCGTAAGATGAAGCTTGAACACGACGAACGTTTCTCCGAATCGCCGGCAGGGGATGCCATTGGTCTGGCTGTTGGCTATCAATTCAACCTCGACCTCGACCTTGATCTCATCCTCCGAGTCGACCTTCGATGGGATGGCATGCCGCAAGTTAAGTCCTGGGCGTTGGGCGGTGAGCTCATGACTTTCAGAAAGGTAGAGTTTGGTTTACGGTAGATGTCAATCTCCTATGGTGTGCATGAAGCTGGTGGGAATTTGGAGTTGGTGATTGGCGTGAGGAAGAAAACGATGGCTGGGGTTGGAAGTGATAAGGATGTCCAGGTTGTACTGCAGTCGTTCAGACGTGTTTTTGGGTTTAAACTTCCCTGCACGTTCCCTATCACGGATGCACATCGCGCTTACCCCGCAATTCCTTCAAATGACGGCGGCGACGTTCAATATAATGATAATTGCGCTGGTACGGCAGGAGTACTTTCCAGTGATATTTGATCATTTATGCTACATAGCGTCGTTAATGCCTAAACCCCCTTTACGGTCCCTTCGCTTGTTTTGGTGCAACCTCGCAACCTCGCAACCTCCCCGTTTTCTTATCGTAGAGAAACCCGGTTTGCATTTATTGTTAGCCACCTTGCAAAAGTCAACAAATTGAACACGGAAAAGAAACGAACCTAGGAGTACCAAGAGTACCTTAAGTATCACCTTCGATCGGACCGTAAGGAGGAATCGAGCAACTTGGGGATTTCCCGGCGCAAGGCGTAAGTGTAAGGCGTCAGGCGGCTGATGTGATGGGCTCGACAATGCCTCGTTGTGTGATAGCTTAGGCAGTACGCAGTCTTACGGTGTAGCCAAAGGTGCTTTCTCGATGTATCGATCTCACTTTTGGTAGTCGCAGGCTCTCAATCGTTCAGGCAAGCGCTGTATTCGAGGCAGCTGTTTAGGAGAGCTATCTGATGGATTTGTCAATATAATCTTGCTTGATCAAGTCTAAACTCACCCTACCTCTGCGCATCTGAACTCAACAGAACGTCAGGTACATCAGAATTAGACGCAGTCACAGAGCTCTGGAAGTACATGCTGGCATGCTCATAGTTGTTCGCTACGAACGCTTCCGAGTGATCTATGGAATAGACGTAGTAGACAAGCACTAGAAGCTTTGCCAACAATATCACTAAGCTGTCTTGGTCAACCAGATATGCCCATGCTCCGAAAGGAAATACTCTGGACCATGAGCACCCTTGGCTAATCTCGGAAGGCGGATTGTCAGAGTAAGGTACGCAGTGAGAATAGTGCCAATTCTGTTTTCATGGTTGATGGTCTGCAAGATACCTCACCTGCCATTGCCACGAAATTCAGATATTAGATGCTCTCTCTCGGTCCAATGACAACTGCAGCTGACATGCCGGTAGTGTTCCATACCCACATCCCAACATCTAGATAAACTTCTAGTGTAGTACTGTAGTATTCTTACCAAGATTTCCCTATTGTGATCTTGCTTTCTTGGGTGCTTTGTGCAGTGTATGCTGCCATATCCTGCATGCTGATGATCAAGGGATCACCAGTGCATGGCTGTGAGTGTACTTCTCATTGGCATCACGAAGGTTGATCCTGGTAAACAGGAATGGCAAAGCTACGAACAAGAAGGTATTTTGAGATGTAGATTACTAGAGTATCACACGTACACGTGTGGTATTGCTTATACAGCCCAAGGAATATGCCACTGGCTGTGTCGTGTAGCTACCACCAGGGAGATACAAACCGTGGCTAGGATTTGAGATTGAGTTTGAATAGATAGAAATTACAACAGAAACCTGCATTCTGGGCTGCTGTTGCTAGTTTGTCTACGACTCTCAGTCAAGTATACAACAGCGAATATTTAAAGACTTCGTTCCAATTGTATAGTCTATTTGCTACAGTTTGTCTATAACTTCATTTCTGATGCCCTAGCATTTGACGGTGTGAATAGCCCTCCTACCGAGGGAATGGATGGTAATGGGGCGCGATGTACCAAGATGTAGGGCCCTGCACACGTTGGTGGGATATTCACTCCGGTGTTGTATGTATGTATGAGAAAATGTATTTGTGGCGCACCGAATGCTTATGTTTATTGCTGTCATTCCTGGCATTCTTTTGTTCGTCGGTTTGTTCGACAAGTAGTGGACCAATTTCGATTTTTTACCAATCATTGGGGACCTGGGTCGTCATTTCAGCTAAGAAATGAGTTAGCGACTAGCTGATTTGCTACCACACTGTCAATCATGCACCTGGATTGTCCACTAGAATTAATACACGATAGCAGTACAAGATCCAAGGGAACAGAAAACACTCACATCATCTGACACCAATAAATCTCGAGTCATTCATCCAGAGGTAAATTTGAATCTGTATTTAATCTATTAGCTGAGCTAGCCATTTCAGTTCAGTTGAGACATAAATTTGGGGGTTTTCCGCCGAAAAGGATTGAAGTATACAGTTCTAGTGAAAGCAACCAAAAAGTAGATACATAGTATGGTTTTAACCAATGATATTGTTTGGATTGTTGGATGCAAATTTGGCCTGCCCAAATTTTGTGCTAACAATATAAATTAATAAAAGTGACGATATTTACTATGCTGGCTATATAGCAATGGAACTCTATTTCATATCATAGTATTTCGCAAAGTTCTTAACTCTGTTTCGAAAGCAGAATGTCCTACTTTTGAGCACAATTGATCAAGCTTGAGCAGCAAATAACTACCAAAGATTAATTGCAAGAAAAAAATCTCGGTTTTCACAGTTGCCTTTTCAATTTCTGATGCTACCGTAAGTAAATATAGAGGGTTTCATAAATGATAATAAGATGTTCACATTGTTAGTATAAACCAGCTTGGGAGGAGACTGCTTTGTGCCATACAAAAACAGGCCCTACACACAACTCTACCATATATTTTAGGTTTCACACCGTATAGGAGAGAGATGCCTTACTGTGATACTGATATTCAAGGCAATCCCAGAAAAGAAAAAGTGAGTTCCCGGATATAATGCATTCCGAGATCGAGTACTTGCTGGGAACGTACTACTACGTTCGGGTTGAGTTTCGAAACAGCTCGCCAAAAAGCAAACAAGTTTCTTCACGATAGTGATTTTGTGGAGGATTCAGGTGGCTCGAGATCATCCCGAAGAGTTCGGACCCAGCAGTACGTAAGAACAAGAAACAACGTTCTCTGGGGCATGATGGGTGAGTCGGAGACCCATGAACAGAGTTTTCAAGAACAGCGCATAGAAAACCAATGCAAGCTTGTTGCTCCTTCAAATTCGTCATCTTTGGCTTGATAGAGAAGCTTGGCTGTTCTGTGACAGCGGGAACGACGGTTCCTCATGCGGTTCATATCCTCCGACACCCCAAGTTTCCAGTGCTTGAGGGGTAAGAATAGGATGACAGTGCATATATGGTCGCTATTCGCAATTCGCTCGTTAGGGACTGCCTTACCCTTCATCACGGCTGAACGAATTAACGAACATGCTTCGGTAGAAATGAATAGAAATGCAGATGACTCCAGTTGGCTCTCCATGTGTCACACACAGTCTGAGGTGAGGTGAGGTGTGGTGTGCTGACGACTAGCTGATAACCTGGTATAGTATGGGTTGTTTTGGTTGAGTGATGGATGTTGTAGATCAGCTCCCTCGCTACTGCATCCAAGCAATTGAACCAAGCATATCGAGCCAGCAAGAGCAAACTGTAAATCCTCCTCTTCCTCCTCTTCAGCCTCCCCGCACTGCAAGGAGCCTAAAAGAGCCCACTAAATTGCAGTGTGGTTCCTCCCTGTGCTTCGCAATGGGAAATGGCCGGGAAAGGTTATGCTTTGTTACTCACTGACTTTTAGCGTAGGACTGTGTACCCGGATCCAAAAGATTTGTTGCCCCCGTCCTACCATATTACGGGATCACAATGGGAAAACAAGACACAAAGACGCACACAAATACTTACTTACACTTGGACCGCGGGTGGCTGTTATGTTAGTATCCAGCTCGCTCGCACACTGCAACAAAACCCGGGCACATCCCCTTTCGACCAGAACTCCACGTTTCCTAGGGGCCCTACCGTACTGTCCATTTCCATGGCATGCTGATGTTCTAGCCG
>Ga0247734_1001285_pt1 | contig 19300 bp, 21 predicted proteins | sample UWRJL103311B2_FD_180933 | JGI IMG/M metagenome (GOLD analysis project Ga0247734, IMG submission 180933) | Plant litter microbial communities from Arlington Agricultural Research Station in Wisconsin, United States - UWRJ-L103-311B-2 | ecosystem: Environmental > Terrestrial > Plant litter >... | reverse complement strand
TCGGGTTTTCATATACAACCTGGGCGGAACTGTTAAGGCCTGTTAGAATAAGGACGGTAAAAATGAGGATATGGTATATATGTTTCATCTGTTTTTTTATTGTTATTTATTTGTTAGATGGAGCCTTTGATGATTAAAATACTATTTTAATCATGTCGGGTTCATATGTTATAGTGAAGGTATGAGTTTTTGCAAACCACTAAAATGTTTTTCTGTATTGATGATTTGATGAATGTGTTTTTTTGCTTTTTTGCCCATGCTGAGGATAGCTTCCTGATCATTAAATAGGGCCCTGATCTTTTCTGAAAGCTCGGGCGCATTGCCCGGAGCAAATAATATGCCTGTTTCTCCGTTGATGACCATTTCGGGAATGGCACCAATGTCAGAGCCGATTACCGGCTTGCCCAGGGCCATTGCTTCGACCACTGTAAAGCCGAGTACTTCATACCATTCTGATGGGCAAATGAGGAATTCTGCACCATTAATAATTTCCAGCGTCTGCTTTTTGGACTGCTTGCCCATAAAGGTAACGTTGGTCATCTGATTTGTTTCTGCGTAGGCCTGGAGTTCTTTTTCCTGTGTTCCGGTACCAACCAGTTTGAGATGGATGTCCGGATTTTCTGCCAAAGCCTTCAGTACTGTATGTGCGCCTTTTATTTTTTCCAGCCTCCCAACAAATACAATATACCTTTCTTCTGTTATTCCGGTACTTGCCATTTGTACCGCTTCTACTTCATTGTACTGGTATCCATGATAGAGCTGGACTAATTTTTCCGGGAAAAAATTAAATGACCTGAATTTGTCATAAAGAAACATTGAAGGACACAAATAATGATCAACGTACTGATAATAGTTCAAAAAGCTATGAACATAGTTTTCCGTAGCTGCTACAATGCTGGCCGGCAGTGAACCTTTTTTACATTTATTTGTGGCGCAGTGGTAGAAAGCTCCGCCGAAACATTTTTCGCAGATTTTCCCGTGGCTGATGAAGGTGCTTTCAGGACAGATCGGGGTATATTCATGCAATGTCCAAAGGATAGGAATCCCGCGATCTTTTAAAGTTTTTAAGATGACAGGGGTAATATAATGGTGTATCACATTGATATGCGCAAAATCTATTTTTATCTCATCTAACAGACGCTCAAGGTTTTGCTTGGCCTCTGTAGAGAAAATGCTTTTTTTGACCACCTGTAAACCGGCGCTGATGCTTTTTTTATCAATCTTTTTATAGTCGATATTTTCTATAAAAAAGCGCGACCAGGGACTGGGAAAATTCCTGTCATCCTTCATTGAAAAAGGGATGACGGTATGTCCCTTTTCACGGTAGAGAGTGGTGATATTATCAACATATGTCCAGTCGCCACCACTCGGATACCACGTCCAGTTCGCTACAAGAATATTCATAAAGGATAAGAATTCTATAAAAATAATAAAATGGCATAATTTTTATGCCTGTGTATCTACTTAATCAGTTCCAAAGATGCCTGTATTTAATCAATTAATTATAGAAATAATAGATATAAATACATTGCGATATAGAATCAGTAATCAAAAAACATTTTTGATTGAAGAAAAAAAAGCTATTTTTGGGGCTCATCAAGTTCAAATTGTTGGTTCATATTGAAATCTGATAATTATTGATTCGAATTGTATTAATCTCGGAATGAAGAAAAAAATTTACATCGCTGGTGCGGGCGGAATGCTTGGTGAAGCTTTCTACCGTGTTTTCAAGAATGATTATGATATTAAGTGTACCGATAAGGATGTAAATGAGGACTGGTTAAGTCTTCTGGATTTCAGAGACTTCAAAAATTACAAAGATGATGTAAAAGCTTTTAGCCCTGATTATCTTTTCCACCTCGGAGCTTACACTGACCTGGAATTTTGTGAGACGAATATAGATGAAACCTATCTCACCAATACAACAGCTGTTGAAAATGCGGTAATCATTGCCAACGAATTACAGATACCCATCTTATATATCAGTACTGCCGGGATTTTTGATGGTACCAAAGATTTTTATGATGATTGGGATGAACCTAATCCTCTGGGCCATTATGCACGGTCCAAATACATGGGCGAACGTTATGTCCGTGAAAATGCGGAAAGATCTATCATCTGCCGTGCTGGCTGGATGATGGGTGGTGGTCCTAAGAAGGATAAAAAGTTTATCAACAAGATCATCAAGCAGCTTGCTTCAGGAAATCGCGAACTCCATATTGTAAATGATAAGGATGGTACACCTACTTTCACTGTAGACTTCGCCAAAAACGTGAAAGCGCTTTTTGAGAATGAGTACTGGGGTTTGTATAACCTGGTATGCAATGGAGAAACCAGCAGGAGAGAAGTAGCTGAAGAGCTGGTAAGTATTTTAGGATTAAAAGATGAAGTTACATTCCACGAGGTTACTTCAGATTATTTTAAGGATACCTATTTTGCTCCCCGCCCTCCTTCGGAACGCCTGATTAACAAAAAACTTGATCTGAGGAATCTGAATATGATGCGCGACTGGAAGGTAGCATTGAACGAGTATGTTTCAGATTACTTTGGTGATTTCGTACGTGAAAACTTTGCGGTCAAGGAAGCGGTTCTTCTACAGGAAAAAGAAGACATTCTTCTAAAGGAAAACGTTTAAATTTTATTGAATGCGTATTGCTGCTTTTGGTTTCCGGTCTATTCCACCTGCCAAGGGTGCGGCCGGGGCGGATAAATTTGCAATGGAGCTGTTCCCGCGCTTAGTTGCCAGAGGACACAGTGTTGTTGCCTATAACAGACGTTATCCTGATGTTTTTGTAGACATTAAGGAATATAAAGGTGTACAGGTCAAAACTATAAAAACAATACCCCGCAGTGGATTTGACACCTTACTTCACTCTTTTAAGGCCACTTTTGATATTATCTTTAACAATACTGCAGATGTAGTGCATATCCAGAATGGAGGAAACAGCATCTGGGCATTGCCGCTGCGTTTATTTGGTAAAAAGGTATTTATCAGTCAGGATGGGGTAGACTGGAAACGTGATAAATGGACCTGGTATGCCAAGTTATACCTCCAAATCTCTGCTTATATCACCGCATATTTCCCAAATGAGGTCATTTTCGATAACGTAATTGCAAAAAAGCTCTTTGAAGACCGTTTCAATAAAAAATTTGCATTCATTCCTTTTGGTAGTGAGATTGCAGCCTGGCCGGAGAATAACGGTGTTCTGGAGAGGTTGAATTTGCAAAAAGGTGAATATTTCCTTTTTGTTGGCAGGTTTATTCCAGATAAAGGACTACACTACCTGATACCGGGATTTACCGGTTCAATGAGTAAAAAGAAACTTGTTTTGATCGGCGGATCTCCAAATCCTTCTCCTTACGAACAGCAGCTGATTGATCTTTCCAATGAAAATGTACTGTTCCCTGGATTTGTATACGGGGATGAGACCAATACGCTGATAAAAAATGCCTATTGTTATATCCAGCCATCTGATGTCGAGGGGTTGTCTCCTATTGTACTTACTGTTATGGGATTAGGCGTACCTCTGATTGTCAGTGATATTGAAGAGAACGAATATGCGGTACTGGATACAGCAAGAATGTTCAAAAAAGGGAATATAGCTTCTCTAACCGAAGAAATCAATTTTGCTGAGCAGAACTATCCGGAGATGCAAAGACTTGCTCTCAGCGCTCAGGAACGCGCATTAAGTGTCTTTAACTGGGAGAGTGTAGCCGATGAGCATGTTCGCATTTTTAAGGAATCCTGATTAATTCTCCATGATACTTTAGTCTCACTTTAATATTTCCTTAAATTTAGTTTAATGCGTCAGCCCATTTATAAATCGATACGTCACCAGGACCCACACTAAGACGTGTATTCGATTTTATGGCTGCTACCGATCCGTTTTTTAATACTCTGCTTACACCAGTACCACATACCATTTGCAAGTTCATTGGGGATGCAATGTCCCGATTGACGATTACCATGTATGAAATGCCGTTCTTTTTCAATACAGAAACAACAGCTCCCAAACCCTGGGTTTTCAGTGATTTTATAGGTTTTGGCAACTTAGTCAGAGGTTTGGTTCCAAACGGAATCGTATTCCCTGTATGAGCTACAGAAATCATTTTTGCTCCTAAAAAAACACCCGATAGACTTTTTATCTCCTTATTCATTTGTTGTACTCGTCCATAAGAAACAGTTAATTTTCCCTGAGGGTCCAGAGGTGCATTATTAAAATTATTGTTTGGATCGGTAAGAGTGAAGTAAGTAAAATATTGGATGGCTTGTGCTCCATAGGCTAGATCGCTGTATACCTGAAGCCTTAGTGAGGCCAATGTAGGAAGAGGATATGGACTAAATGCAACAGAAAGAGCAAATGCCCAGAATGGTTTATTGTATTTCTTCGCGGCATCAGCGATTATTTCCAAATTATGGTACCATTCAGGTCGGATTGACTCACTTTTATCTCCAATTACAGGATAGTGATCAAAGGATATTATCTTGGTAGAAACTTGCTGCATGTAAATATTTACGTAATCACTATAAGTTTTGGCCCCCAATTGACTCTCTACAGCATAATTAGGAAAAAGATTTACATAACACAGGTGCTTTTTATCAATAGCTTCTATTCGTTTAATTAATAAACTTAGTCCTGGAAATGCACTTGCCCCGGGTTCATCACTTATATAATAACCTGCTAAGGCAGGATGGTTCATAAAGCGTTTTACGGTTTCTTCCGGCTTGCTGGCCAACTCCGGGCAGGCAACAAATAGTTTAATACCAACTTTCTGAGCCATGTTTAGTGCTGCTTCCATTGCATTCGAATCGGTAAAAGGGCAATAACTTTGTGTCATACCCGAAGCTTTTAGTTCCTGATATTTCGCAAGCGTTGTAAAATATTGAGGTAATCCAACCCAGGCAATTATTGGAAAAACAGCCGAAGATGTTGCTTTAGCAGAAATAACCGATTTACTTTTTACAGGATCACCTTTTGATATTTGTGACGAATTCTTTTTGTGAGCATTACAAACAAATGCATTAATAGTAATAAAAAATAGTAGTGCTAATTTTCTCATTAGGATTATATAAAAGGTAGCTGATTACGTAAAAATTAAATATACAATTTAAACTTCATCAATAGTCTGAAGTTAGGGATAACATATCAATTACAACTGTTCTTTAATTAGAGCCAGGAGCTGTAGCGAAGAGTTTGCCCAGGAGAAATCTTTTAACCGGCGCTGTCCTTTGGTAATAAGATCTTTTCTTAAATTTTCATTTTCCATCACCATCTTCATTTTGATAAAGATATCATGAGTATCGAAGGGATTAAAGGTCAGTACTGCGTCTCCTCCTACCTCAGGTAAGGCTGTATTGTTGGCAACAAGCACAGGTAACTGGTATTGGAATGCCTCTAGTATTGGAATGCCGAACCCTTCATTTACCGAGGGGAAAACGTACATTAAAGCATTTGCATATATATCTGCCAGCTCCTTATCTGTCAGATAACCCGTTATAACAACGTCTTCATCCAGGCCGGTACTCTTGATGGCTTCAAGAACGGCGTCAAAATCATTACTGCCATTACTTGCAGAAGAGGGGCCCGCAAGTACCAGTTTAACTGAATTTTTAGTGTTGTCTTTTAATTGTTTAAAGGCATAGATCAATGCGGGGATATTCTTCCTTTTAAACATCGAGCCTACGTGGAGAATGTAGTTTAATGACTGAAGATTGTACTTCGAGGTCATCTTCCCCTGAATGACCGGTGCCATAGTTTTTGGCCCTTCGTGTATAACTTTGAGTTTATCTAATGCAATTCCGGTGTATTTATGGATTTGTTGCTGAGCATAACTTGTGGGAGTAACGATGAACGCTGCTTTTTTGGCTGCGGGAATGGCTGTAAGGTGGTATAGTTTTAACCAGAGCTTACCATAATGTTCCGGATTTTCGAAGAAAAAGGCGTCATGGAAAACCGGTACGGTTTGATAGCCCAGGCGGATGAGCGGAACAAAGTTATCGGTACAAAACAACACGTCACAATTGTTAAGGTAAGCTTTAACCGGAAGTGAGACCTGTTTCCAAAACTGGTAATTAAAATGTTCCAGGTACTTGCCAATCTTACTCTGGCCTGTATAGACGGGAAGAGAGGTGTCAAGAAAACAAAAATGATAGTCGTCGTCCTTCAGTTCTCTGAATGCTTTGCAGAATTCTTCGAGATAAGTTTTTGTGCCTGTTTTGGCTAATCTCAAATCTCGTATATCTATACCAATTGTTAATTTCTTTTTCATGCATCCGTTGCCTCCGGGAAATTAATTTGCAATTAGAAATCCCGGTTTTACTCGTTTTAACAAAGATATAATTAGAAGACAAATACTAACGACATGTAGTGTAGAAAAGAGAGGAATAATAACGGACAGACCGATTTTGAGTATTTTACCAGTAACTATTCCGGCATTTCAGGTGCCCTGCTTTTGATTATTTTTGCAGGAATCCCTGCTGCAACTGAGTTTTCCGGGATAGATTTGCTAACCACACTGCCAGCCGCAATTACACATCCATTGCCAATGATCACTCCATCCAGAATAGTAACCCCGGCACCTATCCAGCAGTTGTCACCGATCACTACTCCTTCCCTGGTTACCCCCTGGGCTTTAATGGTCCTGCTCAGGTCTGCGTAATTATGATTTTCAGAAAATATCTTTACGTTAGGGCCAATGATCACCTCGTTTCCAATCCTTATACCCCCCTGGCCTGAAAGATAAGCCCGGGCATTTATTCCTGTTCCGTTTCCTATGGTTATTCCCGTACCTTTTTGTGCAATTACCCCTGTACAGATTAATATGGAGTCTCTGGCTATCGAAACATTATCACCCATGGTAATGCCGTTTTCTGAGAGGGCATTGATATATACATTATCTTCAAAAATGGTGTTCTTACCGGTAGTTAACTGATAGGCATGGCTGATCTTTACACGGCTTCCAATAAAAAGAACCCCTGAAGATTTTTTAAGAAAAGGCCGTAGAAATATACCTCTGATGATTTGAACCATGCGCCTGCTGGTGACCGCTGTTAGGTCTCTCGCGGTATAATTGCTTTCCCATTTGTAATCAGGATCGCGCTTAAGTTTCCGGATGATTTTTTCAATGAGCATAACTTACCTCCTGGTCCTTTTTATATTGCATGATGATGCTGATGAACAATCCTGAGAAAAACCAGTTCATGTAAGAAATATATGATGATGATTCCACCTCTGACGTAAGCAAAGGTATGAATAATGCTATCTTGAATAACAATAGAAACATGCAGACCTTTCTTTCCCTCCCTCTCAGCCGGGGCAGCCATCGCAGGCTGGTTCTGATCAGGGAAATATATGCGGTCATGTAACAGAGCAATACCAGTACCCCTGCCTGTACACCAATAATTATATATTGATTTTCACCCCCTGTTGTGTCTCCTAATGAACCACCAACACGCCCTGAGGTGCCTAATCCTAGTCCGAAAGGATTGCTGATCATAGAATCAATCCCCTGGACCCATTCTACTACGTGGCCTATGCTGGAGGGGTTGCTGAAGTTTAAGGTATTGATAACTACCTCGGCAATTCCGCTGGCCTTATCTTCAAAGCTGCTGATGATCCAGATAAAATAAAGCGCAACAGCGGCGAAGCCCAAATGGATAGTGTGAGTGATATATTTTTTTTTGGTGAGTAGTGCATAAATATAGATCACCAGGAAATAGCTGACAAACGGCGCCCTCGAAATGGCGAAGGTGATACAGGCAAAGCTGGCTGCCAATGCAAGTATCCCGGTGAGATCGGGTTTAAATTTATTATCATCCCTTGTATATAGCGCACCGATAACGGCAAGCGCAATCAGAGTGGCCCCCGCATTTTCAAGAGGATTCGCAAAGAAACTGGCAAATCTTTTAAATCCCCCTTCCGATTCAAACGTCCAGCTAAGGCCATAACTTCCGCTGGGCTCAAAATTAAAAAAGTAATAACTGTAGTCTGCGTAACCTGTTATGGTCTGTAAGTGCTGGTTGAAAAGTACTTCCAGACAGATCACAGCACCCGCGGCGATAGTGAGCAGCATAATATAACTCAAGTACTTATTGATAAAGATTTTGGTAGGATCTGAAAAGCGCCCGGCAAAATAAACGATCACAAAAAACGAGGTGCTTTTCAGCGCAATTAAGCGGTTCACCAGGCTTTGTTCTCCTATTGGAAGAAATGCGTATATCGTAGTGTAAATCAGAAAGAAAAATATCAGGTAATCAATCAGGTGGAAACGGGGCCTTTTCCGGAGGCTAAAAAGATTGACAATCAGTACAGTAAGGATAATGCCCTCCTTAAAGAACTGGAAGGCAGGGATGATGTCTCTTAGTCCTATCATGAACGCTACCGACATCGCTGTCGAATACATAGAGAGACCAAAAATGATGAACAAGAGGAAGCCATGGGTATTTCCCTTAATGATCTCTTTCATCGAAATAACGAAAGAAAATAAAAAAATCAATGGGAAGATAATCATGTGATGTTATTTTTGATCTGCCCGGATTCGGGCCAAATTACCTTTTCCGGTGTGAAAAACCCATCTTTCAATCCATTAAATAAAAATCCTGCCTTTTTTTGTCTGCCTCTGATTAAAAAATAGGAAAGTACCCCCAGGTAATACGGCAGGTAATATATAAACATAGCGGGGTAAAATAGAGGATTCCCAAATTTTCTTAAAAACCAGATCCTGTTCCTGCTTACGTAGTAGTGAATAACGGGACTTAATGTACCTTCTTTCTCCCGGGTAGCCAATTGGCCTGAGGCACCGGCTTCATGATATATCTTTAAATGAGGCAGGTAGTGTAACTCGTGCCCTGCAGACCTGATCCTGAAAGATAATTCCACATCCTCGTCATACAAAAAGAATTGTTTATTGAATAAACCTACTTTTTCCAATACTTCATTCCTTATAAGAATGCAGCAGCCGGTTAGCCAGCTTGCTTTTGTAAATTCAATTGTTTCGGCGTAAGTTTTTTTCCTGGAATATACTTTTCCGATAAACTTATTGTAGCAACCCTGTCCATTCCAGATCCTGGCCTTATCGTGCATCCAGTAAATTGATGGTTGTACTGCAGCCGCTACAGCGTGGTTCTGTAAATGCAGGAGTAGCCCTCTGATCACGTCTTCATCAATTTCGGTATCATTGTTCATGATCAGCGAAAATGTATAACCTTTACTGATGCTGTATCGTATCGCCTTGTTGTTTCCTTCGGCAAACCCTAAATTCTCTTTGTTATCAATAAAAGTAAGCTGAGGGAATTGAGCCTGCAGCTTTCCTAATGATCCATCTGTAGATCCGTTGTCAGCCACGATGATATCAAAAGTGCTGGTATCACCATACGTAAGTAGGGAAGAAATGCAATTTGAAGTGTGGACCGGAGTATTCCAGTTTAACAGTATTACGGCAACAGGTTTTTGCATATTTTGTCGCTAAGTTCCATAAAAACTATGAAAGGGGCAAATGGTGTTGTCGTTAATAAATACATATATTTATGGCTATCATCAGGAATAAGGTGTAGTGTAATTTGAGTTGTTGTTTTACGTTCTTACAATACTGTTTGCGCAATAGGAGATGACAGGAAATCTGGGTTTTACTTAATTAAATGTATTGATGTTCTCGTTTTTTAAAAAGGATAATAAAGTTAGTGATATAGAATGGCTGGGTGTTGATATTCATTCACATCTTCTGCCGGGAATAGATGATGGTTCAAAAAATATGGAGCAGTCTGTAAATTATATTCATCAGCTTCAGGAGCTTGGCTTTTCCAAACTTATCTGTACTCCTCACATCTATAGTGACATTTATCCCAACAGCCCGGAAACTATTTTGCCGGTGTTGTCATCTGTTGTTGCAAGTGTCGCGCAAGCAGGGTTGAAGGTAGAATTAGGTGCTGCTGCGGAATATATGGCTGAGAGCGACTTCCTGGCAGTTGAAGGTTTGCTCACGCTCAAGGAAAATTATATCCTGATTGAAATGTCATACCTGACAGAGACACCAAATATTGATCAGATCATTTTTGATCTGCAAATTAAAGGATACCAGGTTATATTAGCTCACCCTGAGAGATATGGGTTTTATCATAAACATAGTGAACGTTACAGCAGAATCAAAGAGTTAGGTTGTCATTTACAGTTAAATCTGCTTTCTGTTCTGGGGTACTACGGTAAAGGTGTGCAGGAAATGGCTGAATTTCTGCTACAGCATGAACTTTATGATTTCGCCGGAACTGACCTGCACCATGATAAACATTTATCTATATTATCTTCAGCTATCAGAAATGGTGCACTCTTTAAAAAAATAGGGAACTATGAATTTGGTAACAAAGAGATTTTCAGTTAGGTAAAAGAACTCTCCGGGTCAAAGGCTGAATGGCTATTGCCCGCTCAAATGTAGCTGCTCCAGTCTGTTATTCATCTATTACATTTAACATGGTGCCAATAGGTCACTATTTGTATTTACAAAATTTATAATTGCATTTAACCCATATTCAGATGATACCTATGAGGGGCTTAAAGCGAATGTGCATCGGGTTTGAAACGCCAGCTTATCGTTTTAAACTCTTTTCAAACACAATTCAAACCCGTTCCAAACCCCTTTTAAACTTCGGTAAAATATCAGGTATTTTCTACATTACTGTTGTTAGAGGAGAACTATTATTGCTTTCTGTGTTGATATGACCCTAGTTATGTCATTGAAAAACTTTTATTTAACTGTTGCATCGTATTTGAAATATATTTATCTTGTATTCAAAGATTAACTATGTATTAAACCCAACCCCATGGCAACCGCAAACATTAACTCATTTGATGGCTTTATAGGTAGACTCGGCGATACAGTTACTTATATAAGACTTGGCAAAGTTGTAAAACGTAAAATAGGTAAGAGTACCAAACCGGCTACAGAACTTCAGCTCAAATGCAGGCAGAGGGTAAAAGTAGCAAATAAGCTGATTGAGCCGGTTCGGGAATTCATTAAAATAGGCTTTAAAACTGAAGCTCAGCTTGCCAAAAAGACGCCAAATGATCTTATCCTGTCACATACGCTTCTGAATGCCGTGAAGGGTGAGTATCCAAACCAGGAAATAGATTTCACTAAGGTTCTTTTCAGTAAGGGTAAAATGGAGGCCACACCAGGGTTAAAAGTGAATCAGAATGATGGTGGATTGGAATTTACATGGAATACGTACCTGGTACCAAATCAATTTCGCGCGGACGATCAGGTCATGATCCTTGTTTACTTCCCGGAGTTACAAAGTGCAGATTTTGTTCTGTATGCCGGAAACAGGGGCGGCGGTAAAGCGCAGTTCTCAATGCTTAAAAATCCCAAACCGACTATAATGGAAACTTATATAACTTTTATATCTTCTGATCGTAAGAGAGTTTCTGATAGTGCCTATACGGGGCAGTTTATTTTACCTGCAAGTGATCAGACACGTGTAAGTATTTAGTTTACTATTCACCACATAAATTTGGGCTATGGCACACTACAGACCGGGAGCAGCCGGAGAATTTAATGGCAGGGTAGGGCAGACGGTAATGTGCAGATGGCGGCACCTTAAGATCGGTCGGTCCAGGCCGGGTAAGACTGCCAGGAAACCTAATGCTAGTCAACTGAAGCAGCGTTCCCGTCTGGGGTTGATCTCACGGTTTTTAAGTCCGTTCAGTAAAGTTATAGCGGTTGGATTTTACTCCAGGAGAAGTAAGATGACCGGGATGAATGCCGCAGTAAAGAGTAATATTCATACTGCAGTACTGGGTACATACCCTGAGTTTACCATAGATGAATCTCAGGTTCAGTTGAGTAAAGGATCTTTAGATCATGTGTACGATCCATATCTGTTAAAAAAGGAAGATGGTACAATTTCTGTCGAATGGATAAACCCCTCCCGTCTAAAATTAGGTGTAGAGGAAAATGATAGTATTCATCTCTGCTTCTTCAGCTCAACACTGCGCCGCAGACAGATAAATTATCTTAGTCGCATCGCAGTCCGAAGGGATGCCCGCGTTGATGTAACGCTGAACTTAAGTGTTTTCAGAGGAATTGTTCACGGGTGGATGTTCCTGGTGTCTTCGGATGGTAAGCGCGCTTCTAATTCAAGGTATTTAGGGTATGTTGAGGCTGATAAGATTTAAGTCATCTGTTTTACCCTGGCTCTTTTCTTAATATATACTTTCGCCTGGCAGTTGTTACATTTGTAACGTTTCACATCTCTCCAAAAAAGCAAATATTTTACGAAGGGATCTCTCGGGACTCTCCTGTCAAGGTACCCGATTTCGCAGATAGGACATTTCCAATACTTCTTTTCAGGATATATCCACTTAATTTCTGACTCTACGGACATTGCTGATTAGGGTTAAAATTATCTTTTACAGTCTTTATTTTTTGTAATGCATTATGATGTCCAATACGATCTGACATACCCATAACTGGCCCGCGTAGATCAAGAATATAGAAGCTGCTTTTCTCATTCTTAAACTATTCTTCAAAAGTACGATAAGTTTTGACTCAAAGAGCTATAAGTTGTAAAGATATGTCTCTTGGTAATTAAATTTTTTTAATAAAATACATTATCTACTATAGAATTGTCTTTAATAATTTGAGGTATTATTTTCTAAAATATTAATATAAAATTGTAGATTAGGGCAATTTAATAGATCGTATATGTTAGCTCAGTCCGCAAAAAGTTTAAAGGGTGTTTCCAGTATTGTTTTAGATTTATTAAGGTTATCATGTTCGTTACTCGTTTTATTGGTACATAGTCAGGCTGTATGGTTTCCTGAGCGTCTTAGTGATGCTTTGCCAGCTCAATTGTCGCATGGTGCGGTAGTCATTTTTTTTGTTTTATCTGGTTATGTAATTGCATATACGACATCCAGCGGGCACAGGTCAGCATATCAGTACGCACTTGCACGTTTAACCCGTTTGAGTTCCATCTATTTTCCTGCTATAGCTGTTACTGTGATCTGCGCTATAATTATCAACTCAGCTAACCCTGCGATTTATGCTGGGTATGACAGAGGCAATAATTTGTTCAGGTACCTTATATCTATACTCTATTGTAATGAAATCTGGTTTCTGTCGGCCGCTCCCGGCATCAATTTGCCTATATGGTCGTTAGGATATGAATTTTGGTATTACGTATTGTTTGGAGTATCATTTTATCGGTTTAAAGGATGGAAGGGATGGATTCTTCCTCTGGTTGTCGCTGCTTTCGTAGGACCAAAAATTTTAGCTATGATGCTGATCTGGATAATGGGTTGGGCCGTGTTTCATTTAAATAAACCCAGGTTGAGAATTGATGTTTCATGGATGCTTGTTTCCTTGATTTTGATATTTAGTATTGGACTAATGGTATACCTGCCGGGAATGCCTAATCCCCTTGGAACGCCTAAAATGTTCTGGGGTGCTGCGTTTATTACAGACTGGATAGTTGGAATTTTTGTTGCATTGGCAATATGGCTATTACCAACAGATGTTGAACCAAAGCTGAAAGATAGCAAAGCATTAAAAAATGTTAGGATGATCGCAAATTTGACCTTTCCGATTTATGTGCTCCATTTTCCTCTTCTTGTATTGGCTAAATGCATTTTGCCTGTTTCATTAAGCCGGGAATTACAGTGGACTTTCGGGGGCTCCTTAACATTATTGGTCTGTGTAGTTTTGGGTTTACTTTTCGAATCTTATAAGAATAGCTGGAAGGAATTCTTTGACAAGCTATTGAATATTGCCGTGCGCCTGATTAAGTTTGGAAGATACCGGCTGTTTAAGGTCAGCGATGGCTAACATGGAAATTTCATTTCACTAAATTAATCTCTCATTATGTTAACGTCATCCTCAAAAAGCTTAAAAGGCGTTTCGAGCTTAGTATTAGACCTGCTACGTTTGTTATGTGCCATTGTTGTACTTATGGTTCACTGCCACGGAATTTGGTTTCCGGCACATTGGGAGGATCTCCTGCCCAGCCGTTCAGCACACGGAGCCGTAATCATTTTTTTTGTGCTTTCGGGTTATGTTATAGCTTATACCACATCCAGTGGACATCGGTCTGCAAGTCAATACGCTATTGCACGTTTGACCCGCTTGTGCTCCGTCTATTTTCCTGCTATTGCGCTGACTATTGTATGTGCATTAGCCGCCTGGTCCATTAATCCGGTGGTATATTCATCGTTTGACAAAGGAAATAATATACCCAGGTACTTCTTGTCTATGATCTATTGTAACGAAATATGGTTCCTTTCTGCTGCACCTGCGATAAACGGGCCATTGTGGTCACTAGGATATGAATTTTGGTACTATGTGTTGTTTGGTGTTAGCATTTATCGCTTAGAAGGTTGGAAAGGTTGGATATTACCTTTACTGGTAGCTGCTTTTATAGGACCGAAAATTTTGGCGATGATGCTGATATGGATGATGGGTTGGGCGGCTTTTCATATAGGAAAACCAAGATTAACAATTAGTCTGTCATGGGTTCTTGTAGCCATATTTTTCGTTATTAGTTTTCTTTTAATGATTAAGCTCCCGCCGATGCCATATGCGTTTGGCGCTTCTCCGCTATTTTATGGGGCCACATTTTTTACTGACTGGATTGTTGGGCTTTTTATTGCATTTGCAATATGGCTTTTACCCTCAGACATTGAAACCCCGTTGAAGGATAGTGTGAGTTTAAAAAGAATGAGAATCATTGCAAATCTGACATTTCCAATATACGTATTGCATTTTCCTCTGCTTGTCCTCGTTAAATCGATATTGCCTTCGTCGATTTCTCTTTTTACCCAAAGTATTATAGGCGGAATTTTAGCGTTAATAGTTTGTGTTATTTTAGGCCTATGGGTGGAATCATACAAAAATAGCTGGAAGGGTTTGTTTGAATGGCTGTTTAATACAGTCTTTCGCCGTACAAAATTTGGGAGATATGCAGCACCTAAAGTAGGAACAGATAGTTTTAATATATAATTTTCTTTATGGCGACAAATTCTAAGGTAACCAGTTTAGCATTATTAAGAGGTATTGCTGTTTTAGCGGTATGTTTTTGTCACTTTGGTAAACCGGTATCAACTGGGAGTATATTTCCGGAATTCTTTAGATGGCTTGGAGAATATGGTAAATATGGCGTTCATATTTTCTTTGTCATATCGGGCTTTGTTATTCCCTTTAGCTTACACAAGGCGAAATATACAATTAGAGACTATTTTCTGTTTTTGTATAAAAGATTGCTCAGGTTACATCCTCCTTATATAGCTGGTCTGATTTTTACACTGATTATTGCTGCTGCATCTTATCATTCCAGACATTTAACGAACCCGGAGACACCAATGACTATATTCAAAAGTTTGTTTTATATGCACGCTCCATATGATAATCCTGTTTTCTGGACGCTAAAGATTGAGGCTGAATATTATATCTTTATTGGAATCTTCTTTGCACTATTGACCAAATTTCCGAAAACCGCTTTAATCATTGGAATTCCTCTACTGGCATTATTAAGTATTACCCCTATTACTCAATACATTGGATTGTTCTCTTTTATAACTTTCTTTTTGATAGGTACTGTTGGGTATTTGATTTATGTGAAAGTTGAAAATAGGATTTCTGAATATTTGGTTTTAGCTGCACTTGTTATCTTTTCTTTTTTACATTTTGAACTTGCGGCCAGCATCATTTCTTTATTAACAGTATTGTGTATCCTTTATTTTAAAAAGCCTGTATCTCACGTACTGGAGTTTCCCGGAGAAATCTCATATTCAATTTACCTTATACATTTCCCGTTGGGGATAAAATTAATAAACCTGTTACAGCGACACGTTGGGCCATCTTACTATTGGGTTTTATTCTTTGTTGCCTTAGTAGTTTGTTTCATTTGTGCATATGCCTTCTGGCAGTTTATTGAGAAACCTTCAGCCAGGTTGTCAAATAGCGTCAGGTACGGGAAGGCGAAAGCCAGCTTTGAGAACTTCAGTCTCAAATCATAGATGAAAAAGATATGGACTAATTTAGTTTGCAACTAAGATCCCAAGCCTGATCCTCTTTAATATATTAATAACTGCTATGGAGAGCCCGCAGATGAACAGCGTGGAAATCAGTGGCAGGATCACAGAACCTCCCGGAAATTGTCCTGCAAGGCCATTTTTCTTAATAATAGGCCCTAGTGTGATGATAATGAGTGGGTTTAGGCAAAATATACCTAAAGTGTGATTCGCTAAAGATTGAATCAGCTTTCCGACATTTGGTGATATACCGGCATAGGTCAGTTTAGAGTTCATTGAACTAAGTAACGCCAATGAACTGATAAAAACGCTGGGTAGCATATACACGTTTTCAAGTGGCGGTTTTAGCCAATGGATTTCAATCAGAATCAAAAGTGGTGACAGCAGAGCTACTCCTAACGGCAATGAAATTTTAAAGATATTTTTATGTGCATACAGCACCCCCAGCATGACGTAAGGAAGCCAATAAAAAAATGGCCTGTAGCTGATTTTACCTATTATTCCAAACTGGAACCAATGAGAGTAGGTGATGAAGCCATAAAACAAAATTGAAAGTACAGATATAATTAGGGTAAACCGCTCTAAATTAATAGCTACCCACCTTATTAAGCCAAACAACAGGAGAAGTTGAAATAAAATTATAAAATAATATTGCCCCGACCACCCATATCCTGTCCAGTGTTTGCTGATCATGCCCGCCAGACTCAAGCTTTTAAAATCTGCTATAATGATAAAATATATCGTGGACCAGAACGTAAAAGGTATCAGTAACTTGTATAAACGCGAGATCGCATTCCCGGATCCTTTCTTCATTGTTGTTTTTTCCATAAAGTATGCCCATAGGAAAATGAAGACTGGTACACAAAATCTAAGCGCATTTTTTATAAAATCAAGCTGCGCAAGGCTGAAGTCTATAGTCGATGGTGTGTATGGAAACAGGTGAGAACCATGAATGAATACCACTGCTATTATTGAAACGGATTTTAGAATGTCTGCGGAAGCGCTTCGTTGATTTAAATCTTTAGAGATTGATTCGGTCATATGGTGTATGATATTGAGGATCGGAATAAGCTGTTAAGTTACATAAATATCTTTTAAGTATTAGACATGAAAGATTAGTTGGATTGGATGGAGTTTAATTAATGTCTCCAATTTGAACCATAAGTCCTCCCTGCCGCTGAAGGGAATATGAATGCATTTTTAACATTTGAATTGGCACCGTATTTGAATTGGTGAAAGTCAGGTTATAATAATCCCGTTGATTTAAACCGTTTTTTTTTAAGCTCATTGACTGTTTTTTCTCAAATTGCCTTAGTTTGGGATGCACATGGTATTTTAAACACCAAAGAATAAAAAATGAGGCATTAAAATTGAATATTGATCTATTATTAACCTATTTTAGGGATATTATTTGCATAAATATGTATATTGCACTTATGGTATAAAGTACACTAAGATGCTGTAAAAATATTGATTAAGGTAGGAAATTTATGTTTTATTAATTAAAAGTTATTTTTTAAGCAGAGTTTTGGGAAAACCGTAGTACAAGCCTTATTAAGGATTAAAATGATGATTATTCTAAGATTTTTAGAAAAATTCAAATTTAATGTAACATATTTGATGTAATAATAGTTAGGACATTGCGTTTTTAATTTGTGAAGGGTTAAAATAATAAAAAAAACACTGATTGATGTATTCAATGACCAATAATGACATTTAACGTTGGGGTAATCAAATAATAATAAGTATATCATACTAAATATTGATTGTTGTATGCGAGAAATCTTATCTTAGGGGGATATAAATTTTTAAAATAACTGCGCCGTTTGGAAAGCTTGATTTCAATTTTACTTAAGAAATTATATTGATGTTCTCTTTTTTTAGAAAAAAATATTTTATAAGTTCTATAAACCATGTTCGGACATGGTATTATATGGCTGACCCTCCGACATCGGTACATGCTAATCTGTCTCTAACTTTAAAGTTTCTAACTATTCCCGATTGCTTGTTTTATAAAAACGATTCAGCAGTCAATACGAAGTATAAAAAAATCGAGTCTTTCTATGTTTAAAATCTACAAAAATAGCTTCTTCCTATCTGTCCTGATTTTTGGGGCCTTTTTAGTCTCATCATGTGGGAGTACAAACAATGTAGTTTACCTATCAAATCTGGATACTTCTTTAAAATATGTGCAGATACAGAAAGCCGTATTTAAGCAGCCCATCATTGAAACCGATGATATTTTAAATGTGACCATTCAAACACAGGATGTAACTGATCCCTCTGCATTTAACCAAACTTCTCTGGGTGCTGCAAGTGCAAGTGCCAGCGCCACCGGAGGTTCTGAGCCAGGCGCTGCAATAAGTGGTTTTTTAGTGGATGAAGATGGTAACGTCGAAATTCCAATTATTGGGACGATAAAGGTCTCTGGTTTAACTACAAATCAGGCAAAAAACCTGATCAAAACAAGGGCGTCTAAGTATTATAAGGACCCTACGGTGCAGGTACGGTTTGCCAATTATAAAATAACTGTTTTGGGAGAAGTTGTTAAACCAGCTTCTTATGTAATGCCAAACGAAAAGGTGACAATCTTTGATGCTATTTCACTAGCCGGGGACCTGACCATTACCGGAAAAAGAAACAATGTAATGTTGATGAGAGATAATGGTGACAAGAAAGATATTGTCCGTTTGGACCTGACCTCAACTGATATTATTGCTTCGCCATATTATTACCTTAGACAAAACGATGTGATCTATGTCGAACCTTCGAAGGCCAAGGTTGGTGCTAGTAACGCTCCAAGAACTCAACTTATTACAGTTGGGATAGCGGTAGCAACGTTACTGATTACCATTATAACAAGATTTTAAGATTTTTTTATTAATAAATATATATGAGTGATCGTATGCCTCTTCAGGAAGACATCTTTGTAGAAAAGAATAAGGTTGATTTCAAATTGCTTGCCTCAAAAATGCTCAAAAATTGGTACTGGTTTGTCCTGTCAGTTTTGGCTTTTGTATCAATGTCTTACATCTATCTGCGTTACAGTACTCCAATATATAGAACGACCTCAAAAATTCTCATTACAAGTGATAAGAACCAGGGTTCCGGAGAAGACGCGATGGCTAAGGCTCTGAGTACGCAATTCAGTACTTCCAGTAATGTAGAAGGAGAAGCTGAGATTTTCAAGACCAGGCACCTGATGGAACAGGTAGTAAGGAATTTAAAGTCATATATCACCTACTATCACAAGGGAAAAATTCTTACTGTCAACCTGTACA
>Ga0247734_1001284_pt1 | contig 19311 bp, 14 predicted proteins | sample UWRJL103311B2_FD_180933 | JGI IMG/M metagenome (GOLD analysis project Ga0247734, IMG submission 180933) | Plant litter microbial communities from Arlington Agricultural Research Station in Wisconsin, United States - UWRJ-L103-311B-2 | ecosystem: Environmental > Terrestrial > Plant litter >... | reverse complement strand
CAGTGCCCATGCCTGCCATACCGGTATTTTATTTGGCAACTTCCCAACAGCCTCCCAGTCAAGCCGGTGCAGCACCTGTTTCGTCAACCATATCTTAATATTAGACTTTTACCGCTAGCCCTCATCCTACAGAATAGACCAAACTGTATCAGACAACCAGCATCCGATTTCAAATCATAGTAGCCTTCCGGCTCGGCGCCAGAAACTTCCAAAGAACATGGACTTGGCTTGTCCCTTTGGCAGTATCCAGGCAAGCCGAACTATTAATTGTTAGGTTTTGATGCCTGGAATGGTCTAGGCCACAGGCGAGCTCAGACGTGACTTATACCGCCGTATCAATCCTCAGAGTTTTACAGTACATTATAACCAGTAACTAGGAATGCAGGCCGTTTGATTTGACCATAGGTTCACGAGGCCCGTAGTTCTGATCCCGTTTGAGCACTTATTTAGTACAGTACGACAATACGAAGTATTCTGCTCCTGTAGCTTGGAAGTATTGCTTTGACTTCTCTTAATGGAAAGTCTCATTTATTAGCATCTTGCTCTTGTCCTGTCTTGGAAAGCGGTGACTAGTTACCATTTCCACGGCAGGTCGGCCGTAACACGTAAAATACTTGCGAACTCAATGCTGGCTAGATCATGCTGTCACAGTCAGATGCTTGGTCCTCTGTTTGCTGAAAACAATGCTAGCATGCCGTACTCTAGCACACGGACACATATGCAATAAAGTTCGGTAATCTCCAATCGCGAGCGGCATCTCTGTTTCCATTGAAGTCGCAAGTCAGTCTCTACTATACCTAGGTGCGCCACGAGGTTATGACAAGGCTTACCTGCCTTTCTTTGCACTTTGGATCACCGGAAGCCCGCCAAACGAATAAGATGCTGGCATAAACTTGCATAGTAGTGCGGTTGGAAATCCCTCATTCAGCGCTGTATCTGATTGGATACGACCTGAGACCGAACGGTCAGGCAAGGGTCCACGAAATGGTGGCACCAAGAGGAGCTGCACCTAAACTTAAACCCACTATAAGCGATGGTGAAATGGTACTTATCTGGAGTCTGATTAAAAAAGACTTACAGTAGTAGGATCATCAGCGGTTCGGCGGAAGCTTTACGAGAACCCTTCTACCTCAAACCTGTTCCTTGTGACTAGCGTTCCGCTCCTTTGCTCTCTAAATTTCGCATCTAAGGGGCTCGGTAAAAGAGGTTACTGTACATTTCCGCTTGGCTGAGGAGGCTTAATAACTTCTGTGTGCGCAGGCTCGGATATCAGGGGGTGAGCATGAATAAGAGGGACCAGCCTGTGGAAACTAGAAACGTCGTTTGGACGAGCCTCGGGGGGCACTACTAGTCCGTCGAGTTTGACGGTCTCAAAGCTCATTGTGACACACTACACTGGAGTTATAGTGGTATACGCACATGAGGTATCCTCGGTACCCTCGTACTTTTAATCGCACAGATCGATTTCGGAAGGTTTCGTCGGGTTTGTGACTTGAAAGACGCCTAATATGATCATGGTGTATCATTTGCACGATGGATCCTCGCCCGCGTTTCTTCGCTCCCTGGCTGACTACATGAATATCTAATTACGACGCGACAGCGGTGACATGGACTCGTGTTGACTTTGATTGATGATGATCTTACCCACCCGCCATTGTTGGAGCCTTCCTTCGTAGTAAGCAGGCGCTAGGATTTGCTCTCTCCCAGTGGAGCCAATACTGAGGTCGTTCTTAGCGGTCCCGGCAGGTTATTGATTAAGATATGGATCTGAAATCGTCGATTACTTACAGTATAGTGGGCTTGGGTAGGGGCAGGATCCTGAGAATGGTAGTTGAATATGAGCTATTGGCTGAATCCCTCATGTCGAAATTTTCAGTGGCGTTTCCAACTAGCCCGGCAGCAGGAGCATGATATTCAAACCATGACAAAATACCACGCATGCAAAGTAGTGACGACAAGTCGTGAGTATAGGATCAACGAACGCCCCGAAAAGGCGTCGTAGGTTGGCCGGGTTTTAGTTTGTCAAACTGGATCACCATGTCTTGGAACCGGTTAATAGAAATCTCGGAGCGAATATGTAACCAATGGAAAATTGCAGCAAACGGTAAGAAGAAGCTAGTGAATTAAGAGCTTGGTTATCCGCAAGCATAGAATTTGTTGGCCAGGACTACTTTCAGGTACTGGTACGGAATACGTGAGAAGTAAGGTGAACTTTAAGAGTCGCTGTGGGATTGAGTTTGAGTCAAATGGTAAAGCGGTCTTCGAACAGCTCTAGAAGTCCAGTGGCGTTCTGTTACTTCCCAAGGACCGAGTAGAGGATTCAATTTCTACGGAGTATATGAAAATTCAAGAGTAGTATTGTAAAATGCTGAGGTATGTACAGGTCAGTAGAAATATAGATTGAATGTGGGGGCCAAGGGAGGGGTCTGACTATCAGGCTGGCGGTGAAGTGATAAATGATTCAACTTTTCTGCCGTCCAGCCAAGGTATCATTGAATCACAGACTTACGAGCCCACCCACTCACTATGTGACTTTATATGAGACAATCCAATTCAACTTGAGATTTAACGCGTTGGAATACTACAGTAATAAAGAAGCAAAGTTCACATTCGCTCACTTTGGTTTTCTCAATATTTTCACACATCAAAGGTGGCTTCATTTTACGACGTATCAAGTAGCTTAAATCCTCACTTTGGTCTTAAACCCAACATACACATACCAGCATATTACTGTACCAACAGATTGCATTCGCCTTTCTCGGTTACATCATCAAATCTGGAGATAACGCTTTCTGTGAATAGATTTGAATTGTGATGATTAAAGAAGGTGGAAGTGTTGATCTCAAAAACTACTCCAGATGTTGAAAATATAGCTTATATCTCGCCTACATGACTGGCTCGGAAGTATATGGCCAGCCACCTGTCTTGTAGTTAAATCCCACATTTCACTGTGTTTTCTCCTACGTATTACTTATATTGATATATGATTAATTTCGTAATTAATTTTTATCCTCTTCTGGAATGGAACATGTCTGTACTGGTGAGGCGGTGAGAATCCATCGATGGAATAAACTGAGTTTTGTACTCCCTAATAGGTTCATCATATTGCATTGCATTGCACCCTATGGATCCTTCGCCGGAACACTTCTGGCCAGCCCTTGTCTGAGTCAGACACTCCAAGAATGAGACCTTGTGCGGAACCAACAACTAACTGCACATCGCATGCTGCTTCCTGATGACGGCGGATGCTGTCCGTGGTTGCGAGATAACAATCTAGGTGTGGCAAAGGTGTCTGAACTCTGAGACTATTCTCGTACCGACGGAACACTTCCAGATACTTTCCCGTTATACCGAACTCGATTCGCCACTAGAGAGATACAGGGCAAAGTGGTTATTTCCTGTATGGATATTGTCCACGGCGACTACCAGCATTTGATGGGTGTAATTCTGATCCGAGAGCTCCCTGATAACCGCGGGTCCAGGGTACTGGTTCCTAAACCAGTTGCGTCTGTTTTCAGCTGCCACTATGTTCGAAAATAAGGTTAAGGAAGCGTTGGTCGTCAAGAAAGCCACACTTGACTTGTGATACTAGGCAAGGGCAAGCTGGCCACTGGGTTGCCAATGAATGGATTACGGTATGCTAGACGGCACCCAGGCAGCCATAAAGCTGATGAAAGACGAGAGACTATCTATAATGCACCAGTATGGGCCGAGGAGGATGGCTTGATTACGTTGCAGCTCAAGATCCAGCCTCAGATCAAGACGTCTCGGACCAACACTCATAAAGGAATCTGGCTCACTCCTACTGTACGGAGACTGTACGGACTAGAGCCGTTGTATTGCTCGTCGATGGCGATGGTATGACAACAGACGAGTCTGGTGATGACCTCCTTTGGTCTTTTGGAGAATGCCTTATGGAGCACATCGGAGCACATAGTCTGTCGATGCTGCAATATCAACGCCCCTCTTAAACACGACCAACTAAGGCAATTATCGTACGTACTGTATGCTGCTGAGCTCGGTGAGCTGCAGTTCCTCAAAGCCATCATGCTGCGTAGCATTCTCCACTCATGAGTTACGAGTACGGTACGGCAGTGGCGGAAATAATGGATGTGACTTTTATTAGATGCAAAGTCCTTAATAAAAAAATACAACCTGCTTAGACGGGATGGTGTAGGCGACCTTGTTTAACGTATACAGTGCATCATCTGTGTCAATACTGTAGGTACAGCTGATCGCATACTTTCATGTTGTTTCATTCTCCTTGATTGGAAACTATGGAGGAGCGAGGGAGAATCCAACCCCTCTGTCAAGGAATCGTGACCAGCGATCATCGAATCAAATATCACCTAGCCAAATACTGGCGCCAGGGCAATAATGGAACAATATCTTGACAATTCAAAACACCACGGACCCCATCCACACAAGACCAGGTTGAGGCGCGGCAAGCAAAACGAATACGGCTATTATGGGACCAGGCTGAGAGGCGAAAACGCTTGGGTCTCGGACTCCTTTTATGCACTCCCGTTCACTATCCGGTAAAAGTCACCACACGAGAACTCCTCCAAGACTTACAATTCGCCGTGCAGCTATCTGTAAGTATTGCCTGGCGAGCCTGGCTATCCTGCGATCTTCGGTGGCTGTTTGAACACGTAAGGAAGAGGACAATTGATATTTTACCTATTTAGTAAGGAGCCGTGTACGTTCCAACGTCGCATCATGCAGGCTCCATTCCCACCCAGCCTTCCCAAGACGTCCGTTCGATCCGACACACAAGTTCTTATCCTCGCTATTCCAAGCGACTAGTCATTCGTTGATCGGCTGTGGTGGTTGCTTCTAAATGTACCCATATTACATACAGCACAGCGAATACTGACCGACTTCTTGAATGCAACTTCATACTGTTCTTTCTTTGGGCTCACCAAGCCAGAGCTTACTACAGTTCATTTTGTGATACGGCTTAACCGCTGAAGCTTCCGGTGTATTATTGGAAACAGGGAATTAAATCCTTCAATCCTTCAATCCTTCTCGTCTCTATCCATTAACATGATCGTCAACTAACAATATTCAGAAGTACTGGTACAAAATTGGTCGCAGAGTTTTAACCATGAAATATGACTGCAGCAATTCCCTGTCAATATTGCAGAATGCAAACGCCAGCATTTCCAAACTTTGTCGTCGAATTATCAGTCTGATATCCTTCCAATCTCTCAAAACTCGAACACTAAAGCCGGTTATTTGATATTCTCGGGTCGCTTGTTTTTCGATCCAACCTACCATATGGATTTTGGATTTCGTCTTCATTCGACCACGGGCTGGGACTCATTCTCACCTCCACCGGCTAGTCGTCCCGTAATACTCCTCAAATCAAGCTGAAGACTACTCGTCAGATATTTTCCCGTTCTGTCCTCAGCCATTTTATGGTGTAATGAATCATTATTCGTAGCTTCACAAATATGGCGTTGCTACAAGTCACCGCTGCAATAGGTCAAGCAAGCATCTGTCGCTTCGAGGTACAGTACCGTACAAGTTAAAGCTGTGCAACTCGTCTGAGATGACGTGGGAGAGGATGTCCCTCAAACGGTTTGACCAAAAATCTGCGGTTGGTAGACACCTCCTATGAGAGATGCAGAAGTCATGTTACACCATATTTTTCCAATGATGGGACGTACCCAGTCACGAGTCCGCCGTTTCTGATCAACTGCCATAGCTTGTCGGCCCCGTTTATGTAGCATCTGAGCAACAGAAGTAGCACCATCTGTTATGCTAAGAGATCGGTATTGATGCTGATAGCTAGTACCACTAATATCTCTTTGAAGGTCGAGCGCTTTGAGCAGATAAGAGGTTACCTATTCTTCTCTGCTGCAATTCTATCTTCATAGGCAGACTTGAATGCCGTGCAGTATCGATTCTTTGTTTGTTTATTGTCTCTGATTGTCTCTGATTGTCTGAACCATCGGATTCTATTCCAGAATCAAATAAGTGAATGACGGCAACTTAAACCTACGGTATAGTATGGAACTAAACTTCTGGTTCATTCTTTATTTCAATTCTTTATTCGAAAAGAAAATCTCTTAGAAATACTGAATTTTATTTGGGACAATGGGTGGGCTTAATAAATTTGAGATTTTGTGAGATGGTTATCGTACTATTCGAAAGAATGAATGGCACAGGCTGGCTTCCTACTAATCTACAGCCTCTCTCAACTAATTCATAGGCTTAATTGGTGTGTAATATAGTACGAATTTGATGTGTTCTACAACTCATCTCACACGTAAATACCTTGTGAAGAATCACGTAAAGCCAATGTAATGTATACTGGCACACTGCAACGAGCAATTGATTTGCGTACTTTGAAAACCTCTCAGAAGCGATAGATTTTGAAACGTCCTACTTTCTGTTGGAAAGGAAAACCATACGAGAAAGCATAGCGAGCTACCAACAGTACGCTCCACCTGACTGAATCGTAGACTCACGTGATCTCGTATATTATGGGTTTGGTTGGGCCACCAACCATTGCCAAGACTTCGATGTCCGACTTTCCAGGTTTCTGACCCTCTACACAAATAACATCACCTACAAACTCCAAGAGAAAACACCTACGATCGCTACTACCTCTACCAGACACTTTCAGTTTTGTAAAATACATCTGAGTAGCAAATATTGCATCAGCCTCGCATTCGCATCGCATCGCTTTCCTCTTTTTTGGGGTCCCCCCCCTTCCAAACATCGATACAGCATCATACAAGTAGGAGGCTCTAGACAAGATGGGATTCGGCGACTTTAATTCGATATGCGAACAAGCATCGGTACCATTATGTTCAGTGATAGGGAGCTACTCTGCGGTCACAGAGTCCTTTGGCATTGAGGCAACATGTTATGCGCGGAACATTGAGTTGGCAAATACCATTATCTTTCAAGGCGCAGCATCCTTCTGCCACATCGCAGCATTAATCATGACTACTATCATGATCATTCATGTGAGAAGTAAATTTACAGCCGTTGGTATGTCCCCAACTCTTCCTCCAGTAATTTGACGAACTCGTTTGTTGATAATTCTATAAATAGGTCGCAAGGAAATAACTTCGTTCTTCTATCTATACATGCTATTGTCGTTCATATCACTCATTCTGGACTCTGGAGTCATCCCCCCCGGAAACAGCGCATATCTGTATTTTACGGCAGTGCAAAATGGAATAACATCGGCTTTGACAATGTGCCTTCTCATTAACGGATTTGTTGGGTTCCAACTATACGAAGACGGCACGAAACTCTCCGTTTGGCTACTGCGAGGTACTAGCTTCACCATGTTCGTCATTACGTTTCTGGTGTCATTGGCAACTTTCAAGGGTTGGGCTGGATTGAGTCCTACAAAGACAGTTGGCTTGTTTGTGGTGCTTTATCTGGTTTCTGGACTTGAACTTTTGATTTACGTGGTTATGCAAGTAATTTTAGTGGTGAACACCCTCCAGGACCGTTGGCCACTGGGTGATATTGCATTTGGTGTATTCTTTTTCGCCATTGGTCAGGTTATTCTATATGCATTCAGCACCACGATTTGCGATGCCGTACAGCACTACCTGGATGGCTTGTTCTTTGCTACCATTTGCAACTTATTAGGAGTCATGATGGTTTACAAGGTATGCTCTCCCTTTGGATATCATTTTGAACTTTAGTTGCTAATATTCTGCCAGTATTGGGATTCCATTACCAGAGAAGATCTCGAGTTCTCCGTAGGGACCAAGCAAAGCAACTGGGAAGTAAAGGAACTCCTCCCAGAGGACGAGCGCCGAGCTACAATCTACCAAGACACCGAGTACTCTAGCACTGTGTACAATAACAACACACCTCAAGCAGGTCGAAACTCCAATTATGGAGGCTTCAATGGGTACTAAGATATCAATCGGTTATAATTGAATTTAGAAATGAAGGAGAATTTGGGTTAGGTTGATCGAAGACACGAGTTGGTAAAAATGCATAGCGTTGGGTTTAGCGGGATCTCGACACAGAATATTTCTGGAATGAACGGCGTTGAGACTTGGATTGTAGCATCTGTGGAAAATACATGTTGGACAATGGGCGTTTAAACTGCAAATCTGCAGGCATGTAGTCTAGTTACGCAAGATCTCCCATATGGAGTAATAATCAATGAAGTAAGATTTGGAATTGTGCTTTTCTCTCGCGATCGTTCCGCGTCTCTTTTTTCGCGCTTTCTTTCTGTGTTTAACTATTGCCCAAGGTGCAGCACAACCTTACCTATCACCAACTTCTCTTACAAACTTGGCTAGGAAGCGGTCTCATTCTTTTTCTGCTAAAGGAAATTGAATCATCCATCTCAATTTTTTTTAGTTTGGATTTAGATTTAGCAATATCATCTTTCTAACTGTTGGTTTTAGTATATAATGAGGTCAAAAGGTCGCAGCACTGCTCTAGCGGTTATTATTTGAGTGAAAACCCCCCTTCATTGCTTTTTTATTCTCCTTTACTTTCAAGAAGCCAATGGCCTACTCCGGCTGCTAGCTTCTGTCACTTCTCCTTCGTCCCTCCTAGGTCTACCCACAAGAGCTCAAAATATGCAAACGGGAACGTAGTTACTTGCCTATGATAACACTAATTCTAGACTCAAAGGTTTTATATATATCTCATTGTCAAATGAACGTCACAGTTATGTGCTCGAAGGTTATAATACTTTAGCAAATCTAATGTTTTATTGCATTTAAGGATAATGATCTATCCAAGAAAAGTATCCGGATTCTAGTATAGACAAGAGATACCTAAAAACCAAGTGCAATGACTGGCATTCCACCAACTCCGTTTCCAATGGAGCACTAAGGAGGACATAACAGCCCTTCATATACATCTCGCTTTCCTCCCCGAATCCTATTCAGTTGTCTTACAATCTCGTCTTACAATCTTGGACGTTCATCTCCTCTCCAGCCAGCATCATAGGCAATCATCTCTGCTGCCCTCTCCCCGATAGCCAGCACGGTTAGCATAGGATTGATACTTGGCATCGTCGGGAATACACCCGCATCTGCAATCCTGACTTTCTTCAACCCTCTAATTCTAAGCTCTGGATCCACAACTGCCAACGAATCACTGGCATCACCCATCTTCGTCGTTCCCGCCGGGTGATAAACTGTATGTGCAACCTTTCGGCCATACTCTGAGAGCTCTTCGTCGGTCTGTACAAGAGGGCCAGGAGCGACTTCTCGAACAAGCCAGTTTGAGAAAGGTGCCTGTTTGGCAACTTCTCGCGCAGCGCGGAGACCGGCGACGATGGTGGCGGCATCATAGCCTTCAGGGTCTGTGAAATATCTGAAATCGAGGGCGGGTTTGACAGTAGGATCGGAGGAGGTGAGGAAAATACGACCACGGGAACGTGCACGGGGAATGTTAGGTGTCATGCAGAAGGCATTTAGAGGAGCGTCGTAGCCCAGACGCACGGTATTGAGACAAAAGGGAATTTGATAACAGTGCATCATAATGTCTGCAATGGTACCGTCGGGGATCTTTTTGGGGTTGAGAGCTGGGTCGGTATTCGTGATTGCTGCGTCTTTAATTTCACGGCGGAGAAAGATGCCTGCGTCGGAATCCATGGTAGTTTGTGGTGGAATTGGTGCGTTGAGCTCCCACATTATGATTGACTCTGGGTGATCGATAAGGTTCTCACCTACACCTGGAAGATCATGTTGCACGGGAATAGAGAGGTCTGTGAGTTGTTGCTTTGGTCCAATCCCAGAAAGGAGAAGGAGTCGACAAGTATCTACAGCACCTGCACATAGAATGGTTTCCGTCTTTGGGGTGACGGTGAACCTCTCTCCAGATTTCAAAGTTATGTTCACGCTCTTCACAGTCTCAGATTGCAGGTTGAGCTTGCTGACCCAGGCATTGGTGAGTATGGTGAGATTTGGCCGTTTCTCCTCTCCCCGCAAAATGGGATGAATATATGCCACAGAAGCAGAGCTTCGTCGCCCATCATCTGGGTTATACGATACCGAAAAGAATCCTACACCCTGCTGCAAACTTCCTGTCTCTCGAATCTCCTTGTTGAAATCGTGGATGACCGGGATGTCAAGTGCCGTGGAACAGGAGTTAATCCAATCTTTGCAAACCTGGTTTCGGTGTCTGGAGTGGACCGGCTGGACGGTATTCCGGAGGTTATCGATTACCCGCATCATGGTCTTAAAGTTCCATCCTTTGCAACCCAAGCTCTCCCATATTTGGCAATCATATTCGAAGGGCCGGAAGGAAATCAAAGTGTTGTGAGAAGAGCATCCACCAAGAACCTTAGCCCGAGAATGTCTAATGTGGGAGTTTCCTGTAATTCCTTTTTTAGTTTTCTGGTCCAGGCATATAATTTTCCAGGCGAAAAACATACCATTGGGTTGTTCGGTAGTCCCATAGTCATAATCTAATTCACCACCGAGCAAAGTAAGCCAATCTTTGAGCTTCAAAACACGATCATCATTGAAGTCGCTAGGTCCAGCTTCTATCAGGAGGATTTTCTTTTCTGGTAAGTATTCGGAAAGCCTGCTCGCAATAACACAGCCTGCTGTTCCTCCGCCGACAATGACATAGTCAAACGCATCGACCTGGGACGATTTGAGAAAGTCGGTAGTCATCCTGAAGGTTTGCTTATTCTTTGATAATTGCCTTCCAAATGGATATCTGTGGCTATGGTTGATGTCCAAAACTCGGCACTAAGCTAGACTTTAAGTTGAATAGCAGACAATCCTTCGCACTGGGATCAACGTAGTGTATGATATAGTAGCCGAGGGGTTCGACTCGTGTATTGAGTTTGTAAAAGAACGAAATGCACTAAGGAAATGGAACGAGGAAAGGAACGAGTGTCCCGCACCGAAGACCAACCACACCGGTTTATATTTGGCTAGAAGAAGATTAGCAATGATAAGCTGTATACCTCCGTACTGTACAGCTCAGCGCTTCTAATCGTACGTTTTAGCGAACACAAGTTTCCCAGGGAGCCACCAGGGACTGAGCGATAACCAGAAGAGGTGCCAGTTTGTGGACGGGTACGGCGGGGCTCGGAGCCCACGATGGGAGATCTGTGGGAAAAGTCTCGTCTTCTTTTTTTTCGACATGAACTAGTGTAGCTAGCGTTTCATCCACTGCTAATCCCTGCGAGAATGACTAGGGAATGACGCAGGCCAATAACAGGGTTCAATTCAGCCTTGCTTTGCATCTTGATTCCAGGGTCCAAAGAATGCCCAGATAAGGGCACAATTCCCAGTAGTCAAGCAACAGAACGGTGAGACAGCTGTGGTAGATAGTTTAATTCGTATGTAGAAAGAGAGGGAATCTCAATATCAAATAACCTCTAATTAGTATCAGATTCCGATTCGTCAAAAAGAGAGAGAAGTCTACATCAAGAAAGACTTCGTTGAACAAACAAATAAAAAATCTGTAAAGCCGTTTGAAAGCGGATAAGCTGATATCGCTGCACCCCGGACCCCCTCGACACCAACTGATAGCTTCAGTCCTACCATCCGAATTGCTTCAAGATTAACCTGGTAGCTCAAGAAACACACCTACAATTACCGTGAGAAACTCTTCCATCATGCAATACCCTATACAACAGCTATTCTACGATGGCAGACCCCAACCAGCTACCTCCTCCCAAACCTTCTACACGATTGATCCCTCCACCTCCAAGACCCTCGCAGAAGTCCAAACAGCTTCCAAATCAGATATAGATGCTGCAGTTAGCTCAGCCCAAAAAGCATTTCCATCCTGGTCTCAGACTCCTCCCATGGTTCGATCTCGCATCCTTCTAAAAGCCGTCTCTCTCCTCCGTGCCCATAACGACTCAATAGGTACAACCGAAACCCACGATACCGGCAAGCCATTCTCGGAAACCAGTACCGTAGATATCGTAACCGGTGCGGATACCTTGGAATATTATGCTAATCTCATTGCGAGCGGAGGCCTGAACGGGGAGACTACACAACTGAGACCAGAAGCCTGGATATATACCAAGAAAGAAGCATTAGGTGTTTGTGCCGGTATTGGAGCATGGAACTACCCCATCCAAATAGCGTTGTGGAAATCAGCGCCTTGCCTGGCAGCTGGGAACTGCATGGTCTACAAGCCCTCCGAAGTGACTCCTTTGCATGGCCAGATATTAGCACAGATATATTCAGAAGCTGGGGTTCCGCCTGGAGTATTCAATATCGTGCATGGCGATGGAGCTGTTGGTGGATATCTAACTGCTCATCCTGGAATAGCGAAAGTGAGCTTTACCGGCCAGGTAGCAACAGGACAAAAGGTCGCTGCGTCGGCAGCCGGGGGAATGAAATATGTTACCATGGAGCTCGGGGGTAAAAGCCCGTTGATTATATTACCGGATACGGATATTGAAAATGCGGTGGATGGAGCTATGATGGCGAACTTCTTCTCCACCGGACAAGTTTGCACAAATGGAACAAGAGTGTTCGTGCACAAGAGTATGAAGGCGGCTTTTGAGAAACGGTTATTGGAGAAAGTGGAATACATCCGCGCGTTAGAGCCAATGGATCCCAACAGCAATTTCGGACCTTTGGTATCGGGAACGCATTACCAAAAGGTGCTTGGATATATCAAGCACGGCATCGAAAACGACAAAGCCAAACTACTATGCGGAGGTGTAGGGAAGCCAAAAGTCCCAGCCGGGTACGAGAATGGGTTTTGGGTCCAGCCTACGATATTCACCGATTGCACGGACGAGATGAAGATTACCTCGGAAGAGATCTTCGGTCCGGTGCTCTGCATTTTGGCGTATGAAAGTGTGGGCGAGGTGATTACAAGAGCCAACAGCACGAAGCTCGGTCTGGCAGCGGGAGTTTTTGGGAAGGATCTAAACCAATGTCACGAGGTAATAAGTAAACTGGAAGCCGGCATCACTTGGATCAATACATGGGGTATGTAACATCATTCCTACCACCCAAACCTTTCATTTCTAACGATCCTTTAGGTGAGAGCCCCGCAGAAATGAGTGTAGGAGGCTGGAAGATGAGCGGCTTAGGTGTTGAGAACGGTCGTCGAGGATTATCGGCATGGGTGCGTGAGAAGAGCACACTGGTTGAAGGTGGTGGCATCGTAGGCACCGTGTTCTCAAAATTGTAAATATGTATCTAAACCCCCAATAATTCGGTTCAAATAAGGGGATTTCGCATTCTAAAATGTGACTTCCTAATACCATATAGATAAGTGGCATCACGGTCCTAAGCCAAAGGTGTTACTTGCAAGACAGCACTCAGCATATCACTAAAGGAAGAGAATAAATTATAATTTCTATCGCCTCTAATCCTCCTTCCAATACTAAAACCGAAAAGAATCTCCTTGACTATCGGTACCATTCCTTGGGGATTAAAGATAATAAAGCATCAATAGCATCAGTACATTCAAAGGGTATCCGCCCTCTTTAACCCAACACAATATCTTACAAACAGCTGGTCAAGAAAATGAGCATGTCTTATACCCGGCGGTCGTTGCTTAGCAAACTCATCAATAGCGCCTTGAACTGTGTACCCGCAACGCTCAACCAAATAACATACAACGAAAAACCCGGTACGATTAAAGCCATAATGGCAATGCACACCAATGTAAAACTCATCGCCCCATGCCTCGCTCTCTGCTCTAGCTTTCTGGTCTTTCCTCAGTCTATCGATGAGCTGTACGAAAGCGCTGCACTCCTCACTTGTAGGAGGAATCTTTGAGACTGTGGGGAACTTAGTGTAATGTACACCACCTTTCTCCAAGCCACGTGGATCATATACTGGGCTTTCATGGCTAATATCCACAATATCTTTGACTTGTGACCCCCAGTCTCGGACGAAGATCTCAGGACAGTGCGATTCATCAACTTCACGTAGTGTTTTCAAAGCCCTGAAAATCCCAGCGATGGGTTCCGAAACGGGTTTGATAGCTTGCCATTTTGCGAGATTTTTAACGTCCCATTTCCCAGAGGTGCTGAGAAATTGGAGTTGCCAACCGAGGGACAGACGGGGTGATACTTGGGAGCATAGGAAATCGGAGATTAGCCCTGCGAGAATGCGGACGGTGGATGGCATATATAGAAGGGCATGGGATGCGGGAGCAGGAAGAATAGTAGTCTTCAGAACCTTTTTAGGCTTAACTGGATGCGGAGGAATGGCAGCTGGCTCTTCATTTGGGGTGGAAGGGTTCTCATTGACATCAGTGATTGTATCAGGATTGGCCTCGGAATTCTGAGGTTTTACGCCATGGCTTGTTACATTTTCCGATGCCGAACCAAACTGCGAGAGCTGATAGTCAGTAATTATCTAAGGGCTATTTGCAAATCGTGATAACACCGTAGGTGAACACGTGGCCAAAGAGTTCATAAAGTCACAGAGATATGCTACAACAAGAAAAACTATCGCTTACTGGCTTGTTTGATATGCTGACTGGTGCCGCCGAGTCGGCGATATCACCTTTAATATCATTGTGAAGTGGATGAGATTTCCCAAGAAAAGCCGTGATTTTCTTTAGCTCTTCTGGCGTGGTAACATGATCTGCTTCACCAGCAACCAAAAACACCGGACATTCAAGGCCCGCCCACACATCCCGACCAGGAAGGCCGCCTTCCGGGATACCTTTCCTATATACTGGCAGTGTACCTGAAGCCATGCGTCTGAATACTCTGTTTTAAAAAGTCAGTATTTCCTGAGGAAACTATATAGATCCTTTTTGAACTGTCCAAGGCACTTCATAAATTCAAGCCTTTGCTCAATAGTCTTTGGTATCGGGTCTGAGATAGACTTACGCAGAATTGCTTTGACTATTGAATCGTTGCTGCAGTTTTTTTGTTTCCTCGTCTGCATCTGCTCCAACAAATCGAACAACACTCGCACTATTCATGCCACCTCTTTGGTCGTACCATCTCCAAGCATCGAAGACCATATTAGGCACCCAAAGAAGTTTACGGAAGGTCGAAACTTGATCTTCTGAGGGAGGATCTGCTTTGGGACAAATAGCCAACAAAGCAACAACATGCTCAGTTATAACATGCTTGTATGGTGAGGTACTGCATTATGCATTAGTATTGACTGGTCAAAGAAAATATAATGCTCATGACAGGTATAAAGAAAAGGAAGTCCAGATTTGCTTGAGATGGAAGGTATTCATCTAGCACCAGATTGCACTTACTGCGAGGCAAGAAGTGCACCAAGTGAACCACCCATACTATGGCCAATTAAGACCACGCCTTGATTCTCAACTCTATATTCTTCTATAATATCACCTAATAGCTCAACGAGCGCCTCTGTTGTATATGCGTCCCAGTCTTTTGGAGCGAATTCCGACAGGCCACATCCAGGCAAATCTATAGATAAGCATGATGCTAAATTTACCAAACTGGTTAAAAGAGAATGGAACTGATATGTCGACCCGCCTAGTCCATGTAGAAATACTAGTAATGGTAGCGGAGCTGGGATCGTTGGCAGCTTCTCGGCTTGCGGATGTTCGCGGTAGAATATTCGAAGTTTGGGATAAGTAAATCGACTCGTAGTAAAGGACCTGATCTCAGAATGCTTCTTTAATAGTCCCGGGTCAACAGCTTCTTCGGGCTCTAAGTTTTGCCATGGTTAGCAGTTGCCATGAATATTGTTGCAACATATATTGCGGATAAGGGATCCTGCTTTATAAGGCTTGCGAGGTATGGGGCAATATCTGCCAGTATGCGGCAGGCTTTGTAAAGCAATACTGTTGGGGTGACGCGAGCATCCTTTATACACACCATTTATATCGATGATCGGTCCTCCAACTCCTTCCTGTTGTTTGGTTGCATTATCAGCTGCCTTTGCAACGGTTAGGTTAGCTTATCAACTAATTTTGTAGGGCCAAGAAGACATACCGGGGACCAGAAGGGAGCCATATCTATTGTACAATGCTCGTATGTATCGATAAGAAAAGTCGCGTCCGAGACTTGTTCAGAAGTCTGCTTGTTCTTTTCGAGGGCGAGCTGAACAGGATTACTGTTATGGTTGGAAGAAGAGAATCGCGTGTAGATCCACAAGCTTACGATGGTTTCTTTTGATGCGTGCTTGTGAGCATGGCGCAAGAGCTCCCTTTCCCCAGGCAGATGTCAAGATAAGCAGCCCGCGGGTTGCAGAGGAAGGTGTTAGGGAGGTTGAATGGGAGTCATGTCAGGACGTGCTGTCCTGTTGTGAATGGCGACCTCAGCGAGCTCTGGCAACGTGCGCGTCATGCTGGAAGTTCATTTGCTACCCTTTATACCTCATGGAATTAACAGACGACAAGGAAGATGCCACGACTGTGGTGGCAGGTACTGGCACTCGAGAGAATAACCGCAGAGAGAGGGATGGGGAAATATACACTTTTTTTCCTAAAAGGACAAATCATCAATGCATGGTGGAGAAATGAAATAATGCTGGCCGCGAAACAACGTATGAGGTATCAGGGACATTACAGTACAGTACAGTTACAGTAAAGCACACACGAACAAACAAACAAACGTACGAAGGTACGCCCATCCACAGCTCTACACTGCAGGGCTCCCTGTCTCCTATTGAGAGGCGTTGACCCTGCTGCCGCTGCTGCTATAGTTATAGTTACAATTACAGTTACAGTACAGCACAGTATAGTATGTAGAAGTAGTATATAGTATATAGTATGCAAGTATGTAGTAGTACAGTATGTATGGGTAGGTGGACGACCTCCCTGCCCGTACCTGTAATAAGTAAAGGATCCGCAGTCTGGTGGGTGGATGAGAGAGAGTGAGTGTGTGGTGTCTGTCGGTGTCTGTGTATGGCCATCCCTCCCCTCCTCCGCCCGCATCTCCCCTCCTTCCCTCTCTCCCTCTCTCCCAAGGATCCATCCATCAAGCAAAGCTTCCATTATTCTTCCATCCATTCTTCTTCCTTTGATGATGATGATGACGATACCCCTTATTATATCATCTCCTCCTTCTTCTTCTTCTGCTTCTTCTTCTTCTCCCTTATACTTTCCCCCTCCGCTTCCTCATTCAACCACCACAATTGGCCTGTAGCCTATGGCCCATAGGATAGCAGCGAGGCGAGGCCATGCCATGCCATGCCCATGATTTGCGCCAGTGAGCCGCACAGTGGCACGTCGTCTGGGCTCGAGCTGCTATCACTATATATATTGCCGGGTCGCTGACGAACTTCTCTATATATGTATGTACTGTACTGTACTGGGGATGGCAAGCAGCTTGATCGAGCTTCAAGCTCAAAGCTCAGCTAAGCTCAGTAGCTGCTGCTCCCCTGCAGCAACAGTTGTAGCTTATCCCTTTGGCAATGGCCGATCGCGGAGATATATCATATTGCATATGCCTGCCCCCAATGCGTCTTCCGGTGGACGACGAAACAGCTTCGATCGTGTGGCCCAGCAGTACTTGCTATGCTTCACATTGTGGATTGCGGATTGCGGATAGCGGATTGTGGATTGTGGATTGTGGATTGCATATCAGTTCAAGGACACTGGCTACGGCTACGGCTCTCCTCCTGAGAACATGGTGGGGCCGGAGCTGTTGTGTGGACAGTGGAGGCGATTGCCCGCGCTTTCATAGCTATTCTACTTATTGCGGGGAGAATCATCAGACTTCCACCTACTACTTACCACCCACTGTTCCGGTTCACTTCCTCATCGGATCTTCAGTTGCTCAGCTCCTACTTCTTCTCACTCGTGCCACTTCTCTTTCGGTGCTTCTTCTCCTACTTCTATTACACGGTGCTTTAGATTCCCAGTGTTTCTTGTGATCCCCTCAGCGAGCTCCAAAAAGTGATTGGAGCTTCCCACAACCCCGCAACCAGTTTCAATTTCACCTTGAACTCTGCATCATGGAGGCCCCTATTGACCAGAATGTCCCGGAGAAGCCAAGATATATTGACTTTCCTGCTCTAGAGCATGGCACTACCTACGAGGGAAAATTGGCTTTGAATCGGTGGTCTGGGATCTTGACAAGAGGACATGACTTTCCTGGCGCCCAAGTTCGATCCAGATCAACTCCCATTTGCAATCGGCTCGCTGATACTAAGTAGGCCATGTTATATGCAGCAGGTGTGCCAAATAAAGATATGATGAAGACTGCTCCACAAGTTGGAATCTCAACTGTCTGGTAGGTTTCAGCGTTCATTGAGTTTTTGGTGGATAAAATGCACCATATCTTTATGCAGTTCTTTACTTTCGGGCAAATTCTAACAGAATATCAAGGTGGGAAGGAAACCCATGCAAGTAAGTACAGCTGCCCCAAATTCTAGGAAATATATTGATTGTATGGCAGCATGCACCGTATGTATCACAGACACTGCTATAATCCAAATGTACCACTTATATTTATCTTCAGTGCACGACCTTGGGAAATTGGTGAAAGATGCAGTTCAAAAGCAGGGAATGTTGGGGTGGCAATACAACACCATAGGCGTATCAGATGCAATCACAATGGGTGGAGAAGGTACGAATTTCCCCAGGCGCTTCGGCTCCAAACTAAGGCGGTTCAGGTATGCGGTTCTCACTACAAACTCGTGAGATTATTGCAGATTCTATCGAGACGGTGACTTGTGCACAGAGACATGATGCGAATATCTCAATTCCTGGCTGTGACAAAAACATGCCTGGTGTAGTTATGGCTGCTGCTCGTCACAATCGTCCGTTCATTATGATTTATGGAGGCACAATCAAGAAGGGGTTCTCTAAGCTTTTAAACAAAGATGTCAACATATCTACGTGTTATGAAGCTGCCGGTGCTCTGACATATGGAAAGCTGAAAGCAGCAACAGGTGCTGGTGAAAAGGGTAGAACTCCAGATGACGTTATGGATGATCTTGAACAGCACTCTTGTCCAGGCGCTGGGGCTTGTGGAGGCATGTATACAGCAAACACAATGTCCACCGCTATTGAAGCTATGGGACTTTGCCTTCCCGGCTCGTCTTCAAATCCAGCGGAATCCCCTGCAAAGATGAAAGAATGTGCAAAGGCTGCTGAAGCAATTAAAATCTGCATGGAGAAGAACATTAGACCGCGGGACTTGATGACCAAGGAATCCTTTGAAAATGCTCTGGTTATGACCATGGCTTTAGGAGGCTCGACTAACGGCGTGTTACATTTCTTGGCAATGGCAGGTAGGTTGCCTCTTACCAAGTCGTCATGGGACCTACTCATAAATATACAGGTACCGCCGAGGTTTCGCTTGGTTTAGACGATATTCAGCGAGTGAGTGACAAGATTCCCTTTCTAGCAGATCTAGCTCCTAGCGGAAAGTATATGATGGAAGACTTGTTCAATATCGGTGGAACGCCATCAGTGTTGAAG
>Ga0247734_1001283_pt1 | contig 19313 bp, 15 predicted proteins | sample UWRJL103311B2_FD_180933 | JGI IMG/M metagenome (GOLD analysis project Ga0247734, IMG submission 180933) | Plant litter microbial communities from Arlington Agricultural Research Station in Wisconsin, United States - UWRJ-L103-311B-2 | ecosystem: Environmental > Terrestrial > Plant litter >... | reverse complement strand
CTGCCCGCACAAGCGCCGCACCGCCCCCAGATCCTGCACCACGAAGATCGTCAGCGGATTGACCTTGGCGATCGGATCGGCGGGCATCGATCGCAACAGGCGCATGCCCTTGTCGAACCGCTCCAGATCGATCGCGAGATTGCGCGCTTCGTCTGCCCCACCCTGCGCATAGACGATGAAGTGATCGCTCCGTGCCTCGAACCATGCCGCCTTGGCCGGCATCGCCAGCAGGCCCAGCGCGAGCAGGCCCGCCGTCATCGTCTTCCGCATGAACATCCCCCCGGATCGTCGCCGGGGCCTATTTCACCAGACCGCTCCCTCCGCAAGCGCCCCCGCCCCGCACCGCGCCCACGAAAAAGGCCCGTCGGATCGCTCCGACGGGCCTCTTCAGGCGCTCAGGTCGTGAGACCGGCTTACGCTTCTTCCTCGAACGTCACCGCCACGTCCGCATTGGCGGAGAGGCGCACCTTGTCGCCTTCCACATCGGCGATCAGGCCGGTCGAGATATAATGATGGTGGCCTTCGTGGCTGCCGCCCTCGAAGCCCGCACCGCTATCCTTCTTGGTCAGCTTGATGCGATCGCCGTCGAGATGATCGACGGTGCCGACATGCACGCCATCGGCGCCGATGACTTCCATATGCTCGCGGATCGCGGATGTATCGACCATATTAACTCTCCTTACAGAGGGGATGACGGCCGGTGAACGCGCCGCAAGCGATTTCGCCCCCTCACCTATGTGAGAAATCCGCGCGCCCGGCTCCTGCCCCCCTCCCGTCATCCCATCCCCCTTCCCGTCATCCCGGCGCAGGCCGGGATCCATGTCTCTCAATGATCAAAGACCGCCCCGGACAAAGAGTCATGGATGCCAGCCTCCGCTGGCATGACGGGCAAGGAGCGCCCCGCCCACCTGTCACAAATCAGCGGTGGATAACCGCACGCCCCACCTAGACATTGTGGCGGCAAGGCGTAACCTTCCCCATATATGCCGGGGTTCGCGCTTCGTTCCCCTCACCCGATTCCCGTGTCCGCACGCAAGTCCGAAGGCCCCGTATCATGTCGCTTCTCGCTGCCAGCCGCGTCTACAAGCCCTTCGAATATCCGTGGGCCTATGATTACTGGAAGCGTCAGCAGCAGCTCCACTGGCTGCCGGAGGAAGTGCCGCTGGGCGAGGATTGCCGCGATTGGGCGCAGAAGCTGACGGATCATGAGCGTAACCTGCTCACCCAGATCTTCCGCTTCTTCACGCAGGCGGACGTGGAGGTGCAGGATTGCTACCACGAGAAATATGGCCGTGTCTTCAAGCCGACCGAGATCAAGATGATGCTCACCGCCTTCTCCAATATGGAGACGGTGCATATCGCCGCCTACAGCCACCTGCTCGATACGATCGGCATGCCCGAGAGCGAATATAGCGCCTTCCTCCAGTATAAGGAGATGAAGGACAAGCATGATTATCTGAGCACGTTCGGCGTGGATACGGATGAGGATATCGCCCGCACGCTCGCCATGTTCGGCGGCTTCACGGAGGGGCTTCAGCTCTTCGCCAGCTTCGCGATGCTGATGAACTTCCCGCGCTTCAACAAGATGAAGGGCATGGGCCAGATCGTCACGTGGAGCGTCCGGGACGAGAGCCTCCATTGCGATGGCATCATCCGCCTGTTCCACGCCTTCGTGGCCGAGCGCGATTGCCTGACGCCCGCCGTGCGCAACGATATCATGGATCAGTGCCAGAAGACGGTGCGGCTGGAGGATGCCTTCATCGATCTGGTGTTCGAAATGGGCCCGGTGAACGGCATGACGCCCAAGGACATCAAGAAATATGTCCGCTACACCGCCGATTGGCGGCTGGGGCAGCTGGGCCTCAAGCCGATCTACATGATCGACGAGCATCCCCTGCCGTGGCTGCCGCCTTTGCTGAACGGCGTGGAGCACGCCAACTTCTTCGAAACCCGCGCGACCGAATATTCGAAGGGCGCCACCAAGGGCCAGTGGAACGACGTGTGGGACGCCTTCGACCGCCGCAAGGCCGCGAAGACGGAAGCGCTGGTCGCGAACGAGGATGCGGGCGAAGGCGGATTGTTTGGGGCGGCGGGCGTGGCTGCGGAGTAGTCGCCGGCGCACTCTTTGCCGATCAATCTACAACAAATGAATGGATCTTCCACAATACTAAGGCGCAGAGATTTGAGAAACTGTTTAGTGTTATTAATTTGCAGTTTGTCATATTTAACCTGCGCTAATGCTGCGACGCCGGATGAAATAGCTCGCAAGAACGATATAGATATCGCAAAGGCGCTGAAAGACATTGGGACGCTGCTTGATCAGGCGAACAAACCGAGTCAACTAGATCGCCCTTGCGACATCTCGCGCCCTGAACGAACCTCAGACTTGTGCGCTCAATGGCAAGCAGCGGACGCTGCCCTGGAGAGCGCAAAATGGGCAGAAAGGGAGTTCTTCCTCGGGATAGCAAGCGCCTTAGCAAGTATTATTACCCTCGTAGCGGCAGTAGCGGCTGCAAAGTTCGCACGAGACGCTGCAATTCAGACAGCCAACGGCGCTATGGCTGCTAGAGATACCTTAAACGCACAACGGGCTTGGATGTTGCTCGCGGAAGTGGAGACCCTATTTTTAATAAATGCCAGGACAGACACTGGTACTATCGATAATGGCATTGGGTTTCGTATTAAATGGACGAACAAAGGGTTGACGCCGGCTCTTCGGTTTGGAAGTAATCTTACCTGTTCTCTACGATATCTAGACGGACGTGAAAACACAGTTCGGCTTGACAAACCGCTTAGCGACGACCGGCGAAATGTCGTTGTGGCTCAAGGAGCCTCCGTATACTCTTTCCCAGCAGTACTTGATGATGAACAAGCTCGCGATTTCCGAGCGATGAAGCTGTCGGTGCACCTTATTGCGGAGTGCGCCTACGACGATATATTCGTACAACAGACGCGGACGACTAAAGTTTATCAACTAGCTGAACACCGAGGTGGCCACGTCGGATCTGGGAATCGCCAAAATTCAGCAGCTTATAAAGAAGCTATTGAATTTGTTTATGAGACTGGAAGCTACGCGACTTGATGATCATGGATAATTAACGACGAAATAGATATGGATCGCTGATGCTGCGTTTTCCATTTTCCTACAGCCCCTAACCTGACCTACTTGGCTTGCTCCTTTCGATTCGAGGAGCCAAGCCCATGACCAAGCATATCGATCCGGCCGATCTCTCGGCCGCCATCCCCGCCTCGTCCGCCGAGACGCCCATGCCCGGCGAGATCGCCTTCGATCCCGCCGCGCCCCGTGGCGACGAAGGCCCCGGCGAACCCGCAGCGCCGCCAGCCGCCGCACCCGAAGAGCCCGCCTTCACCCCCGTCCCGCTCCGCCCCAGCCCCACCGGCTGGACGGCGTTCCGCCAGCGCAGATTCTTGGAGGCGCTGGCCGAAACCGGCAGCGTCACCGCCGCCGCCGAGGAAGCGGGCGCCAGCGTGCGCTCCGCCTATCGCCTGCGGCAGCGGCCGGACGGGCGCAGCTTCGCCGCCGCCTGGGATCGGGCGCTCACGCTCGCCGCGCGCAATCTGCTGGATATCGCCATGCACCGCGCCACCATCGGCAGCCCGCGCGGCATCTGGCGCGGCGGTGAGCTTGTGGGTGAGGAGGATGTGCCCTCCGATCGCCTGCTCATCTTCCTGCTGAGCCACCTCCAGCCCACCCGCTTCGGCAAGCTTTCCGGCCTCACCTCCGTCCCCGTCAAGGATCCGGTGCGCGCGGCCGAGCGCCGCCTGCCCGCCATCGTCGAGGAATTGACGGATATCGAAATGCCGGCCGATCCCGACATCCACGAAAGCTACACCATCCTGTGGGACGAGCCCGATCCCTCCGCCGACGCCCCGGCCCGCCCCACCCGCCCCATGCGCTCCCTCGCCCGCAAACACAGCCGCACCCGCAAACGCGGCCCCCGCACCCGCACGGAGGCGTGACTCTGCGTGACTCTCGGGCGATCCATCCTGCAGGCCCGGGGCGAGCCGCCACCCCCGCGCTCCGCGCCCACGCACCGGCGATGGATCGCACCGGCCAAGTCGCAAGGGCGCAGCGCCGGTCAGCCCCCACGTCCCGATCCGTTCGGGCGTGCGGGGAGCGATCGCCATCGCGTCTTCCGGGCTACCTACTCCGTCACCCCAGCGCAGGCTGGGGTCCATGTCTGTTGAAATCCATGCCGTCGGTCCCGTTCAGGCGCCCCGATACCGCCAGCGCCGCAGCGCTCGCGCACAGAGGCATGACTCTGCGTGACTCTCCAGCAACCCGTCATGCCCGCGAGGGGGCGCGCAGCGGCCGTTCAGACCGCGATCCGCGCCAACACGCGCCCACAACGGATCGCCCGCGCTCACGCCGCACGCCCCACGCGCTGGCGCGCGCGGAGGCTCCTGCCATCGTATCTCCGAGCGCCACCTCGTCACCCCAGCGCAGGCTGGGGTCCATGTCTGTTGAAGTCCATGCCGCCCGTCCCGTTCAGGCGCCGCGAAACCGCCGCGCAGCAGCGCTCGCGCGCAGAGGCATGACTCTGCGTGACTCTCGGGGGTCCATCATGCCGTCGCAGCGGCGCCCCAAGCCAGCACCCCCGCAACCCGAACCATCGCGCAGCCGCTCTGGATCGCACCGGCGATGTTACAAGAAGGCCGCGCCACTCAGGCGAGCCACCCCAGCCCGTTCAGGCGCTTCGATACCGCCAGCGCAGCAGCGGCCGCGCCATCAGCAGGCCCGCCAGGAAGCCGCCGATATGGGCGCCGGCGGCGATGCCGGTGCCGTTCAGCCGGCTGGCATAGCCCACCAGCAATTGCAGCCCCGTCCACGCCGCCGCCAGCCAGGCGATATGCACCCAGCGCGCCACCTTGGGCGAAAGCTTGCTCTCGCGCGGACGGCCATACAGGATCGCATAGGCGCCCACGATCGCGGAGATCGCGCCGGACGCGCCGATCATCGGCACCGTCGTATGCGGATCGGCCAGATATTGCATCGCCGCCGCCGCATAGGCGCCGACCAGGAACAGCGCCACGATCGGGATCGGCCCCAGCGCGACTTCCGTCTCCTTGCCGCAATAGCCGAGCATCAGCAGATTGAAGACGAGGTGGATGATGCCCCCATGCAGCAGGCACGCGCTCAGCGGCGTCAGCCACACCGGCAGCCCATCGGTAAGCGGTGGCCCACCGATTCGCGCCGGAATGAAGCCGCCCAGCAACGCCGCCGTATCCCCCTGCCCGGCCACGCCGAACAGAACGTACGACGCGGCGATCGCGACGCCCAGCATGAGGGTGGCGCGGGGTGGCTGGCTACGCATTTCGGGTGCTTTCGGGGCAACGTGACAAGCCCCTCCTCTTCAGGGGAGGGGTTGGGGTGGAGGCCATCAATTCAGCGCAAAGCCAGCGGTCATGCCCCACCCCCGGCCCCTCCCCTAAAGAGGAGGGGTGAAGATCGATCCGGATCAGATGAACTCGATGCCGGAGACGACATAATAACGGTCCCCCGAAGGCACCGTAACCTCAACCTCGTCATCCACCCTGCGGCCGATGAGCGCGCGGCCCAGCGGAGAGGAGAAGCTGATCTTGCCGCTCTTGGCGTCCGCCTCGGTCTGGCCCACGATCTGATAGGTCACAGGCTTTTCGTCCTCGTCCACCAAGTGGACGGTCGCGCCGAACACCACCTTGTCGCCGCTCAGCGTCGTCGGGTCGATCACCAGCGCGCGCGCCAGCCGATCCTCGATGTCGGCGATCATCGCCTCCACCTGGCCCTGCCGTTCCTTGGCCGCATGATATTCGGCGTTTTCGGAAAGGTCGCCGTGGGCGCGCGCTTCCTCGATCGCATCGATGATCTGCGGTCGCTCCACCTTGAGACGCTTCAGCTCGACGGTGAGCATCTCATGCCCTTCCGCCAGCATCGGCAGCTTCTCTGTGGTCGCCATCGGCACTTACCCCTTCACGTAAAACAGACCACCCCTGCGCCGCCGGTTGAGCGACGCCCCATCCTAACGATGTTGGAAGGCGGTGCGATCATGCATGATAGGATTGGAGCGAGCGCACTTCAAGCGGGCGATCCCGCAATGCCGCAATCGCCGCCACCGCCGCCACGCCCGCCGCCGCCGTCGTGAAGTAGGGAACACGGCCCTGGAGCGCGGATGCGCGAATGGATTTGCTGTCCTGAAGGCTCTGCCAGCCCTCGGTGGTGTTCAGCACCATTGCCACCCCATTGTCCTTGATCCGGTCCACGATGTGCGGGCGGCCCTGCGCCACCTTGTTCACCGTCTCCACTGCCAGGCCGCGTTCGCGCAGGAAATCGGCGGTGCCCTCGGTCGCGATGATGCTGAAGCCAAGGTCGATTAGCTGGCGCACCGCGGGCTCCACCACCGGCTTGTCGGAGGGTTTGACGGAGACGAAGACGGTGCCGGAGGTCGGCAGCACGGTGCCCGCGCCCAGCTGGCTCTTGGCGAAGGCAGTCGCAAAATCGCGATCGATTCCCATGACTTCGCCCGTGCTCTTCATCTCCGGTGAGAGCACCGGATCCACGCCGGGGAAGCGCGCCCAGGGGAACACCGCTTCCTTCACCGCGAAATGCTTCACGTCGAGATCGATCTTGGGAAGGTTGCTCAATTTCTCTCCCGCCATCACCCGCGCCGCGATCTTGGCGATCGGCGCACCCACCGCCTTTGCCACGAACGGCACGGTGCGGCTGGCGCGGGGATTGACCTCGATCAGGTACACCTCGCCATCCTTCACCGCGAACTGGACGTTCATCAGGCCTTTCACGCTCAGGGCGCGGGCCAGAGCCTCGGTCTGCCGCTCGATCTCGGCAACGATCTCCCTGGAAAGGCTGTGCGGCGGCAGGGAGCAGGCGCTGTCGCCCGAATGGACCCCCGCCTCCTCGATATGCTGCATCACCCCGGCGATCACGACATCCGTCCCGTCGCAGATCGCATCCACGTCCACCTCGGTGGCATCGCGCAGATACCGATCGATCAGCACCGGGCTATCGCCCGATACCAGCACGGCAGTAGTGATGTAATGCTCCAACTGCGCCTGCGTCTCGACGATCTCCATCGCCCGCCCGCCCAGCACGTAAGATGGCCGCGTCAGCACCGGGTATCCGATCCGCGTCGCCACCGCGATCGCTTCCTCCCGGCTCCGGGCGATGCCGTTGGCGGGCTGCTTCAGGCCAAGCTTCTCCACCAAAGCCGCGAACCGCTCGCGATCCTCCGCCAGATCGATCGCGTCCGGGCTCGTGCCCAGGATCGGAATGCCGGCATTTTCCAGTTCCTGTGCCAGCTTCAGCGGCGTCTGCCCGCCAAATTGAACGATCACGCCAACCAGTTCACCCCGGCTCATCTCGACATGCAGGATCTCCAGCACATCCTCGGCCGTCAGCGGCTCGAAATAGAGGCGGTCGGAGGTGTCGTAATCCGTGCTCACAGTTTCCGGATTGCAGTTGATCATGATCGTCTCGTAACCCGCATCGCTCAGCGCGAAGCAGGCATGGCAACAGCAATAGTCGAATTCGATGCCCTGCCCGATCCGGTTCGGGCCGCCGCCCAGAATGACGATCTTGCGACGATCGCTCGGCTGCGCCTCATTCTCCGCCTCGCCGAAGCTCGGCGCCTCGTAGGTGGAGTACATGTACGGAGTCTTCGCCTCGAACTCGGCAGCACATGTGTCGATGCGCTTGAAGACCGGCCGCACGCCCAATTTGTGGCGCAGCGCGCGCACTTCGGCCTCGGTCACGCCGCCCGACATGCCCTTGATCGCATCGTGAACGATGCCCGATCCACGCGCCTGCTCCCGGCTCATTCCAGCAAGGTTGGCGGACTGCAGCGCCAAAAAGGCGAGCCGCTTGTCCGAGAAGCCCATCGACTTCAGCTTTCGCAGGCCCACCGAATCATTGGGCAGCCCATCGCGACAAATGATGTTCTCAGCAGAGACGATCTCGCTCAGTCGCTCGATGAACCAAGGATCATATTTGGCGATCCGGCAAACCTCAGCGACCGTAAAGCCTTCGCGCAAGGCCTGTGCCGCGATCAGCAGGCGATCCGGCGTCGGCTCGGCCAGAGCCGCTTCAATCTCGGGCCGGGGCGCGCCTTGCAGCCGCTCAACCATGTTGAGGCCGGACAGGCCGGTCTCCAGCCCGCGCAAAGCCTTCTGCAGGCTCTCGTGGATGTTGCGGCCGATTGCCATTACCTCACCGACCGATTTCATCGCGGTGGTCAGGTGATCGCTGGCGCCCTTGAACTTCTCGAAGGCAAAACGTGGGATCTTGGTGACGACATAATCGATCGTCGGCTCGAAGCTCGCTGGCGTTGCGCCGGTGATGTCGTTGTCGATCTCGTCAAGCGTGTAGCCGACCGCCAGCTTGGCGGCGACCTTCGCGATCGGGAAGCCGGTTGCCTTCGACGCTAGCGCCGACGAGCGCGACACCCGCGGGTTCATCTCGATCACGACCAGACGGCCGTCCTTCGGATTTACCGCGAACTGGACGTTGGAACCGCCTGTTTCCACGCCGATTTCCCGCAGAACCGCGATGCTCGCATTGCGCATGATCTGATATTCTTTGTCGGTCAGCGTCAGTGCGGGTGCAACGGTGATGCTGTCGCCGGTGTGGATACCCATCGGATCCACATTCTCGATCGAGCAGATGATAATGGCATTGTCGTTGCGATCCCGCACGACCTCCATCTCATATTCCTTCCAGCCAAGAACGCTCTCCTCGACCAGCACTTCGGTCGTCGGCGAAAGATCGAGCCCGCTCGTGACGATCTCGATGAATTCCTGCCGGTTATAAGCGATGCCGCCGCCCTGCCCGCCCATCGTGAAGCTCGGCCGGATGATCGAGGGGAGCTGCACGAAATCCAGCGCGTCCAATGCCTCGTCGATCGTATGCGCAATGCGGCTGCGCGGGCTCTCCAGCCCGATCTTGTCCATCGCGTTGCGGAACTTCAGCCGATCCTCGGCCTTGTCGATTGCTTCGGCGTCGGCGCCGATCATCTGGCAGCCATATTTTTCAAGCGTACCGTCGTGCCACAGGGCCAGCGCCGTATTCAGCGCGGTCTGGCCGCCCATCGTCGGCAGCACCGCATCGGGGCGCTCCTTCTCGATGATCTTGGCGACGATCTCAGGCGTGATCGGCTCGATATAGGTCGCGTCCGCCATATCCGGATCGGTCATGATCGTAGCCGGATTCGAATTGACGAGGATGATCCGATAGCCTTCCTCGCGCAGCGCCTTGCACGCCTGCGTTCCCGAATAATCGAATTCGCACGCCTGCCCAATGATGATGGGGCCGGCGCCGATGATGAGGATCGAGGAGATGTCGGTACGCTTGGGCATCAGTTGGACAATCCGGTTTCCGCGACGCAGCCCCAGCCATCATATTCGACGCCATATTTGGCTTCGATCTCGAGACAGGTAGCGGTCAGTGATTGGATCGAGGCGGCGTCGGCTGGCTGCTCGCGCTCGAGGAACAGAGTGATCGCGCCATCCTCGTCAATCTCGCGATCGATCGGCATGAAGGCGAGATCCTCTGCATCGAATTCGAGCCGGTCGATCGCCTCGCGCGGGCCGGTGAAGCTCACGTCCACGGGACGGATCAGCTCAGCGCGATCGCCATTTTCCGCCAGGCTCTGGAGCACCTTCTGGTCCTCCGCCCATTCCGCCTCGAGCCGCTTCGGATCGACGCTCATGCCGCGTTCCGCAGCTGGCTGACGAACTGATCGAACAGATAATGGCTGTCCTGCGGTCCGGGGCTCGCCTCGGGATGATATTGCACCGAGAAGGCAGGCTTGTCGGTCAGCCGCAGCCCGGCAAGGCTGCCGTCGAATAAGGAGAAGTGCGTGGCCTCGGCATTGGCCGGCAGCGTCTCGGTCACGACCGCGAAGCCGTGGTTCATGCTCGTAATCTCGACCCGTCCGTCAGCGCTACGCTTGACCGGATGGTTGGCCCCGCGATGACCCTGGTGCATCTTCTCCGTCCTCGCGCCTACCGCGATGCCCAGCAATTGATGGCCCAGGCAGATGCCGAAGATGGGCTTCCCGATCTTCAGCAACTTCTGAATCACGGGCACGGCATATTGGCCCGTCGCGGCCGGATCGCCCGGGCCGTTGGATAGGAACACGCCGTCCGGAGCATGCGCCATCACCTCATCGAACGTGGCGGTGGCCGGCACGACCGTCACCCGTGCACCGGCAGCGACGAGACTTCGCAGGATGTTGCGCTTGAGCCCATAATCGATGGCGACGACGTGCGGCCCGTCCGGGTTGGCCGAGTGCGCGGCATAGCCTTCGCCAAGCGTCCAGAGACCGTCGTCCCACTTGTAGCTCTGCGTGGCCGAAACTTCCTTGGCCAGATCCATGCCCTCAAGGCCCGGCCAAGCCCGCGCCTGCTCCTTCAGCGCCGCGAGATCGAACACGCCGGTGGCGGAATGCGCGATCACGCCGTGCGGCGCGCCCTGGACGCGGATGGCGCGGGTCAGAGCGCGGGTGTCTACGCCCGCCAGCCCGATCCGGCCATTGTTGCGAAGCCAGGTATCGAAGCCCTGGGTCGCGCGGAAATTGGAAGGATCCGTCACGTCCTCCCGGACGATGCAGCCCAGCGCATGCGGGTTGATCGCCTCGATATCCTCGGCATTCGCGCCGACATTGCCGATATGCGGAAAAGTGAAGGTGACGATCTGGCCCGCATAGGACGGATCGGTCATCACTTCCTGATAGCCGGTCATGGCGGTGTTGAAGCACACCTCGCCCACGGCGGCACCCTCGGCGCCAAAGCCCTTCCCCCAGATGACGGTGCCGTCACCTAGAACCAGGACGCCCGTGGCTCCTTCAGGCGCGCGTTCGGGCGTGGCGTCGGCCATGTGGGGCGGGCTCCTTAAGATAGTGGCGATGTCGCTAAGCCGCGTCCGCTAGACGCCGTGAGCGGCAGGGTCAACTCTACCAAAAGCGTGTGTGCTGGGCTACGCTCCCGTCTTTCCGATATTCGAGAGCATCATGATCCGAGACGACGTGAAGACGGCGCAGATTGCCGCGATGAAGAGTGGCGACAAGATGACGGTCGCCGCAACCCGCCTGATCGAGGCCGCGATCAAGAATCGCGACATCGAATTGCGCACCGCCTCTACCCAGCCGGACGACGACCTGCTCGTCACCGAAGTGCTGCAGAAGATGATCAAGCAGCGCCGCGAATCGATCGACATGTATGTGAAGGGCGGGCGACAGGAGCTGGCCGATGCCGAAGCAGCCGAGGTCACCGTGATCGAGCGTTTTTTGCCGAAGCAGATGAGCGAGGACGAGGCGACAGCCGCCATCGACGCTCTGGCAACCGAACTGGGCGCCACGAGCGTGAAGGACATGGGCCGCGTGATGGCCGCGCTGAAAGAGCGCTTCGCCGGCCAGATGGATATGGCCAGAGCGAGCGGACTGGTGAAGGCGCGGCTGGGATAAACACTGGAGGCATTTCCTGGCCCTGCTCGTCCAGGACAGGAAGCATGAATCACGTTGCGCTATCGTCTCGTTTGCGGAAGGGGTTTGGCGTGGCCCCGCAAACCTTTCAGAAGCGCGACACGCCTGAGCGAAGTCTCTCGCAGCATTGCAGAGGCCTCACAAAGTCGCCTCCGCTCCACGCCGCTGTAGCTTCTTCGTGAACGGAAAGAGTGAAGGTCCATGACCCTTTCTCCGCAATTTCTCGACGAACTGCGGGGGCGGACCCACCTTTCGGCCCTCATTGGCCGCACGATGAAGCTCCAAAAGGCCGGCCGCGAATTCAAGGGCTGCTGCCCGTTTCACGACGAGAAGACGCCCAGCTTCTACGTCAATGACGACAAGGGCTTCTATCATTGCTTCGGCTGCTCGGCGCATGGCGACGCGATCCGTTTCCTGACCGAAGCACGCGGGTTGCCCTTCATGGATGCTGTGAAGGAGCTCGCCGCCTCCGCCGGGCTCGACATGCCAGCGCCCGATCCGCGTTCTGCGGAGAAGGCCGAGCGTGCCACCGGCCTCACCGCCGCCAGTGAAGCCGCCGCCACCTGGTTCGCAGAGCAGCTGCAAGGCATCGACGGGGCGGACGCCCGCGCCTATCTCCAGCGGCGGGGCATTCCCGAACCGCTCGCCAAGGCATTCGGCATCGGCTTCGCGCCGGATGCGCGCGGCAAGCTGAAAAGCGCTCTCGCCAGCTTCGGGGACGATACGCTGGTGGAAGCCGGTCTCCTCATCAAGGTCGAGGAGAAGGAGCCTTACGATCGCTTTCGCGGGCGGCTGATGATCCCGATCCGGGATCAGCGCGGCCGCACGATCGCCTTCGGCGGACGCATCCTCGATCAGGGCGAGCCCAAATATCTGAACTCGCCCGATACCCCGCTGTTCGACAAGGGCCGCACGCTCTTCAACGTCGATCGCGCCGGCCCAGCCTCTCGCAAGGCGGGGCGGCTCATCGTCGTCGAAGGCTATATGGACGTGATCGCGCTGGCCAAGGCGGGCATCGACGAGGTTGTCGCCCCGAACGGAACCGCCGTCACCGAGGCGCAGCTCGAGCGGATGTGGCGGTTCGCCGAAGTTCCGATCCTCTGCCTCGATGGCGACAACGCCGGGCAGAAGGCGGCGGTGCGTGCTGCTCTGCGGGCGCTGCCAATGGTAGGCCCGGGCCGCAGCCTTGCGTTTGCAACCTTACCGCCCGGGCAGGATCCGGACGATCTGGTCAAGGCCGGCGGCATCGATGCCATCGAAGCTGTGCTATCGACGACGAAACCGCTCGTCGACCTCATCTGGGAAGGCGAACTGGCCGCCGCCCCGCTAACCACCCCCGAAGCGCGCGCAGGCCTTCGCCAGCGGCTGACCGATATTGCACGCACGATCGCGGACGAGAACGTCCGCGAGCAATATCAGTCCGAATATCGCCGCCGGTTCGACGCGCTCTATGCGGCTGCCCCCCGTCCGCCCTTCCAGCGTCAGCGCGGCACGGGCCGGAGCCGGGGGCCGTTCCAACCGGAACGTCCGATCACCGAACCGACCCGCGCGATCGGGCGCGAGGGGATCGATCAGATGCTGGCCCGCGCCGTCCTTGCCGGGCTGGTGCTTCGCCCGGCGCTGATCGGCGATCACGCAGAGGCACTGGCCGGCTTGCCCCTGCCGGATGACATGCTTTCCAGCCTGCGTGACACGCTGGTTGACGCCATTGTCGCACGAGGATCGCTTGAAAGCGCCGACATGGGCCACATATTACGTTCAGCTGGTGTCTCTGCCGTGGCGAATCGGCTTCTCGGCGCCAATGGCCTTGCCTTTTCGTTTCTCCGCAGCGATGCGGATCCGCTCCGCGCGGCGCAGGACCTTGGCGAGGCGATCGAGGTGTTGGCCACGCGGCCCGCGATCGACGCGGCGCTGGCGGAGGCGACCAGAGCGTTCGCTGCCTCTACGGACGAGGCGGCATACGCCGAACAACAACGGTTGACGCTCGAACGGGCGGAGGCTGAAAGACGGCTCCTCGCTCTGATGGGGCCGGAAGACGGATAAGAGCGTTCTTGAACGCACGTGCATCGGGATCGAAGCGGCAGATGGCGAAGACGAACACCGCAGTGGCGGACAGCAACGGCAACGAGCCCGATCAGGGCGGCGATGCGCCCCTGATTGATTTGAACGAGGCCAATCTCAAGAAGCTGGTCGCCCGTGCCAAGAAGCGCGGCTACATCACCTATGACGAGCTGAACGAAGTCGTCGGCGAGATGTCGACCGATCAGATCGAGGACATAACGTCCGCGATCAACGAGATGGGCATCAACATCGTCGAGAACGAGGACGCCGGCGAAGACGGCGAGGAAAAGCCTCAGCAGGACGATGCCGAGGAAGAGCAGGCCGACGACGGCTCCGAGCAGTCCGCCACCTTCACGGCTACGCCGAAGAAGGAGACGATCGATCGCACCGACGATCCCGTCCGTATGTATCTGCGCGAAATGGGGGCGGTGGAGCTCCTGTCGCGCGAAGGCGAGATCGCTATCGCCAAGCGGATCGAGGCCGGCCGCGACACGATGATCCTGGGGCTCTGCGAGAGCCCGATCACCTTCAACGCCATCATCGACTGGTCGACCCAGCTCAACGAAGGCACCATGCAGCTGCGCGAGATCCTGGATCTCGATGCGATGGTCTCGAAAGGCCCGACGCCAGAGCAGGTCGAAGGCGCCGAGGAAGACGATACCGGCGAGATCAGCGAGAAATCGGCCGGTCCGTCCTTCAAGGAAGAGGAAGAGCCGGAAGAGGCCCCCGCCGAACCGGACGAAGACGATCAGACCGAACGCCGCGTTCCGCGTCCGTCCGATGACGAGGAAGAGGACAACACTCTTTCGCTCGCGCAGATGGAGGAGCAGCTCAAGCCTCAGGCTTTGGAGCGATTCGCGGCCATCACCGAATTGTATCGCAGCTTCGCAAAGGTGCAGGCGGCACGCGTCGCCGCAATGGGCGTGGGCGACGACTTTCCCGCCACGCAGGAAGCCCAGTATCACAAGCTGCGCGAGGATCTCACCGCCGAGGTGGAGAGCGTCAAGTTTCACGGTGCGAAGATCGAGCATCTCGTCGATCAGCTTTATTCGTTCAATCGCCGCCTGACCGCACTGGGCGGCCAGATGCTTCGCCTGGCCGAGCGCCACAAGGTGCCCCGCAAGGACTTCCTGGACCGCTATGTCGGCCATGAGACCGAAGAAGGCTGGCTGGAGCGGGTCGGGACTACCGACAAGAAGTGGATCGCCTTCGCCACGGCCGAAGGCGCTGCCGTCGAGCGCATCCGTGCCGAAATCGCGGAAATCGCGCAGGCGACCGGCATGGCGCTCACCGAGTTCCGTCGCATCGTCAACATGGTCCAGAAAGGCGAGCGCGAGGCGCGCATCGCCAAGAAGGAAATGGTCGAGGCGAACCTGCGGCTCGTGATTTCGATCGCTAAAAAATATACGAACCGTGGCCTGCAATTCCTTGATCTTATTCAGGAAGGTAATATCGGCCTGATGAAGGCGGTCGATAAGTTCGAATATCGGCGCGGCTACAAGTTCAGCACCTATGCCACGTGGTGGATACGGCAGGCGATCACCCGCTCGATCGCGGATCAGGCGCGGACGATCCGTATCCCGGTCCACATGATCGAGACGATCAACAAGCTCGTTCGCACCAGCCGGCAGTTCCTGCACGAAACCGGACGCGAGCCGACGCCGGAGGAGCTTGCCGAGCGCCTCTCCATGCCGCTCGAGAAGGTTCGCAAGGTGATGAAGATCGCCAAGGAGCCCATCTCTCTCGAAACGCCGATCGGCGACGAGGAAGATTCGCACCTCGGCGATTTCATCGAGGACAAGAACGCCATCATCCCGGTGGATGCCGCGATCCAGGCGAACCTCAAGGAAACGGTCACCCGCGTCCTCGCCAGCCTCACCCCGCGTGAAGAGCGCGTGCTGCGCATGCGCTTTGGGATCGGCATGAATACCGATCACACGCTGGAAGAAGTCGGCCAGCAGTTCAGCGTTACGCGCGAGCGTATCCGCCAGATCGAGGCCAAGGCGCTTCGCAAGTTGAAGCATCCATCGCGCAGCCGCAAAATGCGGAGCTTCCTCGACCAGTAGGAGACGGCGGCAGGCCTAGATAGCCTGCCGTGCCGATCCTGCCCGTTGCTTTATGGTTAGACCATGCTTAGCCGCATGCCCACGTAGGGGCGCACGATCTTTGCGGGCATGACGCGAAGCGCCTCGTTCACGAATGTCTCGCCGGTGCAGTGCATTGGCACGATGTATTCCGGGTTGATCGCAGCAAACTCCGCCACGGTTCGCAGGGCTTCCGCTTCGGTCCGCGGGCGGACGAGGTGGAAGCCGCCTATGACCATGAACACGCGCTTCTCGCCAGAAATCGCCTGTGCTTGCCGGATCGAATTCAGCACACCGCGGTGGCTGCAGGATGCGATGATGACCAAGCCTCGCCCCCGGAGCAGGAAGCAAGTGGCAAGCTCATGCTCGCCATCATCCGCCAATTCGGTCAAATCGCGCTTGGCGGCTGACAGTAGATCGCGACGGCAACCGATGCCCGACCGCATCCGGGTGGGAATGGCGGCCCGCTCGAACGTCTCAAGCGGGATGAGGCCTGTCGAGAACGCATGATCAGCAACCAGAGATGGCTGCGGAGCGATACGCACTTCGAAGCCACTTTTCGCAAGTGCGACGCGATCCAACGCTCCCATCCGGAGCGGAGGATTGCCGATCATCGCCACGCGGTCGCAAAACGTCTCTTCGCCTCCGACATACAGGGGCAGATCGCGCCCCCGCTTGCGCTCCGATCCCGCTAGCGCCGGGAAGCCGCCATAATGATCCAAATGCCCATGGCTCAGCACCGCCGCATCGATCGTCGAAGGATCGATGCCGAGCAATGCCATATTGTTCGCGAGCACCTCGGGCGAATAGCCGAAATCGACCAGCACCTTCCGGTGAGTATCGCCCAACCGGCTCGCGGCAACAATGGACAAGCCGAACTCGCCAGTAAGCGCTCGCTTCTTCATCTCGCTCTCGCCCGGGCCGCCGCCGTTCCCGGCGTAGCGGATGGCAAGGCCTGCGCGATCCTGGTCCGGCAGAAACGGACCAAATGTCTCCTTGTCGTCAAGAATCGTCAGTGAGAGTTCGTCAATTTGGGGAACGGATAGAGCCGGTGGCGCTGCGCCGATCTTCGAAGCCAGGGCCATACCGGCCGCGCCCAGCAGCAGAGTACGGCGATCGGGTCGAAACCGCATATCACTAAACTCCACGCTGAGAGGCATGCGAGCCTATTCGATCACGCGAACAATCTCCATCCGGATCTCCGCACCAAGGCGCGAACAATTCCTGCTGTAGTGGGCAAAAGCGCAACCACGCTTGCCCCTTCCCCGTTGCTCACCCTAAGCGAAGCGCATGGCCGCTAAGCCCCCGCACCCCTTCACCTTTCGTGACTATCGCTTTTACTGGACCGCCCGTCTCTCGGCGACGGTCGCGCAGACCTCGATGGTCGTCGTCATCGGTTGGCAGGTTTACGATATCGCCCGTGAGACGATGGGGCCGCGCGATGCGGCGTTCCAGCTCGGCCTGATCGGTCTGTGCCAGTTTCTCCCGCTCGCATTGCTGACGCTGGTGGTGGGGTGGGTCGCCGACCGGGTAGACCGGCGCTTCATCGTCCGCGTGACGGCTCTGCTGGAAGCTTTCTGCGCCCTTGCGCTTACCGCGATGGCATTTCGGCATACCACCACCCTTCCCGCATTGTTCGCGGTCGCTGGCCTGCTCGGCGTCGCGCGCGCCTTTGCCAATCCCGCGATGGGCGCGCTGGCGCCGAATCTGGTGCCGACCGAGGTTCTACCCCAAGCAATCGCCGTCAGTTCGGTGTCATGGCAGACGGGTGCGATCTTCGGTCCGGCAATCGGCGGCTATCTCTACGCGGCCGACACGCTGGTGCCCTATGCGTTTGCCGCGTTCCTCTTCTTCGTCACGTTCGCGATGCTGATGCTGATCCGCCCGGTGCCCCGTACGGTGATCGCGAAGGCCAGCCCGGTCCGCCAGATGATCGATGGTCTACGCTACGTCCGCCAGAACCGGATGGTGCTGGGGGCTATCAGCCTTGATCTGTTCGCGGTGTTGCTGGGCGGGGCGACGGCAATGCTGCCGGTCTATGCGCGCGATATTCTCCATGTCGGCGCGTCAGGCCTGGGCCACCTTCGCGCAGCGCCGGCGATCGGGTCCACCCTGACGGCGATCTTCCTGGGTTTTCGGCCGTTGAGGAACCATGTCGGCGTCAAAATGCTCGCGGCCGTTTGCGTATTCGGCGCAGCAACGGTCGTGTTCGGCGTGTCCACCTGGTTGCCGCTGTCTCTGGTCGCGCTGGCAATTCTCGGATCGGCGGACATGATCTCCGTCTTCGTCCGTAGTTCGCTGATCCAGCTCTATACGCCGAACGAGATGCGTGGCCGCGTTGGCGCGGTGTCCTCGCTCTTCATATCGGGGTCCAACGAACTGGGTGAAGCCGAGTCGGGCTTCTTCGCCGCGCTGATCGGCCCGGTCGCTGCCGTCGTGGCGGGCGGAATAGGGGCTATCGGCGTCACTCTTTTATGGGCACGTATCTTCCCTGAACTTCGGCGGGCCAGGACGTTCGCGCCTCCCGCCCATCTCGTGCAACCGGCTGAGGAGACGAGGCCATGAAAGCGGCAACGATACTCGAAACGATCGGCAACACGCCGCATGTGCGGCTCGCCCGCATCTTTCCGAATGCGGACGTGTGGGTGAAGAACGAGCGTGCGAATCCGGGCGGCTCGATCAAGGACCGCATCGCGCTGGCAATGATCGAGGCAGCCGAGGCCTCCGGCGCCCTAAAGCCCGGCGGGACGATCATCGAACCCACCAGCGGCAATACCGGCATCGGCCTGGCCATGGTCGCCGCGGTGAAGGGCTACGGGATCATCCTGGTCATGCCCGAGAGCATGAGCCTCGAGCGGCGGCGTGTCATGCTGGCCTATGGCGCGACCTTCGATCTAACACCCCGCGAAAAGGGCATGAAGGGCGCTATCGAACGCGCGCTGGAACTGGTGAGCGAAACGCCGGGCGCATGGATGCCCCAGCAGTTCGAAAATCCGGCCAATATCGATATTCACGTCAAGACGACCGCCGAGGAGATCTTCACGGATTTCCAGGACGGGCCACCCGACGCAATCATCACCGGCGTCGGCACGGGCGGGCACATTACGGGTCTGGCCCAAGTGTTGAAGACGCGCTGGCCGGCGCTCAAGGTGTTTGCGGTCGAGCCGACCCTTTCCCCCGTCATCTCGGGCGGACAGGCAGGCCCTCATCCTATTCAGGGCATCGGCGCCGGCTTCGTGCCGTCCAATCTGCATACCGATCTGCTGGATGGGGTCATTCAGGTCGATCCGGCCGATGCCAAGGACTATGCCCGCCGCTCGGCGCGTGAGGAGGGCATCTTGGTCGGGATTTCGTCCGGGGCGACGCTTGCCGCCGTCGCCCAGAAGCTCAAGGAGATACCGAACGCACGGATCCTCGGCTTCAACTATGATACGGGCGAGCGCTATCTTTCCGTTCCGGATTTCCTACCCGAATAGCTCACTCTGTTCCGGCGAGGACATATCTTCGCCGGAGTCAGAAAGCATTAGGCTGCAAAGCCGGGCATCGCTTCCGAAAGCTACGCGCGCGGATGAGCGGTCCGGTAGACATCCATCAGATGCGCAGCGTCCACGGCAGTGTAGATCTGGGTCGAAGACAGGCTCGAATGACCGAGCAGTTCCTGCAAGGATCGCAAATC
>Ga0247734_1001282_pt1 | contig 19316 bp, 19 predicted proteins | sample UWRJL103311B2_FD_180933 | JGI IMG/M metagenome (GOLD analysis project Ga0247734, IMG submission 180933) | Plant litter microbial communities from Arlington Agricultural Research Station in Wisconsin, United States - UWRJ-L103-311B-2 | ecosystem: Environmental > Terrestrial > Plant litter >... | reverse complement strand
CCACGACCCGGGCGTCGTCGGCGTGCGCGATGCCGGGCCCGCTCACGGCTCGAGCCCCAGCGTCTCGCTGCGGGCGAGCGCCCGCAGCCGTCCCTTCGCGACCTTGCCGGTGGCGGAGTGGGGCAGGCCCGTGACGACGATCGTGCGTCGTGGCTGCTTGAACCGGGCCAGCCGGGTGCTGCAGTGGGCCTCGATGGCCCGCAGGAGCGCCGGCTCGTCGCCGGCCGCGTCGGCGGACGGGACGACGAACGCGACCACGGCCTCGCCGGTCTCCTCGTCGGGCAGGCCCACGACCGCCACCTGCGAGACGCCGTCGACCTCGGCGACGACGTCCTCCACCTCGAACGGGTAGACGTTGAAGCCCGAGACGATGACCAGCTCGCGGAGCCGGTCGACCAGCGTCAGGTCGCCGTCGCCGTCGAGGAAGCCGACGTCACCGGTGGGGTACCAGCCGTCCGGACCCGGACCGTCGGCACCGTCGGGCCAGTAGCCCGAGAAGAGGTTGTCGCCGCGCACCCACACCTCGGCGGGATCGCCGGCCGCGGCGTCGTCGCCCCCGGCCTCCACGACCCGCAGCTCGATGCCGGGCAGCGCGCGGCCCACCGACCCGTGCTTGACGTGTCCGTCGACGTCGCGCGGTGACCCGTGCGTGGTCGCGATGACCGGCGCCGTCTCGGTGAGCCCGTAGCCCTGCTCGATCTGGTGGCCCGACGACTCGCGGAACGCCTCGGCCAGCTCCGCGTCCAGCGGCGACGCGCCCGACAGGATCGTGCTGACGTGCGCGAGCCGGTCGCGCAGGTCGTCGCGCCCGGCCCAGGCGGCGATGACGGGCGGTGCCAGCGGCAGGTTGGTGACGCCCTCGGCGTCGATGAGCTCGAGCAGGCCGTCGGCGTCGAAGCCGTCGACCAGCACGACCGTCGCCCCCTGCCGCACCGCCTGGCCGAGCACGCAGTTGAGCCCGTAGACGTGGAACATCGGGAGCAGCCCGAGGCAGACGTCGTCGGGCGTCATGGCCGGCGGGTCGAGCCGTGCGATCTGCTCGGTGTTGGCGATCAGCGCCCGGTGGGTCAGCATCGCGCCGCGCGGGGTGCCGCTCGTCCCGGACGTGTAGAGGACGACCGCGAGCGTCTCGGCATCTGCCGGGGCGACCGGCGCCGCACCGGTGGCGTCCGCGATGAACTGCTCGAACGACGTCTCGCCCGCCAGCGGCGTCGCACCGTCGACGACGACGCCGACCTGGTGCGCGTCGGTGACGGCCTCCCTGACCTGGGCGACCCCCGCCTCGTCGCACAGCACGACGCGGGTCAGGGAGTCGGCGAGCATCCGGCCGATCTCGCGGGTCGTGGAGCGCGGGTTGACCGGCACCGCGACCATGCCGCCGCGCAGGATCCCGTAGTAGGCGATCGGCAGGTCGATCCGGTTGGCCATGACGATCGCGACGCGCTGCCCGGCGACGAGTCCACGAGCCGACAGCGCGCGGGCGACGGCGTCGGCCGCCTCGTCCATCTCGCGCCACGTGACCGAGCGCCTGGTGCCGCGGTGCTCGACGAGTGCCACGCCCTCAGGATCGTTCGAGGCGGCCGCTCGGAGGTACTCGCTGACATTGACTGTCACCCTCCGAGTCAACCACAGGTCCCCGACGGCGCAGGGGGTTAGGCTCGATGCCATGGCACGGGACGCACCACCCGAACGGCAGCGCAATCTGCAGTCGCGGTCCGTCCTGGCCGGGCAGGCGGCGGCCGCCTCCTCGCAGATGGAGCGCGAGCTCTCGACGGCTCCCGACCCCACGGCGGCGGCCTTCTTCGACGTCGACAACACGATCATGCAGGGCGCCTCGATCTTCCACCTCGCGCGCGGCCTGCACCGTCGCAAGTTCTTCACGACCGGCGACCTCGCCAAGGCCGCGTGGCAGCAGGTGTGCTTCCGCGTGGTCGGCAGCGAGGACCCCGACCACATCGCGAAGGCACGTGCCACGGGTCTGGCGTTCATCGCGGGGCACAGCGTCGCCGAGCTCGAGGAGATCGGCGAGGAGATCTTCGACGAGCACATGGCCGACAAGATCTGGCCGGGCACCCGGGCGCTGGCCCAGTGGCACCTCGACCGCGGTCACCGCGTCTGGCTCGTCACGGCAGCCCCGGTCGAGATCGCCCAGGTCATCGCGCGTCGCCTCGGGCTGACCGGCGCCCTGGGCACCGTCTCGGCCCACGTCGACGGCATCTACACCGGTGAGCTCGTCGGCGAGATGCTCCACGGCGAGGGCAAGGCCACCGCGATCCGCGAGATCGCCGACCGTGAGGGCCTGGTGCTCGAGGAGTGCTACGCCTACTCCGACTCCAGCAACGACCTGCCCATGCTGTCGCTCGTCGGGCACCCCTGCGCCGTCAACCCGGACTCCTCCCTGCGCACCCATGCGAAGTCGCGCGGATGGCGGGTCCGGGACTACCGGACGGGCCGCAAGCTCGCGATGGCCGGCGGCAAGGGGGCCGTCGCCGCGGTGGCCGCCGGCGGCACGTGGCGCGCGATACGTCGAAAGAAACATCAAAGTCACTGACTTAGGTCCCGCCTGCAGGATACGATCGTCCCGATCAGGGAGGGCCTGTGGCATCACAGTGGGAGTCGTTGCGCGTCGCGTTGACGCTCGCTCTGGCGACCCCCGACGACCGCTCGCTGCAGGTCGCGCTCGCCCTGGCCGACTCCCCCGCCTACGCCCCGTCCACCGGTGGCCAGTCGCCGCAGGACGAGCACGACCCTGAGGCCACGCGGCTGCGCGCCCTCGTCGACCTGGCCAAGGAGGGCGACGCCGAGGCGTTCGGGCAGCTGTACGACCACTACGTCACCGGCGTCTTCCGCTTCATCTACTACCGGGTGGGCTCGCAGCAGCTGGCCGAGGACCTGACGAGCGAGACGTTCGTCCGGGGACTGCGGGCCATCCAGCGGTTCAACTGGCAGGGCAAGGACTTCGGTGCGTGGCTGACGACCATCGCGCGCAACCTGGTGGCCGACCACTTCAAGTCCAGCCGCTCGCGGCTCGAGATCGTCTCCGAGACGATCCCCGAGGGCAAGACCCACGCGCCGAGCCCCGAGCAGGAGGTGCTCTCGCTGATCTCCAACGAGATGCTCTTCGCCGCGGTCAGCGGTCTCCCGGCCGAGCAGCGCGACTGCATCCTGATGCGCTTCATCCAGGGTCTGTCGATCGCCCAGACGGCCGCCGCGCTGGGCCGCAGCGAGGGCGCCGTGAAGCAGCTCCAGCTCCGCGCCGTGCGCAGCCTGGCGAAGTCCGTGCCGGGTGATGTTCGATGACGCGTCAGGTCAGGACCTTCGTCCTGTCACATTCCCGTAACCTTGCCGGTCGCTGCCTCGTTGTTCTCGGTGACACTCCCGCACGACTCGCAGCGCAGCCCGTTGCATTGAGAGAGGCATCATGATCGGCCGTCGCTCCCACGACGACGCCCAGTCCTTCGACGAGGCCTGGGACGGTCGTGCGCCCCGCGACGAGCACATCGCCGAGCTGGTGCGCGTCGCCGAGCACCTGTGCGAGACCGCGGCCACCGTCGGGCCCTCCACGGCGTTCCGCGACTCCCTGCGCACCCAGCTCATGACCGAGGCCGCCACGGCCCTCGTGCCGCTGCCCCCCACGCCGCGCCAGTCCCTCCCGACCCGTGACACCCGGCGCCCCGTGCGTCGTCGGATCGCCACCGTCACGGCCGCCGTCGTCGCATCGGCCGGTGCCGTCGGCATCGTCGCCTCCAGCGCCTCCGCCGTCCCCGGCGAGATGCTGTACCCCGTCAAGCGCAGCGTCGAGTCCGTGGAGCTGCAGCTGCACCGCGACGACGCCTCGCGCGGTGCGTTCCAGCTGGCGCAGGCCTCGGAGCGACTCGCCGAGGCCCGTCGTCTCAACGCCGACGGACAGTCGGTCGACCTGATCGCCGATACCCTCGACGACTTCTCCGACGCCGCCGCGAACGGCTCGACCAAGCTGTTCACCGACTACACGTCCACCGGCCAGGAGAAGTCGATCCGTCAGGTCAACGACTTCGCCGCGGCGTCCAGCGTCGACCTCTCCGAGCTGTCGTCGCAGCTGCCCGAGGCCGCTGCCGACTCGTTCGCCGCCGCCACCGAGGCCGTGACGGATCTGGCCACCGAGGCATCGGTCCTGTGCGGCGACTGCGCGCCGGCGAACGTCCAGGCGCTCGTGAGCTCCGTGACCGATCTGGCCAAGCCCGTGACCGCGAAGGCCACGACGCGGTCGACCACGCCGTCGCAGCCCGCGGCCCAGCCCACCAAGGCTCCGTCGAAGGCACCCTCCACCGTGACCTCGACGACGACACCGGCCCGCCCGACGCCCACGCAGGCGGCAGCGGCATCGCCGGCCCCGACGACCGCCACCACTCCTGCGCCGTCGCTGACCGATCTCACCGACCCGCTGCTGGGCGGCCTGCTCGGCAACGAGGACCAGGTCGGCCTGGTGCCGGGGCTGCTCGGCGGTCTGCTGGGCACCACGCCCAAGCCGTAGACCCCTCCGAACGCCTCAGAAGAAGGCGTTGCCCCGGTCGACCAGCAGCTTGTAGAGCGTCTGCTGGATGGTCTCGCGCACCTGGTCGGTGACGTTGAACAGCAGCATCGGGTCGTCGGCGGCCTCGGGGTCGTAGGCGTCGGTGCGCACGGGCTCGCCGAACTCGATGATCCACTTGCTCGGCAGCGGCACCAGGCCGAGCGGGCCCAGCAGCGGGAAGAACGGCGTGATGGGCAGGTAGGGCAGGCCCAGCAGACGCGCCAACGACGGGACGTTGCCGACGAGCGGGTAGATCTCCTCGGCCCCGACGATCGAGACCGGCACGATCGGCACCTGCGCACGCATCGCCGACGAGACGAACCCGCCACGGCCGAAGCGCTGCAGCTTGTATCGCTCCGCGAAGGGCTTGCCGATCCCCTTGAAGCCCTCGGGCCAGACACCCGCGAGCTCGCCGCTGGTCAGCAGCCGCTCGGCGTCCTCCTGGCACGCGAGGGTCGCGCCGACCTTGCGCGCGATCTGGCCGACCACCGGCAGCGAGAAGACCAGGTCGGCGCCGAGCGGACGCAGGTTGCGGCCCGCGTACTTCTTGACCGCGTACCCCGTGATCAGGCCGTCGAGCGGGACGGTGCCCGAGTGGTTGGCCACCAGCAGCGCGCCACCGTCCTCGGGGATGTTCTCGATGCCGCGCACCTCGAGCCGGAACCACTTCTCGGCGATCGGCTCGATCGCGGCGGTGAGCACCTCGGCGATCTCCGGGTCGAAGCCGAACTCGTCGACCTCGTAGTCGCCGCCGAGCCGCTTGCGCACCGTGGCCAGCAGCGTCGCGACCCGCGACTCCCAGTCGGACCCGAGCACCCGCTGCGCGGCCTGCACCACGGCGACGAGGATCTCGTCGATCGGGATGCCGGCGGGCTGCGGCGCCGCGCCGGCGGTGCGGGTGCGACGTGCGGCCTCCTCGGCGGCGGCTGCCGCGGCCTGCGCCGCGTCCTCGTCGGTGACGGCCCGCAGCCGAGGCTTCTCGCGCGGCGCGGCCTTCTTGGCGGCAGGCTGCTGCTTCGGCGCGGCGGCCTTCTTGGGCGCGGCGGCCTTCTTGGGCTTGGCGGCCGACTTCTTGGCGGGGCCGCTGCCCGCGAGGGACCGCGCCGCCGCCGACGGCGACGTCTGACGGTTGCCGCGTCCAGGTGTCCCGCCCGAGCCGATGGTCTTGCGGTCGTCGTTCACGTGCGTCCCCCGAGCGTCGCCAGGATGCCGGGACGGATCGACCGGCGGAAGTCGTCGAACGTCTCCTGGGACGTGCGGGTCAGCTCGTAGCCGAAGATGTCGCGCAGCGCCGACGTGTCGATCGCACGGCCGAAGGTCAGCAGGCGGTGCAGGTCGGGCGGGATGTCCGAGCCCATCGCCCGCACGAACCGGCGGGCCGCAGCCGCGAAGCCGAACGGGGGCAGCGGCAGCGTCGGCCGGCCCAGACGGCGGGCGGCCTGGCTGAGCAGGACGACCCCGTCGCCGGCGGCGTTGAAGGTGCCGGGCCGGTCGTGGACGACCGACTGGGTGAAGATCGCGAGGGCGTCGTCGAGCGACAGGAACTGCAGCCGCGGGTCGAAGCCCAGCACGGACGGCAGCACGGGATTGCTGAAGTAGTTGCGCAGGGGCGCGTCGATGTCGCGGTGCAGCACCTGCGCGGCGCGGATCGTGGTGATGATGACGTCGGGCCGACGCCGGGCGAACCCACGCACGTACGACTCGACCTCGACGATGTCCTTCGGGAAGCCCGACCGCACGCCGCTGCGTGCGAGCAGCGACTCGCTGAACATCGCGGGGTCGCGCGACGAGGAGCCGTACACCGCGGCCGACGACCCCAGGACGAGCTTGCCGACCGTGGACGAGCGCTGGCAGGCCGCCAGCAGCTGCATCGTCCCGATGACGTTGAGCTCCTTGCCGCTGGCCCGGCCGCGCTGCGGCGGGTTGACGTCGAGGTGCACGACCGTGTCGACGTCCTCGACCGCGATGACCTTGCCGATCACCGGGGTGCGGATGTCGGCGCGGACGAACTTCACACCGCCCAGATCGGCGTCGGGAAGGATCGTGTCGATCCCGACGACCTTGTCGATGCCGGCGTCCTCGCCCAGCTCGGCGAGCCCCCTCGCGACCAGGGACGCGAACGAGCCGGCCACACCGGTGACGAGGACGACCCGGCTCATGCCGCTGCCCTCGTCGACGATCCTCTGTGCGAGCGCGACGACATGACCACGTCGTGGTGATCTCGCCGGCGCTCGCTCATGTGAGGCTTACTTGCCCAGACGACGGCGCTGCACTCGTGTGCGCTTCAGCATCTTGCGGTGCTTCTTCTTCGACATCCGCTTGCGACGCTTCTTGATGACGGAACCCACAGGTCACAACTCAATTCTTGTTGGCCACGCAGATGCGGGCTGATGTTCACTCGAGACAGGTAGCCACCGACGACCGAGGCGATGAAAAGGCCTCTGCCCTCGGTGATGGCTACCCCTGAGCGTACACGTCCACCGGGCTCGGCTCCGAGGCCGACCACGGTGGGGTGGAACGGCTGTCGCCGGTTCAGCCGGCCTGGAAGTAGGACTTGCCCAGGAACTCCTGGACGGCGTGCTCGGGGACACGGAACGACCGACCGACACGGACCGCCTCGAGCTCGCCGGAGTGCACCAGACGGTAGACCGTCATCTTCGAGACGCGCATCTGACCTGCCACTTCGGCGACGGTCAAGAACGTCGGTCCGGATGCCATGTCACCACCTGCTTCCTGAGGGGCACGCGCGCTCTCTGGCTTCCCCACCAGAGAAACAGCGCGCGTGCCTTGGTCGAGACTAGTGCCTCGCGACGCCCGCGGAACAGTAGTTGTCCAAATTACCGTTGCCCCGCCGGCCCAGGGCTCGCGAGCCGTCAGGGCAGGGGGTCGAGCCCGTTGAGCGGGAAGGCCGCCTCGCGGGTCGCGTGGATCGAGCGGTCGAGCCAGCTGGCGGGGTCGTAGCCCTGCTCCCACGCGCGGTATCCCACCGCGCGGCCGTCGGTCATCCGCTGCGGTCCGGGGGCTCCGCGCAGCTCCTCGATGCGGGCGCGCCAGCGATCGGGTGTCAGCGTCATCGGGCTCAGCGGGGTGCCGGCCACGATGGCCATCAGGTGCGCCCAGGCGCGGGGGACGACGTCCATCACGGCGTAGCCGCCGCCACCGGTGGCGACCCACTTGCCGTCGCACACCTCGTCGGCCAGCGCCTTGACCGCCAGGTAGGACGCGCGCTGGCCGTCGACGCTGAGCATCAGGTTGGTCAGCGGATCGTCCATGTGGGAGTCGCAGCCCTGCTGCGACACGACGATGTCGGGCGCGAACTCGCGCACCAGCTGCGGGACGACGGCGTGGAAGGCCCGCAGCCAGCCGGCGTCCGACGTGCCGGGCGGGAGCGGGATGTTGACGGCCGAGCCCTCGGCCCCCTCGCCACCGATCTCGGTGGAGAACCCCGTGCCGGGGAACAGGGTCTGCGGCCCCTCGTGGATCGAGATCGTCAGGACCCGCGGATCGTCCCAGAACATCTGCTGCACGCCGTCGCCGTGGTGGGCGTCGACGTCGATGTAGACGATCTTCTGCGCGCCGTTGTCGAGCAGCCAGCGGATCGCCAGCGCGACGTCGTTGTAGATGCAGAAGCCGCTCGCGCTGCCGGGCATCGCGTGGTGCAGCCCACCGCTGATGTTGATCGCGCGCGGCGCCTGCCCGGTCCAGACCCGTCGTGCCGCCTCGACGCTCGCACCGGCGATCAGGGCGCTGGCCTCGTGCATGTGCGCGAAGACCGGGTTGTCGTCACCGCCCAGGCCGATCGACAGATCGGTGTAGGTCGGGTGGTCGCTGAGCTTCTGGACCCGTTCGATGTACGCGGCGGAGTGCACCAGGTTCAGGTCGTCCTCGCTGGCCGGCTGGGCGCCCACGACCTCGAGGCCGTCGATGATGCCCAGCTCGTCGGCCAGCTCCATGGTCAGCTCGACCCGCACGGGGGCCATGGGGTGGGACCGACCGAAGTCGTACTGCGTCAGGTGCTCGTCGTAGACGATGCAAGCTGTGGCCTCGGTCATACCCGCAGCCTATTGCGGCGCCGAAAGCTCGGCGGACCGGGCCGCGGCCGCTGCCACCCCGGCCTGCAGCCCGACCTTGACCCCACGGTCGTCGAACGTCGTGATGGCCGCGTGCGTCGTGCCGTTCGGCGACGTCACGCGGCGACGCAGCTCCTCGGCGCTCTCGGCGGACTCCGACAGCAGCTTGGCCGCGCCCACCAGCGTCTGGGCTGCGAGCGTGCGGGCCGTCTGCTCGTCGAGGCCCTCGGCCACGCCACCGGCGATCATCGCCTCGGCGAGGTAGAAGACGTACGCCGGCCCGGAGCCGGAGACGGCGGTGACGGCGTCCTGCAGGCCCTCGTCGACCACGACGACCTTGCCGCCGGACCCCAGCAGGGCCACGACCGCCGCGAGCTGCTCGTCCGTGACCGCCGGTCCCGGCGAGACGCCGAACATGCCCTCGCCGACCAGCGCGGGCGTGTTGGGCATCGCGCGCAGGACGCCCACCCCGTCCGGCAGGACCGCTGCCATCGCGTCGATGCGGATGCCGGCGGCCAGCGACACGACCGTGCTGCCCGGACGCACCGAGCCGGCGATCTCGTCGAGCAGCGCCGGGACGTCCTGCGGCTTGACGACCAGGAGGACGATGTCGGCATCGGCGACGGCCTCGGCGTTGCCGGTGACCTCGACGCCGTGCGCGGCCCGCAGCTCGGCGGCCCGCTCGGCGCGCTTCTCGCTGATGACGAGCCGATCGACGGGGTGGCCGGACGACAGGATCGCCGACAGGAGGGTCTCCCCCATCACGCCGGCGCCGAGGATCGCGATGCGTTGAGTCATGGCCCTCACACTAGGGTGCGGGGGTGCGCCTGCGTCCCGACCCGTTCATCGTGGCCCTGCTGGCCGCTGCGCTGGTGGCCTCGTTCCTGCCGGCGACGGGCACCGTCCTCGAGGTGCTCAAGCAGGCGTCGGTCGTCGCGATCGGGCTGCTGTTCTTCCTCTACGGTGCGCGGCTCTCGACGGCCGAGACGATCTCCGGCCTCGCGCGGTGGCGGCTGCACGTCGTCGTGCTGTCGACGACGTTCGTCGTGTTCCCGCTGCTGGGCCTCGCGACCCAGCTGCTCGACGGGAACCTGCTGCGGCCGTCGCTCGCGGCGGGCGTGCTGCTCCTGACCCTCGTGCCGTCGACGGTCCAGTCGTGCATCGTCTACACCCGGATCGCCGGCGGCAACGTGGCCGGCGCGGTCGTCAGCGCGTCGATGTCGAACCTGCTGGGCGTGTTCATCACCCCGGCCCTGGTGGCGCTGCTGATGGCGGCGGACGCCCAGGTCGACGCCCGCTCGATCGTGCGGATCGTCCTGCAGCTGTTCGTGCCGTTCGTGCTGGGGCAGCTGCTGCGACCGCTCGTCGGTGGCGTCGTCTCGCGCCGGGACCCCCAGCTCAAGCTGTTCGACCGGGGCAGCATCGTGCTGGTGGTGTTCGTCGCGTTCAGCGAGGGCGCCGAGGCGCACATCTGGTCGTCCCAGAGCGTGTGGTCGATCCTCGCGGTGGCGCTGGTGTGCGCCGCGCTGCTCGCGGTCGCGATGGGGTGGGCGGTGCTGGTCGGACGCGTCGTGCGGCTGCCGCGGGAGGACCGCGTCGCGCTGCTGTTCTGCGGGTCGAACAAGTCACTGGCCAGCGGGCTCCCGATCGCGTCGGTGCTGTTCGCCGGCAGCGACGTCGCGCTGATCGTCCTGCCGCTGATGCTCTACCACCAGATGCAGATCATCACCGGCGCCGTGCTCTCCGGTCGCATGGCCCGCCCCTCCGCCGCAGCGGTCACACGGCGGCGTGGAGGCGGGTGAAGGCCAGCGCCTCCAGCAGGTCGGCCTCCCGCTCGGACTGGTCCTTGGCCTTGCGGGTGTTGATCTCGACGACGATCTCGCCGCCGTACCCGGATCCGGCGACCGCCTCCAGGAACTCCCTGGCCGGCTGAGTGCCGCGGCCCGGCACCAGGTGCTCGTCCTTGGCCGAGCCGGACCCGTCGGCGATGTGCACGTGCGCCAGCCGCGGGCCGAGCTCCGCGGCCATCGCGACCGGGTCGTCGTTCGCGGTCGAGCTGTGGGACAGGTCGAGCGTGACGTGCGCGTAGTCCTGCTCGACGGGGTTCCAGCCCGGCGCATAGGCCTGGAACTCGCGCTTGCCGGTGCGCCACGGGTACATGTTCTCCACGGCGTACGTGATGCCGTGCTGGTCCTCCAGGTCGGCGATGCCGTCGACGAAGGTGCGGGCGTAGTCGCGCTGCCAGCGGAACGGCGGGTGCACGACCACGACGGAGGCCCCGACCTCGTGCGCCATCTCGGCGCTGCGGTGCAGCTTGCCCCACGAGTCCGATCCCCACACGCGCTGCGTCACGAGCAGGCACGGCGCGTGGATCGACACGACCGGCATCTCGTGGAACGCGCTCAACGCCTTGATCGCCGTGATGTCGGCGCTGACGTCGTCGATGCCCACCATGACCTCGACGCCGTCGTACCCGAGCCGGGCCGCCGCCTCGAAGCCGCTCGCCGTCGACCCCGGGTACACCGAGGACGTCGACAGGGAGACGCGGATGGGATCACGCACGCTCTTCACTGTAGGTCGGACCTCGCAGGCCGCTCAGAGGGCGTCGAGATGTTCGAGCAGGACACCCTCGCGCAGCGCCCACGGGCAGATCTCGAGCTCGGTGAGGTCGAACAGGTCCATCGCGGCCTCCGCGACGATCGCGCCGGCCTGCATCTGGTGGGCGCGATCGGGTGACACGCCGGGCAGGCGGCCGATCGCCTCGGGCGACATCGTCCGCAGCTCCTCGACCAGGGCCGACAGGTCGCGCTTGTGCAGGACGCGGCGGACGTACTGGCCCTCCGACGACGCCGCGGCGCCGCAGATGCGCGCGAGCGACCGGAAGGTCTTGCTGGTGGCGACCGCCCGGTCGAACGAGCCGCCGCGCAGGATCGCTCCCGCCTCGTCGGCGATCGTGGACCGGACGTGCAGCCGCAGCTCGGCGTGGGTGCGTCCGGCGCGCAGCCACTCGCGGGTCAGCCGCCCGGCCCCGAGGGCCATCGACTGCGCGACGTCGGGACTCTCGTCGGCGCCCGCCGCGATCTCCAGCGAGCCGCCGCCGATGTCGAAGACGCCGAGGCGTCCGGCCGACCAGCCGAACCAGCGGCGCACCGCCAGGAACGTCAGCCGCGCCTCGTCGGGTCCGGCGAGCACCTGCAGGTCCAGGCCGCTGGCCTGGTTGACGCTCGCGATGACCTCGCCGACGTTGACCGCGTCGCGCACCGCCGACGTGGCGAACGCCAGGATCGTCGTGCAGCCCTTGTCCTCGGCCTCCGACCGGGCCTCGACCGCGTACTTGACCAGCCGGCTGATGCCCTCGGGCGTGACGGCCTGCTGGGCGTCGAGGTGCTCGGCGAGCCGCAACGGCTCCTTGTACGAGTGGGCCGCGACGGGCGGACCGCCACGGAAGGCGTCGACGACCAGGAGGTGGCCGGTGTTGGACCCGATGTCCAGGACGCCCATGCGCATGCGGACCATTCTGGCACCGTCGTCGCCGGGGCACGTGAGGCGAGGCCGCGTAAACTGCCACCGATGCCTGAAGTCGAGCTCGGATTCCCGCGGACGTACGTCGAGTTCGCCCACCCCACCGACCCGGACGAGGTCTTCCGCTGCGACCTGACGTGGCTGACCTCGCGCTGGACCTGCATCTTCGGCCAGGGCTGCGCCGGCATCTACGCGAGCAGTCCCGACGCCGGCTGCTGCACGCTCGGCGCCCACTTCTCCGACGACGATGACGCCGAGCGCACCCGGGCCGTCATGGAGCGGCTGACCCCGGCGCAGTGGGAGCACCACGACGAGGGTCACCGGGGCGGCTGGACCGAGACCGACGACGACGGCGAGCTCAAGACCCGCGCCTTCCAGGGCGCCTGCATCTTCCACAACTCCCGCGACTTCGAGGGCGGCTACGGCTGCGCCCTGCACGGCTACGCGCTGCAGAACGACCTCAAGCCGCACACCGTCAAGCCCGACGTCTGCTGGCAGCTCCCGCTCCGCCGGCAGTTCCGCGACGTCGACCGCGGCGACGGCACGACGTACACCGAGACGCAGATCGGCGAGTACACCCGCGCGGGCTGGGGTCCAGGTGGCGCCGACCTCGACTGGTACTGCTCGTCGAACACCGAGGCCCACGTCGCCCCCGAGCCCGTCTACGTGACCAACCGGGACGAGCTGACGGCCTTGATGGGCGAGGCCGCGTACGCCGAGCTCGCCCGTCATTGCAGGGATCACGAGGCCCGCGGGACCAATACACCACACCTCGCCGATCCGGTGCGATGACCCCCTGACCGGCCGTGATCCCGGGCTGGGTCAGAATGCGGTATGCATCTCGATCACGTCTCGTTCGCCGTCGGCGCCGATGGCCTCGCCGGTACCACCGCCGAGCTCGGCCAGCAGCTGGGTGCCACGTTCCTCGACGGTGGTGTCCACCCCCGCTTCGGCACCCGCAACATGATCCTGCCGCTGAAGAACCGTCAGTACCTCGAGGTCGTCGAGGTGCTCGACCACCCCGCCTCCGACAAGGCCGCCTTCGGGCAGGCCGTGCGTGAGCGGTCCGACGCCGGCGGAGGCTGGATGGGCTGGTGCGTCGCGGTCGACGACATGACCGAGGTCGAGCGGCGCATCGGACGTCACGCCGTCCCCGGCAACCGGCACCGTCCTGACGGCTTCAACCTGCAGTGGCGCCAGATCGGCACCAGCAGCATGCGCGCCGATCCCCAGCTGCCCTACGTCACGAGCTGGGACATCGACCCGTCCGAGCACCCGTCGCAGATGGCTCCCTCCGACATCGAGCTCGTCGCACTCGACATCGCCGGCTCGACGCAGCGGGTGTCGGACTGGCTCGGCGAGACGGCGATCACCGCCCTCGAGCAGATCGACGTCAACTGGACCGCACCCAACGGGCTGCCGGGCATCATGGCCGCGACGTTCCGCACCCCGAGGGGCGACGTCCGCGTCTAGGACGAGGGGGTGCGCTCCTGGTGCGCCAGCTCGAGCTGCGGTGCGACCTCCCAGAGGTGGCCGCGGCGCCACAGCGCGTGCACCCAGAACGCCGCGATGAGCGAGCCGAGGGCCCCCAGGGACATGTCGCTCAGCGTGTCGGCGTAGGCGCCCAGCCGCTCGGGGGACCAGCGCAGGAAGGCGAAGTACTCGGCGATCTCCCACGTCAGGGCGGCACTGACGCCGAAGGCCAGGGAACGCTCGACGACGGCACCCAGCGGCGTGGAGCGGTGCATCGTCAGCAGGATGACGGCCGCGGTCAGCAGTCCGGTGTTGACGAAGTGCACCATGTTGTCGAACGACTCGACGGCGTCGTAGAGGTTCAAGAAGTTGCCGAACATGTCGCTGAAGCAGGCGAAGGTCACGAGGAAGTCGGCCGTCCACGGGAACGACGCCCGCTGGCGCCACCACGTGAACCAGATGAACGGGATCGCGAAGGCCGCCAACGGGTAGCCGATCGCCCGTGGGACGAGGCCCTTGCCGTCGAGGTTGCCGAACCCCGGCACGATCAGGGCCAGCACCACCAGCACCACGAGACCGGTCTTGGCCGCGATGTCCGCCGACTTCAGGACCGGTGGCGCGGGATACCGCGTGGCCACGGCGACGGACGTCATGGACAGAGTTTAGTCGTCCGAGGCGGTGACCCGGCGACCGGACGCGTCCAGCGCGCCCGGGACTGTCGTCGCCCTCACCTAGGCTGGCGCCATGGCCAGCACCAAGACCGCCCGTCCCGCGTACGTCTGCGCCGAGTGCGGCTGGACGACCAGCAAGTGGGTCGGCCGCTGCGGTGAGTGCCAGGCCTGGGGCACGGTCGACGTCGCGGCCCCGGCCCGCACGGGACGCACGCAGCCCGCGCCGGTGTCCTCCCCCGCCGTCCCGATCAGCCAGGTGCAGGTCGAGTCGGCCCGTTCCGTCGGCTCGGGCATCGGCGAGCTCGACCGCGTCCTCGGCGGGGGTGTCGTGCCCGGCGGCGTGCTGCTGCTGGCCGGCGAGCCCGGGGTCGGCAAGTCGACCCTGCTCCTGGAGGTGGCCGCACGATGGGCCCGGGCCGGCCGTCGCACGCTGTACGTCTCGGGCGAGGAGTCCGCGGCGCAGGTCCGGCTGCGCGCCGAGCGCACCGGCGCCGTCGACGACAACCTCTACCTGGCGGCCGAGACCGATCTGGGCGGCGTGCTGACCCACGTCGACACCGTCGCGCCGTCGCTGCTCATCGTCGACTCCGTGCAGACGATCGGCTCGGCCGACATCGACGGCGTGCCGGGCGGCGTCACGCAGGTGCGCGAGGTCGCGTCCGCGATCATCCAGCGCGCCAAGCGCGACAACATCGCGACGCTGCTGGTCGGCCACGTCACGAAGGACGGCTCCGTGGCCGGCCCCCGGGTGCTCGAGCACCTGGTCGACGTCGTCCTGCAGTTCGAGGGCGACCGCAGCTCACGGCTGCGTCTGCTGCGCGCGGTCAAGAACCGGTTCGGCCCGGTCGACGAGATCGGCTGCTTCGACCTGGTCGACGACGGCATCGTCGAGGTCCCCGATCCCACCGGGCTGTTCGTCTCCCGGCACGAGCAGCCCGTGTCCGGCACCTGCGTCACGGTCACGATGGAGGGACGCCGGCCGCTCCTCGCGGAGGTGCAGGCGCTCAGCGTGGCCTCGTCGACGCCCTCACCGCGCCGCACGTCCAGCGGGCTCGACTCCTCCCGCGTCGCGATGATCCTGGCGGTGCTGACCAAGCACTGCCAGGTCAACCTCGGCCAGCTCGACGTCTACACGGCCTCGGTCGGCGGGGCGCGACTCGTCGAGCCGTCGGTCGACCTCGCCGTGGCCATCGCGACGCTGTCGGCGGTCCAGGAGCGCCTGGCGCCGACCGATCTGGTCGCGATCGGCGAGGTCGGCCTGGCCGGCGAGGTGCGCAAGGTCAGCAACCTCGCCGCTCGTCTGCGCGAGGCCGAGCGCATCGGCTTCAAGCGCGCCGTGGTCCCGGCGGGGTCCGAAGGGCTCGACACCTTCACCGGCGCGATGACGATCCAGGCGGTCCACACGATCGGTGAGGCGATGCGCTGTCTCGATGCGTCCCCGCGGCTCCTGCGACCCGTAGACTGAGTCCCACCCGGACGAGGGTTCCAGCACCAGAGGAGGGACGTGCCATGCCGTCAGCGGCCGAGCGCTCCGCGGCAGGTCTCGACGCGTCGACGCGCCTGCGCGCCACCTTGTCCTCGGTGGCACCCGGCACCGCGCTGCGGGAGGGCCTCGAGCGGATCCTGCGGGGACGTACCGGTGCGCTGATCGTCGTCGGTCACGACAAGAGCATCGAGGCCATCTCCACCGGCGGCTTCGCCCTCGACGTCCCGTTCACCGCGACGGGCCTGCGCGAGCTCGCCAAGATGGACGGCGCGATCGTGCTCGACTCCGAGGCCAAGCGGATCGTCATGGCCGGCGTGCACCTGATGCCCGATCCGTCGATCCCCACCGAGGAGACCGGCACCCGCCACCGCACCGCCGACCGTGTCGCGCGGCAGACCGGTGTCCCCGTCATCTCGGTGTCGGCGTCGATGCACATCATCGCCCTCTACCTCGAGAACCTGCGCCACGTCCTGGAGGACACCGGTGCCGTCCTCGGCCGCGCCAACCAGGCCCTGCAGACCCTGGAGCGGTACCGCAACCGGCTCGACGAGGTCTCCGACGCGCTCTCGGCGCTCGAGATCGAGGACCTCGTGACGGTCCGTGACGTGTCCGCCGTCGCCCAGCGTCTCGAGATGGTCAGCCGCATCGCCGGCGAGATCGACACGTACGTGCTCGAGCTCGGCACCGACGGACGTCTGCTGGCCCTGCAGCTCGAGGAGCTCATCGGCGGCGTCGACGCCGAGCGCGAGCTCATCATCCGCGACTACATGCCGACCGGCCGGCGCGGCCGACCGCTCGAGGCGGTCCTCGCCGAGCTGGCGGCGATCGAGTCGACCCACCTCGTCGACCTGGGCGGCGTCGCCCGCGCCCTGCGCATCGGCACCGAGGAGACCCTCGACGGTCCGCTCGCACCGCGCGGCTACCGGCTGCTGGCTCGCATCCCCCGACTGCCGATCTCGGTCGTCGAGGGCCTCATCGAGCACTTCGGCTCGCTGCAGAAGCTGCTGGCCGCCAGCATCGAGGACCTGCAGAACGTCGACGGGGTCGGCGACCTGCGAGCCCGCGGGGTCCGCGAGGGGCTCTCCCGCCTCGCCGAGTCCAGCATCCTCGAGCGGTACGTCTAGCCGGCAGGCGGCACGCTTCGTCGGTGCTGCCAGGCGTCCACGAGTGCATGTGCGGCCTCCTCGACCGGTCGGTCCGCATCGAGGTCGAGATCACGTCGACGACACGAGGCCGCAGCGTCTCCCACTCCCGCAGCCGGCCGTCCGCGCCCCTCGGCAGGACGTCCCCGAACAGCACGGCGTCGAAGCTGTGGAACAGGAACGGGCGGGGCAGCAGCCGCTGCGCTGCCCGGCATCGTCAGTCGGCAGGCGCCGTCGTGGTCGTCGGCGGCTCGGGCGTCGGCGTGACCGGGGGCGTGACGGCTGGATCGGGCGTCGGCGGGGTGGTCTTGGCCGGCTCGGGGCGCGGGTCGAGCGTGAACGTCGTCTTGCCGGGCTCCCCGCCGAGGGTGCCGATCTGCAGCGTGTACTTGCCGGGCGTCGCGTAGCCCTCGTTCGTGGTGCAGTTGGAGCCGGACCCGCGTCCGGTCCACTGGACCGTCGCCAGCGTGGCCCACTCCGGGGAGATCGACACGGGCCCGGTCAGCACGGGCACCTTGCACACCGTCGAGTCCCAGATGGCGGTGCCGTTGGCGCTGATGACGGCGATCGCGGCCGCGTCGTCGGGCTGCAGCGTGCAGGCCTTGGTGGCGGTGGAGCTGATCACCAGACCGAGGTCGATCGGGCCCTTCGTCAGCTGACCGGGCTTGACGGTGGGCGTGATGCGCACCTTCTCGGGGTCGCACGCGGTGGCGGCGCCCGTGAGCGCGACGTCGACGACCCCGTCGACCGTGACCTCCGGCAGCGGCGGAGGCGTCGGGGTGGGCGAGGCCGAGGGCGTGGTCGCGACGACCGTCGGGGTGGCCTCGGCCTTCGGCTCGTCGTCACCGCCACCCGTCAGCTGCAGGGCTCCCCACACGGCGGCGATCACGACCGCGAGCAGGAGCAGACGACGACGCCAGTAGACATCGGCTGGCAACCTGCGCTGGCTCACGGTCACACGATAGGCGGGCGGGCCCGCGTGCGAAGATCGACGCGCCATGACGTCGTCCAACCCCGTGCTGCCGCCCGACCGCCTCGCCCGGTTCCACCACGACGTCATCGAGTGGTTCGGCGGTGCCGCACGCGATCTGCCGTGGCGGCGCGACGCATCGGCCTGGGCGGTCATGGTCTCGGAGTTCATGCTGCAGCAGACGCCCGTCAGCCGCGTCCTGCCCGTGTACGAGACGTGGATCGAGCGATGGCCGACCCCGACGGACCTCGCCGCGGAGCCGGTCGGCGAGGCCGTGCGGGCCTGGGGCCGGCTCGGCTACCCTCGCCGCGCGCTGCGGCTGCACGCGGCGGCCACCGCGATCGTCGAGCGGCACGGCGGCGAGGTCCCGACCTCGTTCGAGGACCTGCTGGCGCTGCCAGGCGTCGGGGACTACACCGCGGCCGCGATCACGTCCTTCGCCCACGGGGGGCGCGCCGTCGTGATGGACACCAACGTCCGGCGCGTCTTCGCCCGCGTCGTGTCGGGCGTCGAGTTCCCCGCCACCGCCGTCACGGCCGCCGAGCGGCGCATCGCCACGGGGCTGCTGCCCGACGAGGACGCGCACGTCTGGGCGGCCGCCACGATGGAGCTCGGCGCCCTCGTCTGCACGGCCCGCTCGCCGCGCTGCGCCGCCTGCCCCGTCACCGATCTGTGCCGCTGGCGGGCGGCGGGCTACCCCGAGCACGACGGCCCGGCGAGGCGCGGTCAGGCCTGGGAGGGCACCGACCGTCAGTGCCGGGGCCGCCTCATGGCGGTGCTGCGCGATGCCAGCGCCCCCGTCCTGAAGGCGCGCCTGGACGCCGTCTGGCCCGACGACGCGCAGCGCGAGCGCGCTCTCGACGGGCTCGTGGCCGACGGCCTGGTCGAGCCCGTCGGCACCGACGCGTTCGCCCTGCCCGGGACGTGACAAAGCCCCCGCAGCGTGGGCTGCGGGGGCCTCGTCGGTCCGTGCTGGTTACTCCGGTCCCGGAGCACCCGCCTCGACGGCCGGCGGCACGTCGGGCATCTCGAGCTCGAGCTCGGCCTTGTCGCGTCCCTCGAACGTGAAGGCCGCGTCGGCCCCCTCGCCCTCGACACCGACCAGGACGATCTGGCCCGGGCGCAGCTCGCCGTACAGCAGCTTCTCGGCCATGACGTCCTCGATCTCGCGCTGCACCGTGCGGCGCAGCGGACGAGCACCCAGCACCGGGTCGAAGCCACGCTTCGACAGCAGGTCCTTGGCGTCCATCGTGAGCTCGATGTTCATGTCCTTCTCGGCCAGACGCTTCTCCAGCGAGGAGATCATCATGTCGACCATCTGCAGGATCTCGTCCTGCGTCAACGGCGGGAAGACGATGATCTCGTCGACACGGTTGAGGAACTCAGGCCGGAAGTGCTGCTTGAGCTCGATCGACACGCGCTCCTTCATC
>Ga0247734_1001281_pt1 | contig 19319 bp, 21 predicted proteins | sample UWRJL103311B2_FD_180933 | JGI IMG/M metagenome (GOLD analysis project Ga0247734, IMG submission 180933) | Plant litter microbial communities from Arlington Agricultural Research Station in Wisconsin, United States - UWRJ-L103-311B-2 | ecosystem: Environmental > Terrestrial > Plant litter >... | reverse complement strand
ACCTGGACTCATTACTAGTGATTATGGCTTTCAGAACCGTGAACTGGGTATTGGAGGTTTCCTCTACCGGTGTATTACAGATGCTTGCTAGGGTCATCCAGTATTTTGAAGGGGGCCATGGATTTTTGAATTTGGTCCTAGAGAAGTCTCTTAGAGAGATCGCAGCATACCCAGCTGCTATTCCAGACATCCTCGCAGTATGTTCCTCGTCATTACACCATACGTTGGAGGTCTTGTCTCTTTTCCAGCCAAGTCTAGCTCGCCCTTGTTCTGTCTTGTCGTTACCTCTCAACCCGAAAAGTGCAGGGCACGACATCCTGAACTTGGACATGAGGATATCGATCAAAGATTCTCCACGCCAAAGTAGAGGTGGGTTCGAGAAGATCGTAGCGACAAAAACACCAATCGGGTCAGCTGCAGCTGGATTGACTGATACTTCCTTATCACATTGTGCAACGACGGCTTTTGCAAGGTAGCCAAGTAGCCAAATATAGACAGCGGGAAGTTGGTCACCATTATTGGATGCACCTTCTCGAGGAGCTGGTTTCGAGGTCATGTAGATGCTGGGGTCAACCATGTGGGTGTTATACCCAAAAGACTCCTTCAGAAAATTCAACACTTCCGTTGTCTATGTGGAGTTAGTATATTGTTAAAGTAACGAGGCAACAGTAACTCACGACCTCCTTATTGTGAACTTTATCAGTGCTCAATTGTCCAACTTTCGTTCTTATCTTCCGCCGGATTTCGTTTGGTCTCTTTGCCCACTCGCGATTTTGAGGAAATATGTCGTTCTGGAATGATGCCCTCAATTTCTTCAAAGCCAAGTGAATTTCTTGATATCGTGCCGTTCCGTCTACCGTGTGAGGTTGGCTTGCTATAGTAGTTTGTGACTGTTGGGCTAGTCCATTTATCACTTTTGGGGGCATTGGTGGTGCAGGTGCCGTTGCAACTGTTGATTGAACTGGCTGCGTGGATGAAGATGGAGCTGGTGTATAGAGTAGGCTAGGAACATGGACTGCAGCTTGTTGTGGCTCACTGTGTACTGGCGCTGGCTGGGCTTGTGCTAGGGTGCTAACAGGAGCAGTGAGTTTGGGAGGAGAAGGTGCCGGAGGTGCTTCAACAGGTGGAGGAGTCGGTATTCTGGGAGCTGGCTTGGGAATTGAACGGGCTTTATTTTCAATATCTCGTAGTCGGCATTCCTCCTTCGCCCTCGCCATATCAACCCTTAAGCGCTCTTCTTCTTGCTCTGCACGAATTCGGATCTGCTCTGCCGCTTCGCGAGCTTCGTGAAGCCTGAGCGCACCCACCGCATACTCTCGAAGATTGACGTGGTACGCATAAGCTTCCTCCAGCGCGGCATTGTGGACGTCTTCGCTGTTGATTATCTTGAACGAATCGTCGTTGATGTGCGTCCTGTGAAGTATGGAGACGATCTCACCATCTCCGGGCGCCTGGGAGCGCTGAGCAGCCATATTTGAAGTTGAATCTGTGTTGCATGAAGTGGAAGTCGACTGACATTCAATTGACTTTTTGACGTTGGTTCTGCCTCAAAGGCGGTGACTAACTATTATTATATTGCTATTCTCACCCTCGCGTGCATGGATAACACTTCGAGTGTCCTTTACTACGAGATGATTTAATTTTGGTGTAAGGGAATTGAATGATCCATAAATGTTATAAAGATATACTGATGCATGGAATATACATGCTGATAGTATACCTAATGGATGGAAGACTCACTCGTTGTGCATGGTTGCTCTCATATCTGGCACATATATATTCTACGGCAGCATGTTACGTTGCGGCTGTGTCAGTAATGGAATGATTTAGGTGACTATCAAATAGATAACTAGGCAGAATCAACTTGTTTGAGCAGTTCTAGGTGATTGTTATCTTTACCACTTGCTCTCCCCCATCATCGGGGGCAGGTCAAGCACCTTCGTATGATTGAGGTGTCTGTAACAATATCTCGTGGCATTAACCGAACTCGTGTCCCGTACGCTACCTCCTCCCCGCCTAAGCTTCAAGCGCTAGGCTAGCCAAACACCGAAAAGAGACAGGGGAGGCGCCAAGGCTTCTTGTAGACGTACATCTCCCAATTCCACAGCTTGATTCTATATCATCATCACACTCCATCTCTCCCTCACAGCTATCCGCTCCCTCCCACATCCTCGAATCCTCGAGACCACTCACTCCTTGAAATAAACAAAAACAAATCAAGCCAAACAAATCAACCCCTTCATATCCCTCCTTTGCTAGGTTTGATTCTTCAACCACCCACGCTTGCCCACAACCACTTCCAGCTCCCTCGCACTCGACGTGCAAACCCTCCACCATGGAGCATCAACCACCTCAGGGTGGTGTCCCTGGCCCAACTGGCCGCAGATTACACATTGCTCATCGCAGGAGCCCTTCGGAGCTTACCCCTCTGATGAGCATGTTCTCTACACCTGGAAGTAAGTTATCTCATGCTCGCTCGCTACCATTGTCGTCATCGACTATGCCACCAAGACATCTAGAAATTGGTATTGACAGTCTTATAGTGGAACAACTGGCAATTCAGCAGCAAATTGAATTGCTCCAGCAACAACAACAGCAAATACAAGCTACTCATCAGCAGTATGTGAATATGGGCATGATTCCGCCGACTCAGCACCTCGCCCCGAACGGGCAGTTCAACCCTCTTCAACCACAAATGCAAAATCAACAGAATGCATACCAGTTCCCTAATCAGCAGCAGCAACTCAACGCCCCAATGGGTGCTCCCACACAACCACTATCACATCGCCGTAATCAATCGGCACTTCCAAACATGGGAATGGGCCCTCCTCCAGCCCCATCTTCGGGAGCCTCCGGCACTGCATTTGGTGACTTTGGGGGTAACAATAGAGAGAATATACCAACTAGAGGCGGTCGTGGTGGGGGACCTCCTGGAGGTGGGCATCAGCGTCGACACTCTCTAGCATTGCCCGAAGCAAAAAAAGCGGCTGAATTAGCTCAGCAGAAACGAACGACATCTGGTTTTCAGTTCCCTATCCCGGGAGCTGGCGGCGCCACACCAACCGATGGCCAAACCACTGCTAGCCTGGCTACTGATGATAAAACCGGACAAGGTCAAACGTCCGGTAATCACGTTCCTACGACTTCAAGCCTTCGGGGTAGAGGCTCGGGGCATGGCAGAAGTCAAAGCATGGCTGTCAATGGCCGAGGTGGTTCTATGCGCGGGGGAGGAAACTTCCAGTTTCCTATGCAAGCTACTCCAGATGCTGGTGCTGCCAGCCAAGGTCAAGGTAACAACTTCGAACGTCGAGGTAGCGGTAATGACCGTGGTGGACACAATCGAAATTCCTCAAGAAACTTCGAAGGTAACTGGCGAAATCAGCCACCTCAACCTCAACAACAAGATCAGGCAGCACAAATGGGAAATTTCCAAGGCCAACAGCAACCAGGAAACTTCCAGCCTGGCCACCGCAATCGCGGATCCATAAATCAGTCCATTAGCTCGGTTGGTAACTTCCAATACGGCGCACAGCCACAACTTGTGCAATTGCCACAAGGTCAAATGGCTCTTGTCCAACCTCAGATTTATCCAGGACAGCAGCTGAGCACAATGCAAATCAATCAGCTCCAGGCTTTGCAAGCCGCACAAATGAACGGGCAGGCAAATATGCAAAGTGGTCACCATGGCCCTCAGATGAACTCTCAACAGCAGCAGCAGCGAAAGACCTTGTTTACCCCCTATCTTCCTCAAGCAACACTACCCGCACTCCTTGGGGATGGTCAGTTAGTTTCAGGTATCCTGCGCGTAAATAAAAAGAATCGCAGCGATGCTTATGTCTCTACTCAGGATGGACTTCTTGATGCTGACATATTCATCTGCGGGAGCAAAGACCGTAACCGGGCTTTGGAGGGTGATCTAGTGGCTGTTGAGCTTCTTGATGTAGACGAGGTATGGGGTCAGAAGCGTGAGAAAGAAGAGAAGAAGAAGCGTAAGGACATAACCGATACTCGCACAGGCGGCTCTAATAACGGAAATAACGAGCGATCTCATCGTGACAACTCTACGAACGGTGATGATCAATCTGCTGCTCCAGAAGGTGGAATTCGGAGACGTGGAAGCTTGCGCCAGCGACCCACACAGAAGAAGAATGATGATGTTGAGGTTGAAGGCCAAAGTCTTCTTCTCGTTGAGGAAGAGGAGGTCAATGATGAGCAAAAACCACTTTACGCAGGTCACATCGTGGCTGTTATCGAACGAGTTGCTGGTCAAATGTTCTCCGGTACTCTTGGTCTGCTTCGTCCAAGTAGCCAAGCAACCAAGGAGAAACAGGAAGCCGAACGCCAGGCTAGAGATGGCGGCAATGGTCGTCAGCATGAGCAGCGTCAACAAGATAAGCCAAAGATAGTATGGTTTAAGCCGACGGACAAGCGAGTTCCACTCATTGCTATCCCAACTGAGCAAGCTCCACGAGACTTCGTGGAGAAGCATATGGATTATGCCGACCGGATATTCGTGGCTTGCATCAAGAGGTGGCCAATAACCTCTCTTCACCCATTTGGTACACTTGTCGAGCAACTTGGTAAGATGGGTGAATTGAAAGTCGAGACTGATGCCCTCCTCAGAGATAATAACTTCGCATCTGATGAGTTTTCCGATGCTGTAACACGTAGCGTTGGGCTGGATGACTGGTCCATTGAGAAAGAAGACGAGGCCGCGATTGCTGCACGTCGCGATTTCCGAAGTGAAAAGACATTCACAATCGATCCGAATGGTGCAAATGAGCTTGATGATGCAATCCATGTCAAGACTGAAGTCGATGGGAAGATTGAGATCGGTGTTCATATCGCTGATTTTGCCCACTTTATCAAAGCTAACTCTCTGGTTGATCGGGAAGCCAAAAAGCGTGGTACAGCAGTGTATTTGATGAACAGATCATGCGCTATGCTTCCACCCAAAATCGCATCGGAAGTTTGCTCGTTGACACCTGGCCAAGATCGTTTGACTGTCAGTGTCGTCTTCAAGGTGAACCCAAGTACTGGTCTTGTATCGGACGAAGATACTTGGATTGGTAAAAGCATCATCAAGAGCGGCGGTAAGTTGACTTACAAGGAGGTCGATGCTGTCCTCTCTGGGCACCTCGAGACCAAATTAGAGGGAGCAGAAGTGAAAGACATTCAGATTCTCAACGCTGTCTCTCAGAAGTTCAGAGAGTTCCGATTAGGATCCGACGGAGAGATCATTGCCCCATTGAGGCTGGTATATCAGCTCGATGATGAGAATGTGCCTGTAGAGCAAAACATATTTGACTCTACACCATCTCACGAACTCATTGAAGAGTTGCTGCACAAGGCAAACGCCTATGTCGCACAAAGAATTGCTAAAGGGCTTCCAGAAAAGGCACTTCTTCGTCGTCAAGGGCCACCAAATCCTCGAAGGCTTCAAACATTTGCCGATCGCATGACGAAGATTGGATATGAGATCGACACAACTAGTAGCGGAACACTCCAAAATAGTTTGTTCAAGGTTGATGATACCAACATCAGAAAAGGTATGGAGACCCTTCTCGTGAAGGCGATGCATCGTGCGAAATACTACATCGCTGGTAGAACCCCCTCGCATCTTTACCCCCATTACGCCCTCAACCTACCTCTGTACACCCATTTCACAAACCCGTCTCGACGGTACGCAGATTTAGTTGTCCATCGCCAACTCGAATCTGTCCTCTCTGAAGGCAAGATCGAGTACAACGAGGACATTGAGGCTTTGGTGAAGACTACCGAGTCCTGCAACACCAAGAAGGATTCTGCTCAGAACGCCCAAGAACAAAGCGTTCACATTGAATCATGTAGGATCATGGATCGTAAACGGGAGTCAGCTGGAGGTGAATTGATTAGCGAGGGTATCGTACTGGCTGTGTACGACTCCGCATTCGATATCTTAATTCCAGAATACGGGTTCGAGAAGCGAGTGCACTGTGATCAACTGCCATTGAAGAAGGCAGAGTTCAGAAAATCCGAACGCATTCTTGAACTCTATTGGGAGAAGGGCGTTCCTTCATCGGCATATGTTCCAGAAGATGAACGTCCTAGGGCTGGAGCATCTCAACGTACAACCAATGCTGCTGCGGCCGCAAAGCAGGCAGCCGTCGCTGAACGAGCCAAGAAAGAGCATGAGGAAGCTCAGCGTAAACAAATGGAAACTGGTACAATGTCCACGGATGATGTTGACGCACTCTTTGATGATGACGATGATGTGTCTGATGTCGCAGACAGTCTCGCTGGGGTTTCGCTTGTTGAACGTCCAACTCAAAGTGTGCCACCGTCTCCAACAAAGAGCTCTCTTATATCTACTGGAAGCCTCCACCGTACACGCTCCGACTCAAAGGTTCACACTGGAGAACCTGTCGAAACCAAGCTGAGCCCCAAGGAGAAATACATGAAGTTCTTCACTCTTAGGGAAGAGAATGGTGAATACATCCAAGATGTCAAAGAAATGACTAGAGTTCCCGTGATCCTCAAGACCGATCTCACAAAGAGTCCTCCGTAAGTATTCCAGTCACTTGAGATAAACAAATATTAATTTTCTTCAGATGTCTTACAATTCGCTCCATGAATCCTTATGCATTGTAAAATGTTGAAGGATGTCACGTATAGGGTTTCTCTGCTAGCAGCAGAATAGTTCCCATTGACCTCTGAGAAACCGCCATCATTGGCGTCCAATCGCGCAAGGCCACTCACTAGAGGTGCCTGTGCACCTCGTTCATTGTACGATGTCTTACGCGCACCGCTTAGAATCCCCATGCAAGATACTTTTTTTTTGTTATTGTCATTGATATAAGTACTGGTGTGTTTACTGGCCATACTCAGCCGACAAGACTGGGTTGAGAAGATGCTGCGATATACAATTAAAAGCAGAGAAATGGCAACGATTGCTCACAATGTATTTCCTTTGCTTTAGCGTTTGCATCTATAGTTCTTTAGCGCAATCATATATTCATGTTGCTACAGATCCAGCGCAATCATCCCATTTTGTGATGAACGCTGCAGCTTATTTATATATACATGAGCCCAATCCATATCTGATCTTTCATAGGTGCATGCCTCATGCTCCAGCATAACGACCACCGTTGCACATTCACCCGGGAAGCATTAATGCCGTCCGATGTATTAGGCTTGGCGGTTACAGGATTGGCATGGCCTATCTGATTCGATTTTACAAACAGAGATCCGTGAATTATGTTTATGTCTCTGATCAGTCTGACAATAAAGCATAAATATGGATATCAATGCGGATTTGGATAGGATTTTAGGTGTAATAGCTAGTTATGGTAGTGTATAAGTTCACTCTGCCACTGAGAGTTCCGTCGGATTTGCTTTTATTCTTTGCTTTCGCGTCTGGGAATAGCATGGATTCCAAAGTTATTCGCTCCGTGCCAGTGCTCTCACCTGCCAGAAGTGTAAGCACTGACAGCACGGAATGTTCTCATGTTGAGATGGGTGAATTTCCAAGCAGCCAGGACATGGCGACGTCTCGAATAATATCTTACGAAGCATTCTATTATCTTCCTTGAGGGATACGTGCAACTTGTGACATTCAACGTCGAGCCTTCCGGGCACAGCCAATCCCGTTTCCCTTGGCTGCTTGCAGCTAGTCGCAATGCGGTGTCGAGCCCCGGACATTGTTCGCACGGCGTCAAGAATTCAAATATGTTTGGGGGGAAAAGGGGGTCCTGAATTGGTGAAGCTGCCTCGGATGCCTGTCATCAAACGTTGTTGATACATCAGACTGCTAAGCGAACCTTGGCCAGGGGTAATGAGTGGGTCCGAGCGTGGGTGGCCTGGCGGACACTGGAATAAACCTTCGGAATCAATTTAAGCTTCTTTTCATCCCACTTGCTAGTGTGTTTCTTAAACATCAGACCGGGATTCCTGAGGGTCCTGTCACTTTCAAAGGGGTTCCTCATTGGATGGAAGGCCGTCAGCAAGGGCGGTATCCGTGGACCGCAAGAGGCGTACCACCGACTGTCACTGCTGTGAGGGTCCCGGATCTCTTTCTTCCATGTTCAGGGTAGTTTCTTCAGCAGTTTGGTCTGCAATGGGATCGCCTTCGGCCATGGACAGTCCCGGGCCATGTGTGTACTGTGTCTTGCACATCTTACTATGGCTAGCTTGCCAGCTTGCCAAGCAGCGGGCCACCTGCTCCTCCATATGTAGTTGGCCTCCGCCGTGATTTGGGATGGCCACCCACTTTCACGATTTCCTCATATACCCCCGACCAAGCGCTGGTTTGCTTTCACGTTCCTCACTTCCACTCTTTTGGTCCTCGAACATCTTTCGCTCCTTTCGATACTTAATTATTTAATACTCTGGCAGTTGTAATAGCTCAGGCTGGTCTTGTTATTTAACCTTCTTTTTACCACAACATTCAAACCAAATCATCACTCTGAGAGTCGACTGAACCCAAAACGCCTTCACACAGCAAACCTATCCCTATCACCTCTCTCCCCAACTTTCAACGCATTTCAGAAGTAGGAATCAACAGAATGCCTAGCATCAAGCAGATCATTGGGGCGGTGGCCTTGGGATTCGTATCGCTCACGTCGGCTCTACCGGCGCAACCTAAGTTGAGCGAACGGTCATTGAACAATTTTGCTTTGGCAACACGTCAAAACCCAGCAACGGGCTTACCTGATGGATTGACAGATGTCGATGTTCTTCAATTGTATGTTTTTTTTGTTTTGGAGGCCATCTAGTGTATCACGAAAGCTAACAGAACAGTGCTCTCACACTTGAGTTCCTCGAGGCGGCCTTTTATCAACAAGGTTTTGCCAAGTTCCCTGATACCGACTTCGCTGCATTGGGTCTTTCCCCAGAGGATGTCACGAACTTGAAAGGCATCGGAAAAACTGAGGAAGCGCACGTTTCTCTTCTCTTATCTGCTATCGCTGCCACCGGTCAACAACCAGTCGCAGCTTGCAAGTATGACTTCAAGTTCACTGATGCAGCCGGTATGATTGCCACCGCTGCTGTTCTAGAACAAGTTGGTGTTTCAGCGTAAGTACCTAGAGTTATGATATCAATTCCCAGCTAACATCTTTTAGATACCTCGGTGCCGCACCTCTGCTCAAGTCGCCCGCGATCCTTACCACGGCTGGTGAGATCCTCACAGTTGAAGCCCGCCACCAAACATTCATCCGCGCCGCCTCCAAGATCGTCGCAGTTCCTTCCCCATTCGACACTCCTCTCGGTGTTCGATCCGTCTTCTCTCTCGCGGCTCCTTTCATAACTTCCTGCCCTGATGGATCTAACCTGAAAATCACTCCATTCGCAGCCGTCACCGCAACTGGTGATCTCAAGGCTGCCAACCTCCCTGGTGGAAAGGTTGAGCTTAAGACTGCTGCTACTGGCGGAACCTTCTGCGCTTTCACCAACGGTGGACTACCAGGTGGAACTGCTTTTACTCCTTTCACCAATGGTGCTTGTACTACACCTCCTGGATTGGCAGGCGCTACTTATGTGCACATTACGTCTGCAGGACCACCAGCTGGTGTCTTGACTGATGATATTACGCTTGCTGGACCTATGTTCATGGCTATCTCATAGATATTTGAGCTTGGCTACATGCTTGGGCGTGGTAGATGATGAGTAGGAAAGATAATGATGGGTGTGTCTTTGGCGTTTTTCAGGTAGCTGAAGAGTACAGATAAGTGGTTTAGAAAAGGAGCGCTTTAGGCTCGATATATTAAATATTGTGTCCCATATTACACTAAACTATTCGATTCTCATTCTATATCTCTTCCATTGCTGTTCAGTCTGTGATATCGTTGCGTTTCAGATGTCAAATTTGGTGTTTTTATGATTAAGCATCGTTCACCTTACTATTTATTAGACATTGGTTTTGTTCTTGAATACTTTCCTGATGACGTATAAGTTCGTAACCTCTGCCGTCCTAAATTTGGTTGATTTTATCAGACAAACTTCAGTCTCATTGTGTAAAGAAATGTGATACAATTTTTGCGGCATACGAAAACTATGGTTTCGTCTTCTTTGCCAAGTTTCATTTGACTATCTCATATCGTACGACTTACGAACTGCCATGGATTGCCAAGATCATCAATGCACTAAAGCGGTTCTGAATCAAAACTTTCCCCAGTAATAGTTTTGAATATGGTCAAACCCTCCCTCCCAAGAGCCGTTCCGACTCCCACAACTGCCGCGCCAACACTCTTCATTCTTTGATACCCAGATCTATCTTTCACGCCTCCAATTCCAATAATCGAGATATCTTTAATACTTTCGTGTGTACTTGCATCCAATAACTGCCGGATGGTCTTCACATTCCCCAAGGCAAGAGGGTGCAGTGCGTCGCCGGCCATGCCTCCGATTCCCGTTCCATTTCCGCTTCCTAACACAGGGACTCCGGATTCATTCATCAAAAGACACCTTTCGTGAATTAGCAAGTATAAAACTCAAATAGCAGACAATATTCGAGAGGTTGAGCACTGTTTCTTTCTCTATAGTTAAATTTATCAAATATTTTGATACACAAATACTAGATATATGGTGCATATAAGAAATTATCCCTGTAGAGAGAATTTACATACCCTCCTAATGTATTGGTGGCTGTAATGAAGGTAATAGGACAGTTACCTGACAACTCGGCACTGGATTCCAAGCATTGCACCAGAGTCACGAATTGGCCATGATATGTATATGGCGGAGTTTTTATGCCGACTTGTACGTCTCTCTTGTTGCTATGGAGCTGTTTGATCTTAGCAAGAACAGTGATGTATTTCATCAAAGCAGGCCCGTCATAAGCGGGGGGTGCCTTGTCCGGTATATTTGGACACGATAGATTCACTTCCATCATTAATTCTAAGCCTGAAGAGCTGGTCTCAGGCTGGCTTTGCAACTCCATAAGATGAGCCAAACAGGCTCCAACTTGCACTTCGTCGCCTGTGACACTCACGATGAATGGTTTGATTGGTCGTTGAGAGAACTGACCGGCTCTTGACATTTCGGTCAACATATTGCAATAGTTCATGAATGATACTGGACTGTATCCTAGAGTATTGAGCGATGATGTCTCGTCCAGATCTGGTACAACTTCACCACGGCCTTCGGCATACGACGTGGTATTGATTTGGGAACGGCAGGCTCCATGAGTAGTTGAGAAAAAGGCATATTGATGGGTGGTTACATCTTGCCTAAACTCTTGCCATAGAGACGTCCGGATTGTCACAGCTCCTGTGTACGGACAGTCGTAGACTAATGTGGGTCCCATTAGCAGAGTAACAATCGGGGTTTCCTGTTCTCTAAGCCAACTTGTAGGTATTGTGCTATGCTTTGGTAATGTGAACTTCAATAAAACTAATCCATACTTGTGGATGTTTGTTATGATCAAATTATAGGGTTTAAAATCTCTCAAACACAATTAAGCCTTCAAATTATACTCTTATTTTGCATGTTGAATTTATCATAGGATAGGCCCAACAGGAGAGACTCCAAGTGTTGGCTCAAAAAGTCTTTCACTTGGAATCGAGTACTCACGAGCTTTAAGATCTGTGGCACTAGTCGCCCATGGGTTCGAAGAATTCAGGAGAGGAGGTGTGATCTTGAGAGAGGTTTTGCGCTGAGGAGTAGCTGATATCTCCATGGTGGGATGTAAGGCAGGCTTAACACCGGATGGACAGACCAGAAGGAGGTTCAACTTGCGTACTGCAACGTAAGCAGGATAGAGGAACGACGTAGTCTCTACAACAGGGAAGGAGACGATGAACAATGCTCTGAAATATTATGTAGAGACTCAACAAGATGGTTAATTGCATTAGCAGCACCTACACAACTAGGACCCCCACTTGAAGCTATTCCATTTTCTTGGCATCTGTTCCTGTGTCATGGCAACTATTTTTCCATTGTAATTCACGATTCCAGATGATTTAACAAGCATATTTCTTTCTACTATACCGTATGAAATACAGGGGGGAGAATTGTTCATCAGTGATGTTCTTGCTATAGTAGTTCAAATAAATCACAGAGTATGTGGTTAAAAAGCTAGCGTCACTTGATCACTTGTTTGTACTGTACACCATGGAACTTCAAATAGCTCTGAGAGATGGATCTACTTAGGCTAAATATGTATATTCAGAGCCGAAAACTTATGAGCTAGAAAGTTGCCCAAGAATGTTTAGTACCGTCAATGGCCCAGGTTGAATTACTAAACTCGACGTAATTAGTTGGGTATAATAAGTTAGCCTTTTCGACTGCGAAATGCCAAGAACGACCCCACCACCCAGTCCCACTTTTCACGAACTGATGTTCACAGTATTTCCTGAGTAGAACTCAAGCAAAATACCGCAGCAATTATGGCTCTAATTCAACCCGTGAAAAGCTTCTCACTAGCAAGCAAGATAAAGCTAAATGATAACCATCGTATGCCCCTCATCCATCTTGGACTCTATCAAACTTCTGGTCGCGAGTGCTCCGAAGCTGTCACAGCTGCTCTTGAAGCTGGGTATACTCAGTCCAAACACCGCATCATAGGTATATTTTGCTGACTCTCTGGTATCTAGGTATCGTGGCTTTGATAGCGCAGAATGGTATGGAAATGAGAAAGCAGCTGGTGCTGCCATCGTCCGCTTTATCGACAGTAATAAGCTCGGGGTTGATAGGCAACATATCTGGTTCACAACAAAACTGAAGGACAACTCCAGTTATGACGAGACTAGGCTAAGCATCCGGAGTTCTATACGGAAGAGCGGGCTTGGTTATTTAGATCTGTATCTACTCCATAGCCCATACGGAGGCGCGGAGAAGAGAGCAGAGTGTTGGCGGGCGATTGAGGATGCGATCGAGGAGCGAGAAATACGGAGTGGCGGTGTCAGCAATTTTGGACTGAAGCACATGAAGGAGCTAATACTCTCGAACCCAAGACATCTGCCTTCGGTGAACCAGATTGAAGTCCATCCTTTCAACACACGCCCGGAACTTACGTCTTACTGTAAAGATTATGGGGTTACAATTGAAGCATATGCGCCGCTAGCCAGAGGTCTACGAATGAAAAACCCGACCATCGTATCACTCTCAAAACACTACGGCTGTACTCCGGCACAGCTTATGATTAGATGGAGCCTACAACATGGCTATGTACCTCTACCGAAAAGTGTTGGAAAGGAAAGGATCTTGAGCAACTCTCAGATTGGAACTTTTGAAATTACTGAAACTGATATGGAGGCGATGGATAATTTGGATGAGTATCTAGTCACAGATTGGGATCCAACTGATTGTGATTAGTATCGACTATTTGTTCGTCTTCATTCTCTGTAGAAATTTAGCACTATTCAAGTTATCTCCCTTTTTTACAATACGACTGGTGTCTTTCAATAACGATCAGTTTAGAAGTTGTCTACCCCACCGCAGGATAGTATTATACTTACGCTGTCCTTAGATGTATTATTTCCAATCTACCTCCAGGAAGTAGGCATCTTTTATCCCAATTTCTTGGGCGATGCTATTGATAGAGATCGTTATATCATCATCTGGTAATTCCTTAGGCGTTGCTCTTTTTTAAATTTCGACAAATTCTATGTTGCTAGAAGAGGCTTAGACTGTGGTTGAATACTTTTTTCGGGAGGCTGGCATGGGGTCTTTGATTAACTTGTGAGTCTAGCTCCTAACAATAAGGTTAGAGCAAGATGTGGGTCAAATGCAGGGCCAATACCAGAACGAAAGTGCTACTCTATGCTCTTCTTTGGTAGTATTATGGCTGGGTAATATAGGTAAGGCTGAGCTAAGTCTTGATATATATATCTCTCTCTCTCTTAAGAATACTAACAATCATAATATCGACAGACTCTCATTTCAAATACTTATTAGCACATTCTCTTTCCTCACATAACTAGAACAAATGTCTGAAAGTTAGAAACAATAGATAACTAGAAGACATTGATCTTAAATTACTTCAGCTTCGAAAGTTGTATGGGTAATGCCTGTTTGCGGCTCATCATTATCATTGGGAAAGCATGAATCGAGTGTTTACTGCCACTTACAAGCTTATAAGGTGAGTCCATGAAAGGCAAGGGAAGGTTATCATGCAAAGAAAAGATCAATCAATAAGTATACCAAGTCTCTTGACCTGTTTTACCCGAGGTATCTAGTCTAGTTATATACTTCCAATCTAAAATACCCATACTCCATACTCCATACTCCATACTCCATACTCCAGAAACCCAGAATTCATGAACTCATATACTCCCCAGTAGAAGTCTATCCGACAAATCAAAGGGATTTTAATAGACTTTCATGCAAATCACCCCAGTTACCAGCGTCTTTTAGTCTTAGTCTCCTCTAACCCTTTGCAGGGCCACTCGTAGCTGCTCCATCCTTTTCAGCCGTCTTGGCAGGCTTACTTTCCACACCGTTAGCAGCTACAGTCGCTGCTCCCTTATTTGGGACTTGGGCCGTTACCATTCTCCTTCTTATTGGATTCAGTATCTTCTTTTGTGGCTGGGATCGTGTTGTTTGAACCCGAGACCGTGAGAGGTTCCTTGATCCACCCCTTGCTTGCTGCTCTCGACAAACCTTTATACCATGCTTTTGCAATCTTCGCATGTCCCTTATCATTTGGGTGCTTTCCATCTTTTGATAGATCCTCAGGTTTCAACAAATTTCCCATATTTACCAAAGCAACATGGGCGCCTTTATCTGCCCGCTTTTTAATCACTGGAACGAGATTCTTGTTAAATGTTGCGATGTTTTTGGCAGCCTTCTCGTCGCTTGTGACTGTTGTAATTTGGGCAACCAAGACTGCTGCATCTGGAGCGGCTTTGATGAGATCATCTACCACCAGCCCCATTCTCTCATGTGCCGTCTCTGAACCAGGATTATAATTGTCATTAGTCCCAACAAAGACGAGAACGACATTTGGGCGTTGTTTGATGGTATCCTTAAAGAAGCCAGGCATCTCCTTGATTGTAGCCCCCGGGTGGCCCTCATTGTGTTTATTTGTCATATTTCCACTTTCTTGAGAGCCAATATAAGTAACCTTGTTATTTTTCTTCTCAAGAAGTTTCAAGAGATCCAATCTCATTCCATTTCCCGTGCTACTGCCATGTCCGTGCATGATAGAAGCTACATCGCCTGTTAAATAAAGGTAAATTGGCGTGGACTAGATACTTACCTCCGAGCGGCATGATCCGAAGATTCTTGTCCTTGATGACTTGGGTTCGATTACCTGCTGTTGGCTTTTGAGACTCGGTTTTATTTGATGGCTTACTTAGCCCCTGGTGCTCTATGGCAACCTTCGGCACGCCAGACTCAATTGCTGGCGCTGCTAGTACTGTGCTAGCAATGGCACCGATAGCCAAAACGAATGTGAAACGCATTGGAATTGGAGAAATAGAAAACCTGTGCTTGGCGAGAGGTTTATGATAGTATAGTGGTAACAACACTGTCTGCGATGGATGTAAGAAGAGGATTTGATAAGTTTAATGACAGCACATCTTGAGGTCTATATATGCTCAAAAATGCTTACTTCACGTCCTCGGATGGTTCTTTGGGAGTTTTATTCGAAGAGGCTGACGCAGTGTACTGTACCTGGTATGCAAGACATCCGGAGTGGAGGATTATTCGAAGCCCATACTAAAGAGTCCCATGCTGCTGTCGCAGACAGTAGACTCCTTATTTTTCTGGGTAATTTCCGCCGGAAAAGAGAGACAATGCCTAGGAGGCATTTACTAGCTACCACAACCTGCCCCAACCTGCCCGTTAACTGGTCCTATCGCCAAGTCCTTCATCCCCTGCCCCATATTTTACGACAAGCGAGAAATTCAACGTGCCCGGATTGGACCTTTGTAAGCAGACGAGGTGGTTGGTGGTTAGTCAGGTGGTCTGGGGAATCTGGAAGATGGTGGCTGTGCTGTGTGTGGCTGATAACTCTTACGGAGATCCTCATGGCCATTTGTAGGAGTACGTCTATGGCAAAAGATTACTACCTCGTGACAATACCAGTTCCTTAGGGAGAAAGGAATCGGCTTACCTGATCAACAGGAAGCAGAGAAACAAAAGAATTCCGTAAGGATTAGACTCGACATTATGAGCCCTGAGTAGGAATGGTTGCTAGACGCGTATCTAATGCATTATTTGACATCTAGGGTTCGATTGTGCATTACAGGTGTCGAGGAATTTATGTCGAAGGGCATGGGGCAAGTTTGAAGAGGTCTGCGTGTGGGCAGAGATAGATCCTTCTATGCTTCTAGCCATATCAGCATTAACGCTCAAAGCTCAGAAGCCGCCCAGAGCATTTCTTACAAATCTATCTAGATCGAAATATTAATTTAATAATTGAACTTACTCACATAACCATTTAAAACAAATGTACCTCACTTACCAGAGCTTTTATGGTCGTGATACTTTCCGGCAGTTTCTCAGGCTGCAAAAGTCGGTAACTGAGGTCCTAACCAAAAATCGAACTGGAAAAAAAGCCATCGCACGTACCTAACAAGATGTGAAAACATACAGACCTTCCCAAGTTGAGACTTTAAAACGGCTGTGTGTATGGCATGATATTTGTCTAGAGTAGTTACCTATTTACTTCCTACACCTGATCTACCCGGTTCGACTTTTGGTAGGCAGCCAACCTGCCTCAAGTCAATCTCAAAATGTTGAACCCATGGTATCTTCCAAACTCCGCGCTAAAGTCCAACAACATCATAATATCTTACAATCCCCTTCCAATAAAAGATTCCTTTCTTCCCCGAACATCAATCTAAAAGATAATGCCCCTGCGCGTAACATGCTTAATCCAAAAAGCTCGTCCGATTTCCAAAACTTGGGGTCTTATTTGGTGAATCAGTGGAGGCAATGGGATCTGGGCTGAGGCGTGCCAATTCGAAGTCATGGGAACTTGACAATCGGATGGGGTTTCGGAAGAATTGTGTAGCGGGTAGTGGACGGGGGAGGAATTGCATCTTAGCAGCGGATTTTTCGCGTGGCGGTTGACGGTCCCAACAAAGCAGAGTCCTACTAAGGAACTTAGGAATCATTTCTGGCTTAGACCAACTATCAGTGAATACCATCTCATATTCTCCACTCTTCTCCCGTTCAACTTCCTCCTCATACATCCGAATAACTTTTATCGCGAGGGGTTGGACCCAGGGTTTCGCAGGTGGCCAATAGTAATGCTTTCCGCGGTGGTCGTATCTCGAAAGATGAGTTGTCACAGGAACGTCATCGAGAGTAATCTCGTAGCGACGGAGCTTTCCTTTGCTCCAATGATCAACCTCGCTTTCTCGATGCAGTCTGTCACCTTCAACAACATAAAGCTTTTTGAGATTCGTGAGACCACGCACTAAGTCACCAACCAAGCTTCGAGTGCCCAAATGTCGTCCATATTCCGTACCACACCAGCGAAGATTTCCACAAGACACCGCTGAGAGTGCAAGATTCTCAATCGCCTGATTGTCAGGGTGAGCGCAGAAAGCTTTGACGTCGAGGTGTATCATAGCCTCACAGCCAATATAGATTGTATCGACATCAGGGCGAATATAGACAACATTTAGGTTGGATTGTTCGGCGTTCTCGCATGAAAGATGTATTGGTTTCATATGGAACATATTCGTGAAGTCATGGCACAAATCCAAAATTGCATCCCTCGGACCAGGAGCAGAGAACCTATATAACTTGACATTAGCACCATCCAATGTATATAATTGAAAATTAAACGTACTGTTTTGTATCTTCATTGACTACAACTTCAACAAAAGTAGGAAGTGCGCTGTCCCAAATCATAATCTTCACCTCTGACGGCAGCTTTTTGAAATCGGGGAAATTAACTGCAGGAATCTGCTTGGGGCTATATAGCTGGACTGCCTGTGTATTTGCAGTGTTGGCATTTCTGCTGGTGGGAATATCAGAAGAAACGTTCTGACTAAGCCCTTGGCCTCGCAACAGAAGTCCCTGATTCTTTAGGTCAACAAATTTCTGAGCGTCCTTTGTAAAAATGGGTTCCTGTTGAAACTGGGCCAAAAGAAAAGGCACTAAAGCAGCTTTGGAGCTCGCGTTTTGAATTCCGGTAACTTTTTGGCCGACTATGGACATGTCTGCAGCAGCCTTAAGAATGCCGGCTGTATTTGGGGTTGGTGTTTGGTCCATAGGAATATCTCCTAGGTCGATAATTTGATTCCCTTGCTTCTTTCGTGGCATAGCAGCTGGTCGGCATCCCCAAAGATCATTATTCCATTTAACTTCCAAGCCGCCGGCTATTGCGGCCTTTTGGATGTCATAGTGTGGCATTGGGATTAGAGACGCGGGGCTCGGATCTGGTTGGATTGGTTTCTGTGACATGAGTACTAAGTAAGTTGTACTGTGCTGCAATGGTTAGTCACAGCTGGAAGCAATAATTCTCTTGGATCGTACCTTGGTATCGTGTGTTGTGTAGAGTTTGAGCATCAAGAGTGCGGGATGTTGTCATCAAAGTCGTTTGATATGAGGTTACTGTTGAGATGTTGAGGGTATATTATGTTCATAAGCGATCTCCGGTTCAATGCTCCCGTTCGGTAGGCTACTGGGGATCCTTCGCATAAAAAAAATTCGATTCCCATACCTCAATGTTTAGTACGTTGTAACACTGTAAGAACTTAAGAAATGGAGATTCGCGTATGTGGGAAACGCGAAAGCACGTGATCGTTGTGCCGATATCCATTTGTGGATTCTGGTTCACATTTTGGCTTCCCTGCCATGTTCTTTCTGCTCTAAGCTACCAGCAGGAGAATACGCAAGGCATGAATGTGTATCATTTACAATCTCCCAGCATCTGTAGGATATCCGAGAAGGTTTTTATGCTGACTGTCATTGTTTGAGCGTGGAGACCTTTTCGTGAGTCGATATTCTCATGGGGTTCTGGGTTCATTAGGGTGGACACTGCTATAGTAAAATCCACATTTCATTCTTCCAGCTGCAGCATTTCCTAAATAGCAAATTTCTGAAGGAAATCCGGGATAAGAGATAGAAAGTCCTACTTTTAGTTATCCCCGTTGCCAGCAAAGGCGATGCTAATCACTATTCAGACTTATCAAGTTAGCATTCTCCAGAGAAAAAAGGAAGACCCTTAGCCAATATAACCTTTCTTTTGAAAGTACTTCGTTATTTGTAAATAGATTACGGCGGGCCGGGGGTTTATGCCAACGTCCCTTTAATTGTTTCTAGTGACTGCCTTGCATTCTTATCAGGTATCACAGTCGTGAGTCTGAAATGATAGGAAAAGTGTCTGATTCTGCTTAAGGTTCAAGTGGCTTCTAAAATATACTTGTTTGCTAAAAGGA
>Ga0247734_1001280_pt1 | contig 19332 bp, 13 predicted proteins | sample UWRJL103311B2_FD_180933 | JGI IMG/M metagenome (GOLD analysis project Ga0247734, IMG submission 180933) | Plant litter microbial communities from Arlington Agricultural Research Station in Wisconsin, United States - UWRJ-L103-311B-2 | ecosystem: Environmental > Terrestrial > Plant litter >... | reverse complement strand
CAGCCGCTAAGCTATGTGGCTGGTCGAGCACCGTGTCTTCGGGTCGCTTCAACCGACGACTGAGCTCGGGAAGCAAACCCAACACGGTGCCGCCGATCGCATCCATAACATCCGTGCCGCGCACGGTATCATCAAACCGCTCGACGAGCAGCCCAAGCAAGATGCCTGCGAGAAGGCCGGCAATCATCGAGGCTCCGACGGTCAGGGTCACGCGAGGCGAGCTCGGCGCGAGCGGTAACAGTGCCGGCGAGACAATCCGAGCATCGAAACTCTGCGCATCGACGTCTTGGCTAGTTTCCTTAAGCCGGTTCAGGAAGGTCTGATAAACCCCGCGGTCAGCTTCCGCTTGACGTTCGAGTTCACGCAATCGAACCGCTGACTGCCCCCCCTGGTTAACCCGCGATTCGATCGAGCTCACCCCCGACTGCAGCGCCTCCTCTCGCGCTTTCGCGACCGCTACCTCGTTGGCCGTAGCAGCCGAGATTTTGCGGATCTCCGCAAGGATTTTTTGACGCAGATCGGCGAGTTCTGCTTGAGCGTTGATGATCTTCGGGTAGTTCGGCCCAAACGTCGCCTGCAGATTAGCAAGGTTGCGCTCTACTTCACTCTCTTGCTCTCGAAGCCGCTGGATCAGCGATGACGCGAGAGTCAAAGGTGAGGACGCTACGTCACCAGAGCCTCTAGCCAGCTTTCTCAACTCGGCGAGTTGTGCTTCCTTGGAAGCACGTTCGCCTCGGGCAGTGACTAGTTCAGTCGTCAACCCCGAGAGCTGCTGCGTGTCGATGGTGGCGCCTTGAGATGTTCCGGTTAAGCCCGAGCTGGCGCGATAAAGCTCTGCAGCTCTATCAGACTGCTCAGCCTGCCTGCGGAGCTCAGCAATACGCGACAATAGATAAGCCGAAGCTCGACGGCTTGCGTTCGCCTTCTGGGTAACCCCATCCTGGATGTAAAGATCTGCCAGCATGTTCGCGATCGCTTGCGCTTTACGCCCTGATCGCGACGTGACGTTGATAGTGATGACGTAAGATTTATCGTTCGACGCGATCGCAATCGCTGATGCGACCGAGGCGATCACCTGTGCTCTGATCCGGTCCGGCGTAGGCGCCCGCGCAGGTCCGCGTCGTCGCGCCAGCGCGACGAGATGCGAAATTGAGAAGTTCGTCTTTGGCGGATTGAGAGTAGCGTTAAATTCTGGATCCCTGTCCAAATGCAATGCGTCAACGAGCTGACTGATCAGCTGAGTAGAACGCAAAACTGCTGCCTCGGTCGCGACCGTGGCATCATCTGCCGGCGATTGCGCCTGAACCTGCTGAACGTTTACGAGCTGAGGCTTTTCATTCTCTATCGCGACGGATGCTGTCGCTGTGTACTTAGGCGTCGCGGAGCTGACGATCAGAACCCCGCACATCACGCCCAGCAAGGTGGCGATCAAGAGCAAAGGCCACCGCCTGCGGAGGAAATTCGCGATCAGCCGAACTTCGGGCTCTGGCAGCGAAGTTCGCGCGTACTGGCTCACAGCATCGTCGTTTATAGATGGATTTTCGTTCACAAGCTCGCCAGCCTCAAAGTTTAGCTACAGTTGGATGCCGATCGTCAGGGAAGCACGATTGCGATCGAATTCACTGCCCTCGGTTCGTGCCGTCGATCGCCGTTGCGCTAAGTCGTAACCCGCCTGGACATACCACAGCCGACCCGGAGTGTATCGGGCTCCAAGCGAGGCTCCGTAAAAGCGATCCGTGCGTGGCGCGATTGCTATGGTCGCCCGCTGATAGGCATTGGTGACCTTGCGGAGTGTGACGGTTAACGCCAGCTGGCGTAGCAACTGGTGATCTACCTGCAGCGAGAAGGAGGTCGTCAGAAAGCTTGAATAGCCAGTCGAAAGCGTCTCATTCACGTCGCGCGACCCGAGCAGCTCCACCGCTGTCAAACTGCTCGGACTCCATATGGCAACGCCACGAAAGGTGAAGCTGTTCGTTGAAGCATATCGGGGATCTTTGAAGTTCCGGTAAAGGTAGCCTGCGCTTACCTCCGCGCTAATGATCCGGGTGATCTCGACGCGGGCACCTGCCGTTGCCGTTATACCTCTCGAATCACGGCGGAATCCTAACCGGTCGGTTGTGTTAACATAATCGATCTTATTATAGGAAACCCGCATCAATGCACTGTACCCTGTTGTCAATTGGTACTGAGCACGACCGCTGATCACGTACCGATTACGATTGCGCCCGCTGTTGTCTTTGATGCCACCTCCAATGGTCTCGGAGTCAGAGAAGATGGTGCGCGTATAATTGAGCCCCACTCCGCCGCGCAACTTAGCGAGATCCCGGTCAAGAGTGAGGCTGCCGCCCGCCACCGTGTAGCGCGGAGGCCGCAAATCGTCGGTCGCGGACTCAGGCTCGCCCCGGTTCAAGTGCGTGCCGCGGTAGCTGCCCTCGGCTACCAGGATGGTCTCCGGCAGGAGCTCGTATCGATTGTTGGCTATGACCCTGTAATCCGTCCGACTCTCGTTCTCGTTGCGAGCATATTCAAGCCGGTCAGCAAGCGCTTGGATGGTCAACCTGTTACGGCCCGTATCTAAAATCATCCTTGCGCTTGGGGATGAGCGAAATACGACGTCGCTGACCCCCCTTTGTGTGGCAAAGATGTTGCTGTCGCTGACGCTCTGTAATTCCAGCAGCGGAAAGATGATGGCGGAGCCAAGTTGTATGCCAAGAGGTTGGATGCTGCTGGCATAATCGTTGAAGCCCTGATCGCGCGGCGCACCGATCGCGTCACCGGGGGGTGTGATCGGTGGAGGCGCCTGTATGACATTGATATTACGCTCAACAACAGAAACATCGTCGCTCGGCGCCTGCGGAGCTTGAGCAAGCGCCCGAGCTGTGCCTAGCGGCAGCACCGGCAGGACGAACATCATGGCAAGTCGCAGCTGCGTCTTAAGCGCACCGGGAAAGACGTGGCGAGGCACCGTCATGGGCACATTGCCGTCACTGGTCATCGTGCCCAACGGTCGTAGAATGTTGCATTGACCAGGCGGCCGATGCGCTGCCTCGACGGCGCGATTGCACGAACGCCGTTAACATCTCGCTGATCCGTGCAATACCAATCCCCACAACGGCGCTGCATAGCACGGCGATAACGGCAGGTAGTAGTGGCCCCTTTTGGCTAATAACATGCAACACGAAAGGGTGGCTCATGTAAATATACAGACTGGCCGTAGCGATCACTGCAAACGTCGAGACGAGCCAGCGCGGGAGTGTCAACCGTTGAACGTAGACGAGAAGGATCAGCGCGCCAAACTGCATTCCTAGAAAGATCGCCATCTTAATTGGCGTGAGCGGCGAGCGTTGAAGCTGCTCCGCGGCGATTACCCATAGCCCGACGCTTCCCAAAGCGACGGTTGCCGCTTTTCGCAAAGGCCGATCTGCCAGATAGATCAACCAACCAAGTACAAACAGCCAACCCATAGAGAAAATCGTAAAGAACTTAAACGGGGCTAACTCGCGATTATAGCGGGCGATAATTCCGACTAAAAGCGCACCTATAAATAGGGAAAGCATGCTTTCCCATCTTTGGCGCTCAAAGAAGCGGCCAAACATCTTCACAGAAAGAGTCGCGCCGAACAAGCCAACCAGCAACAGGTAATCTTCCATGAACCAGTATGGCACCAAGAGTTTGTCGCCTCCGCTGCTATATACACCCTCTGTGAAATTCGCGACCAAAGCGTACTGCGGCCAAAAGAACCGCTTATGGTACGCCAGGGTGACCGTCACGAAAACATAATAGGGTAGCAAAATACGAAGGGCGACGGACATCAAAACATCGCGCGCGCGCCCTCGAAGAATCTTCGGCACCTGAAAGCGCGAGAAATTCAGGCCTGCTACCATCAATAGCGCGGGCGAAGCGTTACCGAACCCTTGAGCCCAAGCGTGGTCAAAGACTACAATTAGAATCGCCAAAGCGCGCACTGGAATGCTCGTCTCTACAGCCGATCCGCGCTTCTTTGCCGGCAGCATCGCCTCCAACGTTGCGATCGGCATAGCCTCCCAGCCATCGGGCAAATAGCCTAGCCGCTCCTCAATGAGCAATGAGACTCGGATGTAGCTCAGCGAATCACCGCCCAGCCGGACAAAACTGTCGTCGTCTTCGATAGATGGCACGCCCAGGTTGTGCGCCAGCTCGGTGCGGAGAGCCGAGACTTCAGTCGATGTACCGGTCTCGGCGGCCGCCCGCTCGTCAAGAACGCCGCTTGCAACAACCTCCTCGGTTAACCGGCTGCGCTGAACCTTTCCGGTGTCTGTCGTCGGCAGCCGCTCTACGTTTAGGACATGGAGTGCGCTTCCGGGAGCCAGCCCGAAGCTTGAGATCACAGCAACGGCCGCGACCCTAACATCGTCCAGGGAGAGGGGGGCTGCACGTTCAACAGCCACCAACACCCCATCACCGCGTGTCGCGTCGGGGACGCGAGCGACGGCGATCCCACCGGCCACTGCCAACCGCTCGCGAAGCCGCTCTTCTACTATGTCTGGTACCAGCTTGATGCCACCGCAGTTGATAAGGTCGTCCGCACGTCCCCCAAAGAATAAGCGACCTTCATGGATGGAGCCGAGATCGTTAGTAGTCAGCCAGCCATCTTCATCTGTTAGCCGGTAGCGCCCTTTGCCGTCGATCCAGTCCTGCGCCACATGTGGACCTCGAATGCGAATGCGACCATCTGACGCGATAGCTATCTCGGCCTCGCCAGTCGCTACGCCTACCGAGTCCAATGCCATCCCGTGGTTTTCCGAGATGGTCAGGAAAGCACTGCGTGAAGCTTCCGTCAGCCCATAATGTTGAACAATGGTGGCGGCGGGAAACAGCCGCTTCAGTTCTTCCTTTTCGCGGCGTGCCAAAGGTTGGCTGCCGATCTCTATCCAGCGCATTGCGCTGCCAGCGTCCCCGATCGTGCTGCCGCGTTCGAGCAGCAAACGAATTTGCGTTGGTACGGCCGAGACTGCGTTGATCTCCCCATCGCGCAGCATCTGGACGATCTCTGCTGGATCGAACCCTCGCGGCGAGATGTAGGCACGCCCGCCAACGGCAGCAATCGCGCGGAAGCGACCGAGCCCAAAGGAGTAGTTCGGGGGAACGCCGACATACTCGCGGACGCTAGAATCGAGGCGCATTACGCAATTCAGCCGCGCGATTGTGTCGGCAAGGGCTGAATAGCTGAGCATGATCCCTTTGGGCTGGCCAGTCGTGCCCGATGTGAAACTAATTTGGGCAAGCGCAGGGTCGTTGATGGTCGCGTGCTGCTCGATGAACCAGCCGCTGCCAGCCTCTGGATCGATCAACTCGTCAAAGCGCAGGCCCTCAATGCGGCCGGCAGCATCACTGGACGCGACCACGACAAACGGACGCCGCTCGGCGTAGAGCCGGAAAACAGTGGAGACGAAGCCGATCGACGAGCGCGCAATAATGCCGGTTACGGTTACAATCGGCTCTGGGATCATGCCGGGGCTCCGTTATATTCGATAGGTCGGGCTGTGAAGCTCACCAGTGTCATAGGCACGAACTGGTTACAAATTGGCCACTTTGTAAACGGCGACCGCGAAGCCAACTCACGCGACATCGCGTGCACTATCTCGGACCGAAAGTTTGTGGTGGGCGGGCCTCGATCGGATGAGATATCCGCCATGGCTCTTCGCAGAGGCGAAGCCAGCCCAAGAGGAACCCTGTTCCCCACGCAAAGTGCATGATCGCCGCAGCTGGTGCCGCCAGCAGTCCGCACAACGATCGTCGCCGAAGTCCTATTGCCGCACCATTTGCGGCTATGATCGCCAGATATAGCGTGGGCAATATCAAAAGTGCCGGCACGATCGGCGCTATGAGGACGGTTGCCGCCGTGCCTAGGACGAGAAGTGGTATCGCGAGCTGCCGCGCCTTGAGCGATCCAGGATGACGACGTACTGTCCGTGATCGACCCCACCCATAGTTGAAGTACTGCCGGGCGAGCTTAGTTGGTGTGGCGCGGGGCAGATAGCCGAGCCGAATGTTAGCATCGAGAAAGATGCGGCTGCCGAGAGCACGCTGTCGACAATCCAATTCGGCATCTTCGTTATGACCAAACGAAGGATCATAGCCGCCCACACGGCAGAAACTCTCCATCCGGAAAAGAGCGTGGTGGCCGTGATCGACGTAACCGCTGGCGGTTCCGCCGCGGTGCGACGATCCACCTGACCCGACCTTGCTGTCAGAAACCCAAGCAACTGCCCGTTGAAAACAACCAATACCGTACGAGTCCATAGGCACGACAATCGCATCTGCCGAGCGTCTACCAAACGACGAGACTAGCTTGCCCACAAATCCATGTGGGTAAGTAGCGTGCGCGTCGCAGCGAATAAGCAAATCACGTCCCGCTCCATATTCCTGCACTGCGAGGTTGATAGCGGCTGACTGCAACCGTTGCGGATTGTGAACCAGTCGTAAATTTTCACGGCCTTCCGCTATTTTCGTCACAATCTCCTGCGTGCCGTCGTCGCTGCCGCCGTCTGCCACCACAAACATCAGATCTGCGTCGGGAAGCGTTTCGTCCAAAAGATTGGCAAGCACCCCCGCTATGTGAGGCGCCTCGTTCAGGGTCGGGATGACGATTAGGACAGATTGATGGTTCGGCATCTGCTCAGCCGCCCACTACCGTCGGAGCAGCTGGAATCTTGGCGCGTTCACCGTCTGGTCCAAGCCGCCGAAGAAAAACGGTGAGCCTGACCTCGATGTACTTCTGGCTGAAGTGCGCCAGCACCAGCGAAGGCGCCAACGAAATTAGCACGAGTGCCAGCTGTGCTGCCGGCCCCTGCGCTATCAACGGCACAAGCCGTTTAAGCAGACCTTTAGCAATCGCCTGCATCACGGGGTGCCAAAGATAAAAGCTGTAGCTGACCGTTCCGAGCCACATCATCGCTTTGCTGCGCAGAAAACGCCCGAGTCGACCCTGTCCATCACTGACTCCGAGCAGCGCAGCCGTGCCTACTAGAAGCGCAAGCAGGAGCCCGGGAAAGATCAAGAGCCAATGACGAAGGCCCAAATGAATGGGATTCGCATAGATAATCTTACCATGCAGATGCCAGTCGACGAGGCGCCAAAGCCCGATGAAAAGCAGCAGGTTGAGCATCGGATAGGCCGACCAGCGCCGCAGCCAAGTTGTACGGCCGACCCCAAGAGCGATCATCACGCCGGCCGCCATCAGGATTGAGCGCGGGTACATCACTAGCAGCACGGCACCGATCACCACTGTAACGGGCAGCGCTAAGCGCACGCCTCGACGATGCGAGAAGTAGCCCGTGCCCAGCAGAAAATAAAAGGTGAACTCGTACCCGAGTGACCATGCCGCTGGATTAACCTGAGGGACGTCGAAAAAAGGGGGGGGGGCTAGGAAGTTGGCGAGCCACAGCCGCAAGCTAAGCGATTGGTCCAGGCGTTCGCCTGAGAGAAAGCTCATGGCGGTTATCACTAATATCGTCGCCCACAGCACCGGCAAAATCCGCGTGACCCTATCCCAGAGGAAGGAGACGAAACTGCTCGCCCGACCGAGGGCCCCAACGATGACAAGCCCGCTGATCCCGAAGAAGAGCTCGACACCCATCTTCAGGCTGGCGAAACCCGCCTGTTGCAATCCGACGAAGAAGGATCCTGGGAAGGTAGGCAGCCCCGAATTTCCCACATGGTAAAAAAAAATCACCAGGGAGAAGAGTCCACGTGCTCCATGGACGTTCGGATTGAGGCCGGATTGTTTAGACATCTCCACGCTCCCACTCAAACGCGCCTCTAACCCGCATCGTTCGCATTTGCAGCAAATTTCTTTGCGCATGCGGCGTTGCCGCTACCCAGCGGCTTGTCTATGGTCTTTCGACCGCACCGTCCTTGAGTAAGGGTAGGCTTGAGTATCGCCGTCACCAGCGTTTCGTCTCACGCGCCGGCGCAGCCGGCGCAGTCTAAACGTTTTCACCCCCCTGCGGTCTCCGACGTTGATGCGCGAGCCAGCCGCATTTTCGTTCACGCGATATTGATCGGCGCCATCTGCCTGCAACGATTTGGGTTGGCTCTGGGAAAAGGGACGGCGCTCTTCGCAGCTCTACCTATCACGACGGCTATGATCGGCTGGTTACTCTGGACCCATCGTGCAAAGATCAGCACTCCGCTCCTGATTGGTTATGTAGCGTTCTTAACGGCTGTGGCCGTTAGTACTACATTGGCTTTCGCCCATAAAGACAATCAGGTTTTGAGCATAAGCTTGATGTCGCCGTTTGCTATTATCCTTAATTATTTACCACTTATTTCAGCCCCAAATCAGAGGTTCGATCGAAGCTGTGTTCTACCAATCTTTATAAAATACGCACGCTTTTGCACCTCTCTCGGCATTATCCAGTATCTAGCTCAATTTGTTGGAATTCGATTTTTCTCGTTTTATCTAACATTTCCATTTCTCCGTCCGATACTGATAGAACAGCAATACAACTATGATCCTGCAACTGCATATGGCTCTATTATTCGCCGTGCGAACGGCGTTTTCTGCATTGAGCCTGCTCTTTTTTCTCAGTTGATCGTAATTGCAGCCTGCATTGAATTCTTTATTTTCAAGAGAAGCAAGTTTCTTCCTGTGTACGCGATCGCCTATATGTTTACGTATTCCGGAACCGGAGCCTTGAGCTTCTTGATAGCTGTCCCGTTGTATATAATTCTGTTTTCCAAGGAAGCGTCTCGACTGGCTTTGCTCGGGGCTTTGGGTGTGATTATGCTTGGCTCCGGCGCTTTGCTTTTTCCGAATGAGTTCAACGGCCTTTTCGGCCGATCCACCGAGATCTCGCAAACCGGCAGCAGCGGCTACCACCGCTATGTTGGTCAGTTCGGGCTTGTGGATACGCTGATTGGTCAACCCCGGATTCTTGTTGGCTTCGGCCCTGGCTCGCTTGAGCGGTCGACTTTCTCTCAAACCGGGACCACCGGGCCCATTGCGAAGTTGATAGTCGAATATGGGGTGGGCGGCCTCATTGCGTTTATGCTGACGCTCGTTGCAGGGATATGGCGACGTGATTTGGCCATCATTCCGCTCCTAATGCTCTCCATATTCCTATTCGGCGGGGGTAATTTCGCTTTCTCGCCGCTCCTTGCCGAGATATTTCTGCTTTGCATCTGGGCTGCTCCACCGGCGCATAAGCTAGACCGTGGTCTCGTAGGCGCACAGACACAGCCGCATTGAAGCGAGGCGGATCATGCCGAGAAAGTCGGTGGCGAGCTTATCGTAGCGGGCGGCGACGCGGCGGCGGTGCTTGAGCTTAGAGAAGAAGCAAGATCAGGTTGCGCTGGCGGTAGAGGTGCTTGCCGAAGCAGGGCCTCAGCTTGCGGCTGCTCCTAACTGGGATACTCGGCGTGGCGCGATGGATCTGGATCAACTCGCGGATGCGGTCCGCATCGTAGGGCTTGTTGGCGAGCACGATCATTCGCTGGCCGAAGTCGTAAGCGGCTTGTCGACGATCTCCCCCTCAAAGGTCTATTACATCTTCAGCCCAGGCCGGGTGGGAAGTCCCTGAACGTCGACGACTACGTAGACGTTGGTCCTAAGGACGCCTCGGCTGTGACCGAGACAATGATCTGAACGTCCTTGTGGACGTCGCACGCTGCCAGCCCGCCCGGGTAGAAGTGCTGTTGATTAGTTGGGTCTCGCCTTCGTGCACGGCGCTGATGAGGTCCATCAGCCGATCCGCACGCCTGGCAGCCGCCATCGATCCACGAGACTGTGATAGACGGTGCGCGGGCCATTGCGTAAGGTAGGTCGCGCAGCGTCTTACCAGATCATCTTTCCTATAAGATGCAGTTCAACATACGCCTGTCATCAACGGGACGCCCCGCGCGCCCTGTTAGGCAGCAGCGGCCCAACCACGCGCCACCTCCGATCCGGTCAGATACGACAAGCGCCGCTACCGGCGCCGCAGCCGCATCGAGATCATGTTCGGCAGGCTAAAGGACTGGCGCCGCGTCGCCAATCGCTACGACCGATGCCCCACGGTCTTCTTCTCCGCCATCGCCCTCGCGGCCACCGTTATCTTCTGGCTATGACCAATGAGTCCTGACCCTAGAAATCGTGTCAACGCGACGGGCTGTATATAGGTCGGTCGACCATTCCGTTTACGAGTTCAACACCCGGTATGTTCCTATCAGCAGCGGTCGGGCGTCGATTACATGACCGCCCGCGGTGTCGCTGCGTGTTCATGGAGGAAGTTGGGAGCTTTTTCATTCCATACAAACCGGCTAGACCATCGCACTTTCCGAAACTTAGAGACTCCAAAGGAAAGCGCCGGCCACAGCAACGGCGTACCGAAGTTGCGCATCAGCACCGCAAGACTGCCCGTGGACGCAAATTGAGCGGCGCTGCAGGCGCTGACAGCAGCGTAGATGGCAACAGTCGCCAACGCGAAACTAGATGCCCGCCGCGATGGTAATAGGACTAGCCCCGCAAGGTAGATTATCATGCCGACATGCACGTCTGCCGAGGTGGGATTGAACAGCATCCGCTTACTCCTATAACACGCGTGCGTTGCGCGGTTCCAGCGTGGGAAGTAACCAGAAACGGTTTAAAAAGGGTGAGCGCGTTTGATCGTCAGCAGCGCCTGGATCCCACATTTATCTCGGCCGCCGCGAGGTTGGCTTTCCTACGGGCTCCTACCGGAGGACCTCGGGTACAATGCTTGGACTACAGAATAAGAATGCGGAGATCATGTATTGCTAGCGCCGCACAATGACGGCGCACCATTCGATCCAATCAGAGAAAGCGCATCGTCGTGCGCTAGCTACGGAGGAGCAAGTTCAGCTAAGCCCAAGCCGGTGATGAAGATCGCCAGCGTCGAAAGCTCCGTCACCAGCCAGGCTCCCCGGCCTCCTCGACTATGATCACGCCAACGTTTCTAACGCCCGCACGGCTACTTGTAGTTGATCAAGGCGCCTACCAAACACGCGATCGTCACTCAAATATGCGGTAGATTCCGCTGCCTTCGCCAACGCAGCTGACGCGCGTGCTCTATGGAAGCTATTTGCGATACGCAGGCTGGCCTTGATGCCCCTGCGTATGCCAAGGAAGCGTGGACTTGGCTGTGGTGGGCTTAGTGAGGCACTAGCCCTTCCGAAGCGCTCTTCCAAATAACGCTGCAGGATTTCGGGATGGCGGTGCTCTTCTCCAAAGATCGGCTGAGGAGCCATTGAGCGACGCAGACGGCGATGCACGATCATCTCATCGCTGCTGCTATAGCCAATCGGCAAGGGCTCAAATGGCAAGTCGAGCGAGGAGGTCCAGTCAGTCCACTTGAAGCGATCCATTGCTGGTGAGATCTGCAGAGGTACCCAAGGGATGCGCAGTGTATCTGCGACTATCGCGGCATGCATTGCCTCTGCGAGTACCAGCCTGGCGCGTCCAAATTGCGCGAGCGTTTCGGCAACAGGCGCACGCGGATCTACATAGTCGACACCAGCCGCACGGGCCACCGCCGGCCAGTCGCTGTCGTTCAGTGACTTGTGATGCGGCATGAACAGGACGCGCCCTTCGCCTGTACGCGACGGCACCATGTCACTTGCGGCCAACAGCGCGGCACCGTCAGTAACTGCGGCGTCAGGTCTGCCAATCGCTGCTGCCGTAAGGGGCCCCCGGACAGCCAGGATCGACCAGCCGGCAATATCTTTTGGGGGAACGCCGTAAGAAAGGCCCGTGCCCAACACGGCGACGTTGCGGTCGGATCGTGCGTAGCGCCCCACGATGCCTTCGTTTAGAATGCTGCCGATACCGATCAACACAAGCCTATTGGAGGCCCGAACAGCTTCCGGCAGAATGCGGTTCCACAACGTGGCGTTGAGGTCGTCACCGAAATTGCGGTGCGGATCGTGATAATAGACCAGCTCCAAAGCACGTCCCCCATGCAATTGCGTAATGCGTAATGCGCGTAGCGACGTTGTTATTTCCGGGCTAGCAGCATTTTTTGCGGGCCCTGCTGGCAACCGTATAAGGAGTGTATATGTCGGAGTACGGCGAGCGCGACAAGGAGCCCGTGGTGATCACCTTTGTCATCCCAGTGCGCCACCAAGATAACGCCGCCGACTGGCCTGCCCTATGCCACCGGCTGTCGCAAACGATGAGCTCGATAGCCGCGCAACGGTCTGCGAGCTGGCAAGGGATCATCGTCGCCAATCGCGGCGCAAACCTCCCGGACCTACCCGCCGGTTTTGCGGTCCGGGAGGTCGATTTCGAGCCCAACCCCCTCCACGACATGAAGGCCGACGACAAAGAACGTGTGTACGAAAGCTTCCGCTTAGATAAGGGGCGACGCGTTCTGGCTGGCATGCTTGCGGCGGCACCTACCCGATTTTTCATGATCGTCGACGACGACGATTTCGTAAGCGCCAATATCGCTGACTTTGTTGCAAAGAACCCGGACGCAAACGGCTGGAAAATCGAGCGCGGCTGGGTGTGGGGCGAGGGCGGCGGGCTGGTGTATGCACACGACGCGTTCGACCGGTTTTGCGGCACGTCGCTTATCGTCCGCAGTGACCTCTATGCTCTACCCCGCAGCCTGGAGAGCGCTTCGGAAGAATATATTAAGTCCATGCTCGGCAGCCATGTCCGCATCGCTTCGGTCCTAGCGGACCGAGGGGCAGCGCTGTCACCATTGCCATTTCGCGGCGCCATCTATCGAATTGGGCACGCTGGAGCGCACAGCAAGTCTAAAGGCTTACTAAGCACCTATCTTTTCAGAACAGAGATGCTTCGGCGCCCACTGCATCTGCTGCGCACGATACGTCGACTTCGCCGGCTCAACCGAAAGATCCGTAACGAATTTTTCGGTCAAGCAGCGCGAGGTGGGCCGGCTATCGGCTAAGCCGTTTGCTGATTGTCTGCCCATCAGTCGAGGCCCAGCGCATGGCGTCGTTAAAAGAAGTGGCGCGATAAGTAAGATCACTGTCGCCGGTAAAGGCCGCTTGGAAACGCGTGATCTTGCCATAGCTGTTATCCAGCGTCGCGTGTGGGCGGCCGAGCAGCAGCGATAAAATGTGGACGTGTAAGCGATCGGTCACAATCGCCCTGCCACGCGAGATCTGCCTGATCCCACGGCGGAATCTTGCTTCAGCAAGGTCGTTGAACTTGGCGAAACGCGCGGCCTGCTCGTCCCTGCCAGTCAGTAACGATGCGAGCTTGCTTCGTAGCTTCACCAGCTTCATGCCCAACGCTGGCTCAGTGATCCAATCTTCAACAGAAAGCTCTGGGTAAAGAGCTGTATCGTAGGCCGTGCTCTTCTCTTTGTCCTCACGCAGCATAGCAAGGATAGGCAGACGCGCGGCGGCGAGCGGCGCAATCGGGCCGATGCATAGTGCCATATCTGGGCAGAGGATGACTTCGCACTCGAAATGTTTTCGACTAAATTCCAGCGACTCCACATCCCGCACGAGGAGCACGAAATTGCCATGCTTGGCGATAATGCGAGCGCTTTGTTCAATACGGGCTGGAGAGTCGAAATGGATCGATTGCGGGAACTGGATGACTTGGCGGTCCGGAAACTCCTCGAGGATTCTTTCGCGGAATCTCTGGTGCGACTCCCAGACATCACCAAAATTGCCGCCCCCATGGATGAATATCGGCCCTTTCGGCATCTCCTCACGCAGGTGTTGCGAAGAATGGTTTGCGATCTCAGAGACGTAGGCTGGCCGGCGTTTGGCCGCGCGAAGATAAGCCATCTCTCCCAGCCAGATTGCAGAGTCGCCGACATTTCGTATGTTTGGAAAATCGACAATTGCGAACGGTTGGCCGTCAGCAAAGTACGGATCTAGGACAGCGCGGATTCTCTCTTGCAGACGGCCGGCGAGGTCTTGATATGGAATGGTCACGCAATCATTCTCCCACTACCCTCTTTGGTGGCACGCGCGCCGAAGCGCTCAAGCAGCCTTACGCGCAAGCTTTTTGTAAATCGAGAGTATCTCCGTTTCCGGTCCTTGCGGCGCGCCCGCAAGTCGCCACAGGATAACCATCGTGCTTAGATACAAGAAGGCTGCCGTCAAACATGTGAAGGATATCTGACGAATCAGCGCGAAGGTACCATCCTGTGGCCCCATCGCTTGCAACAGGAGTACAGCGCCGGCTGTCATGACCACAATACTTATTAGAGCGCGCGTATTTGCCTTGAGTTGATCGGCAACACGGAGGCCAAGTAGCTGCTTAACAAGATACATGTTCACCACGGCAGCGAACAGACCAGTGAAAACGCGAGCGTACACCAGACCCGTAAGGCCGCCGATATACATGGCTGCAACGATAATTGGCACACGTACAAAAAACATCTGCGTGCTGCGCACGAATAGCTTGCGCGTTTCTCCGCAGGCCATTGCTAGTGGCTCGACCAACGAGCCGAGTGTCTGAAGCGCATAAATTGAGGCGAGCGCCTGCATGATACCCACTGCCGGCAGCCATTTGTCTCCAATAAACAGTCGCACAGCCGGTTCGGCGATAACGGCGGTACCAAAACCAGCCGGCAGCGCCACGGCGGTGACGAGTGCTTGGGCGCGCTGGTAGGCCCCTCGCAGACGCAAGCGATCGCCGTTTAGCTTGGAGAAGCCTGGGTAGATTGTCTGGGTCAATGGCGCCGTCATCTCCCGGGTCGCCAAGGACGAAAGCGTGCTGCCGACAGTGTAAAGCCCTAGGGCCGAACGGCCGAGAACCTTGCCGACTAGCAACTGATCAAATCGCCAATTTAACATGTTGATCGCTTGACCCAACGTGAGCCAAATAGAGAACGATAAAAGGCTGCGTGCTTCGCAGTAGGTAATACGCGGCCGGAACGGCACGGCGCAGTAAGACACAATCACAGCTGTGAGGGACGTAGCGAGTGAGCCGATTACGAGCGCCCAGTACGAGTGGTAGACAAACGCAATTGTCAAAGCCGCGATCAGGCCCGCCAGTTTTTGTGAAACACTGAGCACAAATTCCTGCCAGAACACCAAATTGCGTTGCAGGACGATACGCCGCGGATTGGCCAAACTATTGATAAAAACGCTCAGCCCCAACGCAATCATGATCGGCGGGAGCCGGGGCTCCTCATAGAAGCGTGCCGCCGGATGAGCCGCAGCCGCGAACAGCCCAAAAACGATCAGGCCTCGCGTGCCGTTTAAGGTCCAGGCCGAACTGAAGTGGTCAGATCCTGGATCCTGATGCTTGATGAGTGCCTCGGTCAGCGAGAGCTCGGTGAACGCTGTCACGAGCGCGAGCATAGTCGTACCCAGCGCAACCAAGCCAAAGTCCGCCGGCACCAGCAGGCGCGCGAGAACGACTGTGCTGATGGACGCAAAAAGGTTAACGAGAATGCGCGCCGAGCTGATCCACATCGTGCCCTTGAGCAGCGCGCCGGAAATGGATTTGGGCGGTATCATCGCGATGAAAACAGTTTCCAAGAGCAAGTCGCCGTGTCAGCCATTGCCTGCCTCCGGACGCCGAGCCAAACTTTTGTGTGGTGCAGCATAAATCCGCAGCTAGCTTGCCACGTCCCGCGAGGCAACTGCTCCGATGGCCATGTGATTGCCCTTGGCGCTTTGATGCTCTTGTCGTTTGGGGTCCGTTTGCTAAATTCGGGCGGCATCGGAGAACCCGGTGTGGCGCGCTTGCCTATTGTGACGACGTCCCGACCGGAAGCCTGCTTTGGCTATTTTTCTGGGCGTCCGGCGCTCATACATGAATGCCGCTCTGGCCGGATCGAGGTATTTCAGCATGATAGTTGACGCATCGTCCGCAGCCGCGGAGCCCCTCTCCGTCTTCATGCGGCCTGCCTGGGCGGGCGAGAATGCTCTTTGCCAACAGATGGCAGACGCCCTGACTGCCGAAGGGCTTGTGGTCACTGAATTGGGGTATAGCTATCGTGCTGTGCCGGCAGGTCCGGGCATCGCCTTCTTTCACTGGCCCAACGAGATGTTCCTAAAGGACACGCCGAGGAAGATGGTCGCGACGCTGATGAAGCTCGCCCGCATGGCCTGGGCAAAGCGGCAGGGCCTTCGGCTTGTTTGGCTGGCACACAATATCGTGCCGCATGAGGCCGGTGAGCCATTCCGGCTCGCTCGCAGCTTATTCTTTCATTTGCTGGACGGTGTTGTCTATCTATCTGAAAGCTCGCAGGCGCAGGTAATTACGGCATATCCTGCTCTGGCTGAGATGCCATCGCTGATCGTGCCACACGGTGTTTACCTACCGCGCATACAGGCGCCGCGGCCCGCGAACCCTCTCGCCACTCGCCCAGTGCATCTGGTGTTCGCCGGTCGAGTCAAGCGATACAAAGCGCCTGACGCACTTGCCAAAGCGGTTGCATCGCTGCCTGCAGAGCAGGTTCGCGTAACGATCGCGGGGGCCTGTGACGACCCGGTCCTCGCCGCCGAACTGACAGCGATCGCGGCGGGTACGACGAACATTGCGCTTTCGCTGGAGTTTCTGGACGACGACTCGCTTGAGTCCTTGTTAGATTCTGCCGATGCGATCGTCATACCATACCGAGGTATCCTCAACAGCGGCTCAGCATTGCATGCGTTGTCTCGCGCAAGGCCATTCATTGCTCCGCGGCTCGGGAGCCTTACTGAGCTGGAAGGCCAGGTTGGTAACGACTGGGTATGGCTCTACGAAGGCCAGTTGGATCAGGGACGGTTAAGCGAGGCGGTTTCCTGGCTGCGCCGCCGGCCCGAGGGACGGTTACCAAACTTGGCCGCTTTCCAGTGGCCGGCGATCGGCGCGTCTCTCGCGGGTTTCCTGCGCGAAATCGGCGGACGCCCGAAGGCCAGCGCGCTCAATCCCCCGGGCGGAAGAGCCGATGCCTCCACTCCTTTACAATCCCGAGTGCCCCATTGATCCGGTGCATACTGCGTAGCTCTGCGGCAGCCGCCCAGGATCCAGACTGGAGCAGTGCATTATAGTCAATTTCAGCAAACCATTTGGCCAAACGGCGGCCAGATTCACGTGATCTTAGCGGTACGACCGACAAAAAGTCATCAGATAGTCGTGAGATCGGCCGCGCTTCTTGCCGCTTCTGAATGGCGAAGCCAAGTTCCGAATCTGCAACGTGGAACAAGGCGAGCGGGTCGGGGTCCCAGAAGATGGGACCGGAAAGCAGGACGCGACCCCAAAGCCAGCTGTCCTCACCATACAAACAACGATAAAGCTGAAAGTAGCCGCCCGCCGCATTGAACGCCGCGCGTCTTACCACAACGCAACTCGAATGCATGGCGTCCACGAACATTTTAAGCGTCGGACCGTCCGCATCAGGGGCCGGCGCCGCCACTGTCGCTTCACCAAATCCGAGTTGAAGAATCTTATTCGGACGGGCGTGACTGAACGGGCCCGCATCGTAGGCCGACACAAAAGCCAGCGCTTCCGGTGCCGCTGTCAGCGCCGAAACTGCGGTTCGTAAGTAATCTTTCCGCCATTCGTCGTCGGCATCAAGGAAGGCAATTAAGTCACCGCGCGCCTTCAGCACTCCGGCATTACGCGCCGCGCCCGGTCCTGCGTTAAGCTGGCTGTTGAGCTGAATTTCAGGATAGTCCTGCATCAGTCGCTCGACAATATCCGGCGATTTGTCCAGGCTGCCGTCATTTACGACAATGATCTCAAAGCTTCTATACGACTGAATCAGTATGGACCTGATCGCGCGCTCGACGGTAGCCGCCTTGTTGTACAGCGGCACAATGACTGACACGGTCGTCAAATGAGGCATCTCTTAATTGAGCCGGGCCACGGCCTTACGTGGGGACATTCAATTCTACCTACTAAGCTGGGCCATAGATTAGTAGGCTCTACCAGCCAATTTCCCGCTCGCACGCAAAAGCTCTGCCCTCCATGAAGGCAGATGCTAAAAGCATGGCGCCCTTTCGGTTTCCCGTTATGCAGCAATCCTGATATTCGCGCCACTCAAATAGGCGATCACCACCGGCACTTAGCCTCAAAGTCTTAGACACTGATCAGATGTATGTGGCTGTACTCCGAGGTCTTTGCGAGAACCTTCGAACAAGGCCCCTAACGATGGCGAGCTGAGGCTCGCACAGTCGGTTCCGCGCGCAAACTCTCCAATACAGGAAGCAACCAACTTGCGCGGCTTGCCCCCACTAAGGTGAGCTCAATAATAACGCTTTCGTGGTAAGCAGCTACAGATAGGTAAATCAGGTAGCGGTAAGGTAGTGTGCATACGAGGCGCAAAAACGTCAGTGAACCCCGTCATGCGCCGATGCCTTGATCCGGTGTATCCAAGTACCAGATGATGGTGCGCCAATAGCTAGCAACTATTAACGGATACAGCGGCCCGACGACAATAACGTGATCCGTCCCTATCGAGGTAATCCGCCGCGCTAGATCAGCCTCAGTAAGATCCCTTTGCCCTAAGAACGCTTGGTACCGTCATCATCAGGATCTTGATGTTCAAGGTGAGCGAACGTGAGCGCGAATAGGCAACGTCCATCGCAACACGCCGCCGATAGGTCGTGTTGTTGCGACCACTGACCTGCCAAAGACCAGTGATGCCGGGACGGACCTGAACATAGTGGCTGAAGTAGCGACCATAACGGGGCACTTCGTCATTCACGATCGGACGCGGCCCCACTAAGCTCATGTCACCACGCAGTACGTTGAACAGTTGTGGGAGTTCATCCAGGCTGCTCTTGCGAAGAAAGACGCCGATCGAAGTGATACGTGGATCATTCTTGAGTTTATGATCCCGCTCCCACTCCTGGCGTGCCCGCGCATCGTTCGCGAGCAACACCGCTAGCCGCTCTTGCGAGTCCGTCACCATCGAGCGGAACTTTAAGCAGTGAAACGTGCGGCCATCTCGACCAAGCCGTTTATGCCCAAAAATGACCGGACCAGGATTGGTGGCCACAACAAGGATCGCCACGAGGATCATCAACGGCGCGAGAAACACAAGCAGCGCCAAGCTGACCGTGACATCGAACAGGCGGGTTGCCACCTGATCGACGGGCTGAGCAAATCGCCCCGTAACCCGCTGACCGCGGACTAGCGACGTACCCCCATCATTATACGCCATGCTCGCCATGATACTAACCCGTCCTCTGATGAATGCATCAGCCGCCTCCATATATCCTTGCTGCGCTGCAAAAGAAAGAAGCTAAACGGCGGATTAACCCTATTGAGCCGAATGCCGCCACTTTTCGTCGCTAGGACGACGATCAAGCCCAAAAAGGCCTTTGTGGATCGTCTAAGTTTTCACCGCACTGCGAGATGGGTCCGAGGTCCGGACTAAAAAAGCCATGGATTTGAAGCAGCTGACAGAGGCGTGGACCGACAAC
>Ga0247734_1001279_pt1 | contig 19344 bp, 15 predicted proteins | sample UWRJL103311B2_FD_180933 | JGI IMG/M metagenome (GOLD analysis project Ga0247734, IMG submission 180933) | Plant litter microbial communities from Arlington Agricultural Research Station in Wisconsin, United States - UWRJ-L103-311B-2 | ecosystem: Environmental > Terrestrial > Plant litter >... | reverse complement strand
TATCTGGTGTCTGACTGTGGAGACACGGATGTGTGCAGGTCGGTAGTGAAGAGGTAGCGAAGGATATTTCAAGGTGGAGGTTTCAACGATAAGAGACCAATGCCACCGCGGGAACGCCTGCGACCACGCGAGAGTCGTCCAGCTGGAACGGCATGTAGCCATGCGTGTACTGTTTTGATCGGAGCATGAGGTTGTCAAATATCATCGTGATGCTGTAGTGGAACTGGCTCCGCAACAGAGGAGTACCGTGACGATGCTTCACTTTCATTTCGCCAACCCTTTGTGTCTGCGCTGACAACACACGTCGTGCCTCTCTCTGCATCTCATACTTACCTCCTCTCCTCTACATCGCGGACGCATCGGAAGATCTGGCGCGAAATCTCGTCCGCGATGAACCCAGTGCGATCCAAGATGCCCGAACTAGCGTTGATTTCCCGGGCGATTAGGCGGTGGAAGAGAGAAGAAAGGGCGCGGTGTATGTACCATTATGCTATAGCTCTATCGGTGCCAGGAAGAGCCGTGCGTTTTACGATTGGCCTGTATTCTGAAGTCTCCGTGTTTCATCGACTGCCGCGTTGGAGGGCCCGTCCGTCTAGTATGCATCGTCCGGTTCTGACCATATACTGGTATCAGACCCCATCCCTTCTAGACGAGTAACAAAGCAGGTTTCACCAGATCTATTCGAGCAGTTGTGTCTTGTCTTCTCTCACATGTTGGTAAAGGCGCAGCTTTATGCTTTATACCATCATCCCTGTTGCCTGCATCTGCACCTGCCTATGAAAACTTGTGCGCACAAAGGAGGAACTTACACTGGTCATAGCGCGCAGTGAGCGACTCGCGACAGTAACTACGGTGCGTTTAAAAAGCACTCTTGTGGACTGCAAGGCCGCTTTTTCACTGGGGAGAGAGAACATCAACAATGCCTTTTCGTCTGAAGTCACTGCTTGACTTGGCGGCAGATAGCCCTAGCACTATTTAGGCTGTATTGACACGTGATTGAGACGGCAAGAAGTTCGTGGTACTATAGCTTATAGGCACAGACAGAAAAAAGGCAGTATGTTGGGTGTGGAGAAGGATAAAGGTGTATACCAGCAATTGATTTTCCTGGGAAGTGGTATTCGAACCAACATGGGTCACCAGGGAGCGTCAAAACTCGGGATTGTTCTGGTTTGTACTGGGCCAGGCCCCTTGACAAATTATATTACGTCGGGTAGTAAACTGTCATTCAAGTTGAGTTCGACTGAACTCTGAAAATCATCCCATTTTCCATCCACTAGACCCCTAGATGATGGGATGCATGGCTGTGGTATGCATCCATCTAAAAAGCAGTAATATAACTACTAGATTACCTAGCAATAACAACCTTGTACAGTCATTAGGAAATCTTCTGCATTAAAAGCATGTGAATATTCAAGAATGTTGCTAGAAAGGGTCACAATTGTGTTTCTCACATTTTTACAGCACATGGCAAGACTGAAAGATACTGGCATTATCGTATTGACAGTTTAATAATGCAATCTTTTGATGGCACAAACAGAATGAGTTCTGGCTTTCACTCTTAAAAAGTACTTCTATGATACGTGGAACTTCATTGTGTGGGATGTTATTGTTATTATTATCCAAACACGGGACTGAAAACTCCAACAATGATGTTAAAAAGGTATGGCTTGCAGTTGTCTGATTAATAAAATATTTTGATTTCCTCTTTGACCTTACTTCTCATACCTACAGGGTGGGGGTAATAACTTCCTCTTTTTCAAACCCCCCCTCACGTACTAGGGCTTTTGTTCAGTATAATAGGCCATTCGAACCAATTCAGTATGTTAATAGGGAAGTGGTTTGAATGTTAGCAAAATCTATTGCCCGCCCGCGCAGACCCATGAATAATATATTGTAACTTAATCGCAACCGCTTACTCGTCTTAAAGAAATTATTTGTAGTTATTTTCTAGAATGATATTCTAAAATTCAAGCACTGTAAGCTGGTCTGCTCCTAAAGTGACAGTGGAATTTCTGTCGTCTATACAGGTGGCATCAATTGGAACTATTCCACCAAAGTTATCTTGACTGATTTGAGTCTCTCATATCTGATATATGAAATATCGTTAGACCCGTCATTTTCTACCTAAGTAAGGAAAACAACCACAAAATTTTGCCAACAAGGTCAAATAGCATAGTGTTGATTTTAACTACGCTAAACTCAAAAATTACATTTAACAACCGACTTCACCTCTATTACTGTGCTGCACGCTCTACGCTATACACGGCTCATCTTCCTAGTAATTCTCCCCGCTCGAGGAGGAGATGATTAGGACTATATGCAAATCTTCAAGACTTTTGCTCAATCATAATTGCCCGAAAACAAGACTCTAGCATAGGCAAGTGCGACTAACCCAATCATGATGTCTGTAGATGAGATTGAGGGTGTCCATCATTGTACTCTGGTGTTATCAGTCATTTGGAGAACAGACAATTTAATGTTTGGGGGAGAAACTTCAATGAACAGCCTAGAAATCCGTAGAATTGAATATACGAAGACATTGCAATGTTGTACTGTTACAGTACAAACCAAAGCTCTTACCTTGTACAATCTATAAACATATCAAACATCATCTAAAAGAACGAGATAGGTATGTGAGGCATTCTATTTTGCGTACCGAAGAGTCGTGTTGTAATGTGCGAAGCGGAAATTCATATAATTGATAGAATAATAAGATGGCAATGGCAATCACTCAATAACAATATTAGTTGCGTACCTAAGAGACTGCTCGGGTGCAACTACAAAGAATACATCTTATGTAGCAAAGCAAGTGCAAGAAAAGACATACAGAGCTGATAATACTTAAATTATTATAAATTTAGTACTACTCCCAAACTGGAGTTTGTCCCCTGAATTTTTATTAATATGCAGAATAGGTTCATATAAAGCACTTATAGTTGTCACAAACTACATTACATAAACAATACAAGTAAGAGGGCCTGCTTGCATCAAATGTTGGTGGTTTTGTGAGATCATTCTGTAACGCCTCGCATTCATCAAGTTTAAACTTAGGCGCCAATAGTACGAAACAAACAAACGAACTGATAAAGTGGTGGTATTTTAAAGGCAGCTAGTAGTGTTATCTGTGGCCAAGAGGTCTAATGATGCTCCGACGGCGTGACGGCGTGTATATAGTGTATCTTTGGTTATCTCATAGTCCAACTATGAGTGAGCCAAGAGTACCGGAACGATCTATGAGAGTTTTTAATTGCGATTGCAGCCGCCAAACCACAGCTCCATACGGCTTTTGAACTGTGATTGTGGTTGGTTTGAAGTATGAGGGACGTAGTGACAAAGACCACTGATTGCTGACGATGACTGACCACACCGGAATGGCTCGGTAATGCAACCAACCTCACACCAATAATGGTCTACCAGTGTCTTTTAAGTGGCTTGGTCAAACCAACCTTGATATAATGTTTCTCGTCGAAGGAAGGCTTTACAAAATCAGTTTTGACTCTCCGACTTTGATCCCTTCATGAGATGTACCCAGCAACCCGGACTTTGTTAATGAGCGCTAGCCGTGTCATCCGATCCGAACTAGTCATCCCCCGCGCTCAGCTTAAAAGTCAAAATTATTGACGGGCCGGTCTCTACCTAAAATGAACTACGCCCACAACCTCACACCACAACTCCCTTTTCCGGGTCTGAAACTTTCTCTTCCTGCATCTTCAACTGCAATCCGCAAACAACGCGCCTGAAGGCAAAACCAACCAAACTTACCACAAAAACCGAGAAGAGGAGACAACATGCCTTCCCAACTCATGAATCAACGATTTTCATAGCCTCTATTGAGGTTGGATACGACTTCGTTTCCACGACGAGTCGGCCAGTCGCAATCGAGCAGGCATTGCGAAGCAATCATCATCACATATACCACTTTTGGAAAACACAATAACAATGGGGGAGCCAGCCATAACTACGGTGTCGAGGAGATCAACCAGGCTTTTCGAGGAGGAGCAAGGAGCTACGATGGGAAGCTCGGGATCGCGACGGTACTCTAGCTGCGACGACAAGTGCAAAGACAAGCTGCAGAGGGACTCAAGAGGTTCTTCGGCCAGCGCTGAAGCACGGAGCATTCCTATGGTAGACCTTGGAATGGACATGAATGGATTATTTCCGAAGACTGTGGACGAGATGGGGCAGCAAGGTAATTAGTCAAGACAACTATCTACCAAACTTACAAGGACAGAAGCTAATCTATAGCTCTCCATAGTTGAGAAAAGTCTTCAGGCAGTAAAGAAGGTACCGAAAGAAAAGGTGGGCGGAAGGCCACTTAATTTCGGCACTGTCCTCACTGGTGCAGTATTCCGCAGCAGCTTCCCTATGTCGGAAGACTTTCAGTTCCTTCAGACACTCGGTTTGAAGACTATAGTGTAAGAAGGATTCCTTGGCTAGCTACTGGTCAGATGTTGATTTTGGCACAGGTCTCTCGTCAACAAGGAATTTTCACCGGATTTTCAAAGCTTCATGAAAACGAACGGAATTCGACATTGCGTTGTTGAAATGCAAGGTACCAAAAAGGTTGATATTCCGAACGCTACTATGCAATCTATCATGGAAGTAGTCTTGAACCAAGAAAACCATCCTCTTCTTATACACTGCAATCATGGCAAGGTAATACAGCAATCCATAAATCCTTCGTTGTGGGTAAATCTGACTCCTGCAGCATCGAACTGGGTGTGCTGTTGCTGTTTTACGCCTTGTGGCTGGTTGGAATGTCGACCACATCGTTGAGGAGTACAGAGGTCATGCCGAGCCGAAGGTTCGGGACTGTGATCTTAAGTATATCAAAGAATACGAATTGACCAATCTGAGTGGCCTATTCGCCCCGGAGCCCTTACGACACCCTGGCGCTATACTCACAAGTATGAGGATGAAGACGTATCTTATTGGCGCAGCTGTGAGTCTTTAATCTTGGAGACTATAACACAGGCCTTTTTGAATGCCATAGATGCAGCTGCTAACCTTTTCATGTAGGCTGCTTTATTCATTTGGATCATGTCCTTACTAGCCTACCAGCATCGGACGTGATTGCAGTTTCTTTCTACAGAGAAATAGGAAAGTCCGGGTCACATTTGCAGAGGCGTTATTAAGTTGCAATGCAGCATGTACCTAGGGGCGCTTGTTTTCTTAAAAAAGTCGTCGGTCAGCAGTGCGCAAAGGCCAGATGCAGAGCGTTATTTTACGGATCAGTGTATTATCTATTGCATTCGGGGTACAGGACGGTGCGGTCAACAAGAAAAGAAAAGAAAGAGAACAGAACAGAAGATTTCATTTGTAGATTAGATATGGAAGTCAAGTGACTCTTCCGACCTTGATATTCCTTGTGTAAGAATATCACCCTGTATTATATACATGTAGGATAGGTTGTGATTGACTGAATCTCATTGCCTCAGTGTGCTCAAATGAAATGACTGGAATACCTGTGAAATAAATATTATGCTGAGCATGCAATACAAGCCTAAGCGTCTGACAAAGGAAAGAAACGGCGTATATATCAGTAAATCATGAGATTAGAGGATAGAGGGTCTATTTCCTCAATCTACCATAGACATTTTGTCCATCAGCTCACTCTGGGGGATAACGAACACAACGGAGATATAAATAAAACTTAGTTTAACAAGAAAGTACATTATGATATGGTTTCTCCATACCTCCTAATTTCACACGATTTTCGACGTAAACATACAGCATTTTACATGCAACTCGAGGTTTTCACACTTCCTAGCACGCTATTCCTTGATAGATCATCACACTGTTGTTTCCTCCTTTCTCTTTCCAAAAGCGTAAGTCGAACCACAACCCAAAACATTCGCGCCAGCCAAAAACATTGCACCAGCTCTCGTTATGCCCCTTGCACCAAATTTATTCCCTAACCTTGATCCAAAACTTGCACCAGCGACCTTTCTCCTCCTAGCCAATAGTAAATATAGACCAGACCATGCAGCTGTTAAGCCTGCAGAGTCGACTGTGAAGTCGGAGAGGTTGAGATAGGTGCTGAAAAGTAGAACTGGTGGGAACACCATTGGCAGCTTTTGGAACGGCCGGGCATGTAGAGCTGATATGAGAGTTGCTAAAAGCATTGGGGGCAAAGGTGATTCTATGTAGTGTTAGCAGAATAGAGATGATACAAAGAGTTGAAAACATGCTGCCCCAGGATTCCAAATAATAGAAGGCTGTTCTTTTAACATCTTGGGTTGTTTTATCTTGAGACATAGTTGGCATTCAATTGAACCCAAATGGGTTATAAATATTCCTAGGTATAACTTTCTTGAAGCTGAGAATTGTTGTTGTTTTAGACCAGGGTCAATCAACATCGTCATTCACATTTATTCAAGCACGTGACGTAGACAGGTTATCTTATCCTGGCTAGTTATTAATGGCCCGGAGCAACAATATCTCCTGAATCGTGGCCATTACCATCCAAGCCTCATTGCAACCCGCTCTGAATATCACAGGAAGTTTCTGCAGCGCTTACTCTTCCAGTGGACTTGATCAAGTCGCTTGGTCTGTATCGTCGAAATGCCAGCAGCGAACGCCTCTGGCGCAGACCGTGGCACTGGAGCAGCAAAATCGCGAGACCACAATCAAGGAAACCAGGACCGGAAGTACACAGTAGAGCAGAAGGCTGCAGTAATACGAGTACGGAGATGCTCACCTACAGCATTCTACGATATTTTAGGCCTGGAGGAAGTTAAGACAACGTGTACGGATTCGGAGATTAAAAAAGCCTATAGGAAGTTGAGTTTATTAACCCATCCGGACAAAAATGGTCATGAACATGCAGACGAAGCTTTCAAAATGGTTAGCAGAGCGTTTGGGGTTTTGAGTGATGCGGATAAAAGAAAGCAGTTTGATAGGTATGGAGGGGACCCAGATAGCAGATTTGGAGGAGGTGCGCCGCAACAGAGCCCGTTTTCGAGAGGAACGCCGAGTAATAGGGGTGGAGGCGGTGGAGGGTCGATGTGGGAAGAAGAAATTAGTCCAGAGGAAATGTTCAATAGGTTCTTTGGAGGTGGTGGCTTAGGCGGATTTGGTGGATTCGGTGGTGAGTTTTAAAATGACAATTACCGAATCTGCGGCTAACTCGGTCCTCAGGAGGTGTATTCGATACCGGACCACAGTTTGTGTTTAATATGGGAGGTGGACCTGGAGTAAGAGTACATCAATTTGGTGGTGCAAGGCCACGGCGGCGGCCACGGGATCCCAATACACCAGAACAGCCGGCAAGCTTGATGTCGACGTTCCTTGGGTTGTTACCGCTTTTGATCCTTTTCGTTATACCTCTTCTACAGTCGATGTTCTCTGGTGCATCTGAAGCCTCTGGTCCTTCAATGCGTTTCGATGGCCCAGTTGCGCCGCATACTATGCATCGTCTTACAACAAGACTTAAAGTGGACTACTACCTTAATCCCGCGGACGTGGAGCAGTATACGCCCCATAAATTCAAGCAGCTTGACAACAAAGCCGAAGTCAGCTACGTTCAGCAGTTGAAGATAGGATGTGAGCAAGAGTTAACAACGAGGCAACGGCTGGTAGATGAAGCTCAGGGCTGGTTTATACAGGACGCTGATAAGATGCATCGGGCCAGGACGATGAAGCTTAAGAACTGTGAGCAGCTGGATGGGATGGGAGTGGGACGCGGATATTGAAACCGTTGGGAGGTCATTGCCAGGGCTTTCTTTTCGTCTACGAAGCATGGCGTTTAGGACATTGTAGGTATAGTCACTTGGGTGCATAATGTCCCCTTAGCTATTGATAGACAAGTGGTAATGACTTCAACCCAGATTTAAGGCAAATGTATAAATTATGTTTCTACGTGCAGTTTTTTGATAATAAAAGCCTAGGTATGAGGTTGCAGACTTGAATCTCGTTGATTGATCACTCCTCAGAAGACTCCCTAACTGCATGGGTTATGTGCTCTATAGAATACTGTACGTACTTTTGACATATCGCCTACAGAACACCATATCCAGGCATGATCTTGGCTTAACTCTGGATTAATGTCCAAATGTAACTGTCACATGACTTGATATTAATTCATGAACCCCCTTTGTAGATAGATAGGTAGATACCATGGCATTTCACTTCATATATCTCTCCTATTGACTTCTAAGATTCAAATACTTTAGCAATGTTAACATAGTAATTTAATTTCTTCACGTCGTACACACCTTTCTCTCCAAAGAAAAAGAATCTTCTAGAGCTCAAATTCCCTTGTGCAAGTAGTGTACATACTCTAACGCCGAATCGATTAGCAACCCTGTGGCAATCCACGCCACAGCCTAGCCCCACATCAACGACATCTCGCGAGGCTACCAATTTCTAGAGTAGGTGTTTCGCGGGTTTTGTGAATAACTCTACAAACTCTTGATACGTGATTACATTGTTGCAATCATGGACAATGACCAGCAGCCACCGCCTCCTCCGGAGGCTCCAGACAAGGAGAAGATGGAACAGGTATGTTCCCATTTGCTCAAGATCAGTCTCTCGTAAGCTAAACTTGTGGCCCTATAGATCCGAAAACGTCGCATGGAGAAGCTGTCAGGTCCAGCAAAGCCAAAAGTCGAGGATGGAGGCATGCAGCAGAGCTCAGAAACCACTACACCCACACTGGCTGCTACCCATTCTCCTGCAGAGCCTCCGAAGACGAAAATCAACATTAAACCTGCTCCCACAACAGCCTCATCGTCCGAGAACCCCTTTACCACACTGACTGCGCATTCTGATACTCCTTCATCCGTAAGACCTATATATGCAGCATCGTCCTTGAAGTGTTCAAGAGCTGAATCAGAGGAACAGAGTACTAGGAAGCCCCCACTTCGGGATACATCAGCGGATGAGAATCTTGGTGGTATGTAATGCCTAGGACGGGATGGCCACAAGCTATGTGGCCCAACTTTCAAGTACAGGTTTCTGACTCCTCTACAGGTTGGGAACATCGAACTTTGAGCCAGATCTTTCGCATTACCCTTGACCAGGATCAACGAGTAGACAACTCAAATCATCGGCTCATCTATTTACCAAACCTGAGACAGGATTTAGAAGAGGAGAAAGCTCCCATTACACTATCGAAAGACAAGCTTGACTCTGCAATTGTTGAAGCTGTGTCCGCAATTCCCCACAACAGATCCGTGCTAGATTATCTCCTGCCATGCTTCAAGCGAATTTTGAAGCAAACCAAGGGTCTAAGAGGCTAGTAAGTTGACTTGGCGATGCATTTCTGTTATTAGTATGAAGCAAACTAACTTTTTGATTACTAGCGCAAACGAAAAAGAGAGTATATTGAAAGAGGCCAGACGCTTGTGTGTGAGTTACTGCATATTTGGCTCCGAAGTTCCAGAGTTGTTTGGTCGAGACCCAAACCCGAAAACAGATCTGTTGACTCCCTATCTCCTTCTGGAACCTTCCGATGAGAAAGCGATTTGCTTTGATTTGCTCGCCGATATCGTTTCCCGTTTCGAGGAAGATGATACTGCTAAAACAATGCTCATGAAGGCGATAGCTGGTCTAAGCTATAGACTGGCTCAAATGAACATGAGCGATCCTTACAAGCCCTATGTGGATATAATGAAGACTCTGACAATGTTCAACCCAATTGTTGTTGCCATATCAGAGCACAGCCTTTTCAATTTGAAAGGACTCGACGCAAATGTTATTGAGAAAGCCACGCTTCTTGGGCCGCTTTTCAGAATATCTCCTCTACAACCTGAGGTAACCAAAGAATATTTTGCATCACCCAAAACTATGGACAAGCGGCAAATAACTTCATCGCAAGATGCCTTGCGATTAACTCTGCAGACCCACCAGCGTGATTTGCTGGAAATAACCAACCGATTTATCAAGGCCGATGCTTCTTCTCGTAATAGAACATTAGACTGGTTTGCTAATATTGTGAATACAAATCACAAGCGGCGAGCTATTCAGGTTGACCCAAAGCTCGTTGCCTCTGATGGATTCATGGTGAATATTACAGTGGTTCTGGACGGTCTATGTGAGCCTTTCATGGATTCCACCTTCTCTAAGGTTTCTAGGATTGAGGTCGAATATTTGAGGCGTAGCCCACGAGTCGATATCAAAGATGAGACTAAATTAAATGCCGATCAGAATACGTCCGATGAATTCTACGCGAACAAAGTCGACGGAACTTCCAACTTCATTTCAGAAGTCTTCTTCTTAAACCTAGCCGCACACCATTATGGAACTGAGGGGGCAAATGCAAGACTCAAAACCCTTGATAAGGACATTAAGCACATCTCCAGCCGCATTGCCGAGATGGAAGCCGAGCGTATCAAATTCGTCAATCAGCCTCAGCATATGGCGAGGTTTGAGGCTCACCTAAAACCATATATCGAGCTTCTGAATAAGTCTATGTCGCTGAGATATGCAATTGAAGGTGTCCTCTGTGATAAACTGATGCAAACAAAGTCTCTTTTATTTATGAGATACGTTACTGTCTGGCTCCTTCGAGTTGCAAGTCAATCGAATTATGCCCCGGATAAGCCAGTCAAGCTACCATTACCAGATGATCAGCCAGCTGCTTTTATGAATCTGCCTGAATATGTTCTTGAAGACATATTGTCGAACTTTACATTCATTTCTAAGTGGATCCCTGACATCATGCTGTCTGCAGTTAGTGACGAGCTAATCGCCTTGTGCATTACCTTCCTCACTAACTCCAATTATGTTAAGAATCCTTATCTCAAAGCGAAGTTGGTCACTCTGTTATTCCACGGTAGTTGGCCAGTATATCACCGCAAGAAAGGAATTCTTGGAGATGCCCTTTCTGGGTCTAAATTTGCCAATGACCATCTTCTTCACGCTTTAATGAAATTCTATATTGAAGTTGAATCAACTGGAACGCACACCCAATTTTACGACAAATTTAACATCAGATATGAAATATTTCAGGTGATCAAGGTAATATGGGACAACGATATCTACAAGCAACGACTTCAACAAGAAAGCAGGTAAGGGTCCCTTTTCAAGATCAACGAGTCTTGACTAACAATACGAAGCATAAATGTAGATTTTTTCTTAAGATTTGTAAATCTGCTCTTGAATGATGCGACGTATGTCCTAGATGAAGCCCTTTCTAAGTTCCCAAAGATCCACGAGCTCGAAAAAGAACTGGCACCTGATGCACCGCCATTGACAGCAGAGCAGCGAACCGCGAAAGAAGAAGAGCTTGCAACGGCAGAGGGACAGGCACAGTCATATATGCAGCTTACCAATGAGACAATGGCTATGATGGTGTTGTTTACAAAGAATCTCAGTGCATCTTTTACTATGCCTCAAATAGTCGAACGAGTTGCTGCTATGCTGAACTATACCTTGGACCAAATTGTTGGTGTTAGGCAGAGAGAGCTAAAAGTTAGCAAGCCGGAGAAATACCATTGGAGTCCAAAGATATTGCTAGGAGAGTTTATTGATATCTACCTAAACCTAAGCACTGAGGAGAGGTTTATCGACGCAGTTGCACGAGATGGGCGTTCTTACAAACCTGTCAATTATGACAATGCAACCAAGATTATTGAAAAGCATTCATTGAAGTCGCCCGAAGAGGTAGCAGCGTGGGAGAAATTGAAGATCCGATTTAAGGAAGCTAAGGAGCGCGAGGAGCAAGAAGAAGAGGACCTTGGAGAAATTCCAGAGGAATTTCTTGATCCTATCTTAGCAACTCTGATGTTGGATCCTGTTATCCTTCCCATGAGCCGAGTGACTGTTGACCGAAGCATGATCCAAAGTCATCTTTTGAGCGATGCACAAGATCCATTCAACAGATCCCCCCTGAAGATAGAAGATGTTATTGATGATACTGAGATGAAGAGCAGAATCACGGCCTGGAGAGAAGAGATGCGTTTGAAGGCAAATGCAAAGAAAGACGCTACTCGGGAGGCAGCTGAGGCGGATGCAATGGATGTTCGTGAGGGATAGATTTTTACTCATAGCGGTGGGGTATGGCGTCTAAATCTGCATACGCGTAGGCTGGTGGTCAGCTACTCTGCTTTTGGAGCTTTGGGACACCCGTTCTTTGTCTGGAAAATCAATGCATTGATTGGTCCATAATTAACAAGGATTCATTCATATGTGTTGTTCATTTTTCGCCAAGCTAGGCGCTTAAGTCTCTATATTTGAATTGTGTATAGATCTATAGCTAATAGGTAGGTATTAGGTGAATAGGAGACAGAGACAAGCTCGGCAAGCAACAAATCCAACAATAAGCGAGCCCCTTTCTGGGGTTGGAGATGTGGAGACCAGGACCAGCGCCATCACAGTTGGCATCTACCAAAGCACTTCCAAACAATCTGTAAACACATACCTTGAAACTGTCAGATTTTACCACGATGACCTAGGAACAATCGCAGCAGGTATTTCTACTTGATTATTTGTGTGCAGAGAGAAGAAGAGTTCAAAGAGCAGGGTGAAACTCAAATTTGACCATGGCCTGCTCACACACCGCTTAATCTCCTGAATACCTTGCTCATATCGGTTTGCGTTAAAGCAGAAACCCCCGCACTCCAACCTCGTAAGTTAACGTCACAGAACTGGAGACACGTTGTTTCAAGGAAACCACGTAGGAACTGAAGCAGCCACGAGCGGTCAACAAAGCCAATTAGAAATGACCCCAATACACCTTTACGCAGAAACCTGGAGTTTTGATTGGAGAGATGGATGATTCTTGCAGCGATCCAAGATATAATAATGATGGATGCAATAAGTTGGGAGCACTTTGGTTGCCTTGCTACCCGAGCTACCTTATCACGGAGTCGATGGATTCCCCTTGCACTTTTGCTATCAAAAAGCACGCCTCATGGTGATTTTGTAAACTGCTTGCTAAGCACGGAACTTTGAGTTGTACTACAGGTAATCAAGATAGGTGGTGCCTGTGTTGTTAAGATGGTTTCTGCGATCCTTCTTGCCATATTCGTCTGGTTCAAGTTGTTAGTGAAATAGCTTTGAGCTTAAGTACCGTATTTTGAGATTTACCTTCTTAGTCCTCTCTCACATTCTAATTTACTCACTACTGGTATTTCAAGTCTTCTTTGATAATTGCACGGAATTAAATTCTCCGCACCCAACGAAGATGAGGGGTTGAAATCTATACACGTGATTATTGCCATGGTGAATATTTGTAGGTGGCTGTAAAATGATTCTACAACTTCTGCTTCTTATTCTATCTCCCTAATCCCAAGTATAATACATCGTACACAAGATATAGACAAGGCTTCACAGCGAATTTAGCTGTGTTTCGCACTATTAGTATAGTCCTGGGTTCCTATTTCTTCTAATGGAGAGACAATTGCAAGACACGGAGGACCCACGGTACGACGTTACCATTTTTGGAACTCCTTTTAAAAAGCTTCCAAATCCGAAAAGAGTATGGCTCGGAGAGCCAAATTCAGCTCTAGAAGGACTTGGTTTGTCAACCACGATTTTCGCGGGTTTTCTGGTAGCAAAATTTTGATTTTTGATTTAGGGAGACTTTCAATTTTAACGGAAGAGATTGTTTCAGCAGCTGCGGCCTCAGAGATCAAGACAGGACGGAGGGTCGGCTTAGGCTGGGATCTCACCAAGCAAGTCAACGAGAGGGAAATAAGATGTTCCCAAGCCCCGTCAACTTGAGCGACGTTTGCTTCTCAAGCTGCTGAATGGGATATTTCCATTTTAAGCCAATGTCCAAGCAAGCGTGTGACTTCTGAGACTCCTCCTTATGGAGAAATTTACTAATCCTTCGATGTGTCCAGGCTGGAATATTCTCAATTTGGAAGGCAGAAATGTGTCCATACCATCTTACCTTTAGTAGGACCTGATTCTACAGGATTGGGTACGTGCTTTGATGATGTGTATAATATGAATCCTCGTAAGTGAACAACAAATGCAAAAAGTAACCTTTGGAGTAACCTGACCGTGTGTAGAATCATCTAGTCAATGGGATGGCTTGAGACACTACTCACAACCACGAAATACTGCTGATTCCACAAAGTCTCTAGAGCGGGTGTTTTATGGCGGCACAACTAAAGAAGAAATCATAGATGCTTCTAATCATCGTATCGGAATTCAACATTGGGCTCCGCAAGGAATTGCAGGTGAGTTTTGAGTGGATATAATCTAGGCACTCTTTTCTTGCAGCAGCAATCATCGCCGGCCTCAAGCTGTTAGTTAATACGTTCAATCTCTTCAGGTCGTGGTATCCTAGTAGACTACGCCCACTGGGCAGCATCCCAAACACCTCCAATATCCTATACGCCTTTCTCGACGCACTCCATCTCTTTTCCTACTCTCTTGGCTATCCTTGAGCATCAAAATATAGTTCCTAGAAAAGGAGACATTCTGTTCGTTCGCACTGCTGTTGGCCCAGAATGGGAGAAATATACAGAAGAGCAGAAAAAGGCTTACGCGGCACAAGTTGTCCCACAGCACGCAGGAATGGAGGCTTGCCTTGAGCTTCTAGAGTGGCTCTGGGATACCGGGATTTCTGCTGTGGCAGGAGATGCAGTGTCATGGGAGGTGGGTACTTTGGCTTCTAAGATATTCGTTTTGAAGTTGTCCAGTTGATCTCCGATGCCTGTTTTTTCAAGGGTGGACTAATGTGGTTTAGGTATACCCTACTCCTGGAGAGGTTTCAATTCACGAGTACCTACTCGCAGGTAAGTTTTATTTTCCTTAGCATAAAGTTTTCTCCTTGAGTTGAGAGCTTAGAGCTAAGCATTCTGTCACTTTCCTGTTGCTAAGCTCTCAAACTATTCCCAAACTCGCGGTTTCTCAGAGCAGTTTAGGGGATTACATTGCTAATTTAGATTGCGGTCTAGGTTGGGGAATGCCAATCGGTATGTGAACATATTTTTTTTATTTTCGTCTGTCTGGTGTAACGTGGCAAAGCAAACGACCATGTCCTGAAACCTCTTGTGGTCGAGCCACGCCCTCGAAACATTGACCTCTTTTGGAAATGACTTTCACCAACTTGATATGCAAGTTTTAGAATACAATTCGTGAACATGGGAGTCCAGCTCTAAGTATCTAGGTGCACTAGCCAGAGGAAATTGGATACCAGAAAGCTAACCCAAAACTCAACAGGGGAGCTTTTCGATCTAGAGGCCCTATCGAGGACTTGCAAGGAACTCAACCGGTATTCCTTTTTCGTAGCTTCAGTTCCATTAAATATGCCCGGTGGAGTCAGCAGCCCGCCAAACGCAATGGCAATTTTTTAGTAGTGATGATCGTAGGGAATTTGGTGGTCCCAAAGAAGGAATTCTTGGAATTTGGTGCCGCAACTAGTGCGTATGAAGTATTGTGCAAGATTGGCCAGTAGCTATAGATAGCGAGAAGGATCTGAGGAAATTTCGTCGGAGTACGGCTCAGTTAGCACCCGCTACCCGGCAATACTAGTCTGGTAGTTTTCAAATCAAGTCCAATGAAATTTAACACGGAATTGGTAATCGATCAATCCTCAGGGCTAGTTTGCCTTTACGCAAACCTTTTGCCCAGATCAATCAGAGAGCATTGCTCCATCGGCAACCATCCAAGACCGAAACAACATGCTTCAGTGGTTAACCCTCCCATCCTCGATCAAAGTAACACCTTTTCTAATGGCACACCGTCTTAAGTATGTTCTCTTCTTCGTAGAAAGAGCCAACCGGGAAGCCTTGCGCGGTAACGGTGCGGTTGTCGTAGTGTTGCAGTGTTGCAATGCTGCAAGCAAGCCTTGGGTGCGGTATCCAGGATTGAGATCCTTCATCCCCGGTCTTAACAGGCCGATGATTGGCAGCAGCGGACGCGGAGAGCCATTTGGATCTCAAGATTCTTGAACATTCTGCTTTTCAACACTTGAAGAATCTCCCCAAGTGCGGTCGTGGTGGGGGTGATCGCGCCGTGCCGCTGAAGCACATACAGCGGGGGGCCTGAACGTTTGACACAGAACGGGGACGCCGAACCATGTTTGCAGCAGTATGATAACATTACAGGTTCATAAAAGACGTTGAATGAATTTGAGGGACTTGCTCGTATATACACGGAGTTCTGTTTCTTATCATGTTCTCATTAATCAAGCTGCAAAAACAGTCTGTAAATACTTGCTATGATGATGCCCATATTGGGCGGTGAACCATTTTCCTCTTAAACATAATCCCAAACCTAACTCTTTCCCGTACCGATTCCTTTCCATTGACCGCCCTATACCTTTCCATGTAAAATACCAGATGCCAGGACGCCAGTGAAGTGCTGTGTAAAAACCCGTCCCCTAGGCGGATAGTATATAAAATATGAATGAATAAAACTCTTATCTTGGGTCTCCCCTGAATAACCGCCCAATGTAATGCGAATGATTTGACTCGCGAACAAATGCTTTCAAATGCTACGAACCGGGTATCTCATTTACGGCCGTTATAAACTCGTCTTTCCTTCAGTTGCATTCCCCTGTTTGGTCGTCGAACTCCCAGACTCTCGCTCGAGTTGTAGACACCACTCCAAAAATCTCGTCCGTGCGTTATGATATTTCATCTTCTTCGTTTATTCTCGATACTCTCCCGTCCCCAGGACTAACTCTACCCGGGCCACGTATCGGCTCTGGCAGTGGTTCATCTTTCATACACGCATTTTCTAGCATGTTAGTCCACTTGCCGCTGGTACCTGCGTGACTATGCTTTAAGTGCTGTCTAAAGTGATCTGCTCTGAAAAACTTTTTGGCATGGTTGCACTCTCCAAATTTATGCATCTCCATCAAATGGGCTATTCGAATGTCCCAGTCTTGGTCTGTGATAAATGCCACTTGCTGGCTATTTGAAGTTGGTGATGATATTCCAGAACGAAGAAATTCTTCTCCACAATACCCGCATGAATCTGCTTCACTTGGTTGTGTCGGAGAAGTATGGAAGGCAGCAGCATAACTGGATAAAGCAGCACAAGACCAAGAATGACGACGAAGATGCAGTGAATTTTGGTGGCGTTCTGCTTCGTTTTTATTTTTGAACCGATTACGACAGTATGCGCAATAATATTGCTTTTCCTGTTGGTGGGCGCTGTAGTATGTTAGACGATCCCAAAAATGACGACAGATGGGGAATAGTGTATACTTCAGTTCTGCCTCGGAGTCAAACTTCTTAGGCTTTTTGGGACAACATTCACAAATATATCCGCCTTGAATCTTTGGCGTATTATTTGCTTTCGAGTGACCGCTACCATCTGACATTTTTCGAGAAGTCATCAGAGGTCTCGTCTCCGATAATGTTCGAGTATGGCTGGCTTTAGAAATGGACCCTCTAGGACTCGGATTCAAAGATAGAGAGGTTATATATGGTGATTCACTGCCATCTGTGGGTGCTGGAGAAAGTATACCAGGAGACATTCGACCATAAGAATTTATACTGCTTATGCTACTCACTGCAATTGACAAAGGGGTCGAAGCATACGAGTTCGACGACATTGATCCAGATGGGCCATGGGACCGAGACCCAGATTCCCGCCGTCGAAAGAGTTCACTTGCACTACCAACAGAATGTAAAGAGGGTCCATCCTCTACAGGTGGTGAAGACGCCCGTCTCTTTTGGCCAGCTAAAACGCCGCCAGGTAGGTGACTATCCTGCCTTGAAAGAGGATCCTCTATCTGAAGACGTCTAAACCCAGTCTCCTCCATTGGGAACTCGACATCATGATCTGGCGAGACTCTGGGGTCACCATTATCCCTAGAACGGCTCGCTACACTTGACGCATCGTCACAAATGCTTACCACTGAACCACTTCCAGATCGTCGAGTGAATGGCAGAGGTGATCGCTCGGAATCTGCTATCTCACTAGATGATCTAAAGTCAAATTGACCTGGCGAGTACCTCGAAAACGGATTTCCAGGTGAGACACCAGCTGATATAACAGGATCAGCCCACTTAGATATAGGGCTCTCTACAGAACCAGGTTTTCCAGGGAGAATTGGTAGAGATAGTGGTTTTAGCTGAGTGGGATAGCGTTGCTCCATAGCAGCAATACGTGACGTTGGCGATGCATCATTTACAGAAGAACTATAAGTGGATTTTTTGAAACCCCTAGGGGGAGTAATGTTATCACTTCCTCTACGAGCGTCAAGCTTTTGCAGCTGAGATTTGTCAAATGCTTGAGCGTTGCTTCGATACGTCTCGTGGACAGAGCTTTGAAATCCAGATCTGAAAGATGATGGCTCCTCATACTTTGAACTGCGTAAATGTCAGCTGTAGTTTTATACTTTTGGTGTTTAAGATAGAAAAGAGCAGATTCAAGAGAAACTCATGCCGCCAGAGCAGACACGGAATTCGAAGCAGATATCTTCGTGCAAGGAACGGAATAACTAACCGACTGGAGCCAACACTTGTCCCTGAAAGACTTGCGTATCCTTCATCGATCTTTGGGTAGTGACTTTCTCTCGAGTCTGGCCTTAGCACTGCCTTGATTGTTGAAGTAGAGCTAGTTCGTCGCGGGCTCTCTCGGTGTGCATCTCTGGCGCCCTGCTCACTTGCATAGCTCCCGTATAAACTCGAACCCGGAGCCACAGACCTCCCCCAAGAGTTGACTTCGTGTGAATTGGCCCATTGCCACGCTATATCAGGTCCAATGTGCCGGGGAGGAGGAAGTGGAGGGGGCACCGGCTCCCTCGCATTCGGTATTGACATAGGTCCCGGAATATTGGCAGGTGAAGAGGTCGAGTTGTATGCCGTAGGTTTGCCGTAGGTTCGAAAACGATCAGAAGGGTTCGAGTCCTGTACATATATTTCGGGTACGGCTGGTGGCGCCCTTGTGCGGTGAGGGATGGGAATCTCCATTACGAATGGAGATTGCCACTGCTGGGAAGAAGAACGTTGAGTAATGTCAGTGGGCCCCTTCAGTGTTCTTCTGGTCCACCTCAGTTCGAAAGTAGTGATTGCGAGCTGGACAACTAAAGGACGAGAAGAAGAGGTTGGAACGAAACATAAATAACACAATCCAACAAAATATACAAAAGTCGAAAGAAACCACTCCTGGAATTAAGCAAGGGAAACGCTTCCTAGACCATGAAGAGCCCAGGGGGAAAAGAGGACGTGGGAGGAGCAGCTAACGAATTACTCGAGACGAGTAAGACGGCGGTGCGAATGGAAGGAGGCGGACGCTGGAGTTTGGAGTAATAAATAAATCCTCGCAGTAGATCAATTCATCAGTAGTTGGGGACGGAGGGCGGGAATCGTGAAGCAGAGGGCAGGATGAATGAGCGACATGAGGGTTTATGTTGACATTGCGCAGCGGTTCTTTGAGGACATGAGGGGAAGAAGATCTCACAGCAGCAATCGCGAGTGCGTGCGTGCG
>Ga0247734_1001278_pt1 | contig 19350 bp, 7 predicted proteins | sample UWRJL103311B2_FD_180933 | JGI IMG/M metagenome (GOLD analysis project Ga0247734, IMG submission 180933) | Plant litter microbial communities from Arlington Agricultural Research Station in Wisconsin, United States - UWRJ-L103-311B-2 | ecosystem: Environmental > Terrestrial > Plant litter >... | reverse complement strand
TCAGGAATTTAAGCAATCTTAAATTCTTTTTATTTTCTATCTTATCGCATCAGGAATATTACTCCCTTAAAATCTTTAAGTTCCGTTTTAATAATATATGGATAACTTCCAGACGCCACGGGCTCATTTTTATAAGTGCCGTTCCACGGATCGTTGTAACCATCTGATTCATATATTACCTCTCCCCAGCGATTGAATATTTTCAGGTTTACAATTTGGTCTTTTGCATTGAAAATCTCAAAGAGGTCGTTAGTACCATCTCCATTCGGGGAAAAAGCCGTTGGAATATGCATTCTGTCAATGACATTTATTTTTATGGTTGCTTCGGCGCTACAACCATTTTTTGATGTTACTTGAATAGTATACGATATAGGTAACAAAGGAGCAATTGTCAAATCGCGATCGGCCACATTGTTAATGACACTTTCTTGCGGCGACCATTGATAAATATAGGATGGATCTGGTGGAGTGATTTCTGGTTTTAGCGTTATTTTAGAGCCTTCTGTAACCGAAGACTTTTCCGGTAATTTTACTGAAATATTTTCTAAACTTATTGTTATTGTATCTTTTCCGGTACATCCTAAGTTCTGATCTGTTATAAGTAATTCATAAAAGCCAGGTTGTTGTACTTCTAATTTAGGACCAGCACTTGAAAGTGATTTGTTATTCAAGCTCCATGAACAAATTAAATCATTCGTTAATGAACCTCCGTTAGCTAAGAGGAATGACGTTTCTCCCTTACAAATAACCAATTTATCTGCTGTTATTATTGCTTCCACAGGAACACGATAGGCGACATGAACAATTGAGGAAGACGTATCCTTTGAACATTTTTTACTGAAACTTTTAACAACCGTGTAATTCCCGGTATCTTTTACCATCATCGTTGCACTTGTAGCACCTGCAATATTTAAGCCATTTATTTGCCATTGATATGACCAGTCCACTGCTGATTCCGTTTGCAGTTCAACCGGCTTTTCAGTACAAAAAATTACTTCTTTAACTGGTTTTGATTGATGTGTAACAATTGGCTGCGCCGGTGTATCATCATTACAATCGATGACTAATAATTGAAAATCACGCCTGACCAATCCTATCTTTTTACCATTCCGGTATTCTTCACATTGAACTGTAAAAACAAACAGACCAATTCGATCAGCCGTCACATTCAGAATGCCATTTTTATTAATTGATAAAGGTTTCGTTCCAGGAATTACATTTTCAATTGATATTCCCGTGGACCATGTCACCAATGGATATCCCGATTTCTTAGAATTATCCCCCTTGGGTTGAGCCGGACTTGTATTACCACGCATTGGAGTGACCAAAGAGTACCTCAGTTCGTCACCATCTGCATCGGTGGCCGACATATTCATTGAAAAATCTCTTTTTATACAAATATATTGTCCGTTCGGAGGCTGAAATTCAGGAGAAGAATTTGTAAGATTTATGGGTGGAAATTCAAGATAAAACACCATTCCATTTTCACCAGGATTAGTAATATTATTGATATCATCATTACGACAGCACCTTTCCCATACAATATAATAACCTTGGGAATCACTATATTTTTGGGGACTCAAACTAACTGTTCCAGTGTATATTCCTGTTAACGTCTCAAGAGATCGGCTGGTAGCACAAGCTTTATTCTGGTATTCAATCTGGGTAGTAGACCGGTAAGTGGCTATTAGCCGGTCCATTAAGGTATTGTCTTTCTTACTATATATGTATAACTCTGCTGTACCATCCCTGTTGCCGGCTTTGGTAGCCGTCGGAATTGTCAAATTTTTCTTATCCCAATATTGAATTAAAGAAATTTCAAAATTATTTGATCCGGAAGACTTCATCTTTAACTCTCCGCCAACTATATGATTTGCCTTAACATAATTACCAGAAATAGATATTACTAATAATAAACAAAATCTAAAAAAAGTATATTTTCCCATACCGTATATTTCAAACCGTCTTGTAAATACAAATTATCACAGCGACTTATAAAATTAATGATTATTAGTAAAAGTAAATACACAAGATATTTAAAAATATATCATAATACATTGATTAAAAAGTATTATTTATTTCTAGTGATTATATAATAAAACCCATAAGTAATATATATAAGAAATAGTTGATTCTACTTATTTACTAAAAAAGCCAGACAGAGCAGGATAGTAAGGACTTCAAATAATTTTACTATTGTAAATAATACTATTCAAATCTATTTTTATCTTATTTTGATACTTAACATCATACCTTAATCTGTTACTACAGGCTGAAAGGGTAATGTTAAAGTATTTATAAAAATATTATTAATAATTAAATGTAATTTTATCAATATTAAATATAATTTATTTATTTTTAATTATCGTTCACCTTTAATCTTTTCTCTTCATGAAATACTAAACTTATGTTTCAAGATTTTTTACAAACCTATTTCTAACAAAATTAACATTATGAATCAACCTCGACTATTTTATTTTGGTAAAGCTTTATGCCTGATTCCCAAACCTGTACTGAGTATTATCTTATGTGTTTTTTTTAGTGCTGTTACTTCTCTGGCATTAGGTAATAAATCAACTGAAAACTACATTTCTGTTCCGGCAGACCGGACAATTAAAGGAAAAATTACAGATGAAAATGGACTAGCTCTGCCAGGTGTTAGTGTTGTATTAAAAGCCAGCAGCACCGGAACAGTATCAGATTCTGATGGAGCCTATTCTTTGAATATTCCAGAATCAGAAAATGCTACATTAGTGTTCTCTTTTGTGGGATATTTACCAAAAGAATCATTGGTAGGAAATAAAACATCGTTAGATATACAGTTATCTATCGATGATAAGGCTTTGGAAGAAGTTGTTGTTGTTGGATATGGGACGCAACGTAAGCGCGATATTACATCGGCAGTTTCCGTTATTAATATGCAGGATATTGGAGAAGTACCAAAATCCAATGTAACCCGTATGCTACAGGGACAAGCCCCAGGCGTAATTATTAAACAAAAAAGTGGAACCCCAGGACAACAATTCGAAGTAAAGGTTCGTGGTATAAGTTCTCTTGGAGCGGGTAGCGATCCTTTGTATGTTATTGATGGTTTTCCGGTTGGTATTTCAGTAGGACAAAACCTGAACCCTAATGATATCGAAACCATATCGATTTTGAAAGATGCAGCTTCTACCGCCATATATGGTGCAAGGGGTTCCAATGGCGTTGTATTAATAACTACAAAAGCGGCTAAAGAAGGAAAAACCAGTCTTAATGTATCTGTTGATTATGGAATCCAAAATGTTCCTGGTTCCAGAAAAACACACGTTTTAAACGGACCTGATTTTGCCCAGTTTAAAAAGGAGGTTTTTATTGGCAGATATGTGCTGGCCAATAAAGTACAACCGACAATTGACCAGATTCCAGCTGATTTTCGAAATCCTGAAAATACCAAGTATTCAACTAACTGGTACGATTTAATCCTTAATAACAATGCTCCTTACAAAGATATCAATGTTACTTTGTCTTCTGGTAAAGGGCCGATCAAATCGGTGGTGTCCGTAGGTTATTATAAAGAAGACGGTTCATTACAATATACAGGCTACGACCGCGCTTCTGTACGTACAAATCTTGCAGGAGCAGTGAATAAATTTATTTCTATGGGAATGAATGTTGCGGGCAGTTATTCGAAATCCAGCCTTGCAAACACGGACGGTAGAAGTAATGTTGTTGGTCTAACATTGATCAGTGATCCCCGTTATCCCGCTTATGATGAAAAAGGTGAGCTTATTCCTTATTACAATGGTGTAGGTGACATATTTGGATTTCCAAATCCATTGTATATGTTAAAAAACATCAAACGCAACCGTAACATCGCTGACATTCTTGCCAATGGCCATGTTGAATTTAACATAGCAAAAGGCCTTAAGTTCAGATCTTCTTTGAACGCCAAGATCAATTACAATACATATAAGGAATATGTGCCGTCCACTATTGGGCTTGCTATCGCAACTGGAAGTGCCGGAGCTCCTCCCAGAATTGCTACAGAAAGAGATGATTCAGAAGAGTTAAGAAATTATTCTGCGGATCAATTGCTTACTTATAACACCAATTTTGGTGAAGATCATCACTTTGATGCTTTGTTAGGTTACACTGCACAACAGGAAACTGTTAAGGGACTTTACGGATCAGGAAATACTTTTCCGGATGATCTTGCTCCTTACCTCGGCAATGCAACGATCCGTTCTTCCAATTCAATTGAAAGAAAATGGACAATGATTGCTTATGTGGCTCGTCTGAATTATTCTTTCAAAGATAAGTACCTGCTATCTGCGACCATGCGTCGTGAGGGAAGTTCAAGATTCAGCCAGGGACATCAGTATGGTAATTTTCCTGCTGCATCAGTGGGATGGAGAATTTCTGAGGAATCTTTTATTCCAAAAGCACCATGGCTGACTGATTTAAAGTTAAGAGGAAGCTGGGGTATGACAGGTAACAACAGTTATTCTGTAAGTGCGAACAATAATTTTGGTATTGGCCAAAATTCGGGAGATGATGGCAACTATGCAAGTTTGGCTTTCCTTGGATTGAACAATTATGTTTTAGGTAACACACTTGCATCCGGAAAGACTGTAACCCGCTTTGCAAACTCTGACTTAACCTGGGAAAAATCGAATCAGCTGGACATTGGTTTTGACCTGGCTACTTTCAACAACAAATTGGTTTTTACGGTAGAGTATTACAAAAAGATTACTGACGATATGTTGTTGGGATATAATATTCCTGCAGTATCAGGATTTACCTCAACTTTGAAAAATCTTGGTAAGGTTCAGAATCAGGGTGTTGAAGTTGCAGTTAATTATAGGATAAAAGTTGGTCAGGTCAATTTCAGAACCAACGCCAATATTACAATTAACAGAAACAAAGTTCTTGCGATCCGTGGGCAGAATGACTTCATCTTACAAGGAAGTCAATATGGCGGTTATAATATTCAGCAGGTTGGCAGACCAATCGGGATGATCTTCGGATACAAGAAGCTGGGAATTTTCAATACACAGGCTGAAATAGATGCAGCACCAAAACAGGACGGCGCTATTCCGGGAGCAATGAAATTTGCTGATTTGCATGGTGCAGCCGATGGCGGTCCGGACGGGATTGTTTCTTATGATACCAAAGACATGACTGAAATCGGAAATCCTAATCCTAAATTCAACTGGGCTTGGAATGTAGCCGCTGATTATAAAAGATTTGATGTAAGTGTATTACTAATGGGCGCCTACAAATTTGACGTTTATCGTAATATTGAAGCATCTACAATGAATATGGACGGTGTTTTCAATGTATTGGAAAAAGCAAAAGACAGATGGAGATCTCCTGAAAATCCTGGTTCAAATCCAAATGCAAAAAATTCACAAGGTGGAACAGATTATTTCAAATGGTCAAGAGAAAGCAGCGAACGTTACGTTTATGATGGTACTCACATGTGGGTGAAAAATGTAACAATTGGTTATACACTTCCGAAAGTACAGGGCATTTTATCCGATGCAAGAATTTTCATTAATGCTGCCAACCTTTTAATCGTGACAAAATATCCTGGCAACAATCCTGATGCAGGTGTAAGAGGTGGAACTGAGCTTAATAATGATGATGAATCATATCCTGTTCCAAGAACATTTTCTGCTGGTCTTAAAGTTAATTTCTAAAAATATGAAAATGAAAAACATAACCGTAATTGGTATAATAGTGATGGGTCTGTTCCAATCATCATGTAATGAAGATTTCCTGAATCAGACAGATCCGACAAAAGTAGGTGTTGATGTATTTTATCAAAATGAAGCCCAGGTTAAACAAGCACTGAACGGCGTTTACGGGACTCTTCAGGGTATTACAAATACTGCTTATTTATTCGGTGAATTTCAAACGGATAATACAACGGTAGATTTGAATCCTTCCGACCGTGGTGGGGCCGGCGGCTGGGAAGCTTTTGAATATTCAACCGTTAATTCAGGTAATGGTGAAATTGCAACAGTTTGGAATATTTACTATGCTGCTCTTTATAACCTTAACCTAACTTTGGAAAAATTAGCCACATCCACTATTACAGATGCTCCAAAGAAAGAAGTTGAAGGACAGTTAAAATTTATCAGAGCTTATTTATATTTTAATCTTGTTCAGTATTTTGGTGATGTTGTTATTGTAACTAATACCCTGGCAACACCTGATCCTGCGTTTGATTTGGTTCGGTCTCCTCAGGCAGATGTGTGGGCTTTAATCCAGAAGGATCTTACAGAAGCAATTGCTTTACTTCCTGCAACATATACAAATGCTGTAGATAAAGGTAGAGCAACGAAAGGAGCTGCACTGGGTTTATTGGGAAAAGTTTATCTGACTAATAAAAAGTATGCAGAAGCTGTTACCACACTGAAACAGGTAACCACTTTAGGTTATTCTTTAAATGCCGCTTATGCTGATAATTTTGACCCATCTCCATCAAAAAAGAACGGTGTTGAATCTTTATTTGAAATTCAATATCAGGGTGATAATGATTTAGGTGAGCAGAGTTCCTTTGAATATGTATTTGCCCCACGGGTTTCCAAAGGAGCAGTAACAGGATATTCTGCCGGAGCTAACGGAGGGAGAAACGCACCTACCAATGATATTATTGAAGCATACGAAAAAGGGGATTTGAGAAAAGATGCCTCTTTGAAAACCAGCTTCACATTGGATGGTGTTGTGTATCCGGTTACTTACGTGACTAAATTTAATTATCCGCATACCATTGTTCAGCGTACTAACACTAACTGGCCAATTCTTCGTTACGCTGATGTATTGCTCATGCTGGCTGAATCCATTAACGAACAATCCGGCCCAACTGGTGAAGCACTCGGTTACCTCAATCAGATCCGTAAACGCGCTGGTCTTGCTGATCTGGCCGGGTTGGATAAAACCGCATTCAGAACTGCTGTTTTGAAAGAACGCAGACTTGAACTGGCTTTTGAAAATCACAGATGGTTTGACTTGAAAAGAACAATGACTCCGGCAGAATGGGCGGCATTTATGAATGCACACGGAGCGAGGGAAAAAGCAAAGCCAACAATTGCGAGAGGGAATGTACCATTTAATTCAACGGATTATATATTCTCAGATTTTGAATATTATTTGCCTTTGCCAGCCCCTCAGATTTTGATTAATGCCAAGCTTGCTCAGAATCCTGGCTATTAATCCGGTTTATAATTGACTCATTTTAAATAACAATACCCTAAGGAGAAACACCGTTAATTGTGTGTTTCTCCTTAAAAATTAAATTATTTTTGGATTTAGTTTGTTATTATATATGTCATGTAGTTAGTAACCAACCAATGATAAATGGTCACTATTTTAATAATTAAAAACTTTATTTTGAAACAATTAAAAAATGGTCTGTTTTATAGAGGTATTTTTAATAATGACATCAAACTAAAATCAAGATATAGCAGGACAGTCTGCTTTCAGGTTAATTCTATTATTGTAGTATTTTTTAAATAACCTGCTTAAAATTCCTAAATCACTAATCATCAATATTGTGTTACTTCAAGCAACTGAATCGTTTTGGCTCTGGCAACTTTTAGGACGATTACACCCATTACTTGTTCATTTTCCAATTGGACTGTTATGTGTCGCCTTTATATTAGAATTAATTGATTGGAAACGGAAGTCTACCGGGCTACGGGATGCAACTAATATACTTACCTGCATTGGTGCAGCAAGTGCAGTTTTTGCAGTTATTTTTGGCTGGATGCTTGCTGGCCAGGAAGACGCCAGCGGCACAAATCTAGAAATTCATAGGTGGTCGGGTATTGCTACAATGACTTTGGCTGTTCTGGCCACTCTTTCACTTCGCTATAATAATCGCAGTCTTTATCGTTCCCTGTTGCTTATTACTGTTTTGGGCGTTTCGTTCGCCGGACATTATGGTGCAATGCTAACGCATGGTGATGATTATATTTCGAGTGTTTTGCCAGGAGCTGAAATAAAAACCGTAGCTGCCGAAGGTATTGACGAACCTGATTTTATACTTACAAATACCGGTGCATTAAATCCTGAGCAGGTGCAAAATCTGAATGTGGAAGTCAGGACTATTCTGGCTCACAACTGTTACAGCTGTCATAGCGAAACAAAGACAAAAGGAGATTTGAGACTTGACAGTAGAGAGGCCATGATGAAAGGTGGAAAAGATGGTGTTGTAATCATTCCGGATCATCCTGATAAAAGCGAATTAATAAGGAGAATATCTTTACCAAAAGGTGATAAAGAAGCGATGCCTACGAAAGGCAAAAGGTTAACTGAAAGGGAAATTAATGTACTCAAATTCTGGATTGAAAAAGGCGCACTATGGCCGGACGGAAAACAAAAAAGTATTTACCGTGTAGCCGCACTTGAACCGCGCAATCCGGCACTTCCGGCTGCAAACGGTGATATCATATTACCGGTCGACCGATTTGTAAATGTTTACTTTCAAAAAAATAAAATTGCCTGGAAGCCCGTCGTAAACGACCGGATATATATTCGCCGGGTTTACCTGGATATTATTGGATTACTACCTCCTCCGGAAAAAATAGAAGCTTTCGTTGCTGACACAAGACCTGACAAGCGCGAGTTACTTGCCAAGGAATTGCTTTCCAGAAATGATGATTATGCACAGCACTGGATATCTTTTTGGAATGATGCATTAAGAAACGATTATTCCGGAACCGGATATATAACTGGTGGTCGTTTTGACATTACCAAGTGGCTTTATACTTCCCTGGAAGTAAACAAACCTTATAACTGGTTCGTGAAAGAATTGATCAGTCCAACAAAAGAATCAGCAGGATTTATAAAAGGGATTCAATGGAGGGGAACAATAAATTCCAGTCAGCGGACAGAAATGCAGGCTGCGCAAAATGTATCCCAGGTTTTATTGGGGCTTAACTTAAAATGCGCATCTTGTCACGATAGCTTTATCAGCGATTGGAAACTCGCGGATTCTTATGCATTCGCAAATATCTTCGCAGATACTTTATTAGAGATAAACCGTTGCGATAAACCAACTGGTAAAATTGCCGGGACTAAAATCCTGTTTCCGGAATTAGGGGAAATTAGTGTAAATGCAACTACTGAAAAACGTTTGCGTCAATTAGCTGATTTTTTAGTTCAACCAAAAGATGGCAGACTTTACCGGACAGCCGTGAACAGAATTTGGGCGCAGCTTTTGGGACGTGGAATTGTAGAACCTGTGGACATGATGGACAATATGCCATGGAGTGAAGACTTGCTGGATTGGATGGCTTCGGATTTTGTTGCTAATGGCTACGATATGAAAAAGCTGATTTACACAATTGTTACTTCAAAGACTTATCAATTGCCGTCCTCATCTGTAAAGGAAGCCAGTGATATTATGGCCAATACTTACAAATTCACCGGTATGGTTCGGCGCAGACTTTCAGCTGAACAATTTACGGATGCATTGAGTACTGCTTTTACTCCGGTGTATGCAGACTCTGCTATTGTATTCAAACGTTTACCTGAAAATTTCGAAACCAAACTACCATTTGCCAGAGCAGGTTTTGTAAAAAATGATCCTTTCCAAACATCGCTCGGACGGCCAAACAGAGAAACTGTAAGTACAAGTCGTACTTCGCAAGCTAACTTGCTTCAAGCTCTCGAGCTGACAAATGGTAATAAGTTTACCGAAACTTTGAAGAGAGGGGCAAAAGAGTGGAAGGTAAAATATCCAACGTCTGACTCACTCGTAACGGCACTGTACCGCCGCGCACTGGGAAGATATCCATTGCCAAAAGAGATGGAAGTAGCCAGAAAAATATTAGGGCCAAAACCGAGTGAAGAAGGAATTCAGGATCTTGTTTGGGCATTGGCCCTAATTCCGGAATTTCAATTAATTTATTAAGTATTATATTAACTATATGTACGAACCATATTGTACATTATTTATTAATAATATTTTATATAATTTTTATACTTAATATATTAATTAAAAGTATAAAAATAAATTGATAGTTATTTAGCTTAAAATCAATCATTTAATACCTAGTTTAAATGAACACCAATTGGAATAGAAGAGAATTTTTGCAAAGAGCCAGCGCAGCCACTATGGCAGCATTGGCAGCTGGTGCACCTATATCAAGTCTTTTATCAGGATGTAAAAATATTGGCGGCACCAATTCCACAGCTGATACAGTGATATTATTGTGGATGGCTGGTGGAATGGCGCATACTGAAACTTTCGATCCAAAGCGTTATACGCCTTTTGAAAAAGATATGGAAGGCAACCGGGTTCTTAGCACTTTCAAGTCGATGCCTACGGTATTGGATGGTATCCATTTTTCTGATGGGTTACAATCCATTGGAAAGGTAATGGATAAGGGAACATTAATCCGGTCTTACCAGGCTGCTGACATGGGACATATTTTACATTCCCGGCATCAGTATCATTGGCATACTTGCTACGAACCGCCACAAACCGTAGCAGCTCCACATTTAGGTTCCTGGATTGCAAAAGAATTAGGACCAAAAAATCCTGTTATTCCTGCATTTATAGATATTGGCCAGCGCTTTACTGTTGGAGAAGCAGAAGAACTTAAAGCATTTCATACCGCAGGTTTTCTTGGAAATGAGTTTGGTCCGTTCTTTATTCCGGATCCAAGCCAGGGATTAGACAGTGTTCGTCCGCCGGTTGGAATGGATTCTAAACGCTTTGAAAGAAGAAACCAATTATATAATGAACTGATCAATAATAGTCCTGTCGGGGAATTTGGCAGCGATTATCAACGGGAATCTCTTAAACGTTCTATGGAGCAGGCCTATGCTTTGCTGAATTCTCCTGAATCAAAAGCGTTTGATCTGAGTACTGAACCAAAAGAAAGTTATGATGTTTATAACACAGGAAAATTTGGTCTGGGATGTTTATTGGCCCGCCGTTTAACTGAACAAGGCGCCAGATTTATTAGTGTAACAACCGAGTACGAACCATTTAAAGGATGGGATACACACGAAAATGGTTACACACGTTTGGTTGAAATGAAAAAACAAATTGATGGTCCGATTGCACAGTTGATCAAAGATTTGGACAAACAAGGGTTGTTGGATAGAACAATGGTTGTACTTGCCAGTGAATTCAGCCGGGATATGATGGTAGAAGGCAAGCCGGATGCCAAAGTAAAAGAACAGGTAAGCCAGCCGGACATTCTTTCAGATCTTAAATTTTATGGAATGCATCGTCATTTTACCGACGCTGGTTCAATGCTCATGTTTGGTGGTGGTGTTAAAAAAGGTTTTGTTTATGGAAAAACAGCAGATGAACGTCCGTGTAAAACGATTGAAAATCCGATCAAAATTGATCAGGTACATCAAACGATTTACCATGCACTAGGCATTGCAGATGACACGCAATACGAAGTTGAGAAACGTCCTTTTTATACAACTCCTGATGGAAAAGGGAAAGTGGTTAAAGAATTGCTGACCTAAATATCATTTTAAAACAAGTTATTTCAAGCACCTGACAATCATATGTCAGGTGCTTTTTATTTGTTATGTCCTATTAAATAATGGTTCAATTTTAAAATTAAAAATAAAACTTATCGGCTATTTATCGGCGCTAAATGAATAGATAGTTGCAAAACGTAGGTAGAGTTAGAATTTGAAACATTCTTTAAAAATTAACAAATTATTAAAATTATACAATTTGCTCTTATTTATTAAATATTCATTAAAACCAGACAGAGCAGGATAGTCTGATTTTTCATTCCTTCTACTATTGCATAAATATTATTATAGTAATTAATTTTTATCTTTTTAATGTAGTAATTTTTAAACAATTGCATCCTTATAATTAAAACTGTAATTCATTTAATAAAAATAATTATGATGCAGCAGAATTATTTAAAATCAAATATTCGTCTTTCAGCCAATCGTTTTCCAAACCACTTAAAATTATGCTATTGATAAGCAGTAGTAAAGTTTAATAACCTGATTCAAAATCCTTCTTTCTATAAAGCGTCAAAGAATATTCTTATGAATGAAAACGCTTTTAGTTAAATAGGATTAATATAATATTTTATTAAATTTAAACATGCACTCTAATTTGTTTTATAAGTTACTAATCCAAATTTCTATTGATCGTTCCTAAATCCTTAACAACTTAATTGTTCACCAGATCCATTTTTTATGAATACAGAAGTAAAGCAAAATTTCATTTTACCTAAACTTTTTACTGTTCCACAGAAATTCATATCTGCCTTTTATTCTTAACAAATAAACTTCTATGATTACATTTAGACAAACCTCATTGCATACTGGTAAAGATAAACCTATAAAAAATACATGGGCAATTATCATGGCTGGTTTAGCACTAAGTTCAGCGTCATTCGCCAGCATTCCTACTATCCCTGTTCCTACAAGAACAGCAATGGTAGCTACCTTAGATAAGTCGGTTAAAGGGAAAATTTTAGATGAAACTGGTCAGGGTTTACCCGGTGTTAGTATTGTATTGAAAGGAACTACGATCGGAACAGTGTCTGCAACGGACGGAACATATACAATAAATACTCCCGACAGTGGTACTTTAATCTTTTCGTCAGTTGGTTATTTATCACAAGAAATAGCTATTGGAGACCGTACGAACATTGACTTAAAAATGGAAACCGATTCCAAAGCACTTACCGAAGTAGTAGTTGTAGGATATGGTAGCCAGTTAAAAAAGGAAATTACCGGATCTGTCCAAACAGTAAGTGCAGCTGAAATAAAAGATATGCCGGTTTCTCAGATAACCCAGAAACTTCAGGGACGTTTGGCCGGTGTACAAATTAACCAGACCACTGGTAAGCCTGGTCAGGGCATGTCCGTACGTATTCGGGGCCAGGTTTCAGTTTCGGCTGGTAGTGATCCTCTGTATGTAATTGACGGATTTCCGATTACAGGCAATATTGCTGCCATGAACCCGGATGAAATTGATGAAATTACAATTTTAAAGGATGCTGCCTCAACTTCTCTTTATGGATCCAGGGCTGCAAACGGAGTTGTATTGATCACAACAAAAAAACCAAAAGCCGGCCAAACCAACATCAGTCTGAATGCCTTTTACGGAACTCAAAAAGTGCCCGACAGAGGATTAGTGAAAATGTTGAATGCGCAGGAATTTGCCCAGTTTAAAAAAGAGTATTATGAAGACCAAAACCAGGCTGTTCCGAAAGAATTCCAAAATCCTGCCGATTATGCAGGAAAAAATAATGACTGGTATGGAGCATTATTAAGAAGAGCACCATTGCAAAGCTATAACCTTACGTTAACTTCTAATAAGGAAAACGTGAGTACTACCATAGTGGCTGGTGTATTCAATCAGGATGGAGTAGTTATAAATAATAATTACAAAAGGTATTCATTACGTATGAATACGGAATATACCGTTAATAAAAAACTGAAAATCGGTTTCAATATAGCCCCTCAGTACGTATTTGATAATACACCAAGAACCGATGGAGACCGGGGAACGGGAATTCTTTTCAACGCTTTGCATACATGGCCGGTTATGCCGATCCGTGATGCAAATGGTGAGCTTACCAGATACAATAATTTTCCGGGGAGCACTGGAAATATTTTTGATTATCCTAACTGGGTTCGGGCTGCAAATGAACTTGTTAATGAAACCAAGACAACAAAATTACTTGGAAACACATATCTGCAATATCAGCCGATCAAAGGATTATCGCTTAGAACTTCACTAAATATTGAACTCGAAAGTTCTAAGTTTTTCTTTTTCAATCCTTCAACAGCGACCAGCAACATCAACGTTCCTGTTCCAACCACGGCTGTTTCCACTCGTCAGGCTCTTCAAAACTTCTCATGGCTGAATGAAAATTATGCCACTTACAACAAGAGTTTAGGAGATCATAATTTTGAATTGTTAGCTGGTTTTACACAACAAAGATATCGCCAGGAGTTTAGCCGGATCACTGCTAACACCTATACAGACGACAGACTTCCAACTATTCAGGGAGCTATTAACATCGATCGGGGTGGAACAAATAATGGTATTCAGGAATGGTCACTGGCTTCATATATTTCCCGTTTGACATACAACTACAAAGGAAAATATCTGTTTACAGCGGCTGTTCGTGCTGATGGTTCTTCCCGTTTTGGTGTGAACAATCGTTGGGGAACATTCCCTTCTGTTTCTCTGGGATGGGTAATTTCGGACGAAGAATTCATGAAAGACTTGCCACAGGTATCTATTGCAAAAATCAGAAGCAGTTATGGTGTAATTGGTAATAACAACATTGGTAATTACACGCAGTATGCATTGGTTAACAATACAACCAACGCAGTATTTGGCGGCAATGTAGCAACCGGTGCAAACATTATTTCCCTTGCTAATAACAATTTAGGATGGGAAACTACGAAGCAGTTTGACATAGGTCTTGATCTTGGTTTATTTAATGACCGGATACAATTTATCTATGACTTTTATACTAAGAGAACCACAAACCTGCTTTACAGTGTACAAATTGCACAGGAATCAGGATTTGGAAACTATAATGACAACATTGGCGAGATCAAGTTCTGGGGTCATGAATTTTCTCTTACCACCAGAAACCTGACAGGTGCCCTGAAATGGACGACAAATGCGAACATTTCGATTAACCGTAATAAAGTAATGGAATTGGCTCCGGGTATTGACAGAGTATATGGTACTGTTAACATCACTCAGGTTGGTAAGCCATTCGGCCAGTTTTATGGTTTAATAAAAGACGGTTATTATACAACTGCGGAAGAACTTAAAACCCAACCGATTGTTCCTGGCCGTTCTGCTATCGGAGTTATCAGGTACAAAGATGTCAACAACGACGGTGTGATTACTAACGGTGGTGACCAGGATGACAGAACTATTATTGGTAATCCGTTTCCGAAATTCACTTACGGTATTACCAACAACCTTTCTTACGGAAACTTCGACCTTTCTGTTACAGGTTCAGGATCACAAGGCAACCAGCTTTACGTAACACATTTGTACAGTACTGCTAACCTGGATGGGGTTTTCAATATGGTAGCAGATGTGAAAGATCGTTTTCGGGTTAAAAATGTAACAGATCCTGTTACAGGCAATGGTGTTGCGACCACTGTAATTACTCCTGGAAAAGGAAAATTTGGTGCTACCAACAACGGAGGAAATTACACAGGTCTTGAAAGAGACTGGGCAAGTACTCAATTCCTGGCAAATGCATCTTTCTTCACAATTAAGAACGTTACGCTGGGTTACAACATTGGTGTTAAAAATAAGTATTTCAAATCCGCCAGACTTTATGCATCTGTTCAACAACTGTATGTATTTACGAAATACTGGGGTGGACCAAATCCTGAAACCAGTGGAAATCCTGAAGGTAACGGCGATGGCGGTAACTTAAGTCAGGGACGTGACTTTTCTAATTATCCTATTCCACGTACCTGGACTCTTGGTATTAACCTGAATTTTTAACCTGATCAATTTCATTCATTACGATATATAAAATGAAAAAGAAAATTATTATAGCGTGTCTTGCCAGTTTTCTAATCACAGGCTGCCGGGACGAATTTTTGACAGTAATACCGGAAACCCAATTAAGCTCCGGAATCTTTTTTGTTTCAGAGTCTGATTTCAAACAGGCTGTAAATGCAGCTTATGTGCCACTGCGCCAGATGTTTAATGAACGTGCCTGGGTACTGGAAGAAATGCATTCCGACAACACCTATTACGCCCGGAATACACTTTACGGTGCGGTAGATCCAACGGAAAACGTTGCAGATTTTGCAGTTCCAACAGCAGGTGGGGTTACAGCAAATGATAATGTATTGGTACAGTATCGTCTTAATTATCAAGTAATTTCGAGGGCAAATCAGATTCTTACCACTATCGACCCTGTTGATTTTGCGGCTGAGTCCAAAAACAATTTAAAGGGTCAGGCTTTGTTTTTACGCGCCTTTTGCTATTTTGACCTTGTTCGTTTATTTGGTAAAGTTCCTCTGCATTTGACTCCTGTTGTTGGTCGTGAAGATGCAGCTTTACCACTTTCGACTACCGAAGAAATATATGCTCAGATTGAAAAAGATGCTAAGGAAGCCAGTACATTACTTCTTAATAAAGCAAAACAAGAAGCAGGACGGGTAACATCGGGATCAGCAAAAACACTTTTGGCAAACCTATATCTTACTCAAAAGAAATGGGCTCAGGTTGAAACGCTGATGAAAGAGGTTATAACCAACGATGGATATACTTTGATGCCGGATTATGCAAATGCCTTTTCAACAACCAGTGCAAACAAGAATAATCAGGAATCAATTTTTGAAATCCAGTATATGGAAGGTTCAGCAGGATATAATGGAAACCAGATATATCGCTTTCTTCCTTCCCCGATAACTGCAGCTGAAATTGCGCCAATTACAGGCACTTCAAACCCACAGCCAACGTCGCAGGAAAGTAACAATATTCCGACTCCTGACCTGATTGCAGCTTATGAAACAGGTGATAAACGTAAGGATGCATCTATCGGATACGTGACGCTGAGCCAGGCTTTAACAGAAAACAAAACTTTCCCATACATTAAAAAGTACGCTAAGACTCATTCACTTCAAAACAATACAGGTCAGAACTGGCCGGTTTACCGTTATGCGGAAGTGTTGTTATTTATGGCGGAAGCATTGAATGAGCAGGGTAAAACGGCAGAAGCAGCTACATATCTGAATCAGGTTCGTACCCGGGCTGGTCTTGCCAATACAACTGCATCAGGTCAGGCAACCATGCGTGAAACCATTTTCAAAGAAAGACGTGTTGAACTGGCCTTCGAAAATAAACGTTGGTTCGACTTAACCAGAACCGGAAGAGTAAAAGAAATCATCGGTGCTTATGGTGCAAAAGTAAAAGCGAATACAGCAGCTTATTACTTCCCAAAAGGTGCGGTTCCTCCACCGAACGCATTTACTGTACTTGATGACTACTATGGACTTCCTGCTGTGGAATCTGCTTTGACACCAAGTTTCTAATTTAGATTGATATGAGCAAAGTGCAGTAAGTGTATACTTGCTGCACTTTTTTCTTTTATTAGAATATACTTAAAATCAATTATTACCAGACACAACAGGATGGCAGGCTCAATCAAACATTTTACTATTGTAGATTATTCGAAGTTTAATTTAGTTTTATTTGAGAATAATATTATATTTCTATAAAATAGACCTTTATACTTCTAACCAATAATTTTACAATATTCGCTAACGTATTTTTGATCACCATACCTTTTCTTATTTACTATTTAAACTCTGAGCTGTAAAATGTACACAAAAAAACAATGGTCTAAACTTCCAATGACACTTGCGGTTCTTCTCGCTGTGGGTGTTTTCTGTGGAGTGATGTTGAGTAACCGGACTGCCAAGCACAGGCCGCCGGGCTCGAAAATTGACAAACTAAAACTACCCGAAGGTTTTAAAGCAGAACATTTATATAGTCCTTCTGAAGAATCCAACGGATCGTGGGTATCCATGACATTTGATGATAAAGGCCGTTTAATCACTTCTGATCAATATGGTGGATTGTTTCGCTTAGTTCTACCTCCAATCGGTTCAACAGAAAAACCGAAGGTAGAAACTTTAAAAGTTGAAGGTGATACAGCTAAAATTGCAATGGGTTATGCTCATGGTTTGCTTTACGCTTTTAACAGTCTTTATGTAATGATCAACAATCGTGAAAATCCAAAATTCCCAAAAGGAAGCGGGCTTTACCGTTTGCAGGATACAAATAATGATGATCAGTATGATAAAATAACTTTGCTAAAAGCACTGAAAGGTGAAGGAGAACATGGTCCGCATAGTATTGTCCTTTCTCCTGATAAAAAATCTTTATATGTCGTGGCAGGTAATTTCACAGATTTGCCTAAAATGGATTCATATCTTTTACCTCCAACATGGAAGAATGACAATCTTTTTCCATGGATTAAAGATCCCCGCGGACATGCAAACGATCGTAATGCACCTGGTGGATGGATTGCACATACAGATCCCGAAGGTAAAAACTGGGAATTGGTTGCAGCCGGCTATCGTAATTCTTATGACATTGCTTTTAATGAAACGGGCGATCTTTTCATTTATGATTCAGATATGGAATGGGATTTCGGTACACCATGGTATCGCCCCACACGTGTTTGTCATGCTACAAGCGGTGCTGAATACGGATGGCGCACAGGTTCAGCCAACTGGTCTCCAACTTTCGCTGACAATCTTTCACCTATTATGAATATCGGGCAAGGTTCACCAACTAACCTGATCTATCTGGATAAAGCGCGTTTTCCTGCTAAATATAAAAATACTCTACTTGCATTTGACTGGAGCTTTGGTATCGTTCATGGTTTACACTTAAAACCAAATGGCTCTACTTATTCGGCTGATCATGAAGAATTTTTGTCTGGCGCTCCGCTTCCTCTGACAGATGGAGCAATTGGACCGGATGGTGCACTTTATTTTTTAACAGGTGGTCGTCGTCTTGAATCTGATTTATATCGTGTTTATTATGGTGATTACAAAAACATTCCTGCTGGTTCTAATACTGCAACAGCTGTGGTTACACCGGAACACAAACAACGGACAGATCTTGAAGTTTTTCATAAAGGAATCAATGCAAAAGCGGTAGCAACTTCCTGGCCATATTTAAAAAGCCCGGATCGTTTCCTCCGTTATGCAGCGCGCGTAGCCATTGAACATCAGCCGGTTGCCGAATGGGAAAGCAAAGTTTACAGCGAAAAAGATCCACAGACTTTGATCTATGCATCCATTGCATTGGCACATCAGGGAGATTCTTCCAAGATTGGAACACCGTTGCTTACCGGTCTTACTAAAATAGATTTTGCTAAGTTGAATGATATTCAAAAACAGGATTTGCTACGTACTATTGAAGTTATTTTGTATAGAATTGGCCAGCCGGATGCAGCGACTAAGGAAAAACTAATTGCGTATTTAAACCCAAAATATCCTTCGCCATCTGCTTTACAAAACCGTTTTTTCAGCAAAATACTTGTAAATCTTGAAGCACCAAAAGTGGTTGAACGTACCCTGGCTCTACTTGAAAATAACGAGAAATTTGATGATAAAGACAATGAAATGATCACCGCTTCGGCTGATCTTATTCTTCGGAATCCTCAGTACGGACTTGATTTGGCAGGACTTTTAGAAAAAGTACCACCAGCACAGCAAACTTTTTATGCTATTGTGCTAAGCAGTTCTAAAACTGGCTGGACTCCTGAATTGAGAGAAAAATATTTCAAATGGTACTACAAAGCATTCAGTTATCAGGGTGGACGCAGTTATATTGGCTTT
>Ga0247734_1001277_pt1 | contig 19355 bp, 15 predicted proteins | sample UWRJL103311B2_FD_180933 | JGI IMG/M metagenome (GOLD analysis project Ga0247734, IMG submission 180933) | Plant litter microbial communities from Arlington Agricultural Research Station in Wisconsin, United States - UWRJ-L103-311B-2 | ecosystem: Environmental > Terrestrial > Plant litter >... | reverse complement strand
CGGCGCGACGACGCTGGAGCAGCTCGACACCGACCTCGCCGCGATCGACATCGCGATCACGCCGGAGCTGGAAGCGGCGATCGACGCGATCCACCAGGTGCACAACAACCCGGCACCGTAAGGCGGGGGGGCGTGGGACGTAGGAACGCACGTCCCACCTCACGTCGTCCCCGCGCAGGCGGGGGCGACAGGATTGGGCGGATGGTGCGCCTAGGCAGGGGCGGCGACCCGTATCTCCACGTCCCTCGTCCCCCCTTAGCTCGTCATTGCGAGCGTAGCGAAGCAACCCAGGGTGGGGCTGCTCTGCCCTGGGTTGCTTCGCTACGCTCGCAATGACGAGTGGTGTGAGGAAAAGTGATGCCGGCCCTTCTCCTACGGCGCCACGACCTCACCCGCGCGCTCGGCGCGCAGGGCGTCCGCCAGCGTGCGGTTGTCGAGGATCTTGGAGGTCGCCTCGCGCACTTCGGCGAACAGGGCGCGCAGTTGGCAGGCGTGCTCCTCGCGGCAGTCCTCGCAGCGCTGGTAGAAGCTGCGGCTGACGCACGGGAGCATGGCGATCGGCCCGTCGGTGACGCGCACGATCTCGCCGAACGAGATCAGGTCGGCCGGGCGCGCCAGCTTGTAGCCGCCCTGGTTGCCGCGCGTGCTGAGCACGAGGCCGACGCGCCGCAAGTCGGACATGATCGATTCCAGGAACTTGCGCGGAATCTGTTCCTCGATAGCGATCAGCGCCACCTGCTTGGTCGTGCCGTTGGCGCGCCCGATGTTGAGCAGGGCCTTCAAGGCATAGCGGGCACGTTGGGACAGCATGACTAGGCGACGGACCCCGGCAAGGACGCCGCGCGGTGTCGCCGGGACGTCGGACTATCGGAAACACTCGAAGCGCCGCGCATACCGCAAGGTGCGGCAGGCCTCAACCTCAGTCCGTCGGTAGGAAATGAAAAATCGCGGGGTATCTCACGCCGTGCTGCGCCGCTCCGGCCTGTTTGCGGGCTGCAAGCGCGGCGAGGGATACCACGACTTGCCATCGCTCTTGCGCCAGGCTTGTAGCCCGCCGCGCACGTTGACGACCTGGGTATAGCCCAGGCTGGCAAGGCTCGCCGCCGCCAGCGCGCCGCGATTGCCGCCGGCGCAATAGAGCACCAGCGCTTCGTCCTTGTCGGACACCGCGTCGGTGACGAGGTATTCGAGCCGCCCGCGCGTCAGGTGCAGCGCGCCGGCGAGCGGCGGGTTGCGCAGCAGTTCCTCGTCGTCGCGCACGTCGATCAGCAGTGCGCCCCCGGCCACCAGCGCGCGCGCCTGCCGCGGGGTCACTTCGCGAATGCGTTCGCGCGCGATGCGGGCCAGCCGCTGGATGTCCTTAAAGTCCGGCATGATAGCACGTCTCCCCGGTTGCAGGAGGCGCGGGAAACCTGGCGCTTTCGCCTCGGACCCGAAGTGTGACCTCCATGCCCGGCCACCGATACGAACGGGGCCGGAGGCGATATGTCTATCATACTAGTTGAGATAGGGGAGATATTTCGTCTGTAGGTTGCGAAAGCTGGTCTTCGCCGCAGCACGGCCGGTCGCACTCGGCAGAACTTGAGGGCGAAGACCAGCTTTCGGGGCGCAGCGGCGGTGTCCGGGGTCGCAGACGAACCCGCCGCTGCGCGCACGCGCAAGTTCAGGTGAGTTCGGTGAACAGGTCGCCCAGGATCTGCGTCGACACGAAGCCGTCGGCGCCGGTGGCGGTGCTGGTGCCCACGGTGGTGCGGCGCACGATGCGCTCCTCCTCGAAGTGCTCCTGGTCGACCGGGCCCCAGTGGCTGGTGGCGCGGTTGTCCCACACCACGATCGAATTGGGCGTCCAGCGGAAGCGCACCTGCAGGTCGGCACGGCCAGCCAGTTCGTTGCGCAAGTACGTCAGCACCGCGTCGCTTTCGCCCTCCGAGAAGCCCTCGATGTACTTGATGAAGCCGGGGCTGAGGAACAGCGACTTGCGCCCGGTTTCGGGATGCACGCGCACCAGCGGGTGGCGCGAGAGGTATGGCCCGGTCGAGCGGCCGTCCTTGCGCGGGGCGGGCGGATAGCCGTTGGCGGCATCGTCGCGCCCATGGACCGCCTGCAGCCCGTCGAGCCGCTCGCGGAAAGCGGGCGAGAGGCTGTCGTAAAGCGCCTCGAGGTTCACCCACAGCGTGTCGCCGCCGGTCGGCGGGGCCTCGAAGATACGCAGGAACGTGATGTCGGTGGGGTTGGCGACGAAGGTGATGTCGGTGTGCCAGCCGCGCACCTGGCGCGGGCGGAAGTTGGCGCGGTGCTGCTGTTTCTGCACCTCGGTGAACACGCTGGGCCGATCGCGCTGGCGCGACTTCACGTTCTCCATGATCGCGATCTGCTCGTCGCGCCCGTTGGTGATCGGGTGCGCGGGAGTGACGCCGCCGAAATAGCGCGAGAAGCGGATCTGGTCCTCGTCGGTGATCGGCTGGTCGCGGAAGAACAGCACCTTGTGCTCCAGCAACTTGGCACGCAGCGCCGCCACGGTGGCGGGGTCGAGGTCCTGGCGCAAGTCGATGCCGGTCACTTCGGCGCCGATCACGGGAGAGGCGGGATGGAACGCCAGCGGCGCGGCGGGGATGGCGGGGGCATCGCGGCGTTCAAGCACTTGAGTGGTCATGGCATACTCCTCTTTCTTGAAAGGTTCAGGCGGCATTCTCGCGCAGCGCGTCTTCGCGGGCCTGCGCGAAGCGGTTGGCGGGGCGCTGGAGGCCCAGGTTCTCGCGCAGGGTGGTGCCTTCGTATTCGGTGCGGAACAGCCCGCGCCGGCGCAGGATCGGCAGGACGTGCTCGACGAAGTCCTCGAGCCCCGTGGGCTGGATCGGCGGCATGATGTTGAACCCGTCCGCCGCGCCTTGCGTGAACCACTGCTCGATCACGTCGGCGACCTGTTCGGGCGTGCCGACGACGACGTTGTGGCCGCGCGCGCCCGCCAGCGTCAGGTAGAGCTGGCGCAGCGTCGGTTTCTCGCGCTCGACATAGTCGCTGACCAGCTTGAGGCGGCTTTTGTTGAAGTTGGTGTCTTGTGGCAACGGCGGCGCCAGATCGTCGAGCGACCAGCCGGTGAAGTCGCGGCCCTGGTAGTGCTGGCGCACGATCTGCCACACGATCCGGGGGTGCGTGAGGGCGTTGATGAAGTCGTACTTTTCGCGCGCTTCCTGCTCGGTACCGCCGATCACGGGGTAGAGGCCGGGCATAACCACGAGGTCTTCCTGGCGGCGGCCGTAACGCGCGAGGCGGCCCTTGACGTCGCCGTAGAACTCCTGCGCGTCGGCCAGCGTGAGGTTGGCGGTGAAGATCGCCTCGGCGGTGGCGGCGGCCAGTTCGCGCCCGTCTTCCGATGCGCCCGCCTGGACGATCACCGGATAGCCCTGCGGCGGGCGGGCGACGTTGAGCGGGCCGGAAACCTGGAAATACTTGCCCTTGTGGTTGACGAGGTGGACCTTGTCGGGATCGAGCACCACGCCGCTGTCCTTGTCGCGGACAAGCGCGTCGTCCTCGTAGGAATCCCATAGGCCCTTGACCAGATCGACGAATTCGCGCGCGCGTTCGTAGCGCAAGGCGTGCTCGGGGTGGCCCGCAAGGCTGAAGTTGGCCGAAACGTCGGCCCCGGTCGTCACCACGTTCCACCCCGCGCGCCCGTTCGACAGCCAGTCGAGCGAGGCGAACTTGCGGGCGAGCAGGTACGGATCCTCGTACGTGGTCGAGGCGGTGGCGACGAAGCCGATGTTCTTCGTGACGGCTGAAAGCGCGGACCACAGCGTCACCGGCTCGAAACTGACCTGGCGTGCTTGGTAGGGGGCGATTTCAGGGTCGTTGTCGCGGTTCCAGCCGGCCGGGCTGTCGGCCACGAACAGCAGGTCGAACTTGGCCGCCTCGGCGGTTTGCGCGACGCGGCGATAGGCTTCGAAGTCGAGCCCGGCGTTCGGGTCGGCGTCGGGATGGCGCCACGATGCGGCGTGGTGCCCAGTGGGGGGAATGAACGCGCCGAGGCGGATCTGACGTCTGGCCTGTGTCATCGCATGCTGCCTTTCGCTGCGCCAAGCCTACCGCCTCGCTATCCATAGCGCTGGGGTCCGGCTCGTCGGTGTGCAGCCTGAAAGTCCTGAAAACCGATGCTGCGGGCAATGTAGAAAATCTTACACCGCCCAAACCATTTCCTCTTATTCCTACTTGTGTGGTATGAATACGCTTGGTGCCTCTCAACAACACAGGGGCATTTCATGAATTTCGCAAACTCGCGGACCATCGGCAGTTTCCGCTCCGGCGGCGCCACGGGGGCGTTGATCGCCTGGGCGGCGGCCGGGGCGATGGTCTCGTTCGCCGCACCGGCGCTGGCTGCGGAGGGCGATTCCGCCGACGCTACCGCCGCGCCTGCCGCCGAGGCCCCAGAGGCCGACGAATCGACCGGCAGCGACATCCTCGTCACCACCCGCCGTCGCGACGAGCGGCTGCAGGACGTGCCGCTCTCGGTCTCGGCGGTGGGCGCGCAAGTGATCCGGTCGGAGCGGCTGGTGCAGCTTCAGGACTTCGCGCAGAAGATCCCCAACTTCAATCCGCGCACTCAGAACCCGCGCACTTCGGCGCTGTCGATCCGCGGCGCGGGCGGGCTTTCGGGCGCGGGCGACGGCTCGGAAGGCGGGGTCGGCCTGATCGTCGACGACGTGTTCTACACCCACATCGGCTTCGCCTGGGGGCCGCTCTACGATCTCGCCGCCGTCGAAGTGGCGCGCGGGCCTCAAGGCACACTGCTGGGCAAGAACACCACCGTGGGTGCGGTGATCGTGCGCACCGCCCTGCCCAGCTTCACCCCCTCGAACGAGATCGAGATTTCGGCGGGCAACTACGGCTCGACCACCGTGCGCGCCTATAGCACCGGCACTTTGGTGGACGACGTGCTGGCTTACCGCGTGAGCCTCTATCGCGAGCACAACGACGGCTTCTACCGCAACAATGACGCTTACGCGATCAACGACAATTACCGCGGCATCCGCCTGAAGGACACCAACCGCTGGGCGGTTCGCGGCCAGCTGCTGTTCCAGTCCGGCGACGTGACCGACCGCCTGATCGTCGATTATCACAAGTCCGCCGAGTACAACAATTACGGCGGCATCGTCGCCCCGGTGTTCACTCACAAGGCCGACGGCAGCACCCAGGAGACCTACGAACAGCGCATTTCGCGCCTGTTCGGCATCACCAACATCGATCACGATCCGACCACCGGCGAGCTGACCAACATCTCGCGCATGACCCAGAACACGCGCGGCGTATCGAACCATCTCGACTGGAAGATCGGCAGCAACACGCTGTCCGCCATCACCGCCTACCGCGAGTTCCGACTCTATCCGCGCAACAGCCAGGGCACCAACGGGCTGACCAACTACAGCCTCGGCTACGACGTGGTCGCCAAGCAGTATTCGCAGGAACTCCGCTTCGCCTCCGCGCCGTCGACTTTCATCGACTACCAGATCGGCGCTTATTTCCTGCGCGATACGCGCTCGTCGAACAACCGCATCATCTGGGGCAAGACCGGCGCGCAGTTCTACGGCAACAACGCCAGCTACAATCCCGACATCCTCAACGGCGTGGAATACGACCAACTCGGCATCGCCAAGACCACCAGCTTCGCAGGGTTCGGCCAGGCGACCTGGCACGCGACGCCGTGGTTCGACCTGACCGGCGGCATCCGCTATACTCACGAAAAGCGCGAAGGCTCGAACACCGCCACCAGCTTCGGCGGCGCCAGCGGCCTGTCCGCCACTGACCTTGCCCGACGCGAATCGATCCTGATCTCGCAGTTCGGCGGGTACTTCACCGTCGCGGGCAAGCGCTCGTTCGACTCAGTGTCGTGGCTCATCAACCCTTCGATCAAGGTCAGCGACGACATCCTGATCTACGCCTCCACCGCCCGCGGCGTGAAGTCCGGCGCGATCAACACGGTGGCGCGCCCGGTGCGTTCCGGCACCACGATCGTCGGCTACCAGCCGGTCGTCGTCGACCCCGAAGTCTCCCGCGACTGGGAGTTGGGCATCAAAACCTCGTGGCTGGACAAGACGCTGAACCTCAACGTCAATCTCTACTGGAACGACATCTACGACTACCAGGGCAACGTGGTGGACACGAGTTCGTTCGCCAGTTCCAGCGGCAGCCCGGTGACGGTCACGTACCTCAGCAACATCCCGCATGTGCGCCTCAAGGGCGTGGAGGTGGAGGGCAACTGGGCGGCGACGCCGTCGCTCAACTTCACGCTGGCGGGCGCGATTTCGGACGTGAAGTACGTCAAATACGCCGATGCCGCGCCGCCGCCCGACCAGACCTACACCGGCGCGCCCGCCACGATCGACTTGTCGGGCACCCGGATCGAGGGCGTGCCGCGCTGGACGCTCAACGCAGGTGTCCGCTACGACCACGCGGTCGGCAGCTTCCAGGGCCATCCGATCAACGGCTTCTTCTACGTGAACGAATTCGTCACCGGCAAGACGCAGTTCCTCTCGCCCGCCTCGTCATACAGCTTGTTTCAGAAGACCTACGGGCTGACCAACGCCGGCTTCGGCTTCCGCCGCGAGGACGATTCCCTGCGTATCACCGTCTACGCGCTCAACCTGTTCGACGTGAAGTACACCGTCAGCAAGGCGCTCGGCTCCGCCACCGCGCCTGCGACCTGGACTCTGGGCGATCCGCGCACGTACGGAGTTTCCGCCGCGCTGCGGTTCTGATCTTCATATCCGCTATGTCCGTCGTCCTCGCGAAGGCGAGGACCCCGCGTTTTCCTTCTACCTTTCGCATGGCGCAAGATAAGCGGGACCCTCGCCTTCGTTAGGGCGACAAAGACAAGTGCGGCAACCTACGCAATTTGTCCTCACGGCCTCGTGCCGCTACACGCCATCCCCCACATCGGTGAGCGTTCGTGCGCAGCCCCCGCCCTATCACGGAGCGCACACGCATGAGCGAATACCTCTGGTACATCCCCAACCAGGTCGAGGTCGGCCACCGCGGCGACGCGCCCGCGACCGACCACAACAGCCTCGATACCCTGACCGCGCAAGCCCTCGCGCTGGAGCGCAACGGCTGGAAAGGCGCGCTGGTCGGCACCGGCTGGGGCCGGCCCGATACGTTCACCCTCGCCACCGCGCTCGCCGCGCGCACCCGCACGTTCGAGCCGCTGATCGCGATCCGCCCCGGCTACTGGACGCCCGCTCACTTCGCCTCGTCCGCCGCCACGCTCGACCACCTGAGCGGCGGGCGGGTGCGTATCAACATCGTCTCGGGCCAGGACAACCTCGCGGCCTATGGCGACGCCGAGGCCGACCAGGCGCACCGCTACGGCCGCACGGGCGAGTTCATGCGGCTGGTCCGCCGGCTGTGGACCGAGGAGGACGTCGTGCATGTCGGCGAGCATTTCCAGCTTTCCGGCTCCACCGTCGTGCCACGCATCGTGCCGCGTGGGGACCGACGCCATCCCCGGTTCTACTTCGGCGGCGCCTCCCCCGCGGCGGAGCAGGTGGCGGCGACTCAGGCCGACGTGCAACTGTTCTGGGGCGAGCCGCTGGCCGGCGTGGAGGAGCGCATCGCCCGCCTGCGCCGCCTCAGCGCCGACCTCGACCGCAACTTGCCGCCGCTGCAGTTCGGCCTGCGCATCACCACGTTTGTGCGCGACACCACCGAACAGGCCTGGGCCGAGGCGGAGGCCAAAGTCGCCCGGATGGCGCAGCTTCAGGCGCAGGCGAAGGACCAGCCCAAGGACGAACACCGCCGCCGCGCCGCCGTGGGCCAGCAGCGCCTGCTCGACCTCCAGGCACAGGGCGACGTGCTCGACGACAACCTCTACACCGCGCCCGGCCGCCATGGCGGCGGCGGCGCGGGCACCACATGGCTGGTCGGCTCGGCGCAGGATGTCGCGGCATCGCTGCGCAAGTACGAAGCGCTGGGGATCACGCACTTCGTGCTGTCCGATACGCCATACCTGACGGAGATCGAGCGCCAGGGTCAGACGCTGCTGCCGCTGCTACGCGACGCGCGGATCGAGGCGGAAACGCGGATCGGCGTCCCGTCCGACGCGTGAGTGAGGGCGAAGCATGGCCAGACCAATGCCGCCCCGCCCTAAACCCCGTGCCCTTCGCGGGGACGACGGGATTATATGGACCGACGATACACACTGCAAAGCTGGCCTTCCAACCCGGTCAGGTTTTCTTGAACGCGCGAGGAACAGGCGCGCTTGACCGGCCTTATCTACCGATTAAGTCGGGTATCGGTGCCGGCGTGCGGTGCGTCCTCGTCAGATCGGTTTTCCCTTGTTTCGCGTAGCTACAGACCACACCTCAGCCGCTGAAACGGCACCACCGGGCACGGCCGCTCGAACCAAGACCCAAGCCAGCATCCAGGACGCCAAGGCATGACCACTGACCACGATCGCGGCGAGGCTGCCCGCGCCGATGCCCTTCCCCCGGCCGAAACCGCCGATTTCTGGGAAGTGGCCGGCGTCGTGCGCCAGCTTTCCGACATCCGCCGCGGCTGGCGCGAGACCAATGCCTATCACGCCGAATACGGGGTGGAGAGCTTCCCCTCGCGCCTGCGCCTCGCCAAAGTGGCCGAGGAGTTGTGCGGGGTGCTGTTCCCGCTGCGGCTCGGCCCCGATTTCGTGCGCCTCCACAACGAGGACACTTTCGTCACCCAGTCGCTGCAGATCGCGCTGAGCCGCCTGCACGCCCAGCTTCGCCTCGAACTGACCTATGCCGGCACCGGCGGCGACCGGCAGGCGGTGGACGACCGCGCGACGCAGATCGTGCTGGGCCTGTCGCGCGCGCTGCCCGACATCCGCCGCCTGCTCGACCTCGATACCGAGGCCGCGTTCCGGGGCGATCCGTCCGCGCGCAGCCTCGACGAAGTGCTGATCTGCTACCCCGGCCTGCTGGCGATCATTCATTACCGCATCGCTCACGCCCTGCATCTGGCCGGCGCGCCGCTGGTGGCGCGGATCATCTCGGAAATCTCGCACGGGCAGACCGGGATCGACATCCATCCCGGCGCGCAGATCGGCAAGGGCTTCTTCATCGACCACGGCACCGGCGTCGTCATCGGCGAGACCGCGGTGATCGGCGACAACGTGCGCATCTACCAAGGCGTGACGCTGGGCGCGAAGAACTTCCCGGCCGACACTTCGGGCGCGCTCATCAAGGCGCTGCCGCGCCATCCGGTGATCGAGAACGACGTGGTGATCTATGCCGGCGCAACGATCCTGGGCCGGGTGACGATCGGCGCGGGCTCCGAGATCGGCGGGAACGTGTGGCTGACGCACGACGTTCCGCCGTTCAGCCGCGTGTTCCAGGCGCGTGAGCAGAACCGCGTCATCAGCCCCAGCGAAGACCGCCCCATCCAAGGACTCGAATGACCACGCAACCCTCTCCCGGCCACCCTTCTCCCGGCCCCCGCTCGCGCCTTCCCGGCTTCGGCGTACAAGTGCTCGTCGGCATGGTGGTGGGCCTGCTGGCGGGGTTGATCGTGCGCGGGCTCGACCCTTCGGGCGCGGCCGCCACCGGTGCCACCGCGACGTTCCACACGATCGCGCAGATCTTCGTCCAACTGCTGCGCACGCTGGTGCCGCCGCTGGTGTTCACCGCGATCGTCGCTTCGGTGGCGGCGCTGCGCGGGCTCGACAACGCGGTGCGGCTGGTGGTCCACACGCTGGCGTGGTTCGCGATCACCGCGCTGATCGCGGTTACGATCGGCATCGTTCTGGGCGTGACGATCCAGCCCGGCTTGCACGCCGGCGTCCAGGCGAGCGCGGCGCAGGCCCCCGCCTCAGTCGGCGGCTGGCTGGATTTCCTCAAGGGGCTGGTCCCCGCCAACTACCTCGGCATCGGCGCGAGCACCAAGCTCGACGGCGGCGTCGCCACAACGTCTGTGTCGTTCAACGTCCTGCAGGTCATCATCGCCGCCGTCGCGGTGGGCGCCGCCGCGGTCAAGGTGGGCGCCAAGGCCGAACCGTTCCTCGTGTTCATGACGTCCGCCAACCAGGTCCTGCGCCAGTTGCTGCGCTGGCTGATCGCGCTGACCCCGCTGGGCTCGGCCGCGCTGATCGCCGATGCGGTGGTGAACTACGGCTGGTCGGCGCTCTCGGCGCTGGGGGCGTTCGCGGGCGCGGTGTATCTAGGCCTGGCGATCGTGCTGCTGGTGGTCTACCCCACGCTGCTGACGCTCAACCGCATCAACCCGCTGCATTTCTTTGCCACCGCCTGGCCGGCGATCCAGATCGGCTTCCTCTCGCGCTCGTCGGTCGGCACCATGCCCGTGACCGAGGAAGTGACCGAACGCATGGGCGTGCCGCGCTCTTACGCCGCCTTCGCGGTGCCGCTGGGTTCGACCACCAAGATGGACGGCTGCGCGGCGATCTACCCCGCCATCGCGGCGATCTTCGTGGCGCAGTTCTACGGCCTGACGCTGCACGCGTCGGACTATGCGCTGATCGTGTTCGTCTCGGTGATCGGCTCGGCGGCGACGGCGGGGCTGACCGGCGCGGTGGTGATGCTCACCCTCACGCTGTCCACGCTGGGCCTGCCGCTGGAGGGCGTGGGGCTGCTGCTGGCGATCGACCCGATCCTCGACATGGGCCGCACCGCGGTGAACGTGGCGGGCCAAGTGCTGGTGCCTACGATCGTGGCGCAGCGGCTGGGCTTGCGCGAGGTCGAGAGCAAGGCGGCTCCGGCGCTGGCCGCCTGAACAGCGTTATATATCGATTTTACGCGGCCGCCCGCTTCAACACCCGCTCCGCCCAGATGCCGAAGGCGATGCCGATCGTCGCCCACAGCAGCGCCTGCGTCGCCATCGAGGCCACGCGGAAGTTCCACAAAAGCGTCGCGGGGAAGTCGGCGGGCACTTCGTCGATCGTCGGCAGCGCGAACTGACCCGCGCCGACGATCAGCGCGAACACCCCCACCGCCAGCAGCGTCGCGTCGAAACCGCGACCGCCGCGCGCGAAGGCGCTGCGCAGCCGCGCCGCCACCACCGCCGCGCCGAGCGACAGCGCGATCATCGCGAAGTAGGCCGCGGTGCGCAGCGCCACCGTCTCGTGCCGTCCCACCGCGGGCGGGGTCTGCGGATACTTGAGCGCGGGCACCACCACCAGCAGCGCGAAGGCCAGCGCCGCCAGTAGCAGGCTCAGGCTGCGCGGGCCCAGCGCGCTGAAGCGGCCGTATCCATATGCGAACACCAGCGAGAACACCCCGCCCACCGCCGCGCCGTACAGCGCCAGCGCCGTCGCCAGCCCCCAGCTCTTCTGCGTGTCGCGGCTGACGAGGTCCTCCTCCGGCGCGGCCTTGGGCATATCCATGCCGGGCATGGCCGCGTGATGCGCCGCCTCAGCGTGCTCCACCCCGATGGCGAGGTCGATCGACGGTTCGGCGAATGCGCGCGCGAACAGCGTGGCGAGAAGCGCCGCGAGGATGCCGGCCAGCATCCCGCGCCACAGCAGGTCCCGGGTCATGTCGTCCGCCTCAGTGGCAGGGAAAGCCGAGGAGATGCCGCCCGTCGTGGACGAATTCGTGCACGTACATGCCCTTGAACAGCGCATAGGCGCCTTGTTCGGTGCTGACGAAATAGAGGAAGATCAGCGCCAGCAGCGTGCCCAGCACCGCCCACGGCGCGATGTCGGCCAGCGGAATCGCACCGCCACGAACGGGAACGAAGCTGTCGTCGAAATAAGCGGCGCTATCGGCCATCGCAGGTACTCCTTTGCGGGATCTCGCGTCCCAGGGAACATGTGTTCGAAAGCGAAGGTCTGGCTCTCGACGCCGGGGTCCGGTGTCGATTACAGTGGCGCGACCGCGCCGGAATTGCACCGGCTTCCCCGTCTTCGAAGACCCCCTCCTTACGGCGCGCCGGGGGACGGCGTCAACGCCCCCTCGGAGTTTGCGATTTGGCGACCACCCTGCTGCTGCTCTGCGCCGCCGCCACTGCGCTCAGCCGCACCGGCGGTTTCCCCGCCCCCGACGCGGCGCTGGACGAAGCCGGCGCCCGCGACGCCGCGGCTGCACGCGTACCCGCGCGGTTCGCGCAAAGCTGGTGCTCGCCCGCACTGGCGGCGATGCAGACGACGGCGGCGATGGGCCTCGCGCCGCGCACCGAACCCGCGCTGGCGGACCTCGACCACGGCCGCTGGTCGGGGCGGTCCTTCGAGGCCATCGCGGCGGAAGAGCCCGACGCGCTGGCGGCCTGGCTTTCGGACCCAACCCAGCGCGCGCCCGGCGGCGAGAGCCTCGCGGCGGCACAGGCCCGCGTCGCGCCTTGGCTGGACGCGATCGCCGCGCGAGACGCCGCCGTCTGCGCGATCACCCACGCGATGACCGTCCGCGCCGTCCTCGCGCATACGCTCGCCCTGCCGCTGCGCCCGACGCTGGCGATCGACCTCGCCCCGCTCTCACGCACGGTGCTCTCGTTCAACGGGACGTGGCGGCTGCAGTCGCTTGGGGGTTGAGGGCACAACCCTTCCCACCTCACACCCGTCACCCTGAACTCGTTTCAGGGTCCATTTCGCCGCAATCGCCGTGCTGTGGCTCGGTAAACCGACAGCGCGGCTGGCGAACCGAGCCCTCAGGCAACGCGGCGCGATGGACCCTGAAACGAGTTCAGGGTGACGATTTTTTCGACGATGGCTGCAACCGAACCACCCGAGCGCTTACCCCCCAACCTCGTCGCCCTCGCGAACGCGAGGGCCCCGCTTGCCTTGTGCCACGGCGAGAGGTCGAAAGAAAAAGCGGGGTCCTCGCCTTCGCGAGGACGACGGGGAGCAGATCGCACTCGATCGCGCTCCAGATCCCGGAGGCCTCAGCACCTCCCCGCCATCATCAGCACTTGCGCCGCGCGCTGCGTCCCGATAACGCTCCCCTCGTCCCCGCACCTCAAACCGGCGGGGGCGACATTGATCGCGCCGGTGCCTCGCAAGAGGCTTAATAGGGAACGCGGTGAGGAAGGCCCCGGCCGTCCGATTCCGCGGCTGTCCCTGCAACTGTAAGCGGCGAGCGCGATGCACACGGCTTCTCCTCACACGGGGAAGCAGCCACTGGGCCGGACGCTGGAACATGCGAGGCTCGGGAAGGCCGTGCATCGCGTCATGACCCGCGAGCCAGGAGACCTGCCGGCGTCTGGTCGCTCTTGCTTTGGTCCAGGGGATGGCCGGGGCACGGTGTTTTTCCGTCTGAGCGACGACGTTTTGCGGCCGGGGCCGCATCGGCACGCGTGCGCCGGGCGTCTTCGCGCCTGTCCGCCGTCCGCGCGCCGAGCCGTCTTGCCAGGCGGTCACGCCCCTGCCGTGTGCAGTCGCCGGCGCGTGGAGCAGACCCTTGAGCAAAGTACCCACCACCGTCGTCACCGGCTTCCTGGGCGCAGGCAAGACCACGCTGATTCGCCACTTGCTGGCCAACGCCAAGGGCCGCCGCCTCGCGCTCATCATCAACGAGTTCGGCGACGTCGGCGTCGACGGCGAGCTGGTGCGCGGCTGCAACGACGCGGGCTGCCCCGAGGAGGACATCGTCGAACTGGCCAACGGCTGCATCTGCTGCACCGTGGCGGACGATTTCCTACCGACGATGGCCGCGCTGCTCGACCGGCCAAATCCGCCCGAGCACATCATCATCGAGACCTCCGGCCTCGCGCTGCCCAAGCCGCTGGTCAAGGCGTTCCAGTGGCCCGACATCCGCACCCGCGCGACGGTGGACGGCGTGGTCGCGCTGATCGACGCCGAGGCGGTGGCGGCGGGCCGCTTCGCCACCGACGAGGCCGCGCTGGCCGCCGCCCGCGCCGCCGACCCGAACCTCGACCACGACAGCCCGCTCGAGGAACTGTTCGAGGAACAGCTCGCCTGCGCCGACATGGTGGTGCTCAACAAGACCGATCTCGTCGATGCCGCCACGCTGGCGCGCGTCGAGGCGCAAGTCGCCGAGCATACCCGCCCCGGCGTCAAGTTCGTGCGCGCGGACCACGGCGGCGTGGATATCGCCGCGCTGCTCGGCATCGTCGCCGCGGCCGAGGATGACCTCGATTCGCGGCCCTCGCACATCGACGGGCTGGACGAAGGCCACGACCACGACGACTTCGAAAGCTTCGTGGCGATGGGCGGCGAAGTGGCCGACCTCGACGCGCTGGTGGCCGGGCTGGCCGCCCAGATCGCCGCGCACGACGTGCTGCGGGTGAAGGGCATGGTCGCGCTTGCCGGCAAGCCCGGCCGCCTGATCGTCCAGGCCGTCGGCCCCCGCATCCAGCACTTCTTCGACCGCGCCTGGGCTACCGGCGAGGCGCGCCGCACGCAACTGGTGGTGATCGGCCAGAAGGGGCTGGACCGCGCGGCGATCGAGGCCGGGCTGGCGGATGTGCTGGGCACGGTGGTTGCCTGAGGTACACGTGATGCCCCCTGCATCCGGCCCCGCCTTCCCGCACTTCTCCGTCGTCCTCGCGAAGGCGAGGACCCCGCTCATTCTTTCGACCTCGGGTCATGGCGCAAGGAAGCGGGGCCCTCGCCTGCGCGAGGGCGACGGGATGATTTGCGGAAACGTCCCACTCCCCTACCCCCGTCGCACCTGCGCCAACCCCGCTTTCGCCCCCAAGCGCAAGGCGACCCGCTGATGCACCTGCTCTCCGCCACCCCCGGCACGATCTCCAGCGGCGAGGAGGCGATCGACCTCGACCAGGCGCCGGGCGACATCGTGATCCTGACGGTGGCGGACAGCGAACTCGCCTGCTTCGCCAAGGCCGCCGCGCGCCTGCCCACAGGAGCCCCGAGCGTCCGGCTGGCGAACCTGCTGCAACTGAAGCACCCCTACTCGGTCGACCTTTACGTCGAGAAGGTCATCGCCAAGGCCAGGTTCGTCTGTGTCGTGCTGTTGGGCGGCAAGAGCTACTGGCCCTACGGCATCGACGAGATCGCCGCCGCGGCCCACACCCACGGCATCGCCTTCGCCGCCATCGCTGACGGGCGGGAAGATGACCCAGCGCTCGACCGCGCCTGCACCCTGCCCGCGCCGCAAGTCGAGCGTCTGCGCGAATATCTGCGGCAGGGCGGCCCAGCGAACGCCTTCGCTTTCCTGCAAAACGCCGCCCGCGCGATCGGGCATGATTGCGGCGCGCCCGACGATCCGGTGCCGGTCGCCGACGCCGGGCTCCACCTCCCCGGCGTCGAGCGACCTTCGCTGGCGGACCTGCGCGCGCGCTGGCGACCCGGCGCGCCGGTCGCGCTGCTGGTGTTCTATCGCGCGCTGACGATAGCGGGAACGCTCGACGCGGCGGACGCGATGATCGCGGGGCTGGAGGCGCGCGGGCTGAACGTCGCGGCCGTCTACGTGCGGTCGCTGCGCGAGCCGTTCGCGGTCGACTGGCTCGGCGGGTTCATTGGCGAAGTGGCGCCAGACGTGATCGTCAACGCCACCAGCTTCGCCGCCTCCTCGACCGGCGAGCCGCGCAACCCCGGCGTGCTCGAACGCGCCGACTGCCCGATCCTGCAGGTAGCCTTCGCGGGCGTGGAGGAGGCCGATTGGCGCGGCTCGGCGCGAGGGCTGGGTCCGCGCGACCTCGCCATGAACGTCGCGCTGCCCGAAGTGGACGGGCGCATCTTCACCCGCGCGGTCGCGTTCAAGGCCGCCGAGCGCTTCGACGCAGTGACGCAATGCGGCATCGTCGTCCCCCGCGTCGCGCCAGACCGGATCGCCTTCGTGGCCGACCTCGCAGCGCGCTGGGCGAGCTTGCGCCGCACCCCTGCGCCCGAGCGCCGCGTCGCGCTGGTGCTGGCGAACTACCCCAACCGCGACGGCCGCATCGGCAACGGCGTCGGCCTCGACACCCCCGCCAGCACCGCCGCGATCCTGACCGCGCTGGCGGGCGCTGGCTACGACACCGGCGAGGCCCCGCGCGACGGCGCCGCGCTGATGCGGGTGATGACCGGCGGCGTGACCAACGCCCTCGCCTCGCTCGACCGGCGCATCGAGGAAGCGGGCGAAATCGCCCTGCCGCTCGCCACTTACGAAGCCGCCTTCGCCGCCGTGCCCGAGACCGCGCGCGCCGCCATGCTGGAGCGCTGGGGCCCGCCCGCCGCCGACCCCTTCGTGCGCGACGGCGGGTTCCGCCTGGCCGTTCACCGCTTCGGCAACGTCGCCGTCGCGGTGCAGCCCGCGCGCGGCTACAACGTCGATCCCAAGGCCACCTACCACGACCCCGCGCTGCCGCCGCCGCACGCCTACCTCGCGTTCCACGCCTGGCTGGAGCGCGAATTCCGCGCGCAGGCGCTGGTCCACGTCGGCAAGCACGGCAACCTCGAATGGCTGCCCGGCAAGGCGGTCTCGCTTTCGGCCGACTGCTTCCCCGAAGTCTGCGCGGGGCCGGTGCCGCAGCTTTACCCGTTCATCGTCAACGACCCCGGCGAGGGCACGCAGGCCAAGCGCCGCATCGGCGCGGTGGTGATCGACCACCTCACCCCGCCGCTCACCCGCGCCGAAAGCTATGGGCCGCTCAAGCACCTCGAAGCGCTGGTCGACGAATACTACCTCGCCGCCGGCATGGACCCGCGCCGGCTGGAGCGCCTGCGCCGCGACATCCTCGACCTCGCGCGTGGACAGGGGCTGGACCAGGACGCGGGCGCGGTGGGCGATGGCGACGATGCGCTCTCGGCGATCGACAACTACTTGTGCGAATTGAAGGAACTGCAGATCCGCGACGGGCTGCACGTCTTCGGCCACGCACCGCAAGGCCGCCTGCGCCGCGACCTGCTGGTAGCCCTCGCCCGCACCCCGCGCGGGCACGACCGCGACGGGCAGGCCTCGCTGCTGCGCGCGATGGCGCAGGATTTCGGGCTAGAGTTCGACCCGCTCGACTGCCGCATGGGGGACCGCTGGGACGGCGCTCGGCCCGCAGCGCTGGCGGCGGTGTCGCCGGAGCCGTGGCGCACGCTGGGCGATACGGTGGAGCGGCTGGAACTGCTCGCGGCGGAATGGGTGGACGGGCTTTGCGCCCGCCCCGTCCCCCCACCCGACCATCACCCTGAACTTGTTTCAGGGTCCATTTCGCCGCCTGACCCGGACGCTCGCGTCACCAGCGGCGCCCTCGGTTCGCTACCGCAGGCCACACCGCGTGCGGGCCGATGGACCCTGAAACAAGTTCAGGGTGACGAGGACGAAGACGAGGGCGGGTTGGCATTCCCCCGCACCACCGCGGTCCTCGCCGAAATCGCCAGCAACCTCGCCCCCCGCGTCGACGCTTGCGGCCAAGCCGAAATCGCCGCCCTGCTCGCCGGGCTCGACGGCCGCTTCGTCGCCCCCGGACCCTCGGGCGCGCCCACGCGCGGCCGCCCGGACGTGCTGCCGACCGGCCGCAACTTCTACTCGGTCGATACCCGTGCGGTGCCCACCGCGGTCGCCTGGGATCTGGGCCAGCGCTCCGCCGAGCTGCTCGTGGCGGACTATCTCCAGCGCGAGGGCGAGTATCCGCGCGCCATGGCGCTGTCCGCCTGGGGCACCGCCAACATGCGCACCGGTGGCGACGACATTGCGCAAGGCCTCGCGCTGATGGGCGTGCGGCCGCGCTGGGAGTGGGCCTCCGGCCGCGTCACCGGGTTCGAGATCATCACGCTGGCCGAACTCGCCCGCCCGCGTGTCGACGTGACCTTGCGCGTCTCGGGCTTCTTCCGCGATGCCTTCCCCGAACAGATGGACCTGATCGACAGCGCCGCCCGCGCGGTCATGGCGCTCGACGAGGACGACGCGGACAACCCCGCCGCGATGCGCCACCGCGCCGAAGTGGCCGACCTCGTGGCGCAAGGGCAAAGCCCCGACCTCGCCGCCCGCCGCGCCGGATCGCGCGTGTTCGGCTCGAAACCCGGCGCTTACGGTGCGGGCCTTCAGGCGATGATCGACGAGAAGCTGTGGCACGACCGCACCGATCTGGCGAACGTCTACCTCGACTGGGGCAGCTACGCCTACGGCGCGGGCGTGGAGGGCGATGCCGAGCGCGACTTGTTCGCACAGCGCCTCTCGCAGGCCGACGCGGTGGTGCAGAACCAGGACAACCGCGAGCACGACCTGCTCGACAGCGACGACTACTACCAGTTCGAAGGCGGCATCGCCGCGGCGGTGGAGCACCTCAAGGGCCGCAAGGTCGTGTCCTACCACAACGACCACTCGCGCCCGGAACGCCCGGTGATCCGCACGCTCGAGGACGAGATCGGCCGCATCGTGCGCGGCCGCGTCACCAATCCCAAGTGGATCGCGGGCGTGATGCGCCACGGCTACAAGGGCGCGTTCGAGATCGCCGCCTCGGTCGACTACCTGTTCGCCTTCGCCGCCACCACCCACGCGGTGCGCGACCACCACTTCGACGCCGTCCACGCCGCCTTCATCGAGGACGAGGCGGTGCGCGCCTTCATGGGCGAGGCCAACCCCGCCGCCTTGCGCGAAACCGCCGCCCGCCTCGCCGAGGCACTGGAGCGCGGCCTGTGGAAACCCAGATCGAACAGCGCGGGCGTCCTGCTCGCCAGCCTTGCAGGCCAGATTACAGGAGAGTGACCATGGTGGAACGCACCGACGAACGCCACGCCGAGAAGATGAAGAAGAAGCAGGCCGCGCACGACAAGATCATGGCCGGCAAGACGGTCGAGAAGGGCCTGCTGGTGGTCCACACCGGCAAGGGCAAGGGCAAGACCACCGCCGCGCTCGGCATGGTGGTCCGCGCGATCGGCCACGGCAAGAAAGTCGGCGTCGTCCAGTTCGTCAAGGGCGCGATGACCACCGGCGAAAAGGTCGTCTTCGATGCCTTCCCGAACAACGTCGAGTTCAAGCCGATGGGCGAAGGCTTCACCTGGAACACCCAGGACCGCGCCCGCGACATCGCCCTGGCGCGCGAAGCGTGGGACGAAGTCAAGCGCATGGTCGCCGACCCCGCCTACGACATGGTGCTGGCGGACGAGCTGAACATCGTGCTGCGCTACGACTACCTGCCGCTGGAAGAAGTGCTGGAGGTGCTGGCCGCCAAGGCCGCGATGAAGCACGTGATCGTCACCGGCCGCAACGCGCCCGAAGCGCTGGTCGAGGCGGCGGACCTCGTCACCGAGATGACGCTGGTGAAGCACCCGTTCCGCGAACAGGGCGTCAAGGCGCAGGCCGGGATCGAGTTCTGAGCATGAGGCGCACCTCCTCGTCGTCCCCGCGCATGCGGGGACCGCTGGCCGGGCCGCGCCCACATCTCGGCGAGGCGCGGGCCGGCGATGCTGCGCCTAAAGGAACGCCAGCGGTCCCGGATCAGGTCCGGGACGACGTATGAACGCCACCCCGCCCCGCTTTCCCGCCGCGTTT
>Ga0247734_1001276_pt1 | contig 19361 bp, 14 predicted proteins | sample UWRJL103311B2_FD_180933 | JGI IMG/M metagenome (GOLD analysis project Ga0247734, IMG submission 180933) | Plant litter microbial communities from Arlington Agricultural Research Station in Wisconsin, United States - UWRJ-L103-311B-2 | ecosystem: Environmental > Terrestrial > Plant litter >... | reverse complement strand
TTGGACGAGATGCGTGTGCCCTTAGGGAACACCCGCATCAGGTGGTGCGCATTGTGCTGCGCGATCTTTACGCTGTGTGCTGGAAGGTGGGTGAGCAGACCAGACTCGGAGACGTTGATGAGGTGGTGGTGCGGGCCGTTTTTCAGCACGGAGGAGTACCAGCTGTCGTCGGCGGGTTTTACGGATTGTGCGTACACGCCGAGGGAGGCGAGTTCCGGGATGATGGTGCTGGAGGGTGCGGTTTTCTTTTTGTTGTTGTATGCAGTGCGGGCGAGCTTTTCTTCTTCGTCTTCATTTTCCGACTCGTCATTGTCTTCTTCTTGTTCTTCAGTTGCGTCTGATATGATATTAGATGTGTGTTAGATTGAGTATTGGTAATGCCGTGTGGCATTTTGAGCATTGGATATATCTTTCAAGTTTAAAGCGAAGCTTAGAGAAGACCTGCTCTTGGGGATGACTTACTGAGATGATGTTCAACAATCACGACAATCTTAGATCCAAGCTCCTCAAGGAGTACATGCTCTCCCCCAGCCTGCTCAGCAGTACCCTCATCTCTGACAGCCTTGCTCAAAAGGCGATCACCCCACACCTCTTTCATAATCTGAGCTAGCCGTGCCTGACCATACTCGCTACAATGGTTCTCTAGAGACACCAGTATAGGAGCAGCTCTATAGGCTTGCTTATCTGTAGCCTCGCTTGCTTCCCTATCCACTGAATCCCCAATGGCCTGACAAACCGCTCTGAAAGGAATGTTCGATACGAGTGTATATCCATGCGTGACTTTTGGTTCCGCTGGGTCGTCATCATTATCCCAAGCGTCAATCTCAACACAACGAGCACCAGCTCTGAGCACGGTGTCATAAGCTCCAGCCGAGGATTCCCCAAAAAGCTGATGGGCCATCAAATATGTGTTATGCGTTGAGCTAATAAAATACTCCGGTAGAGGGTGTGACCTCTCCGTCAGAGCAGCTGGAACTTCGACGTGAGGTCTTTCCACCAGAGCTTGGAGGGCCGGGGTCAGGTGATCGGAATCAAGAGCAACATCACTTTCAGGCAGGATATTCTCTTTGACTATGAAACTTTTCAAAGCGGAACTAACCCCCAGCTGAGTTTTGGTGATGGTTGATTGACGGCCCGCATGACCTCCGCCTGCGATTGATGCACCACCAGCGGTTGATTCTCCTTGGTCCTCCTCGTCATCTTTGCGGTTGGCTTTGCCAAAAGGGTTCAGCTCCGCTAAGCGGGAGGTGAGTCCTGACATTGGGAGAAGGATTTATGTTTGCCTAGATTTTTGATGAAAAATAAAGTGTATATAATATGAGAGAATGACGAGTGTAAGTTGAAAGCCGAAGAGTTGGAGACGTTGGTCTTTGACTTGGCAGCTGGAAAGTTGGATACCACGTGAAAAGGTGGGAGGAAAAGGCCAGTAAGTCGTGCATTGCCTGGTTCAGGGGTCTAAGCGATAAGGCTGGTCCTCTGTTTACCATTCAGCCTTTGAAACTGCGTTGCTATTACCTATAGCCCGGGCAGAAAGACGAGTTGGAGGGCATATATGGGTTTTGAAATCCTCGTATGGTTTCTAGTATTTTCTGTAGATTCTCAATGAAGTGGTGAATGAATCCCTATCTACAAAAGACGGCCGAAACCCTGCATATACTCACTCTAACAACCATAGGAACTTAATAGATATATCTTTGCTTCTTGCGCATGTTACAATATCCAAGTGATATTGAACCAAGTATAACCTTCTGAAATAGGAATAACAAAAACAATTTGTTATGTTGTGAAATCCTCGGCTAACCATTAACCCCCTGGACCAGTCTCTTTTTAGCTTAGCGTGGATGGCGGACAGAACCGACCGGTCGGCTTTACCTCCGAGTCCGTATGTTGGATTTATTTTAGTCTCGGAGTTCGCATTGGTGCCCACTCCAAATCCAACACAACACCAACGAGCCAATTTTCCCACATAGGTTCAGAGGTTCTCTGCGCATTTCCTCACAATGTCAAAAAGAAGGTTCACTTCTATGTCCATCCAGCTTGAGTCGGACTCGGATGATGACCTGCTCCCCTCGAATATGATGGCAACCTCTGTTACATCGTCCTCTCGGCACCCCAATGGATCCTCGACATCCATGCCTACTACTGTGGATCCTCGGGGACTATCTGCACCTCGAGCTTCATTCAGACAAACCCCAAACAGATTCCCCAGTGCTGTGGTGGCTAGCACAACTGGAACGCCAACACGAGCTTCACCAAGGCCTGGCTCGTCAAAACCAGTCACTCCTGTGGTCAGTATAGTCGAAAAGAAAAGAGGCCCAAAGCTGATGTAAGTAACACTTGTTGCCTTCGATGGCTTAACCTAATACAGCTACAGCGGTCCCCAAACGATGGTCACTATAAACGTTTCATTGGATGCAGAATGTGAGGTCGAGAGCTTCTATGTGCACAAGAACTTTATTACCCACTACTCCCCATACTTCAACGCGGCTTTTAACGGAAGCTTCGCAGAGGGCCAGACACAGAAAATGAGTTTGGAGGATACCGAGCCTCATGTTTTCGGGACATTTGTGAATTGGTTATATTCACAGGAAATTGAGAACGTGGATGGAGAAGTCCCCGAAGACTCCACGCTCATTAATTTATGGTTGCTGGCGGATAAATGCCTGGTCCCCAAGCTTCAAAACCAGGTGATACGAGCACTGGACAAAAGGGCGAAGGATTCGGTTCCGAGAAACGTAGTCGTCGCTGAGGCAGCCCGTGTAGAGGCCACATGCGCTGCAGGAGCAGGAATTGGATTAACACGACCAAGAGCCTACCGTGATATACTTATGGCTGCCGGGGGGTCAGTCTCTCAGGAGATACTTGAAGCCACATACGCAAGAATGATCGGGCCGGAGGCATATCGTCGAGAAACTAGAGTGTTGCAGCAGCATCAGGCGCGGCATCAAAATTCTACCTCTTTTGACTCTTCTTGTCAAAGGGCTTCTGAGACTCCTGTTGCCGCCCGGGCTCCGGCTCCAGTAGCGCCACGGGTCAAACAAGATCCAGCACTGTTCCATCGTGTCTACGAGAACACAACCAAAGACAGCAAATTACGAGCGTATTTTATCGATGTGTGTTCAAAACCCAATGTTGAGGATATTGATGAGGATGAAGCCGATGACTACCCTCACGACATGCTAGTTGATATTATCAACAGAATGAGGCGCCCCAATGCCAACAAAACAAAGCTTGTTTCGGAGTACTATGTCAACGAAGATGTTCCCAAGCGGGGCTAGTGTTGATCATAGGACACTTTTGAGATCATATCTGCAAATGTTCAGCCAGTCGCCCATTTCAGGTCCCTCCGAGGGTTCCACCCCTCAAAAGCCAACAGATCGGTTCATCTTTATCATTCTTATAAGATTGGAAACGGGAAGCTAGTTTCTTGAGGCTGATATACTTTATTTGGTCTTCAAGACTGATCACACTTTTCATTCATCTCGCAGTCAGGAATGGTCAGAAGGGCTGGAGTCGGAAAATCAAACGACGTTATCACAAGGCGTTATATGGGGTTTTACAATGAAGTTTATATTAGCGTCCTGGTTTTTCTGGTTTTGGAGCCTGGGCGGAAGCGTTGCGAATGGATACCCCACAGTTCAATAGATCCTGTTCGGCGTTTAGGAATCCTTTATTGCAAACTAGCTAATTGGTAATTGATATACAAAATGCTTGCTAGCAATATGTTTACGTGAATCACAAAATTTGTTTGCTGCTTTAAGGTAGGTCTGATTGACTGTTTTATGCTATAATAAGAAATGTAAAAGGGCCACCAATATCAATACAGTTTCCTCTAAATGGTGAATTAACTATATTCAATAAAATATTGTCTGAGATGTTTGTGACGTGCTCAATTAATGAACACTGTGATTGATGCAAGTAGGAGGAATCTGGTAATATTTTTAATCGCACTTTGGTATCTCGCTCTGGCCTTCTCTAGCTTACTTATACACTTCCTCCTGGTATAAAAAAAAGACATGTTTTGCTCCATTTCCCCGAACGCCTTGCTTATCAAACCTGCCGTACACGCAATGAAAATATCTTCCATGTGCCAATGCATGTTGACAAATTAAAAACGCCTGTAATGCTGCCTACTCCTATGTTCATGAAATGGCCAACCGAACGGAAAAGAAAGGAAATATGTGTATGGGAGGGAAAGAATTACTCCGCAGCTTATGCAACACTCAAAAACAGATCATCGCCTCTCCTCGTAGGGGTCAGTTTTGGCACCCATCCAGGCGTTCTCGGAAGTCCATCCTCCCGCGCAATGTCTCTTGTCCTAACTTCAGTCCTCTTCTCCTTCCCCCGTCCCTCGAATTGTGCAAGCTGTGGTCTCCAACTTGGATCTCTAGCCGCTTCTCGCTCTGCTTCGTCAAGCACTCTCCATTTGCTTTGCGGCTTCTCTTCTAGCGTTTTAGTGTGCAGTTGAAATGCGGCGGCTTTCTCTGTGCCTAGTCGTTTTGCTAGGAGCGAGCTGTTGCTAGAGTTTTGAGAGGCGATGGAAGCACTTCCGCTGTTGTTACGAAGATGTTTGCTGTTGAAATGAGCAGAAGGGGCAATGTAATCTCGTGAGCGCTGGCGGGTATGGGTTCGTGATGGAGACCCTGTGTTCATCCTTACTGGAGCTTGTCCCTGGTTAGAGGGTCGGGGTTGGAAAGGTGATGCGAGTTTGGGAACCGGTTGTTTGGTTGGGGTGAGTAACGGCTGAGGATATGTAACCTGTTGCTGTGGAGCTTGAGCTTGAGTTTGAGCTTGGGTTTGAGCTTGTAACTGTGCCTGTGCCTGTGCTTGAGACATGCGACGTTGTCTAGCAGCGGCTATTTCAGCTGCTTGCCACGGTTTATTTGTTCGTAAATTGCTGTTCTCTCTCCCAGTCGTATTCTTAGAAGCGCTAGTACCACTACTAAATACCGACGCAAAATCGGGTTGAGGAGGTGGTGGAACCATTCTGATGGTTGGCGTTGGCTGACTACTCATACGGGGCGGGATTCGAGGATATGAAACAGGGCTTCGTCCGGAAGCAGGTGATTCAACGACGGGTGAGAGATCCATCATGATTGTGCCGCGAGCTCCTGGATTGCGTTCGTCATCTGGTGATGCAATATCGGAATCCGCAAAGGATGTGAAAGAGCCAGTTGAGGCTCGGTCATAGGGGCCAGGTTGTTGGTAAGACTTGCGTTGGCTACGGAGGTCTGATTTTGGATGTGGAGGGTAGGTGAGAGGAAATTGGTTAGAGGACAGGCGGTCGGTACTGGGTGCATTGGTGTACGGAGTATTAGATGCTCCTGAGTATACTGAAGAGGCTTGTGTTACATGACGAGAGGCGGCTTGTGATGTTGTTCGAGAAGGAACTTGGAGTTGTAAACCTCCCTCCGGGGTTGGACGGGGCCTTGAAAAAGATCCAACACCCCTATTGATGTTGAGTGGCTTCACATAGTAATTTGGAGCAGTAGTAATATTTAAGTTTGGTGGGTAAGGTCCGTTATTTTGTCTATTATATATTGCTGGAGGCGCGGGATTTGGGTTTGTTGGGTAGTTGGAAGTGACAAAGAAGGCAGGTGGTATATTAGCTGGAGAAACGACCCTGATTGTTGATGGCATCGGGATTTGCGGTGATAAAATGCGATCAGTTGAACCACGCCCATAGGTATCATCGGCTGGGCTATATTCGTCCTCTTCGAACTGAGTTGCGGTGCTCTGTCTGCTCATCTGTGCGTATATTGGCAAGGGGGGCTTTAATGAGCTAGCACCAATAGGTAACTCAGCTACCTGGCTCGTATTCAATGTTAACGTTGGCTTATCAGGTAATAATCTCGAATTTCGCTTCGGCACAGCATTACTGCCATCTGGGGAAACGGCAACCCCAATAGTGCTGGGCATTATACTCCTCCGCGAAAACATGTATGGATCTGAGGCCGCAGGACGAGGTGGTATTTGCGGTGGAATCTTTGTCCAAGTACCATACGGTGATTGCCCGTTGGAAGACTTGGACTTCGAGAATTCACTTTGACCACGGAGGGGTGGCCGGCGTAATCCGAATTTGGGCGTTCCAGGGTCCGCTTGGAAAGGGAGTACATCACTATCCCGTTGTCGTTGACGCCGACGTCTCCAGCACGTACAGAATATTATCAAGCCGGCAATAATAGCTGCTCCTCCAACTGAGGCAGCCGAGATTCCAGCAATCTGTTGCTTCGATAGTACCGGAGTCGGAGTCGGACTCTGTGCGCTATCTGGGAGTGCTGGCGTAGAAGTCTGAGCTGGACTACCCGAGGTTCTAGAGGCCAATGCTGACGTAACAAATGTTGACGAATCCGTTAATAAGTCACCAGTAGTTAAGCTTGTAACAGTTGCAGAACTTGACGAGCTTGTCAAGCTTGCAGTGGAACTCGAATTGGGCAAAGTTGTCGTTTTTGTTGGCTGGGTAATCGACACAACGCTTGAGCTCGATGGTTGAATATAAGTTGCCGTGATCGTTTTGTGTGTATTAGGCAGCGCATCTCTCTTTCCTTTACACATTGAAAGAGCATTAATTATAACTTCATCTATTCTAGGTTAGCTTGTGTTCACTTATTGAGAACAGTTTTGTAAATATCACGTACCAGTTGCATCCTCTCCCTCACAAATCCCAATATTAATCTCTGATATTATACATTGTATGGCACCCTCCCCAATTGTAAAACCACTAATACTATTGCTTGAGCAAAGGCAATCTAGCGTGGGAGTTGTTGTGCAGCTGGTGGTAGGAAAGTTGTTTTCTAGGAATGAAACGAAGCATACTTGAGCGCAGGCTGGAATGAAATTCGTGAGTTCGTTGCTTAATGAAACTGATGCGTCGGTGAGTTTTGAGTATGCGAACAATATTATCAGAAGAACTCGGAGGAGAATGCTGGGCGAACATAGTGCCATTCTCATCAAAACTGCTGGTGATATTTAGCATTGTTTGCCAACTAGTGCTGACTTTATCTTTGTTCCAGCGGGGAAATATGGGGTAGATAGAGTGTAGAGTCATGATACCAAGCATATGCATGTTCCTCTCACAGAAACATCTTCGCCACAACTTGCGCCTTTCTGTGACCCCAAAGGGGGTCCTTGGGGTCCCCAAAGTGGACACAGCCTTCAGCAGCGAGCGGAATATCAAGAAAGGGCAATAAATGGGACTAACCTCGAAGAACTGAGTGATTCGGAATCAGAGGCGACCAGCGTCCCAAACATAATTAAAGTTGTGTCCAAAAATCCTCGTTCAAGGAAAGCAATTCACAAAATAGAAATCAGGAAATAGGTACAGAAAAGATACAAAACACAGAACAGAGAAGAGAAGAGAGATGAAGAATGAAACAATAGGAAAGGAGAAAAACAGCAGAACAGAGATAAAGATACAAATGGCTAGCCCATGGTGGAGATGAACTTGACGCTGAAGCTAGACTCGGCGGCTTCTCTGTGCTTTAGGAGTCGCCATCTTGGGCGCTAATACTTTGTCCCTGCTTGAGCACGGCATTTCGAGCAATACCAACAGACAGTCAACGAATGAGACGGATTGTGTCGGATTCCATAGCACCATGTTTCCGAAAACGTTATGTCGAGACAGGAATGAGCAGAGAGACGTTCATGTAGGTACGCGCTGAGTAGCCACGTCGTTTCGGGTTTTTCTTAATGGTGTGGGTGTGGTTGGTCGTTGAAAGTCCGCGCTTAGGAGAGCGGTTAAGATGATAGGTGCACGTGACTATCAGAGAGGCTCAGCAAAGCCCAGCTTACAATGTGGGTGGCGTTCTTCAGTCAACTGAGTCCTGGTATCTGCCTTGGAGAACTCTCCGTTCGGTGAGTACATGGTAATACGATCAATATCCTTGATATTTCACTATTTAGCTGCATACACCTAAGTACAGTACCTGCTGACAAGTCCACCCCCATCTAGCTCGATTTTGGATAATGTTAATGCAAGTATCTGGCAAAGATTCATATTGCTTCTGCAATAACATCCTCTAGCCCCCAAAACCTTGCAGATAATTGTTGTAGTGACTATTTTACCGGTGTGCTGAAATCCTTATGGATTCTCACGTGACACTAAGTATTCCTCTCGCTCTCGGTTGAGTGCTTCACGCCTCTCTACAACATATATGCGCCATATATGTCAATATGGAACAATAGGTGCTTCAGGATATCCTCTAGAAGCTTGATGTTATACTCCATAAGACATTGAGCGAGCGTCGGTGGTCCGACTCCCAAGAGAACGTCAAAATAGACAAATCACGTGGTTACTATCACTGTCAAACTACGTACAGTACATCATATGTTGATGGAAATATGAGGGTCTAATGATCGGTATAATCCATGCCACAAATACTCTATATAGGTAGATAATTCTTCTTATATAGGAAATTTAATGCTCAGTTTTGCATGGCTATAGCAATTTGATATTTATTGAGCTTTGTAGGATCCTCGCTTCTAGTGAGGAACTCGATACTTCATAGGCTGCATAGCCCGATACCAACCAGATAACTTTACGTAGCTCCTGTCCTGGAAGCCTTAGCACAAAACAATACTTATGGATAGTCTCTTCCTTCTGATCAAAACCAAACTGCAACATACTATTGTCATGGCAGGCTTGCTTGACTTAATCCTCAGCTAAGTCACTTACCTATCTTACAACTAATTTAGTAAATTTTCAACCCTCACTTTACACTATGAAACTTACAGAGTCACTTGCTCCTTTAAATAACTTTTTTCTTTGCCGCACCTGATACCTGCACAGAATGGCCAAACACACCATTCCGATCATTGTTGAATGAGGCCAAAAACAACAGAAGTGATCGTAGATGATGTAAATTGCTGAGTAATAAATCCAACCAGTTTAGCACACTCGTCCACATGTTCGTGTCAATTTCGAGGCAATACTTTTGGCGGTGGTAGTCTCCAAACCAACGCAGCAGTCCAACTATATACTTGCAGCTTTCCCCCTTTTGAAGCCACAACTAAGGTACCGGTCTTTGTTCTCAAACACGATCACTAACCAGTTTATTGTAATCTTGAGAAAACTAGAAGACCTTCATTAAAAGCCCGGCTGTTTATGGAAGGGAATGGTGAAGAGATCCAACACTTCAAGTGTGCCCCTGTTCAAGCCCCAAAATGCCCCATTTCATACCCCTGTTGGTCTCCCTGTTTATAGTGCTTGCCCCTGTTGTAATAGTATTATATAACTAGAGAAACGGAGTTGCGATTTACTATTTACCGATTATCGTATTCCAATGAGTTCTATCATTGAGGTAACAATTGACCAGTTCAGAGAACAGCAGTTTCGTCTTCCAAGCATAGATCTCCTCCAATTCCGATTCTTGATGTTAATTTTTTCATATTGCACTGATTGGCTAAGTCACAACAAACATGAGATATATTATGGTACATAAATAGGAGTGCTCCTCTACCATCCTTCAATGATCAATGTACAAAGGCAAAGCTAAGGCGTTCTATAAGATATTGGATGTATGACTAAGGTGTTGATTCTCTGGCTGACCCCAGTAAGTACTGTGGATGTTTATATCATGGAGCCACAAGCAATAAGTCATACAAATTCAAGTTTAAGGAAATGCCCCTCGCTTTCACTCCTAGGTTCTCCTAAATGCGTCTAACTTGAATTTTTAAAGTTCATTTTGAGATGGAGCTGGAAAGATTAATCGTTGCATATCTGGAATCAATCAATATTTTGCTAATAAATATGCTCTTTCCGTCAATTGTTATCTTACTGACTTTATCTATTTCCGATCCTATGCTGTGGAAAATCTTGAGCAGCTTTTCTCTGTATATCCATGTCTATAGTAAGCGTATATCTTAATGTAGACAGCTAAACACAATCTTACGTCCAGTCTGGGCTGCATCAACCGTGTTTAGCTGTGTAACAAAGTCAAAGGAGGAAGAACAAACTCAGTTTAATGAATTGAAGTTATATATTTCTCTAGGGAGACTAAGAATTTTGCTTGGAATGTCATACAAGCCACGATGCTGGCAACAGGACAGGCTGAGTAGTTCCAGAGTGGATTCATAATATGCGATGGTGGTATTGGACCATAGTGGTAAATAGATTAACTCAAGTTCAAGTGTCGTTTAGACTTTAGAGAAAGTTGAGAATGGATATCAGGCCATAAGACCCTAGATATGTCCATCTTATCTCGAACAGATTTGGTTTTGGTCGGCTCAGCGGCAAATTTGGGGGAGGGGGTGATCAGTGGCAAAGGTGGTTCATCGAGGCATGTGCAATGAAAATTACTAGAGCTCAGCTGCCATACAACATCAATTCAGTACCTAATGCAACAGATCCGAGTGCGCCGTTACTCTCTTGATGAATATTGTACCTGCCAGCATCACTCTATTGATTCAAAGGGAAGAAGGAAGAAAGGGAGCAAGCAGCAGTCACATAGATGCATGTCATATGATCCAAATGTTTCCGTCATCTCGTGATTATCATTTGCTCATTTATGTAACCAGTCGGTAAGGCAGGTAATTATCCTCCTAAGCAAAAAGTGTGGTATTTTCCCTTTCTATAAACAATGCCAACGCCGGATTTTGGAGGCCTCCCTGCCACTAATTTGTCATCTTCGTGCAACAGAACCCATTGAACCCAGTCTACTTGAGATTAACACCCGCGCGACTGGATTTGATGATAGCCTGAATAATTTTTTCGTTATGATCTGGATCCTCTGGGTCGAGAGATTGGAGGTCAATATCTGGGATTTAGTTAGTTATGTTTTGTGGTCAATGTTGCCGAGAAAAGCCTTACTGAATTGCTGGGCGATCGAGACAAGTGCTTTATAGCTCTTCTCGTCGAAGATGAAACTGATGCTAACTCCAACACGTCCAAATCTTCCAGTGCGGCCGATTCGGTGAAGATAAGTCTCTGGATCAGGTTCATCACCACGACCTTTCGTGGGAATGTCATAATTGATAACCATGGTAACCGATTGAACATCAATGCCACGAGCAAGGACATTAGTTGTAATCAGGACCTTAGCCCGTCCATTTCGGAAGTCTTCTAGAATCCTGTCTCGGTCTGCCCCCTCGAAGGCACCATGAACAGCGACCACCTTGTGGCCTGCATTGTTGAGCGCGTTTGCAATTGCATCGGCAGTGGCACGGGTCTGAGCTGTTAGTAAAATTGGATAAGGAAAAAGGGTGCGGTGCATACCTTAACAAAAATGATCGAAGAGCCGACAGTCATACAATCGTAAAGCGAGACGAGGGCTGCAAATTTATCTTTTTCACCACCAGTGCAATCCATGTACATTTGCTTGATACCAGAAACTGTGAGATTATTGCGTTCCAGTTTTATGGCATTCGCTTCAGGACAAAATTGCTTTGCATATGCGTCGACTTGATCTGGGAAGGTCGCAGAGAAGAGAAGAATTTGGTTGAGACTGGGGATCATCCTATTTCGTTGTTAGTAAGTATTTCGAAACATTGTGAAGGTTATATACTGTCGAAGACGCATGCACTGGTCACCAAGGCCTTGCTGGTCGAGCATGTTGTCTGCTTCATCTAGACACATGATACGGATTTGTGAGGGGTCCAACTGGCGACGTTTGATGAGGTCCATAACTGTACCTGGAGTGCCCACAATTACCATGGCTTGGACTTTTGCGCCTCTTTCAACCTGTAGACCCTGAGTCAGTGCTACTCTGTGAAAAGAATATGGGGGCGAGGCTCTATATATACATACCGATCCGGGAACGGCGGCCTGGACTGTCAGGCCATCCACAAAGCAGCCTATTGTACCAAAAACCCCCTCTATCTGACGAGCCAATTCTCTACTAGGAGCAAGTACCAAAGCTTGTGGTGAGGTAGGACGTGTATAGTCGAGACGGGTGAGGACCGTAATAACAAAAGCAGCAGTCTTTCCCGTACCGGACTGAGATTGTGCGATCATGTTTCGAGGAGGGTTGGATAACAAAAGGGGGAGAGCTTTCTGTTGAATTTTTGAAGGCTTAGAATAGTTCATTGAGTAAAGGCCTTTAAGAATATCCGGATTTCTAGAAAATGTAATATTAGTGAAAAGATACCAAAACATAGAATAATAACTTACATTCCAAGTTCTTGGAAGTTTTGAGTAGAAAATAAAGGACTGTTCTTGTCAATTTGTAAGTCGGCCAAGGTCACCTCTACTTCAAATTCATTATCTTCTTGCAATGCAGAACCAGTGTTTGGTTCAGTTGCACCGTCAACTTGGGGAATGTCTTGAGGGGCTTTTTTGGCACCAGCATCGACGGTTGGAAATTCGGCAGGAGATGGTGCGGTGGGAGACGCAACCTCATCAGCCCATGAGGTGCTCGTGGCAGAGGTAGGTTCAGAAGGCTTGGTGATTCGATCCGCCAAAGATGCTGATGGCTTGGGGGTTTCCGACATGTTGGAAGTCTGAGAATGCCGCCGAGTGTCAAAGATGATAAGAAGCTGGAAACCCGATGTATGGTTTTATGCAGACAGCTGTGGTGCTGGGGTTTGAGCTTAAGATCGACTCAAGTTGAAAGCGAAGCTGGAGATAAACGCGACTAAGGTGAGTTTAGTCGACGCAGGTCGCGCGCTGGACTGAATTCGATGGGGGTATAAGGCCAGAGATCCAGAGAGCAACGTGAAGAATATGTTTAGTTTCGACAGCTTTGACCTCTACATAGGCTAGGAGGAGAGCAGTGGAGGGTCTGGGCTGTGAAGTCAAAGGAATTCAAGTTGAAGCTGTGTTTGGGACTTTAAAGTTGAAGACTTGGGGCTCGGCGGCTCGGTGGGGCAAGTCGCGGGGTTGTTTGACACCTTGACAATCAGGCACCATATCCCACGTGACTGAGGCCGAGTCGGATTCATCGGCCGTGCCAAGGGTGTAACTTTTGGGAGCTGGGCACTACAGTGGTGGGGGGATGAACTGAGTGCATCCACATGTTCTGCTGCGCCTGAACGGTCTCTCACACTTCTACGCTGATATATAATAAGACAATCTACTTTGACTATGAATCCGCTATTACCTGTTTCCTAACGAGAAGCTTCATGTTGATCCTTCACTTCTGTGGACAGTAAAATGGCAGACGTTGACATTGCTCCGAACTTTGGCCTTGAGTTAAAGGTAGGTCAGCTATGCCCGCACAGCTTTCCTAGTCGTGATATTAATAGCGATTCTATAGGATGGCTTCAAAACCGTCAACTCTTGGGTCGCGAATGGAATACTGTGGCTGGATGACATCCAGCAATTTTACCGGGAGCGAAGTGTGATCGAGAAGGAATACAGTGCAAAGCTGGCAGCATTGGCAAAGAAGTACTATGAAAAGAAGGCAAAGAAATCAAGCAGTCTTAGTGTAGGAGATACGCCTCTCATGACACCTGGTTCCTTGGAAAGGTATGCTGGCTATGTATATTGAAGGTTTGAGGGCTGGGAAAGGGCTACGCTGACCGCGTTCACAGCGCATCACTTACCACATGGACAACTCAACTCACCACTCTGGAATCACGAGCTGCGGAGCATGATCGATTTGGTGGGGAACTAGAATCACATATCGCAGTGCCCATTAAAGTTCTTGCAACCAAGTACGAAGATATTCGGAAACGTCATGCGGAATATGCGGAGAAGTTGGAGAAGGAGAGAGAATCTACGTATTCGGATCTGCGGAAAATGAAAGGGAAATACGACGCTTCATGCCAGGAGGTTGAGAATAAGAGGAAAAAGTCGGAGTCCGCATTTGATTACTCCAAAACCAAAGCACAGAACGCATATGCTCAGCAACAAATCGACATGCATAATGTCAAAAATAGCTATTTAATAGCAATAAATGTCACGAATAAACAAAAGGAAAAATACTACCATGAATATATCCCGGATTTGATCGACAGTTTACAAGACCTTTCGGAGTCGCGGACACTCAAACTGAATGGGATTTGGTCATTAGCAGCCCAGCTTGAGATAGGAATGCTGAAGCGTAGTACTGACTTTGTCTCGCACCTTTCTGGTGAAATACCACGAAATGTTCCATCTTTGGACTCGATGATGTTTGTTCGGCACAATGCAGGACCATGGCAGGAACCAGCAGATAAGGGGTTCGAGCCAAGCCCAGTATGGCACGACGACGATGCTATGATTGTGGATGAAACTGCAAAAGTGTTTTTAAGAAATGTATTAGGCAAATCAAAAGGACAGCTGGGTGATCTTCGAAGAGAAGTGGACAAAAAACGACGGGAGATAGAGAATGTCAAAAAAGTGAAGCAAGCTATCAGAGATGGAAAAGACAAACGTAATGAGGTGGAGATTGTTGGCGCCATATTCTCAATGCAAGAGGAGCTGCATCAAGTGGATCACAAGCGTTTGACAGCAGAGGTCGAAACAACTACTATAACCCAAGCCGTAGGTGACGTGACGGTTGGAGCAAAAAGCCATAATTTTAAGTCTCAAACCTTCAAAATACCTACCAACTGCGACTTGTGTGGAGAACGAATATGGGGTTTGTCGGCGAAAGGCTTCGATTGTAGAGACTGCGGTTATACCTGCCACAGTAAATGCGAAATGAAAGTCCCGGCCATGTGTCCAGGTGAACAAACCAAAGAAGAGCGCAAAAAGCTCAAATCGGAACGGCAGGAAGCTGCCAATGGAGTGAAAAGCCCAACTGGTGAATCCCATGCAGCAGAGCTTCCGGCTATTAGTAGGACGAACACAATGACATCGCTGAGTTCAGGGTATGCAGCCAGTGCAAACAGATCTGTCACCGGCCCAGGACCTAAAACACCAAGTGATGAATCCACCCCCGAAAGACCTACCTCCCTAAAACCCCAACTCAGTGGTGCCGCAGGAGCTCGGAAGAACCGAGTCGTCGCACCACCTCCTTCGGCATATATAAGCGAGCTACCAGGTAGCAGTGCTAGTCTTAATGGCTCTGGATCCGGATCTTCGAGTGAACAGAAAGCAAAGGTAATATACGCATACGATTCGAACGGTGACGGCGAGATCTCAATTACTGAAGGCAAAGAAGTTGTCGTCCTAGAACCTGACGGTAATTCTCCCTTATTTTTTCCCCCCTTGACAAATCTCCACATCCCTCTGAACACGAAGCTAACAATCCCAGACGGCGGTTGGACCAAAATTCGCTTCCTTAGCTCAACTGGACTCGTCCCAACCGCCTACATCGAACTCCTACCGCCTCCTCGTCCCGCCTCTCTCTACTCCAACTCCGGTTCCTCAATTCAATCATCCTCCAAAAGACAAGGTCCCATCGTAGCTCCGAGACGCGGAGCGAAGAAATTGAAGCATGTGGAGGCCTTGTATGCGTATGAGGCGCAGAGTGAGACTGAGTGGAGTATGGTAGAAGGAGATAGATTTGTTCTTGTTAAGGAGGATGGTGGGGACGGATGGTGTGAGGTTGAACGCGGAGGCGTAGTAAAGAGCGTGCCAGCTAGTTATGTGCAAAGTGTCTGAAACGCAGGAAGTGGGTTAGCGTTCGGTACTGTGTATCTTTGTATTGACAAAATGCGGTGCATCGCATGGCTAGGCGTTTGGTGTGGTCAATTATTCACTTTTCTTTTTGTAGGGAGGGCAATATATTCGGTTCGCTTATCAACCTTTCTCCTTTGCTCACTTTCTACCTTGTAGTTAATTTCGAGTCCCTTCTTTACACTTACCTCAACCTTCCCCATTTCTTCGTTAACCGAGTTAAATAAGCGTGTTGTGCATATAGTACAATAAATTCAGGTATTCTTACCCTCAATAGAACTGCTATGCAAATGTACATATTAAGTAGCGAATATGCCTTCCTGCTTTATTGGCTCCTTTTATCCTCTTGTCGCTCACTCAGCCTTGTTATCATAGCGGTTACCTGAAAGCTGCATATTAAGTCGAGTTGGGTTGGTTGTTCTAAATGTGAGGCGATACTCTGCAGTTTAGCTGTGACCTTCTGTGCTCCTTTGTATATTCCGTATAGCAGTGATTTTGACATCCCATCTGTCGTTCAATCGAAGTAAATTATCATTCCTGCATCGCCTAGCACTCGAAGAACCTGGTCGGCATTGCCTACTTAATTACCTGATTCACTGAAAGGCGTTGTATACACATACTATGTAAAAGATACCCAGATTATAACGAACAAGCCCCCAGAGACCAATCAGCTTACCTCTTTACGGAGTGGAAGCGTCAAAGAGTTTGCAAATGAGCAAGGTTGCCCTAACCAGAACCTCTCAAAGGCAGGCTATGAAACTAGCTACACCCGAGAATCTAATTGTTATTGACCGTTGTAGATATGCTGAGCCAAACCACCGATGCCATAGATCTCGATTTCCCAGGCATTTCGTTTAAGAGTTGGAGGCTGTTGTAATTCGGTAGATGTTACTTAAAATATCACATCAGATTGAACTCGCTCTAAAACTCAGTAACTTGTGTAAAGAGAAAACAACAACAGGCTAAACTAATAATCCGTTCGAGAATTAGCTATTTCTTACTGCAGTAATGTTTATGAAAAGTCCAGGCCAACTTCTGGTGCGCTTGGTTGCAATACCAAGCATTGTGGCATCCACTGCACGATTTTGTGTCCGGCAATGGCGCACCACAGTGCCCACACCATTTCTCTGACTCTCTCCTCTCTAATCTGAGCTTAACCTTTACCGCAATTTGTTTCAGCCAAGTATCATCAATAGATGGTCCGATTCTTTGGCTAGTCTTTGACTCCCCGTCCACATTGCCATGTGCCACCTTCTCCATCCGATTGTAAAACTCATCCATGGTATCCAACGCAAATAGTTCTCCACCCTTGGCTCCAGGTCCTCGACCGATATCCCCAAATTGCATAGATGAGAGGTCGATAACAGATGCCATGTTTTCGATGTCTGGGGGTGCGAATCCGACGACGGCATGTAACATAGTTGCGCCTTCACCACTAATATAAGTTTTGTTTTCGGGACAGACTGAAGACATGATGGTGTAGCGAGGTTTGACAAGTTTCATTTCCAATATTACTCGTCTGTCAAGACTCGTGATGTGAGTGTCACCTGGAACCTTGCATTTGGGGTCTTTAGGACCATGACGAATGCGGATCAGGGTCGAGGGGGAGTACATGTCGAAGAAATGCTGCAGCAATGTGACACTTTGGTAGCATCCATCATGTCCACGAGCTTGCCAGAATATGGTCTCGAGTTCCTTGAAGGTGGGGAGTTTGGATTGATCGCCAGCTTCAAAATCCTTTGAAAGCATATTAGATGGCAGATCAGGCGGGCTTGTAAGATCTAGTTTGCTCGTGTGTTCAGGAGATCGATCAAAAATAAATGTCGTCCGGGGCCGTGCATCATCCTCCCAGACTTTAGCAAGCACAACTGTCTTTGGAGTCTCTCCTGGACGAACGAACTCTCGAAGTTTAGAGTGACGAAAGCGGGGCTCTGTGGTAACTCTTTCATAATTGAGGAGGAGTGCGATATCGTGCAGATCGAGAACATTTTTATCCTCCGCCATCGTGATGGTTTCAGATGGTACCTTTTTTTATGGTTGTATATCTAGTTCTTGTCCTCCAATTGCTGTTGGACCAATCAAATACCAAATATAAAAGGTATCTTTTGTACTTATTCTTTGCGGTTTGCAAGCGTCGGTTGCTGATGGTTACATAAATGTATGCGCCGATTTATTTATTGATGGTGATCCCTAAGTTTCAGTATTGTAAAATGCGGCTAGCCATCAAACATGATATCAGGGCTGTTTTATGTTGTCAATTGAGGTTGAGTTAGAAACTTCCTACTACATCATCACGTGGTGTCTTTAAGCGAAGCCCCTTTTACAATGTTGCCGTGAATGAAAGGTGTGAGAGATTGCGTAACATCTGGTTCCACGATTTGAATGGTAAACCTGTTCCTATCAAAAACCGGCCAAATGAATAAAAGGTGTCTTTGGTATCTTATAAGCGTACCTCCTAATTTATATCTTAACGGATAGTTGGCTTGTATTATTCCCTAATCACAATCAGTTCACATATTAGATACGCATCTGAGTGCGATTAATATGAAAGAACTAAATATATCACAAAGCTAAGATCTACTTCTAAATGAGGTATTTAGTTAATTGTAATCACTTATATCAATTTATTTTACATCTATATCTTTGTTTTGTAGAATATTTCATACATCCTTGATGTATGTGAATCAACACAGTTAGCATACCTAATCTTTTTATTGATCGTATCGACGAGATCACAGCCCATATTACCATTACCTATTGCAGACAAAATATTTAAACCTTTGTCAACTGGAGGCTGCGCATCTTTCAAAGATTTTGGTTTAAGGTATGCGATGGTTCGTCGAAGACAATGAACGAAAAATCGATTTCACCGACCATTAAGTCTTTGTGTTATATTAGCTAGCAAATATGACTCTCGAAGGCTACAAGCTATCTCTATTTAACAAAGCAAAAGAATACCATTGCCAGCATCTAGATTAATTAAGCCAAGCCATACTGGACATGACGAAACAAAAGCTTAGTGAGGCACCATCGTTTATGTCTTTGTTGACAATCAGCCTAATCTAGAAAGACATCCACACGGGATCTAAACCCTTTTCATCATTTTGGCCAACTATCATTTGTTTGCTCTTTTTTATACACAGAAGGTGAATAATACAATCGCCGGCGTACTGAACAAAAGTAATAAAAATGAAGAAGCTCTAGAATTTCTATAAAAGATCCGCATTGGAACTGCTCTAAATTCAACATCCCAGATCCAACGATCTTTCATCACTGGAGTCCACCCCATTGTGCAGCATTGCTATAACACCTTGTGAATTATCGCAATTATCGCTTAATCATATCACTAACATAAATCAAAACCATGAATCAAAACCCCTCCTCATTCTACCCGCACCTGAATATTGGTGTTACAATTGAATCCGCAAAACTGCAGATGAGAAATATATTCGGGGAGCAAAATTTCGCATCTGCTATTGAGACCGACGCACTGGCACCTCAACAGGCGAACTTTGGATCAGTGGCTGACACCCCCCGGGGTCAATACGAGCTTATTTGTTATCGTTGGACCCGTCACATTTACCATCAAGCTAGGGAGTTAGCCGTGAATACTAGTGAGACCAAGGTGGACGCCTGGCGTGAGTTCCGAGAAACGATGAAGACGCAGATGGTACAGCCTCTCCAAGACATCTTTTTGCGCGACGACATTGGACTCTATCATGCCAAAGATACACAACTATTTTGCGATTTAGAGCGGTATTTAGGTGCCCTCAATAAAGTGTTAGAGTGTGTTGACCGCGAGTTAAAGAATGCGATGGTGCTCGAGAATTATATAAATATTAGAGGGACAGGATGGAAAGAAGCCCAAGAACTCAAACAG
>Ga0247734_1001275_pt1 | contig 19362 bp, 15 predicted proteins | sample UWRJL103311B2_FD_180933 | JGI IMG/M metagenome (GOLD analysis project Ga0247734, IMG submission 180933) | Plant litter microbial communities from Arlington Agricultural Research Station in Wisconsin, United States - UWRJ-L103-311B-2 | ecosystem: Environmental > Terrestrial > Plant litter >... | reverse complement strand
GCGGTGGCGGCGAGGTCGTGCGCGGCGCGCAAGTCCTCGGGCGAGAAACCGCCGCCGGTGCGGACCATGTCGGCGACGCGCGGGTGCAGGAGATCTGGCGCCTGGCGATATTCGGCGAGGAAGGCGCGCTGGCCCTCCTTTATCATTACCGTCCAGTGCGCGGCGGCGAGATCGTCGAACGCGGGGTCGCGGTCGATCTCGGTCAGCGTGGCCCCGGCCGCGCGCATCTGCGCGATCGCGGTGTCCATCGCATCGCGCGTCGCGGTCTCCGCCCGGTCCCAGCCGGGGGTGCGCCAGATGCCGATGCGCGCCTGCGACAGCGGCGGAACTTCGCAAGGCGGCTGCGGGTCTGGCTCTAGCACGTCGAGCAGCAGGGTCAGGTCGTCGGCCGAGCGGGCGAACCAGCCGATCGTGTCGAGGCTGGGCGCGAAGGGCTTGGCGCCTTCGGTGCTGACCGTGCCCCAGGTCGGCTTGAGTGCCCAGACCCCGCAGAACGAGGCGGGGCGGATGATCGAACCGCCGGTCTGTGTGCCGAGCGCGATCGGCACGTGCCCGTCCGCCACCGCCGCCGCCGATCCGCTCGACGATCCGCCCGGCGTATGGTCCGGCGCGTGCGGGTTGCGCGTGCGTGGCGGCGCGCCGATCGAGGCGAGTTCGACCGTCTCGGTCTTGCCCAGGATCACCGCGCCCGCCTGGCGCAGCAGGGCGACGCAGGCCGCGTCCACCGGCAGGTGGTGCCCTTCGTAGAACGCGCAGTTGTACTGCGTGGGCATGTCGCGGGTGAGCAGCACGTCCTTGACGCCGATCGGCAGCCCGTGGAGGGGCCCGCGTTCCGGCGCGCGGTCGAGCGCATCGGCCTGCGTGCGGGCGAGGGCGGGGTCGAGGTGGGCCCAGGCGCCAATCTCGGCATCGCGCGCGTCGATGCGCTCGAGGCAGTGGTCGACCACGGCGCGGGCGGTGGTGCGCCCTTCTTGCAGGCGGGCGAGGAGGGTGCGGGCGTCGGCAGGCGTCTCGTTCATGCCATTATGCTGCCCGCTCGCGCGCGTCGGCGAAACCGGCGAGCGGCGTTGCAACCGGATGGCGGTGCCGCGCGGTGACGCGCATTGATCGCAGCGCGGCTGGCGAGGCACTCGGGCGCCATGATGGGACCAGGAAGATGCCGCCTTCGATGCCGCTGACTTTATACGACCGGCTATGGGACGCGCACGTCGTCGCCGATCTCGATGACGGCGGCGCGCTGCTCTACATCGACCGGCAGATGCTGCACGAAGTGAGCAGCCCGCAGGCTTTCGCCGGCCTCGCCAAGGCGGATCGGCGGGTGCGGCGTCCGGCCGCGCACCTCGCGCTTGCCGACCACGCGGTGCCGACGCGCAATCGCGCCGCGCCGATCGCCGACCCGCAGGCGCGCGCGCAAGTTGACCTCCACGCGGCGAACTGCGCGCGGCACGGGATCACCTATTTCCCGCTGGACGACGCGCGGCAGGGCATCGTCCACGTCGTCGGGCCCGAGCAGGGCCTCACGCTGCCCGGCATCACGATGGTCTGCGGCGACAGCCACACCGCCACGCACGGCGCGTTCGGCGCGCTCGCCTTCGGGATCGGATCGAGCGAGGCCGAATGCGTGCTGGCGACTCAGACGCTGCCGCAGAAGAAGGCCCGGACGCTCGCGGTCAACGCGCACGGGACGTTCCAGCCGCACGTCGGTGCCAAGGACCTGATCCTCGCGCTGATCGCGCGGATCGGCGCGGCGAGCGCGGTGGGCCACGCGATCGAATATCGCGGCCCGGCGATCGCCGCGCTGTCGATGGAAGCGCGCATGACCTTGTGCAACATGAGCATCGAGGCCGGATCGCGCACCGGCCTGATCGCGCCCGACGAGACGACCTTCGCTTATGTCGAAGGCCGCCCCCGCGCCCCGCAAGGCGCGGACTGGGATGCTGCGCTGGCCTATTGGCGCACCTTGCGCAGCGACGACGACGCGGTGTTCGACCGCGCGGTCGACATCGACGTAGCGCAGCTCGCGCCGATGGTGACGTGGGGCACCAGCCCCGACCAGGCGATCGGCGTCGACGCCGTGGTCCCCGCCGCCAAGGGTGCGAAGGACCGCGCCGCGCTGGCCTACATGGGCCTCGTCGAAGGCCAGCCGTGGTCGGGCGTCGCGGTCGACGCGGTGTTCATCGGTAGCTGCACCAACAGCCGAATCGAGGACTTGCGCGCCGCCGCCGCCGTGCTGAAGGGCCGGCGCAAGGCCCCGGGCGTCGCCGCGCTGGTGGTGCCGGGCTCGGGCCTCGTCAAGCGCCAGGCCGAGGCCGAGGGGCTCGACCGCGTGTTCGTCGACGCCGGGTTCGAATGGCGCGACGCCGGCTGCTCGCTGTGCGTGGCGATGAACGACGATCGGCTGGCACCGGGCAGCCGCTGCGCCTCCACGTCGAACCGCAATTTCGAGGGCCGCCAGGGCGCGGGCGCGCGCACGCACCTGATGAGCCCGGCGATGGCCGCCGCCGCCGCGCTGGCCGGCCACGTCGCCGATGTGCGCGCGCTGGAGGGCTGAGCGATGGAAAAGTTCGTCACCCTGACCTCGGTGATCGCCCCGCTGCCGCAGGACGACATCGACACCGACATCATCTATCCCGCGCGCTTCCTGCTCATCACCGATCGCGAGGGGCTGGATCGTTACGGCTTCCACGACTGGCGCTTCGATGCACAAGGGAACGAAAAGCCGGGCTTCCCGCTGGCGCAGGTGCCGTGGAAGGGCGCCTCGGTGCTCGTCACCGGCATCAACTTCGGCTGCGGGTCGAGCCGGGAGCACGCACCCTGGGCGCTGCTCGACATGGGCCTGCGCTGCGTGATCGCGCCCAGCTTCGGCGAGATTTTCTACAACAACTGCTTCAAGAACGGCATCCTGCCGATCGTCGCCGGCGCCGTGGATCACGCCGTGCTTATGGCGGACGCGCAGGCCGGGTGCCGTGTCACTATCGATCTCGCCGCGCAGCGCATCGTGCGCGAGAGCGGCGATGCCATCGCCTTTTCCATCGAGCCGCGCCGCCGGCAGGCCCTGCTCAGCGGCTGGGACGAGGTTGACCTCATCGCCACCGGCCACGGCGCGGCGATCGACGCTTTCGAACGACACCAGCAATCGAGCCAGCCCTGGCTGTGGTCCGGGGATGCATCAACAGAGGACACGACCCATGGCTAATCCCATCATCCGCCAGAAGCTGGAGGCCGGCGAGTTCTTCGTCGCGCCCGGTATCCAGGACATGATCACGGCGGCGATCGCCAACCACGTCGGCGTCGATATCGTCTACGGTTCGGGCTACTGGCTGACCGCGTCGGCCTATGGCCTGCCCGATGCGGGCATCGCCACGTTCACCCAGATGCTCGACCGCATGGCGACGCTGGTGAAGACCTCGAACGGCGCGGTCATCGCCGATGCCGACACCGGCTACGGCGGGCTGCTCAACGTCCACCACACGGTGCGCGGCTACGAGGAGGCGGGCGTTTCCGCGATCCAGCTCGAGGATCAGGAATTTCCCAAGAAGTGCGGCCACACGCCGTTCAAGCGGCTGATCTCGACGCAGGACATGGTCGACAAGATCAAGGTCGCCTGCGCCGCGCGGCGCGAACCAGATACGCTCATCATCGCCCGCACCGACGCCCGCCAGTCCGAAGGCATGGAGGGCGCGCTCGCACGGGCCGACGCCTATCGTGAAGCCGGCGCCGACATCCTGTTCGTCGAGGCGCTGACCAGCGACGACGAGATGCGCATGGCCTGCGACCACGCCAAGGCGCCGATGATGGCCAACATGGCCAATGGCGGACTGACGCCGATGCGCACCGCGGCGCAGATGCAGGACCTCGGCTATGCACTGGCGATCTTCCCCTCGATGACCAGCCTGATCGGCGCGGCGGCGACCGAAATCGCGCTCCGCCGGATGAAGGCCGAAGGCAGCCCCGAGCCCGAGGGCATGCCGCTGTTCGACTTCAAGCACTTCTGCTCGCTCATCGGCTTCGAGGACGTCTGGGCCTTCGAGAAGCAGTGGGCGCAGGGCTGATGAAGATCACCGCCACGATCCTCGACGGCATCGGCCACAAGGGGCCTTACGCGCAGACCGCGCCGCTGCGCGTGGCCGAAGTGGACCTGGGCGAGCCCGGCCCCGACGAACTGCTCGTCAAGATCGAGGCGGCGGGTCTGTGCCACAGCGACCTTAGCGTCATCAATGGCGACCGGCCGCGGCCGATGCCGATGGCGATCGGGCATGAGGCGGTCGCCACCGTGGTGTCCACCGGCGCCGGCGCGCAAGCGCACTTCGCGCCGGGCGAACGCGTGGTGCTCAGCTTCCTGCCGCTCTGCGGGCATTGCCCCGCGTGCATGGCCGGCGAGGGCTACATGTGCGCCAACGGCGCGGCGGCCAACGGCGCCGGCACGCTGCTGGGCGGCGACATCCGCTTGTCCGAGTGTGGCCACGCCGTGCATCACCACCTCGGCGCCTCCGCCTTCGCCAGCCATGCGGTGATCGACCGGCGCTCGGCGGTGAAGATCCCCTCGGACATCCCGGTCGAGATCGCGGCTCTGTTCGGCTGCGCGGTGCTGACCGGGGTGGGGGCGGTGCTGAACACCGCCGCGCTCAAGGCGGGCGAGAGCGTCGCCATCTATGGCCTGGGCGGCGTCGGGCTATCGGCGCTGATGGGCGCGATCGCGGGGGGCGCGCAGCCTGTCGTGGCGATCGACCCGATGCCCGAAAAGCGCGCGCTCGCGCTCGAACTGGGCGCGGTCGCGGCGCTGCATCCGGCCGAAGGGCAGGACGCGATCGTGGCCGCGCTGGGCGCCAGGCCCGACCTCGTGGTCGAGACCGTCGGCAAGGCGGCGGTGCTGGCGGATGCCTATGCGCTGGCGCGGCGCGGCGGGCGGATCGTCACCGTCGGCCTGCCCAATCCGGCGGAGATGCTGTCGATCCCGGCGGTCTCGCTGGTGGGAGACGGCAAGACGCTGATGGGCAGCTACATGGGCTCGGCGATCCCCGCGCGCGACATTCCGCGCTACATCGCGCTGTGGCGCGCCGGGCGCCTGCCGGTCGACCGCCTGCTCACCTCGGTCAGCACGCTGGGCGAGATCAACGCGCTGTTCGACAAGCTGCACAGCGGCGAGGCGATCCGCCAGGTGGTGATCCCGTGAGCGCGATCCGCAAGGTTTACGTCGACGGTCCGTACGGCCAGATCCACGCCCGGCTGACCGCGCCGGTGCCGGGCACGACGCCGCTGGTGTGCCTGCACGCCACGGCTTATTCCTCGCAGAGCTTCCTGCCGCTGATGGCGGCGATGGCGGGCCGCCGCCAGGTCATCGCGATCGACGCGCCCGGCTATGGCGAATCCGATGCGCCCGCAGCGCCGATCGACATGGCGGACTATGCACAAGCGACTTTGGCGGGCGTTTCGCAGCTGGTCGAAGGGGCTTACGCGCTGCTAGGCTATCATACGGGCGCTTACGTCGCGACCGAGATGGCGATCGCGCGGCCCGATCAGGCCGCTCGGCTGGTGCTGATCGGGGTGCCGTATTTCCAGGCGCTCGACTTCGCGTTCTGGAGAGCGAAGCTGGCGGCGCGCCACGAACTGGGCGAGAACCTCGACCAGTTCGCCGAGCGCTGGGGCTATTTCGTCACCAACCGTCACGCATCGGTGACGCTGGAGCGCGGCTTCGCCAACTTCGTCGACGAGCTGAAAGCCTGGCCGCAAGGTTGGTGGGCGCACGAGGCGATGTTTGCCTACGACAGTGACGCGCGGTTGCCGCAAGTGGAATGCTCGGCGCTGATCCTCAACCCCGAAGGCCACCTCGCCCCGGCCTCGCGCGCGGCGGGGGCGTTGATGCCTCACGCGACGGTGCAGGAAATGCCCGCGCTGTCCGGCCCGGTCCTGGAAGCCGCGCCCGAGGCGCTGGCGGCGGCGATCGAGGGTTGGCTGGGCTGACGCATCAAATCGCCGTTCACCCGCCCCTCCATCTCGTCGCCCCCGCGCAGGCGGGCGTCCCGCTTTCCTAGCGTTTTTACGAGGTCCGGAAAGACAAGCGGGATCCCGGCCTTCGCGGGGACGACGGATCTTTCTAGGACGGGCCTCTGAATTGAATCGTCATGGCGAGCGTAGCGAAGCAATCCAGGGCGGTTTGCGCTGCCCTGGATTGCTTCGCTACGCTCGCCATGACGAAAGTCGGGTCAACGAGAAGCCCCTACTTCCCCTTCGCCGGCTTTTCCGGCGGGACGAAGGCCTGGGCGAACATCGTGTCCTCCAGCGCTTCCATCGTGAACGGCTTGCCGCGCACCGCGCGGGCCACGTCTTCGGAGACGAGGGTGTAGTCCTTGCCGTCGACGGTGACTTTCAGCTTGCCCGACAGGACGAACATCAGCCGGTCCATGTCCATGTCGCGCGAGGGGACGACGGTGCCCTTGGCTATATACGTCTCGCGCGCGGTGAAGTTGGCGAGATGGGCCACGCGCACGCGGTAGCGGGCGGCGTTCGCCGGGGCGCTGGCAGCAGCGTCGCCGCTCGCCTCGACGTACTTGCCGCCATCGACCCAGGCCGCCGCCGGCTCGATCGGATGGTCCCTGGCCAGCGACCAGAACCCGGTGGGATCGTTGTGGATGCCGTCGATGTTGACCGCGAATTCGAGGTCGATGCCGCCGCCGCGGCGGATTTCTTCGCCCGAATGATAGACGCCCTTCTGGTGCAGCGCGAAGTCGCCGGGCTCGGTCACGACCGCGAGGTCGTTGACGAAGTGCACGCGGTGCGTCTGCCAGCTATAGAGGATGGTGTCGGTCTTGTTGATGTGGCGGTGCGTGCGCACGCCATTGGCGAAGCGGATCGCGCGGATTTCGCCGGTGGGGAAGGTATAGACCTTCACCTGCAGGCGCGCCGCGTCGTAGGGGATTTCGGTGCTGCTGCCGGCCTGGGCGTTGATGAAGTTGCCCCAGCGCTCCCACGCGTAGACGGTGTAGAGCGGCACATCCTGGTGCAGGATCACCGGGGTGTCGTGCGGCGTGCCGGTTTCCCCCACCGACCACGCGGGCGCGGCCGCCAGCAAGGCGCCGGCGAGGATCGCCGTCTTCGTCAGTCGGGCCAGTCTGCGCATTCGTGTCTCCGCGTAGGTAGGGAGGATGGGGCGGGAAAGCCGGTTTCCCGCCGCATCCGGTTACTTCAGGGTCTTGAGATAAGCGATCACGTTCGCGCGGGCGGGTTTGCGCGGCAGGCCCATGAAGTGCATCTTGGTGCCCGGCACCAGTACCGCCGGATCGGTGATCCACTTGTCGAGCGTTGCGTCGTCCCAGGTCAGCTTCGCGTTCTTGAGCGGGGTCGAATAGGCGAACTTGGCGCGGCGGGTGGCGGCCTTGGAGCCGTAGACGCCGTACAGGTTCGGGCCGACGCCGTCGGGCTTGGCCTTGTCGACCGCGTGGCACACGCTGCACTGGCCGAACTGCTTCTGGCCCATCACGGGGTCGGGCGCGGTCTGCGCCTGGGCGGGCAGGGCGGCGATGCCCAGGCCCAAAGTCACTCTCAGGCCCCAAGTCACCAGGCCGGGGCCGATCTGGCCGATGCGATGCTTCATGGTCTTCATCCTGTGTTCGAAAGCGGGGATCAAAGTTCGCGCACGACGCGAATGCCCGAGGCGACCGGGCGGTTGGTGCCGCCCTGGCCGCCGCCGCGCGTGGCGGGGCGGGCGAGCCAGACGCGGCTGTGGAAGGCGCCGCCCTTGGTCAGGCGGTGTTCGCAGTCGCCGCCGTTGGCGGCGGTCTGCGGCGATCCGTCGGCGGGGAGCTTGGAATGGTCTTCCGCCGCGCAATCGGCGACCCATTCCCACACGCTGCCCAGCATGTCGTAGACGCCGAAGGGATTGGCATCGTAGCTGGCGACGGGCACGGTGTAGCTGGCCGGGTCCGAGCACATCAGCTCGTCGGTCCAGCCGTCCGAGTTGTTGATCTTGGCCCAGGTGCCGGTGGTCATGATCTTGGCCTTGTTGCAGATGCCGGCAACGCCTTCGCCCCAGTAGCGCGTGGTGGTGGTGCCGCCGCGCGCGGCGTATTCCCACTCGGCTTCGCTGGCGAGGCGATAGGTGTTCCCGGTCTTCTTCGACAGCCATGCGGCGTAATCGACGCCGTCCTGGTAGCTGACGCAGACGACCGGGTGGTCGTCGGTCTGGTCGAAGCCGGGCTTCTGCCAGTTGACGACTTTGCCCGGTGTTCCGGCCCAGCTGTCGTTCTCCGGGTTGTAGTCGGCGCATTCGGTGGGGATCGGGCGGGCGGTTTCCTGCACGAAGCGGGCGTACTGGCCGCGCGTCGTCTCGGTGGTGGCGATGGCGAAGGGCTTGGCGATGGTGATGTCGCGCACCGGGCCTTCATGGTCGCCGAACGAGGCGGGTACGCCTTCGCGGGCGCGTTCCTCGGGCGTCGAGCCCATCTTGAAGCTGCCGGCCGGGATCACGACCATGGTCTGGCATTCGGGGCAGTCCTGGAACGTCTCGCCGGGCTTCTTGCCCGCCGCGCCATCGGCGGCGTGCGCGCTGGCGGGAAGAGCAACCATGGCCAGTGCGACCAGAGTCGGCGCGGCCAGTGCGGATGTGCGCAACAACATGGGCATTTCGATCCTTCTTGGGAGAGGTCAGTCGACCGACCGGGCGACCCGGAAACCGACGGCGAACATGTGGAGATCGGCAGGAATCGGCGCGCCGCGCACGGCGGATCGGGTGAGCCAGAACGGCGTGTGGAAGGCGCCGCCCTTCAGGTAATGGCGGGTGCAGTCGACGCCTGCGTCCCTGGCTGTACGGGCGCTGCCGTCGCGGTGGCCATCGGCGTTGTCCTTGCTGTTGCAGTCGGCCGACCATTCGAAGGCGTTGCCCGCCATGTCGTAGAGACCGAAAGGGTTCGGGCGGTAGGACGCGACCGGCACCGTGAAGCTGCGTTGCGACGAGCATACGAACCGGCCCGCAAGGCTCTTGGGCCAGCCGAGCTTCTCGATCGTGCCGGCCGACAGCAGGTTGGCCTCGTTGCAACCGGCTTCGGGCGCGGCGCCCCAGTACCACGCGGTTTTGGTGCCGCCGCGCGCCGCATATTCCCACTCGGCGTCGCTGGGCAGGCGATAGGGCTTGCCGGTCTTCTTCGACAGCCAGGCGGTATAGGCGACCGCGTCGTCGTAGCTGATGCAGACCGCCGGGTGGCTGTCGTCCTGGGCGAACCCGGCGTTGTGCCAGTTGTAGCCGGGCTGAGGCGACCAGGTGTCGGCCTTGGCGTCGTGGACGCCGCAGCCGGCCGGATCGGGGCGCCTGGTGGCCTCGACGAAGGCGCGGTACTGGCCGCGCGTCACTTCGGTGCGGCCGATCGCGTAAGAATGCGCGAACGTCACGTCGTAGGTTGGGCCCTCGCGCTCGCCGAACAGCGGGACGATGCCGCTGGCGGCGCGTTCGGCGGGCGTCGAACCCAACGTGGCGGTGCCGGCGGGGATCGTCACCAGTTCGGGACAATCGCGGCAGTCCGCGAAGGGTTTGGCTACATCGTCGCCCGCCGCGGCGGGGGTGAACGGCAGGATGGCGAGGGCGAGACCGGAGATCAGCCATGGAGTGGGACGGCGCATCGAATCCTCGCGATCTGGGCAACGATGCTGGAGTGACGCGCGGACCGTCATCTGCCCACATGGCAGGGGGTCTCTCCCCGCTATGCGGTGAAGCGCCATGAACCCGGCGGCCGGCGGGGTGGATCGCGCGTAAGGGTTTGGTCTGCCTGGAGGATCACCGATGAAACGCCTTACCCTGATGTTGCCCGTGCTGGCGCTGCTGGTCGCTGCCGCCCCCGCTGCTGCACGCGTCCACAAGCCGGGCGAGGCCTTCCGCGACTTCCGCAGCGGCCCGGTCATGGTCGTCGTTCCCGCCGGACGCGCGACGCTGGGTTCCACCGAGGCCGAGACGCTGCGCGAGGGCCGCACGCCCGCTTATGCCGCGTGGGAGCGCCCGCAGTGCGAAGTGGCGTTCCCCGCTTTCGCGGTGGGCAAGTTCCACGTCACCCGCGCCGAGTTCGCGGCATTCGCCAAGGCGACCGGACGGCCGATGACGGGCTGCGTGATCGCCAGGGACGGCAAGTGGAGCGACGGCCCGGTCGCGGGATACAGCTACGCCGACGTCGGCCAGCCGCAGCGCGACGACGAGCCGGCGCTCTGCGTCAACTGGGCCGACGCCAACGCCTATGCCGCCTGGCTGAGCCAGAAAAGCGGCGCGCACTATCGCCTGCTCACCGAGGCGGAGTGGGAATATGCCGCGCGCGGCGGAACCACGACCGCGCGCTGGTGGGGCGACGATACCGCCTCGATCTGCGGGCGCGTCAACGGCGGCGACACGGACTATGCCGCGGCGATGCCCGCGGACAAGAGCGCCAACCTCGCCTGTTCGGACGGCTTTGCCTTCACCAGCCCGGCGGGCCACTTCGCGCCCAACCCCTTCGGCCTCTACGACATGCTCGGCAATGCCTGGCAATGGGTGGCGGACTGCTTCGCCCCGGTGCCGGGCAGCGCCGCGCCCGAAGGCGAATGCAAGGCGCGCTCGATCCGGGGCGGCTCCTGGCATAACTCCGTCGCCACCTTGCGCCCCGCGACTCGCTTCAGCCTGCCGCCCGAGATGCGCAGCAGCAGCCTGGGCTTCCGGGTGATGCGCGAACTGCCCTGAAACGGCGCTCTGGTCGCCGCGAACGGACCGCGACGGTCCAAATTACCCGCATACTGGTGAAGTCGTTTGCGATGCCGCCGCGCCGATTGACGGATCACCGCCTCGGCGTAGGCTCCTGGTCGCAACGGCCTCGCGCGGTGTCGCGCCGATGGCGTCCATCCAAGATCACAATCAGAACAGGGCTTTCCATGCGTAACCTCAACCTTCGTTCGTTTGCTATGGCGGCGGCCCTGCCGTTGCTGGCCTTCGGTGGTCCGGCCATGGCCAAGGCTCCCGCCCCGACCACGTCGCCTTGCGCGGCGAAGACCCGCGTGTGCCTCGAAGCGGTGGCGCGCAGCTACATCGACGCGCTCGTCACGCACGACGGGTCGAAGATCCCGCTTACCGCCGACGTGCGCCGCACCGAACAGGGGCTGACCAACGCCAAGGGCGAGCACGAAGTGCGCGAGAGCTTCGTGCGCACCAAGATGGTGGAATCGACCAAGGACGTGCGCCTCTACACCGACGTCGCCAAGGGCGAGGTGGTGGCCTTCTTCCTGCTCAATGTCGACCTCAAGGAAGCCGACGCCACCGCCACCACCAAGGCCGGCAACACCGACTACAAGGTCGCCGTCACCAAGCCGGCGGGCACTTACACCGTCCACGAGGCCGAGCGCTTCGGGATCGTCGGCGGGAAGATCCGGGAAATCGAGATCATCGCTCACGTCGAGGACGGCAAGAACCTGGGTTCGGGCTGGCCGGTGGAACGCGACGCGGCGGTGAAGGAAGGCAAGAAGTGATGATGGCGCGTCTCTTCGGTTGGCTGGCGGCGGCGGTGTTCGTCGTCCAGCCGCTCGCCGCGCAGGCGGCACCTGGCGCTCCGGTTCCGCCGCGTCCCGATGCGGTGGGAACCGGCGCCCCGGCAGGCGATCCGTTCGCGGCATGCAAGGCGCTCAAGGACGTCGACTTCTCGCTGACCAAGGATGCGCCCTCGCTGATCGTCAACGCCACGGCGCAGCAGGCGACGTCCGAATATCCCGCGATGTGCGTGGTCAACGGCCGCATCGCGCCGACGATCGGCTATCGCATGTGGCTGCCGCTGACGACGTGGAACGGCAAGTTCGCGCAAGGCGGCTGCGGCGGGCGCTGCGGCGACATCCTCGACGATGGCTGCCAGGTGGTGGTCTCGCGCGGGTATGCCTGCCTCGCCGCCGACCTCGGCCACAAGGGCACGTTCTACGACGACCTATGGGCGATCGACAACGTGCTGGGCGACATCGACTTCGGCTTCCGCGCCACGCACGTCGCCAACATCACCGGCAAGGCGGTGACGGAAGCATTCTACGGGAAAAAACCGCGTTATTCCTATTACTTCGGCGCCTCGACCGGGGGCCGCCAGGGCCTCGTCTCGGCGCAGAACTTCCCCGAGGACTTCGACGGCATCGTCGCCGGCGAGCCCGCGATGGGCACTCCGGGCGCCGCGCATCCCGAAGTGGGCCCGGCGCTCTACGGCAACGTCGCCTCGCTCCACGAGGACGGCAAGCCGATCATCAGCCCCGACGACGTGATGCTGCTGCACACCTCCGCGCTCGCCCGCTGCGACATGGACGACAATGCGAAGGACGGCATCATCTCCGACCCGCGCCGCTGCAGCTTCAAGCCGGCGCAGCTGCTGTGCCAGGGCGACAAGACCGCCACCTGCCTCACCGCCAAGCAGGTCGCCGTGCTTGAACGCATCTATGCCAACGGCCCGATGCCGGGGTCCGAGCCGGCCTGGTTCGGCGCTTACATCGGCAAGGACGGCAGCGCAGGGCGCTATGTCTGGAAGATGAAGAACCCGTACAAGTATCCCTATGCGTGGATATTCAACGACGCCACCAATCCGGACTTGCGCGCCTTCAAGGCCAAGGGTGGCAAGCTGATCCTCTATCAGGGCTGGGCCGACGAGGCGACGTATCCGGCCAACCCGGTCAACTACTACGAGACGGTCGAGAACCTGATGGGCGGCCGCGCCAAGACGCAGGACTTCTTCCGCCTGTTCATGATCCCCGGCGAGAGCCACATCCCCGCGACCGCGGGCGGCGCCGAGACGGTGGACTACCTCAGCTATCTCGAAGCTTGGGTCGAACGCGGCGAAGCGCCCGACGTGCTGCTGGCGCAGAAGATGAAGACGCTGGCGCGCTTCGCGGGCCCGGTCACCTACGCACAGTACCTCAAGGACGACAACGTCGCGTTCAGCCGTCCGGTCTACCCCTATCCGGTCCAGGTCCGTTACACGGGCAAGGGCGACGTGAACGACGCCGCGAACTGGCGGCCGTTCACGCCAAAGCCTCTGCCTAATCCCGTGCATTGATTTTCCAGGCCCGGCCGCAGCAGCGACCGGGCCTTTCTTTTTGCAAACAGGAGGATGACTATGCGTTTCCGCACCTTATGGGGCTGGATCGCGGGGGCGGCGCTTGCGCTGGTTCCGCTGACCGCAGCCAACGCTCAAGCCAGTTCCGAACCCGTCCAGGCCCCGATCCAGGCCCCGATCAAAGCGATGAGCGCCGCGCCGGGCCTCAGCGGCGGCGAGGGGGGCAACAGCGGTCCCGTCACCGTGACGCTCGAACCTGCGACCAAGGCCGATCCGATCCTCAAGACGATCGTCGGCCAGCCCAAGGCCGCCCCCACCGGCGACGATCCGGCGACGCGCTGCGTGCTGCTGTCCTACAAGGACTTCAGCAAGATCAAGGACGCGCCGACCCAGATGCTGAGCGCCAGCGTGACGCCCGGCAAGAACGGCGAACCGTCGCTGTGCGAGATCAGCGGCTTCATCGCCCCGCAAGTCGGCTTCACCATGTGGATGCCGCTGGAAAACTGGAACGGCAAGTACCTGCAGACCGGCTGCGGCGGGCGCTGCGGCAAGCTGCTGCCCGACACTTGCCTGGTCCAGTACAAGCGCGGCTATGCCTGCATGGCGCACGACCTGGGCCACCGCTCGACCACTTATGACAACGTCTGGGCGATCGACGACGTCCCGGCCGAAATCGACTTCGGCTTCCGCGCCACGCACGTCGCGGCGATCGTCGGCAAAGTGATTACCGAAGCCTATTACCGCAAGGCACCCGCGCACAGTTACTTCATCGGCGCTTCGACCGGCGGCCGCCAGGCGCTCGTCGCCGTGCAGCGCTTCCCCAACGACTTCGACGGCGTCATCGGCGGCGTCGCGCTGGCGCGCGTGCCCGGCCTCGATCCCAGCACGCCTTACACGATGGGCGGCAGCCTGCTGTGGCAGGATGGCAAGGCCGTGCTCACCGCCGACGAGATCCGCATGGTCCACAGCGCGGTGATGGCCAAGTGCGACGCGGCCGATGGCCTCAAGGACGGCATCATCACCGACAGCAAGGGCTGCACCTTCCAGCCCGCCTCGCTGCTGTGCAAGGGCGACAAGACCGCGACCTGCCTGACGCCCAAGCAGGTGGCCACGCTCGACACGATCTACGCCGGCGGCACCCAGCGCGGTTCCGAGCTGGGCTGGATCGGCGCCTACGTCGCGCAGGACAACAGCAAGGGCCGCTACATCCCGCGCACCGAGGGCGGCTACAGCTATCCTTATAGCTGGGTGTTCAACGACAGCTCCAACCCCGACATCCGCCCGTTCGAAAAGGCCGGCGGCAAGTTCATCCTCTATGGCGGCTGGGCCGACGAAGTCGTCAATCCGGTCGGCACCTCGAGCTACTACGACAGCGTCGAGCGCGTGATCGGCAGCCGCGAGGAGACGCAGAAGTTCTTCCGTACGTTCATGATCCCCGGCGAGAGCCACATCCCCGGAAACGTGGGTGCGGAGAGCATCAACTATCTCTATGCTCTGGAGAACTGGGTCGAGAAGGGCCAGGCTCCCGACGTGCTGATCGGCCACAAGCTCAAGACCATCACGATCATGCTCGGCCCGATCGTGCTCGACAAGGACATGGTCGCCGACAACTACCTCTATTCGCGGCCGCACTACCCCTACCCGATCCAGTCCCGCTACAAGGGCAAGGGCAACCCGGACGACGCATCCAGCTTCGGCCCGTGGAACCCCGTGACCGGCAAGTGGATGCACTGATCTGATCGCAATCCCATAAGGGCGACGTCCAAGCCCCGCGGCCCCGGCCGTTCCGCCGCTCCTTGCAAAAGGGGCGGCGGTTTGTGTTTGGGCGTTGTGGGCGTTGGAGACGTTTGTCTCCCCAGATCGTCACCCTGGACTTGTTTCAGGGCCTATCGTGCCGCCGCCCCTGTGGCAGGAGGGGCGAGCCGCCTTGTCGGTTGCGCCTCAAGCGTCCGGGAACGACTGCCTGATGGACCCTGGGTGACGGTGGGTTGTGAGGTGACCTCTCTGAACCCCCCCATTAAGTCTGGCCGGTCATCCGGGACTTTCGACATCCTCGTCGCCCCCGCGAAGGCGGGGCCCCGCCTGCGCGGAGACGACGGAGTCAGGGCTTGGGCTAGTATTCAAGGGTCAGGGCCGTCGTGCGGGCAAACAAAAAGGCCGCCCTGTCGCCAGGGCGGCCTTTCTTTTCGGCGTGTCGACGGATCAGAACTTGCCGTTGACGCGCAGGCCGACCTGGCGCGGCGGGGCGACGGCGCCGAAGAAGGCGTAGTACGTCCGGCTGGAACCGAAGTCGCCACCCGTGGACCCTGCCGTATAGCTACGGTCATTGAGGACGTTGTTCACGAAGATCTCGACCGTGCGGGTCTCGTTGCCGATGCCCAGGCGCCAGTCGACCTGGCTGCGGCCGCCGATCCACGCGAGGTTCGCGGCGTCGACGTATTGCTTGCCGCGATAGACGTAGGCGGCGTTGGTGAAGAAGTTCCAGTCGTCGACCAGCGGCGTCTGATAGGACAACACGGCGGAACCCGAAAACTCCGGCGTATTGGCCATTGACACGCCGTCGAGGTCGGTGTTGCCGAACTGGAGCTGCGTGCTGAGGCTGGAGAAGTCGTTGCGGCTCGTGTGGTTCCACGCGAACGTGGTGGCGAGCGAGACGCTGGGCGTGAAGTTGTAGTTGCCCTGCCATTCGACGCCGTAGACTTCGGTCTTACCGACGTTGACGGTCGCGGTGATGGTCTGCGTGGCGGTGGGGTCGGTGACGGGGCGCGGGTGGATCACGGCGCCGTAGCTGATCTGCTGGTTGGTCAGCTTGCCGTAATAGCCGTTGATGTCGAAATAGCCCTTGCCGCCGGCGAAGCTGCCCTTGAGGCCGACCTCCCACATGCGCAGCTTCTCTTCCTTGTAGGAGGTGTCGGTCACACCCAGCACGTTGCCGATTTCCGTCACGACCAACGGGTCGGTATAGCTCAGCAGCAGCGCATTGAAGCCACCCGGACGCGTGCCCGAAGCATAGGACGTGTAGATCTTGCGGCCCTGGCCGATGTCGTAATCGAGCGCGATACGCGGGTTGAAGCTGCGGAACGTGTCGCGCAGGTCGACCGAGTAAATGTAGGTGACGGTGTTGAGCTGCTGGTTGCGGCGCTTGTCGATCTGGTAACGCGCTTCGGCGCTCAGCGTCAGCTTGTTGTCCAGCATCTTGAGGTAGCCGCCGCCGAAGAAGCCGTACGTCTTCGTCGAATCCGTGCCCAGCTGCTGCGGCGAGCCGGAAATGACGCCCGTGGTACGCGACTGGAACGCGGTGATCGCCTGGATCTGCGCGCGTGCGTTGATGTAGTTGGCGCCGGCGGTCCAGCTGAACGGCAGGTCCGGGTTCGAGTTGAGGCGCAGTTCCTGGCTGAAGTCGCGCGACTTGTTGATGAGTGCGTAGAAATAGTTCGAATACGGGAAATTGGTCGTCTGCTGGACCGGCTGGCCGATACCGTCGGCGACCTGGATCGTGGCGTTGGTGTGATAGCCGGTGATCGAGTTGAGCTTGAGGTAGTCGCTGATCGCCCAATCGCCGACCAGATGCATGTTCCAGGCGTTGCGCTGCAGGCCGACGTCCTGATCGAAGCCTTCACCATCGCCCAGCTTGCTGGCGAAGATGCGGTCCTTGAAGGCCTGGGGAATGTCGGTCTTGATGTAGTTGATCGAGTTCGAGCGCGAGGGAATCTTGCCGCAGAAGTTGGTGCGGGTCGAGCCGGAAGGCGTGCAGTTGTCGAGCGTGGCGGGGAGGAAGATCGTTGCCGATGCTCCGTCCTTGTCGTGGAAGTAGTTGACGTAGCTCTTGAACGACAGCGTGTCTGTGGGCGTGAACTGCGTGGTCAGCGAAACGGATTCGCGCGAACGATCGCCCAGCTTGCTGCCGTCGTAGTCGTTGCGGGTGTAGCCGTCGGTCCCTTCGGCCAGGCCGGTGAGGCGTACCTTGAGCAGGTCTTCGACGACCGCGCCCGACACGCTCGCCTGCACGCTGCGCAGGTATTGCATGCCGATCTTGGCTTCGACTTCGCCCTTCCATTCGTTGTCGATCGCCTTGGTGCGGTACGACACCGCGCCGGTCATCGTCGAACGACCGAAGTAGACGCTCTGCGGCCCGCGCAGCACTTCGACCGCGCCGATGTCCATGCCGCCGGGGATTTCGTTGCCGACCACGGCCGCGCCGTCGAGGAACATGCCGCCGGCCGCGACCACGCTGCCGCCCTGGCCCAGGTTCAGGCCGCGGAAGATCAACGGACGGGTGCCGCCGCGATCGTTGCGCGAATAGCCGGGCGTATAGTCGCTGAACTGCAGGCCGGGCACGAAGTTGGCGAGCTTTTCGGTGCTGTTGATGTCCAGCTTGTCGAGCTGCTTTTCACCCACGACCGATATGGCCAGCGGCACGTCGACGATGGATTCGTCGCGGCGGCGCGCGGTGACGGTGATTTCGCCCGCCGGAGTTTCGACATCGGCTGCGGCCGACTGGGCCAGTGCCCCCTGCGGCGCGGCGGCGATGCCGGCCAGCGCCGTGGCGCCATACAAAGCGGTGATGAAAGCGCGTCTCATAGTTTTTCCCCTTGAATGTCTTTTTTCGTCGAACATCGCGGTTTCGACGCCCTGGAAAAGTAAGCCCGCCGCTTTTTGGATATGTCTGGCTATCGGCTGTGACCGACCATGATGATGCTGGGGTTCGCCACCCGCTCACAACATGCGTCAAGAGTTCGCCCATCTATCGGGTAAACCGCGCGGCAGGCATGCGCAAAACGCATGGATGCCGTCTGGATTGTGCGCAGTATCGGCAAGGAGACTGCTGCGATGACTCCCTTATTTCCGGCAAGGCTGACCGATGGCGTCCGCCATATCGTCACTGGCGTCGATGACGCAGGCAAAGCTGTCGTAGTATCCGACAGTCGACTTATCGGCGACGAACGCGCGCTTGTACTATGGGGCGCGGACGTGCCGCCGGTGATGGGCAGCGCCGTGCCGCCACCCGCGCAGGGGTGGTGGCCGCCGCCCGGCGGGGTGCGGGTCAGCTTGTCGAGCCGCCGCCCCGACCGCGCGCCGAAGGATGCGCCAGCCGCCAACGCCTGGCCCGACATCAACGACGCGGCGGGCTTCCACGCCAGCGCCAGCACCGACGTGATCGTCGTCATTTCCGGCACGATCTGGCTGGAACTGGACGACGGCGTCGAAGTGGAACTGCGCGAGGGCGATACGCTGGTGCAGAACGGCACCCGTCATCGCTGGCACAACCATGGCGACGACTGGCCGATCATGGCGGTGGTGATCGTCGGCGCGCAGCAGTCGGCCGACGACTGATTCCACCCGCAGAACGGTCACGGCGGCGATTGCCTGTCGGCAAGGCGCGGTGCTGTTATAGGTTCGGGGCCTGTCGGCGGGCATGATCCGCTCGCATTCCTTATGAGCCCTATGAAAGTCGTTACGCCATGCAGTATCGCCAGCTCGGCCGTTCGGGCCTTACCGTCTCCGTCGTCGGCCTCGGCTGCAACAACTTCGGCGGGGCTTCCACCAGCATAGCCGGGGCTAACGCCGCTTACGGACTGATGGACCTCGAACAGACCCGCGCGGTGTGCGACGCGGCGTTCGATGCCGGGATCAATTTCTTCGACACCGCCGACCTCTACGGCAACGGCGGGTCGGAGACGTTCCTGGGCGAAATCTTCAGGGACCGCCGCCACGACGTGGTGCTGGCGACCAAGTGGGGCGCGGGGATGGACGCGCGCCGCGACATCGCCTGGGGCTCGCGCCGGTACATCCGCCAGGCCTGCGAGGCCAGCTTGCGGCGGATGAACACCGACTACATCGACCTCTACCAGATGCACTGGCAATGCGCGCGCACGCCGGTCGAGGAGACGATCGCCGCGCTCGACGAACTCGTCCAGGAAGGCAAGGTCCGCTACATCGGCCATTCGCACTTCTCCGGCTGGGAAATGGCGGACGCCGACTGGATTGCGAAGACCCAGGGGCACGAGCGCTTCATCTCGGCGCAGAACCACTATTCGCTGCTGGAACGCAGCGCCGAGAAGGACCTGATCCCCGCCTGCGAGCGCTTCGGCGTTGGCCTATTGCCCTATTTCCCGCTGGCGAACGGCTGGCTCACCGGCAAGTACCGCCGCGACAAGCCCGCGCCTGAGGGCACCCGCATGGCCGGCCGCGCGATCGACGATCGTACGTACGACATCATCGAGGCGCTGGCCGCCTTCGCCGCCGCGCGCGACATCTCCATGGTCGACGTCGCGATCGGCGCGCTGCTGTACCAGCCGAGCGTCGGCTGCGTCATCGCCGGGGCCACCAAGGTCGAGCA